>Ga0268250_10000937_pt1 | contig 13101 bp, 13 predicted proteins | sample AgamicAsSfe_FD_200448 | JGI IMG/M metagenome (GOLD analysis project Ga0268250, IMG submission 200448) | Agave microbial communities from Guanajuato, Mexico - As.Sf.e (v2) (version 2) | ecosystem: Host-associated > Plants > Phyllosphere > Phylloplane/Leaf | place: Guanajuato, Mexico | collected... | reverse complement strand
CACGGCAGACCTCGGAGCTACCTCGAACATACCGCGGCCCAAGTCGGACAACTCGCAAATCCACAGTTGCATATTTCCAAAAAAGCTTCTTTTCTCGTCCAAGATCCGAGTCACAATGATTCGGCACCCCGTTTGACATGTGTGTGTTTGTTCTCTCGGGCCAGAGGGGACAAAAGCCTCGGTAGAAAGAAAAGCCAAGCACACACCTTCCCCGGATCGGCCTTTTGCGGAGAAGAGAGAGGAAGCGCACATGTCAGAAACGTCATCTCTGAGATGTTTTTTGTTGCAGTCGGCAATGGGATTGTTGCAATTGCAACAAGGACGAGAGGTCGACTCAATGAATACAGATGTTGATATGTGGAGAGAACTGCTATATCCAATGTCTAGAAAGAATGCATGACTCGGCATATTGGGATGGGAGAGTTTCGATCTTGAATGGGCAGTTTAGGAACACACAATACCGAGGTGCATCCATTCGTCCATTTCGTCGTCTGGGCCTCCGAGAGGTAACCGATAGAACAAAGAGGGTCTGATGACTCAAAAAGTAACGACTGGGACTCATGATGAGGTCAAATAAGACGTAAGTTCCCTCTCGCTCTTGTGTTCCTTGACATCTTCGTTTTCCACCTCTACCTCGTTCTGTTTACTCGGTAGTTTACCACGAGCTTGCATATTCCCTCGAACCGCATTGAGCTTCCCGCAAGATCATTACACTCCAAAATCAAAGCTCCTCGAGACTCGAAACCTCTCGAGAACGAGTACGAACGGAAGAAAGAACAACCTCGGACCTCGTTGTTTTGAACCCAATACCTTTCCTTCTTTAAAGCTTCCGAAGCAGCAAGAGGAACAGGAGATAAACAACCATGTCAGCGAAATCGACAAAAGGCCCAGGCGGCAAGAAACCAGCCTCTGCAGCAACAAACCTCGTCGCCGGCGGAGGAGCAGGCATGATGGAAGCTCTCGCGTGTCATCCTCTCGATACGATAAAAGTGCGCATGCAACTCTCGAAACGCTCACAGCGTGGTGTAAGTCTACCTTTAACTCTTCCCTGTACCCACAACGAACCATGTCTCTAACATGTAAATCAGGGCTCCCGTCGCGGCTTCATCCAAACCGGCGTCCAAATCGTAAAACGCGAAACCCCACTCGCCCTCTACAAAGGCCTCGGCGCCGTCCTGACCGGCATCGTCCCCAAAATGGCCATCCGCTTCACCTCCTACGAATGGTACAAGCAAGCCCTGGCCTCTGAATCCGGCGAAATCACCTCAAAAGCAACATTCACCGCCGGCCTCCTCGCAGGAGTCACCGAAGCCGTTGCCGTGGTGACTCCCATGGAAGTCGTAAAGATCAGATTGCAGGCTCAACATCACAGTATGGCTGACCCCTTGGATATCCCTAAATACAGGAATGCGGCTCATGCTTTGTATACGGTTGTTAAAGAGGAAGGAGTGGGTGCTTTGTACAGGGGTGTTTCGCTCACGGCGCTCAGACAGGGAACCAATCAAGCTGCCAACTTCACCGCGTATACGGAGCTCAAGGCTTGGTTGCAAGAGCGCAGCGGACACCCTGAAGCTGGGTTGCCGGGTTGGCAGACTGCATTTATTGGGTTGATCTCTGGTGCTGTGGGACCGTTTAGCAATGCGCCGATTGATACCATCAAGACTAGGTTGCAGAGGAACCCTGCGCAGCCTGGTGAGACGGCTATTGGCAGGATTGTGACGATCGGAAGTCAGATGTGGAAGCAGGAGGGTATTAGGGCGTTCTGGATGGGCATTACACCGCGTGTCATGCGTGTTGCTCCTGGTCAGGCTGTCACGTTTGCTGTTTATGAGTACTTGAAAGAGATCATGGAGAGGGGGAGAGATATGCAACCGGGTGGTAGTTATGAGGAGTAAGAGAGAGATACTACCGAGAATTGATTCCACCTACCGCTGCAACAATGTTTTCTTTCACGTGCTTCCGCTTCCTTGCTCGACTCAGTGATATTGGAATCGTAGGTTTCGAGTGCACCATGATTTTCTAGGCGACGGATATGTAAATGCAAAGTCTCTATCTTCTTCCAGGTCTCTTGGGTCTTGCAAAGGTTTTGCTCTCGACCTTTTGCTCCTGGAACTCCGAGGCCAGAGTGCTTGCTGACCACTCGTCCGGCTCGCTGGCTTCGAGTCTCTTTGTGATATTCAGGCCGACGTTAGATGCCAGAGTAACAAGCTGCGAGCGTGACGAAGCGTAAACCATGCGTTCCTTGATCTTGCTCTTGCCAGGGCAGCTGTACAGGAAGACGACGCCTTGCTGACCAGGGTAGTTGTAGAAGGAGTAGCGAGGTTCTGACGAGCTGATCTCGGAGCTGAGGTTGGCAGGCTGGATGTCCTGCTTCGAGGCATCGAGGTGTAGTGTCTCGGTGGGCACGTCGATTTTCTGTTGCCGCTGTTAGTCTCGCTAGACGGACAGCGCATTGTGTCCACAACTTACGATCATGACTAGAGAACCCTCGCGAGAATCCTTGAGGCTCTCAAGCGCGTTAGTGACCTCGTCGCCCAAGTTGAGGGCGATGCCTGCACTGGGCAAACTTCTACCACCAGTACCTCCACTCTCCAACGCCTCGGTATCCTTGATGTGCTTCAACCCAGCTTCTTCCTCAGTCAAGGGCGCATCCAAACGGTTGTGCTTTTCGTGACGGTCCCAACCCTCGGGAGTAAGCTCCTCAGCAGTAGTGCAAAACACAGTCTCGCGGAACCTCTCAACACCCAACTCACGCACCAGCGTCAAACGAGTGGACGCAAACAACATCTTCTGGCGGACATTGGCGGTATCCGGGACGTATGTTACGGCGACGTAGCCGTCGGCTGCCGAGCCATCTTGCTTGAGCAGAATATATCTTGCTTCGTCTTTGGTGAGGTGTTGCGAGAGACCGGACAGATCGCTGCGGAAGTCTTGGTTGGCTTGGAGGGTCTCGAGGGGTACGAGAGTTTCGTTCTTTATGGTTGCCAGGAGGCCTCGTTGTGATGATGAGGACACGAGCTTGTTGAATGCATCGTGCAATTCTTGCGATGCTGTGGGTTGATTGGTTAGTATTGCAGATGAACGATAGAGATTACTGTCCACGCACCTGATATTCCTGACTGCATTTTGTGTTGTTGTGTGAGCAGTGTTGGAGAGAGATGGCGGTCGACTGCCCCTCGAAGCTCGAGCACGAATCCAAAGCAATGACGCGTTTCACCTTCTCCAAGTCAACACTGACAACACATCAACTTGTTCTCTTCATCTTCTATCAGCTTCATGTGCTAAAGTCTGTAACTCTCACACTTCTCCGAACAAATACTAGAGCGAGGGCCTCATCGTGAAAACACACAAATGGGTTTCCGATCAGAGATGACACCATAGAAAGCCCAGCATGGATCGCATCTCTGTAGCTACACGCCTTACGACCCTTTACGTATGTACTAGATGCAACATCTGTTTGTTGTCGATGAGTTGTTATGAATACATTATGCTCGTTACTCGCTATGTTCAATAATCATTACGCCAGTCCATGCCTAGGAATACAGTTATATCGTTCAGTCATCAATTTCTCCTCCTGGAGTCGCCTTCGCTGCTTTGATGGCCATTAGCCTGACCGCTCTCTTCATCTTGAGATCCTGGCGGAGGCATAGTGTAGCTTCCATTCCATGCGTCCTTTCTTCCACCTCTGCTCTTCTCGTCCTGCTCTTGCTCTCCATCACCCAGCCAATCTTCGAGTCCAGGAGCAGAGAACAGACTGCCCTGCCAAAATCCTCTGTAAACTGTCTCCAGAGCACAGAAGAGCCACAGAAGCGTTGCAATCATGACCATTGTCGCTGCCCATCCTCTCATACCGTCATCACGTAAGTCGCGAGAAAGGAAACACCATGCGTTTGCATACGATGCGATTGGGAACACTGCACTCCAGTACGCAATGTTGAACTGAAGTTTCGGCAGCGACATGAGAATGCTCATTGTACCCTGCACAACCCAGAATGTTGCATGAGCAATGAGGAAGAGGTGCAGGATAATGCCCATCCAGTGGATCACCTCGGACGTTGCCAGAAGTGTAGCTTGAGAGAGTGGTGGTGGATTCACCTGCGTTGGTGCGTAACCATTCTTGATGTACGTGGCCAGGAAAATGCTGAATCTCTGGATGGCGTATGCTCCCTGACTCAATGCTGCCACAGGAAGGAAAGATCCGACCATCAGAGGCGCTGGTGGTGTCTTGTCTGCGATCAAACGGAAGAAATAAATCGTGATGATCATGGTGACTTCGGCGATAGCAAAAGACCACGCCATGAAACCTGTAACGAGCAAGGCGATGGCGCATTTCGTACTCTCCATGTACACAAAAGGCACAATGGAGCTAGCAGTTGTTGCTGTGACGAACAGAGGCACAGTCGTCATGACCCAGACTCCCGCCACGTCAGACAACTTCTGGGGCTTCGCATGGCTCATCTGGTAGATGACAAGACCAAACGATATGGCCAGGGACATGACAAGTGCAACCCAGTACAGAGCGAATGTTGCCCATCGAGCAGAAGTCCGGTAGTCGTAGTACGATATGATGCCCTGAATGATGGTGTTGAAAGAGATCGGAATAGCTCCCAGGAACGAACTCGTCGGAAACTCCATCATGTTCTTCTTCAAAAGCACAGGATGCGTGATGTAACGCCACGCCAACATTCCAGTAAAGAAGCCAAACAGTACGATCTCCAGAATCCAGAGACAGAAGCCAATGTCGCGGAGCCATCGTGCTGCGCCAGTAATAGGGTATGGGAAATTAACGAAGCATTGCTGCAGAACACCAGTGCCTGAATTTATGATCAGAAGTGTTTCTCGCGTGTCAATTGTCTCGGGCATACATACTCATGACAATGGTAAACCATGATGGCTCGAAATTGGCGATTCTCTCCCTCCAATGCCACCCTTTGAGATTATCTTTGACAGGCATGCTGTAAAAGTAGGGCTACTAGATATGAAGAACGAGGCTGATGGTGTAGCAAAGTGGAGACAAGCAACACCATGGGCGTCTATATATCAGCCGCATCTTGTGTATCTGCCGTTTGGTTTAGGTACCAGTGATGGCATTTTCGTCGAATTGACGTAGGCAAAACCCGATGATGCTCTCGCTGTGCGGGCCCGCGGGTGGAACGGCTGCACCCCAGAAGATCCACAGATCTCACCAGCCACGGAAACCGGGGATCGCAGGCCAGAAAGCTCGACATTGATGTTCTGCATCGTGTCGCAATCGCATAGATTGTATCGTTGTTCTTGCTGTTTGACGTTGAGGCTCAACTGGATCTGGCTTATCGTTTCCATGGCACCATGCTTATAGAAACCCGCTGTGTTAAGCAATCGCCTTCAGATGGTACTGCGATCGATGACGCATTATTTGTAGGGGTCTAAAGGTTCATCTGCATTAAATATCCCCAACCACTGCAGCACAGTAGAATGATGCTGTGAACTTGTTTATTACTCTTGATTCTCCGCGGTCTATCTCAAACTCGGATCTTCTGACTGTCTTAGCCTGAAGAAACAACAATGTCACAAGAGAACATGGTCGTCATTGTAACTGGAGCGGTTGGTCAATCTCAAGTCGATTTGCCATCATCGTTCTGACAAGAATCAAACAGAACCGAGGCATTGGTCTTGCCATCTGCCAACTCATCTTGAAGACCAATCAAAATGTGAAGCTATATGCTGCGTCGCGTGCAGGAGCCGACCTTGGATTGAAGAGTGCTGGCTCAGGATCAGTCAAGTATCCCAGTCTAGACGTGACCAAGTCACAGGATATCAAGCAGCTGGCCGAAGACATCAAGCGCGAAGAAGGCCAGGTCAGTGTGCTCATCAACAATGCTGGAATCAACACTTACCCAGAACACACACCTGAGAGTGTGCAACAAATGCTTGATGTCAACTACCGCGGAACCTACAACATGTGCAAGGCATTCATTCCTTTGCTCTCGGAAACAGGACGTATTGTCAACATGTCGTCTGTAGGCTCGCAGTTGAGGATCTACAGCAAGCACAACGCAGCGCGTTTTAGAAACACAGAAACATACGAGGATGTCGAGAAGATCGCCGATGACTACATGGTGAGTTGCAACATGCCTTCAATAGTAGTCTTGGAGTATAGCTGATGATGACCCAGAAAGCTGTGAAGAACAAGAATGAGCTGGAAACAGGCTTTGGCGACAAGGGTCAAGGCTACAGTGTCAGCAAAGCATGCGTAAACGCCATCACTGCTATTCTCGCGCGTGAGAACCCAGGCCTCGTTATCAATGCATGCTGTCCAGGATGGGTGGATACTGACATGGGAGGTATCATGGGCAAGCCACCCAAAGAGCCCAGTAAGAATGCTCTTCGCCCTGTTCACGTGTATCGCAAGTGTGCTGACCTGAAATTTAGTTGAGGGCGCGAAGATTCCTATAAAGCTTGGTTTCGGTGATATCTCTGGAACGACTGGTCGGTACTGGGCCAATCCTGGAATCGCGGATAAGGCCGATGGTCAAGTCATGGCTTGGTAATCCTTTTTGTTTTTTGATAGGGAACGATGTAATGTAATTCTCAAGATTGTATGAAGAACGGCGTGTCCACTATAAGCATGCCTATATCTCGTTCGCTCCCATATGACACTACTCTTGGAGTCAGTGAGTACTAAGGCATGACCTTGACATCAGTTCTCAGTCCAGCCTTCTGTAGACGCTCCAGGAAGGGTGCACCAAGGGCAGCAGGAGTCAAAGAGCCGCCTCCCATACCAACAGCCGGGGTCTCGTCTCTCAAGATCGTGATTGCTGCTTCAGCCAAGAATACACCGGTCAAGCAGTACAAACTACCGTCCCAAGCCATACGTCCAGTGATACGCTTGGGGTCGTTAGGGTCGGCAGTATCGACTGTGGCAATGGCGCGGTACTCGATCCTGTCGCGGCGGGAAGATTCCTTTGAGGGTCCCTCACCAGGTTGGAATACAAAGCGCTTCAACAGCGAGCGTACGGGTGACAGAATAAGCGCAATCATGCCAAAAGCGAGAGCGAAGTGCACCAGAACACCAGTGAAGATGTTGCGAACGGTCATGTAAGGGCTGAAGCGGAACTTGGGGCCATAGAAGCTACCGTTCTCGAAAAGACCCCAACTCCTGTGAACGATGGTAGCGTCGGTAGCACCTTGGATGCTGCTGGACAGTGTTCCGAGATCGCGGACTTGACGCACACCAAAGAGCCTTTGGAATAGAGTTGGACCTTCCAGACTACTGCGAGGAGGAGTGGTTGGGCAGAGAGACCAGGGCTTCATGGCCTCGGAAGTCTCAGAGATGCTGTACTTGTCGAACAAGCCAATCACTGTGGCTAGGGTTCCACCACTGGGCTGGCCCTTCAAGTCGGCAACTGAGAAGACCAGCTCCGAGACACCAGCAGAGAGGGTACGTCTAGCGTGATTGACCATTGACCAGGAAAGTAAATCAGCCGGAGCAGATTCGACACCAATCTGATGGATGATGATGGCTTTGTTGGCCTTGGCTGTAGCGTGATATTTCTTGATCATCTCGCGGACCCATGGAGTCTCGCCAGTAACGTCAAGGTAATGAGTGCCATTACGAGCGCAAGCCTCGACAACGGGCTCAGCATAGAGCATGTAAGGGCCGACAGTATTGATCAGGACAGTAGTCTTCTTGACCAGGTCATTCACGCTCTGCTTGTCTAGTCCGGAAGTCACAATTTCTGTAGGGTGTCAGCTAATTGTCTTTTTCGCAGTCTATGTGAATATCAATAACCTGGAGCAAGGCGATCAGGGTTTAGGGACTTGAGTTCTTGGACAAGATTCTGGAGCTTGCTCTCAGAGCGACCAGCAACGGCCCATTTGAGGTCGGTCGGTAGCTGCGAGACGATGTGCTCGCAGGTGTACCTTCCCGTGAAACCAGTAGCACCAAAGACGATGAGTTCGTAAGGACGAGAAGACATGATGTAGCAGAGTCACACTTGAATGCTTAGTTGTAGACAAGAATACTATTTGTCTTGTCTTGTGAGACGGTTGATTAATCGTCTAAGGGTGAATAGGCGAGCGGTCCCCAAGCGTCGCCCACTCCAGGGCGCGGGACTTGATAGACATCCTCGCTTGACTGCAATTCACAACAGATGGAAGATATTTTTGATAGAAATTGTAGATTCTCAAGTCATAGATGTGGAAACGAAGACACTGCCATTATTCATAAATGAGATAGCGACTTCCAGCAGTTTCCTTTGGAGTGAAGAACGGTCGAAGTTCCACATGGCCAAGGCTTTCCACACCAAGATTCCACATTTCCACACACTCACACTCGGCAAAGCTCCGGCACTTTCCGCACTTTCCGCTTGTAAAATTGATTCGAATCTGTCGCGCTCAGCTTTTAGCAGGACTTCCCTCTTGTCAACATCGAGTCTTCAAACCAACCGCCAAAATGACCAAGAGAACTAAGAAGGTCGGCATCACCGGAAAGTACGGTACCCGCTATGGTGCTTCCCTCAGAAAGCAGGTGCGTCTCGACCAGGATCTATGAATGCGACAGTCGAGAGCAAGTGTTTAACCCCTCCCACAGGTCAAGAAGATGGAAGTGACCCAGCATGCCCGCTACACTTGCACCTTCTGCGGCAAGGTCACTGTCAAGAGACACTCGGTCGGCATCTGGGACTGCAAGGCTTGCAAGAAGACTGTTGCCGGTGGCGCTTACACCGTCTCGTACGTTACCCTCCTTTCGATCGCCCGGACGACGCCTCTACACTCTGGACAACCCGACTAACATAAGCTCTCTCACAGCACTCCCGCTGCCGCTGCCACCCGCTCGACCATCCGTCGTCTGCGCGAGATTGCTGAGGTTTAAACAACGACCATCAAGTTATTACAGCAATCCATCTTCGGTTTTCTCGTTACGAGGTTCTTTTTCCATTGGGCAATCGCGGCGTAAAAAATCAGCAAGGACTTTTGACGAAGGGATGATGTAGCTAAGAAGGAAATACCCATCCACGCTGGCTTCTCGATATGCTGGGATCCTGGGGACAATCAAATGAAACTCAGTCATCCTGCCCAAACACTCTGTCACGCTCGAGTCCACCTGAAATTATCGACCACTCTACTATACCCATCGATTATGAATCAACGAAACCTGCTATGCCAGTTAGGATGTAACCACTCGAATATTGCACCGTTGCGCAATATGTTTTTCGCGATCAACGAAAAGGCACTGGCTGTATTTCAACCATCAGCGCGCACAGCCGACCCAAGTGATTTCTTTGTTACCCAAATGCAGCACATGTGAAAGCAATCGAGTGACTATTGTCAGCCTTTCAGCTCTAGCTTCCCCCACTCTAGCGACATCACAGTTGTCACAGAAGCCATCGAGATGCATAGTTCTGTTGAATGGTAGCAAGGCTCATGGAGAGCCGACGACATGGCGACTCTCGGTGGGTACTCTCTATTCATCAAAGGAACTGTGCATTCTATAACGATACGTAAGACAGGTCTCCGCACATAGGCAGGAAGGAGCAGATGTAGGCTATTTAATCCCTCGGCCTTGAGGCGCTTTGTGTTGGTTCTGAAAGCGGATCAAGCACACGCCCAGTCATTCGTCACACGTGAACCGAAGGCAACGCGCCCTCACTCCGCATACCTTGATAGTATATAAAGCTCGCCCCTTCCTTTCCCTTTGCTTCATTCACTCTTTCATGTTCTCTCAAATACACACGACTCAGCTTTGGGTGCCGTGATAATGACAGACGTGTGTATCGTCTGCTTGGGCGATCTTCGCCTCAGCCCCGAGCATGTCGATGCCGAGACAGATAGCATCCCCATCAAGACCGAGCCCGAAACTATTGCGCCGCTTCCCGTGCTCCCTTCTGAACAAAGGTACTCAGATCCTGTCCACCGCGAACATTTTGATCCCCCGGAGCATCTTCGTCGAACCCGTCGATTCCTTGATCGCTTTGATCGGCTTGATAACACTTACATGTGCCGCCGCATAAGCCTGGATGGTGACGTCTCCCCCACCTTCGAAGACCTCCCGGGGGAATCAAGACTCAAGACCAGTGCTGACTATCCATACAGCAAACATCCCGTAGACGATGAAATTGTTGCCCACCTCCTTCCATGCGGACACAACCTCCACGACTCGTGCTTACGCCCTTGGGTCGAGCGAGCCAACAGTTGCCCCATTTGTCGCGCAAGCTTCAATCTTGTCGAACTTCGCAACTTCCTCGATGGCCCAGCCCACTCTTCTTACATCGTCGAGGAAAAACAACAACAGGCTGATGTCGATCCCACCTTGATCATCGACGACTTCCTGGAGGATGAAGAAGCTCCATGCCTCATCTGTGGTAACATCGACAGCGGCCATGCAACCATGTATTGCGATGGATGCGATGGCACAGTCCACATATTCTGCGCTGGCTATAGCGAGGTCACCGCTCCCGAAGTTTGGTACTGCGAGTCCTGCCATCGCCCAGGCAATCACGCTGCTAGTCCTCGACGTGCCCCACGAGCACGGAACCCACGACCAAGAAGAGTTGGAGGTAGAAGGCCTGGTAACGAAGCATGGGACAGAGTCTGGGCCAGTGTCTGGCGCCGCCTGAATTTGGACCTCGACTTTCCTCACGAAGAGGAAGACCTTACTGCCATCCATCGCACCCCAGCTCAACGACAAGAGCTTGCTGCCTGGACTCGCAGACTCCAAGTCGCCAGTCGCCAGGGTGGTGCAAACCGATTCAGAGATACCGCCTCCACTTTGCTAGATCGAAGGAATCTCGCTGCCGTGCATTCACCAGAGTCACAAGAAGAACTCCGCGCCTGGAACGCACTTGACAAGGCCCGCGCACTCGACCCCCAAGCGCAAGCACCGCCTAGCAGGAAGCGCAAATCTGTCACAGGCTCACCCGCCTCGCCTCGAGACAACACAGCAGAGCGTGATCAGGCTGAGCCAGCACGCAAACTCAAACGACCAAGGACCAGGAGGAACATGATGACACCCACACAGACAGAGCCTGGTCCGTCTACTATCGAGATACCCGTGCGTCCGATACAGACACCTGTCGAAGGACCAAGCTTCCTCACTCAGCTGCTCCAGGAGGTGGAGAAACAGCCTGCCCCCGAAGAGACGGGCTCACCAGACGCTGAGGCCATGTCTGGAGACGACCAACCCGGACCATCTAACTTAGCATCTCCTGGAGCATCCCCTATCCACTCTGGACAGGTTTCACCACCACGAGCGCTGTCTGTCACACCTCCACCCCAGCTTGCACGTCCCAGGCCCACTTCTCCTATGCCCCTCACGTCCATTGTTCGACCTCTTGCTTCACCGACGTTTTCTCTTGCCATGAATGGCAAGGATGAGCGAGGTAGATCACATCGACGCCCCCAACAGCAAGTCAGCAGCCCACCAAGAGACATATCGCCTGGTTCTCCCTCCCGCAACATGTCGTACTCGACTAAGACTGAGATCCAACGAATGGTCAAAGCTGTCCTCGGTCCTCGTTATCGTGGAGGCGAGATCAACAAAGATCAGTACACTGACATCAACCGAGATGTTTCCCGCATGCTTTACGACATGGTCGGCGACGCTGAAGGCCTGGCTAACCAAGACGGCCGCGAGAAATGGCAGGAAGTGGCTTCGGCTGAGGTCGAACGAGCAATCGGAGCCATTCGCTCGCCGAAAGAAGGCCCGTTTGAACAGAGAATTTGGTTGAGCGGAGCGAATGAACAATGAGCATGGCGCATTACAGGCAATACTTGAATTCGGCGCAACGGACTTTACTTCTGCCTTTTCTTAATTGAGCATCTTTGGCTTCATGGCGTCAGGGCGGGAAATGGGAGAAGCGTACAGATACCCCAACCTCGAATTTTACACCTATCATGGTTTTTCTTTGTTATCCTTATTTCAGACTATACTAACACTGTCTCATACTGTGATTATCGAGTCTCATTGATATTGTAAAATCATAGATCGGGTATTTGTTCCATCGACGTCATCGAAATGCTGGCGCGTTCACGTCGCGTCTTCCAGAATCATTCTCTCTACTCAATTCCACACCACATTACCAGAACCACAATGTCGAAAAGAACACTGGATACCTTCTTCAACCCATCACCAAAGAAGGCCAAAATATCCCTTACGGACTCGAAAGATGCGCCTTCAAATCACTCAACATATCCCTTCGCCGTTCCACAATTGCCACCAGAAATCAGCGACCTTCTAAACTTCGCCCCAGAAGCAGAAGGCAAAGCGATAAACGATCAACCAGACTTGGATCTCTTGTACTTTCAACCATATATCCCTGGCTCGATATCAACGCCACTGTTTGAGTTTTTACGCGGAGAATTATTTTTCTACCGTGTCAAGTATAAGATCAAGCGTGGACCCATCGAAACAGACATCAATACGCCACGCTTCACGACTGTATTCGGTGTAGATGAAACCTCTTCATTCCTACCTGATGGTTCTCTAATCGACGCCACCTCCAAAAAACCCATTCCCAAGGATCGCTACAAGACATGCAAACCACGACCAATACCCCACTGCCTGGACCTCTTGCGCAAACTCACAGAAGCAGCCACAGACCAACGCTACAACTTCTGCCTCGTAAATTACTATGCTACAGGCGACGACAGCATATCCTATCACAGCGACGACGAACGCTTCCTAGGTGTGGATCCTGCAATCGCTTCCTTCAGTCTAGGAGCCAAGCGCGATTTCCTGCTCAAGCACAAACCCACTCCACCCTCTGACACCAAATCTGCAGCTGCAGTAGCCTCGGAAACTAAGCCTTTAAAACTGCCGTTGGGCAGTGGAGATATGGTATTGATGAGGGGAAGCACGCAGAGTAAATGGCTGCACAGCATCCCCAAACGCAAAGGAGGCGAGAGCGGGAATGGAAGGATCAATATTACGTTTAGGAGGGCTATGGTTGCGGGAGGGACGGAGAATTATTACAGGTATAATGTGGGTGATGGGGATGTCATGAAGTGGGATGCGAAGACGAAGAGTATGGTTGTTTGGAGTGAGAAGAAGGAGGGTGGTGAGGTTGAGAAGAAGGAGGTCAAGGCTGAAGATGTGGATAAGGGATATGCTGCATTGTAGGA
>Ga0268250_10000936_pt1 | contig 13102 bp, 15 predicted proteins | sample AgamicAsSfe_FD_200448 | JGI IMG/M metagenome (GOLD analysis project Ga0268250, IMG submission 200448) | Agave microbial communities from Guanajuato, Mexico - As.Sf.e (v2) (version 2) | ecosystem: Host-associated > Plants > Phyllosphere > Phylloplane/Leaf | place: Guanajuato, Mexico | collected... | reverse complement strand
GTAGCTTGGCGATTATTGGCACACGGCAATAAGTGGCCTCTGAGCACATCATCAACTCGTTGGAGTTTGCTTTCCATAGCGGTCATTCGAGATTCCAGATCGGATATATAGTCTTTTCGTACAATGATATTGGTCGCAGACTCGCTTGATTCATACTGGCAGTCGAAGTCAAGCGAGACGCAAGGCGAGCATGATGGTCGTTGTCCATCACAGCTATTACAGGTGGTCAGTCAATATATGACCTCATCACGTCTTACATACCGGGACTTGCGCATACGGCACGCATTGCAGGCAAGTCCGACGCGTCGCCGCTTGTTGGCTGGGGTGCCGGACTCTTGGGCCTGTTCCGAGCGCTCATGTGATGATTGAGCCGACATCGTTTCCAGGTGGTGTGATGCCGCGGCGAAAGCAGCCGATGGGGAAGGTAAGGAAGAAGAAGCCGGAGATTTGACTCATGTGGATCGACGTTCGGGGCTAAATCGGAACGCTTTGCCGAATCAAGGTTGGCCCACTTCTTATCGGCCTGATCTGTGCTTCTATAGTATCACGAGACATCCGATCAATAACCGTACACTATTCTATGCATGCCGATGCCTATCTGTAATCTTTAAATGCAGCCATGTGCTATCTGAAAGATGCGATGTTACAGACCTGATATCCTCTCCACCTCTGCCAGGTGCATCTCGATCGGCTGAGGACTGGACTTTCGCGGATGCGTCGGATCTAGATCCGCGCCCCAAATACAACTAATGACTGTACCGTTTTACTATATTGGAAAACGGTAAACGGATGAATATGAGGTAAAACACCCTGGTTCGAAGCACAACCTTAATGCAAATGTAAATGCCTTCCACAACCACGAAAGGCAATGATTGGTAAGACTCGCGAAGACGTTCACGTCGCCATTGCTGGTAAGTCCTTCTCGCTACACTTTGTCGAGTTTCAGGAAATCTGAACAGGCCTTAGGTGCTGGCATTGCTGGTTCGGCTTTGGCCATAAGTCTGCACAGGAAAGGCATTTTCTTCAATATCTATGGAGCAGCTAAGGAGTACTCCGTCGTTGGGTGAATGTAACATGAAAATTGGTGCAAGAAGCTCGATCTGATTAATTCTTAGTGCCGGTATTGACTTTGGTCCCAATAGAATGCGAGCTCTTGACCTCATCGAACCCGGCTTTCGCCATTTGTACGAGGCCCTCTGTACTACCAACAAAGGCGAAAGGACTGAGCACATTTTCTTTGAAGGTTCGCTTCTCGGTGAAGACGTCGGTAAGTCTAAGCAGCACCACACTCCACTATGGCGATATTTCTTGTACGGTAGGCCGAGAACAGCAGCGATTTGGCAACTCTGCTTGGGGTCATCCTGATTATGTACGCAAATCTGTACGTCAACCTAGCTTGTAACGAATTTATTTCTAGTCATGAGAACGTGCAGGCACAGCGGGAGGAGTTATTGCATATCATGACATCCTTCATTCCATTGAGACTGTTCATTTCAATAAGTTCCTGGAGTTGGTTGAGCAGCACCCTCATAGGGTCATCCTCAAATTCGCCGATGGTACAACAGCTGAGGCGTCTCTGCTCGCCGGCTCCGACGGGATTGAGAGTGTCGTTCGAGTGGACATACTCGGACCTTCTTCCGACAGGAGGTGGCACCAGTGTACGCAAGTGTATATGCCTACCGCGCCGTACTTCCAATGTCGGAAGTCTACGCGATCTTGGGGACGGTGTCTAACATTGTGAAGAGATTACTTCGGGGTCAATTTTCTCTCCGCGAAGATAGGCTCGAATCCTTGGGTCATCGAGAAGAAGTCAATGACGGAGACAACGACACATGAGGCTATGATGGCTGAGTTCAAGGGAAAAAATATGGACCCTGGCTCGATGCTGATCCTTGCCAAACATCGGCCTGTCAAGTGGGGCCTCATCCATCACTGGCGCACATCCACTTACTACCAGGGCCGTTCTGTTCTCTTGGACAATGCAGCCCATGCCTCCATGCCTTTCCAAGCTGTTGGTGCTGCCCAGGGAGTAGAAGATGCCCTGGTGATGATGGAAGTGCTCGCCAAAGTCGCAGAGACGCATGAAAGCTTCGGTGATACGGACGCCCATATGAATGCAGGTCTCGAGCCTTACGATGCCGTGCGTCGCTCTCGAGCTCAGCACCAGTGAGAACGAGCTGATGGAGTCGGGCGCATGCTACAGAACGGGCGGTACGACTGGCTTTTGTTTCACGGCCTGCAAGCCGATATTGACAAAGCTTTAACAAGCTTAGAAGAGGGGGTCTATCCCCAAGCTTGATTCAGGCGAGTAAAAAAGTCGCAGATATCACGAGTGTTTTTTTTAATTAAGTAACACACGGTGTTAACAACCTAGCTCATCCCTCTGTTCACGCGAAGTGGTTAGATAACTTTCGCACGAACTGATCAATGACTTTGGATGGAGTACTCAGAGCGAGGCAAGTGGCGCCAGCGTAGCCAGGAACTACATAATCCGTGCTTTCCACTTCATTGACCTCGCCGGGATGTCATACACGACCAGTCGCGTCGCCATCCATCACGAAGCGCGGCGAGTTGAGCAATCTGACAGGTCTTCTGTCCCGCTCGTTTGATCGGATGGTAGGCCCAGTCGGCAGCTCCGCCTAGACCAGAGCCGCAAAGGCCCGCTGTAGCGGTTGCACTCGATCATATTCGGGCAAGATATGGGTCGGGCCCTTTGGCTGGTGACACTGCCAACTGCATGTGCATCGCTATGAAGCTTTGCCAATAGGAGCTCTTTGGTTCGACTATCAAAGGCAATAAAGATACAGAGGGACGCGCACTTACCGTTTAGAAAAACACCTGGTCATGACTGCCTCAATTCTTATGCGTACAGTAGTATGCTGAAAGCAGGGTCCTGACTCAACTCATGAAGCGATACCCCAGTGCTGGGGATGCTTCAAGCGGTGCTTGACCTGTGGTCACACTTTGCCCCACTGCAAGAAAGTGCATCAAAGCTGGCAAAGAATGTCTAGGATACGGTCAGAAGAAGCCGTCACAATGAATGAAGCCTGACAAGGTAACCTCGAGACGACGGAGGACAGATAGCTTGCCCGAAGCGTACTCAATTAGGCAAAGACATCCTGAACCACCGCGCCAGTCATTGCCAGCCTTCCTGTGTTCCCGTCTGAGAATCCCGGCAAATCTAACTCGACGTAATCATTGCCCATGATGACGATCCTGCTTTCGAAAAGGATATGCCTGAAGGTTCTTGGCATTTCGTCATCAAGGACTCGCGAGGAACAGCAGAGGGGGTCGAACTATACAAAAACCGACTCACAGCTATGCTAGTTCACAAGAAGAAAGCAGTGTGGTGGCATGCCCTCGTCTGCTTGGGTGTTAACCACCTCATTCATTCACTAGCTTTCCGAGGGCTTAAGTCGTGTATTGGTCGCAAGCAGTTGGTCGAAGATCTACCAGTACCAAGATCTTGCTATTCGTGCCCTCCGTGAGAATGTCGTACGCGATACGATTCGCACCAGTGATCCGACAATCAGCAGTATCCCAATGTTTATAGCCATGGAGGTGATGTGAATTCACTATGTACCCGAGCATTTTGAGCTCACGGCTCAGGTCCAACACTTTAGCGCCCGAGATCGTAGACCGCATACGAACGGCACGAAGCGCCTAATAGACACGCGCAGCGGATTTACAGCTCTCTTGCATTTGGCATCGTATCTGACATCTACGCTGGTAATCTTCATGATGTAAGATGATTTGCGCCCTTATCGATCTAGTGACTTCCTGGTTATAGTGTATTGACATTTTTCAATAGTCTTGGACTAGCAGCAGATTAGAATAGCATTACTGTGAAGATTTGCAGTGTTATCGTTTCTTCGATATCGTGTCTAGTAATAATATTTACTGGGATTAGTCGCATAAACGGACTGTGTAGGAAGGTTGACGACACACTCTTTAATAACTCGAGCTAACACACTCTTAACGCACATTACATCCTCGCACGAGTTGAAGCTTTCAAGCCAGTAGGTCAGGCGTAGCTTAGTGAAACCTACGACGACTAGCAATTCGTTAAATTGATTTACTAATCTACGATTGCGCTCTACTGTACTACGTCGCTATAAGTTGTCCGCGCTGTCTTAGAAAGCTTGGAAATGGTGAGCGACTACTGGAAAGCCTTGAGGCTTTCGCACTATCTCGACGTCTCTAGAATTTCTTGTTGTTTCCACTCTGCGTGTTTGGTATAGAGGCTACATTCCACGATCAATCTAGCACGCGCATCTGGATCGAGTGACGCTCGGAGGAGCACAGCAGTTTGCTGGAGACGAGCAGTCTTCTCAAGGCGTGAGCCGTGCTACGACGCTATTGGTAGTGTAGGAGACCTGACTGGGACTAATGTTTCGAAGACCCGTATGTCTTCATCCTGTGACCATCTTCCAGCCTGGATAGCCACTGGATACTGCAGACACACGAGCCTAATGCCCAATGTTTGCTGAGCCTATTGATCGATAAAGAGCGTGCTCGACGTAGGCGGTTGCAGCTCTCCAGTCAGGTCAAGCGCACCTATCAGGAGCAGCTGCATAAGTCAAGGCTTCCGACTCTACTCATCACTAGCTGTGAGATGCCAGATACAGAGCGATGGCAGTTGGCAACACGGATGGGCGACCTATTGCAAGTGCTTGCATCTAGCCTGAGGCAAAGGAGCTGTATTTGTAGAGCTCGACTGTCAAGGTAACCAAGGCGCCGTACCCGTAGCTGCGGACTGCGACGCAAGGCGCAGCGGTGGAATGGTGCTAAGCTGAAGAGATACCGACCATCGGGACTGCTGTCACTAACGAGAACTGGCTTGGGAGTCGATGCTGTAGATTTTGCCCTCGTGCTAAGCCTTGTTCTCTTAGTCGCGACTATCGTCAAGACATTCAGAGATAAATAAGGGGCGTGAGTTTGGGAAACGTCGGCCATGCCTGCGTTGATACATGGGCTACTTAAAGCAGCTCCAGAGAAACTTGTAGCATCTGTGTTGAACAAATCGAAGGCAGATACGAAGAAAATCCGTGTCAAGCTCTCTCGCAAGATAAGATGGCGGATATCTGGTCAGGTGTCTTGACAGTCTGCACCGACATTGCCTGTGCATGAGATCAAAGCATCTCATCGGTCGAAAATCTGATAATCTTGCCTCAATTAATTCTAATAACCTCGCTCTGACTCAGCTATCGTAAGCAAGCAACTGATCAGCAACCCTTTCTCCCTGTCTTTGTATAATGGCATCATCAACCGAGCTTCGACCCATGCAATGATTCTGCCGCTCTCTCGGGAACACTCGAAGTCACGTGCAACCAGCCGCTCACCTCTTGTTGGTGGCGCTGAACGCCTATAATCTCATCACTGAAGGGGTCTACGGCGAGCTCGTCAGTCGTTGCTAGCGCCTAGCGGACGCACCTACAAGCTTTGCGAATGTCAAGGTATTTGTCGCTGCTGTAAGAGAGAGATTTGCGTATTATCTTTGCGACAAGTTCGGGGAGGTTATGACTTAAATCTACAATAGCATTTTTATAGTACCATGCAAGGTATATGAAGCACATGCCAACAAGGACTAGAAGACTATCTATTGTCAACTGTACAGTCGGACTGACGAGAATCATCTCAAGACTTTTCCTGTATTGCTCCCCAAAGGCTGACCTTATTGTACCTTTGTAGGATCGACCCAATTGTTGCTGGAGCAGACTACATGTTCTTATCCGGCCTTACAGCTCGGACAACCTGTGGAGTGATCGTTGCCCCTGACATCGGCCGGATGTGCTGAGACGTAGCGCAGCGCATGCAATTGCCCTCGAAAACATCGTCAGCTGAACGAGGGCAGACTGATATGATTGATGGCGGCTGAAGCTTGGTGGAGTATCGAATGACGAGGGCGACAACCTTTAGCGGCAACGTGCATGTGATGCAATGGTAAATTCTCTACTTATGAACACTCAGCAGCTTCTTTGCATATGGCTCTACACCCATCATCTTCATTCCCAGTCGATGGTTGACCGTTTTCTCCATTGGCCAGTACACGCCCTCTCCAGCGAGAGCCACTCTGTATCTGTTGACCAGATCTCCCGGATTCCGTTCCAACTGATTTTGTAGATGGTCCAGGCTCCAGACCTTCCTCAGGACCTCGCGCCCGCTCACACGCTCCATGATGTCCACCAGCTGTCCGTACGTTATCGTATCGCCCGCAATATACAGCACTGTATTCGCAGCCTCCGCGTGCCCCTCCAAGATTCTCTTCAGCACGCGCCCGATGTCACTCACATCCGTAACTGGAACACTACGGACCCAGCTCTTGAGAGACCTGACCGTTATCTCTCCTCCCTCCGCTTCCCTCGACCTGTCCACGATCCCCCAAGATTTCGCAAACAAAAAACCTCATAAATAGTCCTGTAATAACAATCGTCCACTTCACCCCCGCCCCTTTCGCCTCCTCGCGAAGAAGCCCCCAGATCTTCCTCTGCACACAAAACAACGACATCAACCCTCTGACGTCCCCCATCACGTCAAAGTCATAGTCCCACTGCCGAGGAAAGAACCAAATCCTGCCCTTGTCCTGCGTTTTGCGTATTTTGCCGGCGGTGAGGACATCGCGAGCGAGCTTGGGCAGCCTCTTTTCGGACTTGCCATAGCCAGTTGCGGAGATGACGATATCGAACCGACTAAGGAGGGTATAAGTGTGGCTGAGGGGGGAGTGACATTGAATTCGAGGAGCGAGGTCGTCGGTGAGGCGAGATAGGTGTGTTCTGAGGGTGAGCGGAGGCCAAGTGTGATATGGGTTGCGAGAAGGATAAGGATCTGGGTGTGCAGGGTATGGCCGAGTTCGCCGAGGCCGATGAGGAGGATTTGCCTCTGAGGAGCTGGAGTTGATGAGGCCATGTTGGGTGGTGAATGGACTATGGAGATCAAGGCTGTGTGAGGCTGGGTATCATGCTTTGCGGAAGGCCATTTATTCATACCTCGATTAAAGTGACTAATTCGGTCTTGTTAGTTGCAGCGAGTGCGAGATTGCGTGCCAAGTCTATGCTGAGTGCTTGGAGGTGAGTAAGCAAAATAGTCATAGGCTCGGAATTAGCCGCGAAGACCAGGGAAGCAGCGGGAGGATGTGTGCTATTTTGTTAGGAGGCGCAAATGTGTCGACATGAGATCTTTCAGCAGCATTAGATTGGCCGATTGACATCTTGAAGCACGAATACTACACAGATGCCTCGGTCGTCTTCCCTTCCACCTCCAACTCCACCTCCTCCATGCCCGTTGACGTCCGCCTTCACCTCCGTCCTCAGCCTGCGTGTCCGACCTCTTGATCGAACGCAACGCAGTATGATAGGCCGCGATGGCCGCGCGCGTGCCGATCCCGATCACCATGAATTCTATAGGCGCCTTCGACGGCGCTGATGGACCATGGTCCACCTTCAATTTCAATGTGAGCGGCGATGGCGGCAGAAGACTCGGACAGAACTTACAGATGCTGCCGTCACACGTTGCGCTCCACCACACTGCTGCGGCTCGAGGCGACGTGGTGCGACATGCTATGACGGTACCATTGCGCCGAGTGCGACGGCGGGCTTCCTTACAACAATCAACAGAGCCTCGGGTGTCAGCCAAACACCCGGATTCTCTACTAGAGCTTGAGCCTATTTAACATGGAGATCTCGGTGCGGGCGCTCACGCCACCACAGAGCGATCGCCATGGGCTCGCCAACATGCTGATAGCGATAGAAATGAGCGCCGGCGGGCTGGGCTCGTACCTGGCGGGACTCAACGCCTCGGGGCTGGTACCGAGCCTCTCGTACAGCTACATGGCCTGTGCGAAGTATCGCGAGTGTGGTCCAGCGCTTACCAATCATTGTGACAGACTATCCGGATGGATCGTGTCCAATCATAACTATAGGTATGATTCTAGCAATGACCTGAGGTCCCGTTCGCGTTTCGACAGCACCAAGCTGCGGCCAGCACTCTTCCGCTCTTCCAGTCCCCATATACTAATCACGGTGTTCGCTGGAACTGCTGAGAGATGGCCGTACAGGACAACGAACATCTTGTGCCTGCTGCACTCTTGCCTGTATCTGGTTTCAGAGCTGTTCTTACGGGCAATGAGCTTCTCACGTTCTTCATTGTGCATACGAACATCTGGGTCCAGAGAGTAGGTCTTGTCTAGATCCTTGCACAGAGCTTCTACATAGTCATCGGAACTGCGAATCGTTTCTCCAGTCAGGTCATGTTCCTCCTCAGCTAGCTCTTCAACGCCGTCGTACAGATCTATGAACCTAATTTCTAGGCCTGAGCACTCTCTACCGCGCAGCGCCATCTGAAGGCTCAGCCGCGGCTCGTCACGTACATCGTTCCCCTGACACTCGACAGCGCAAACGACCACTTTTTGACTCCGAATTCATCAAAGAGCCCATCACCGAGAACGTGAAGAAGTATCCCCATGTTCTCGTCTTGTCCTTTGTAGCGGCACGATCGCTGGTGCTCTCTAGAGCGCGATATCGAACCAGGGACTGGGTGTTTGTGAGGGATCTTGGTTGTTTACACTACCGTCTGGCGCGGTATTGTCCCCATTGTGGGCCCTGCCACTGCTGCCGAAGGGTACCTGGAGCAGCAGCCCACCGTGGCCGTTTTTACCGCTGCATGGGGATCGTGGGTTCGATGTACTACGAAAACAGGCTTAGCTACTACAGCCACTTGTGCAAGTGCTGACTAATAAGCCTTAACGCTAGGACAACCCGCGGCTTATCCGCGGTCTCTCCGCTTCTTTCAGTCCCACCGATGTTTTCTTCGCGTCGGCTCTTTCCATAGATAGATGACACAGAATTTTCTTAGCTTGATTTGTAATTATCAACGTTTGACCGATGACTAAGCTGGTGAGAAAAGATATAATTCGTTTGCAAAGCATTTTGTGTTGTTCGCTCACCTGCAAGCCTGCTGTTCGCTCACCTGCAAGCCTGCTGTCTACAACTAAAGCAATCTCTCGCCATCGAAGCCTCTTATATCGAGTCAATCATTGGTTTTTCCAAATCTGAAACTTCAACGATCAGTCATCATGTCAACCCTTCTCGCCGGCAAGCCTCTTCTTGGTCCTCTCGTGGGTCTTAACCTCTGGACCTTCGGTATTGAATTCCTGCTATACAAGCGTCGAATTCCCGCGCTCGCTCAGTACAACGTCACGTTTGATCCGGAAACTGTCAAGAAGCAGAAAGAGGAGAAGTTACCTGGCTTTGTCAAATGGCCGGCGGATAACTTTAACAACCTTCTGGAGCAGCCTACCCAATTCTACGCGGTATTGTTGGGGCTAAGCTTTTTGGATATCAAGGACAGAAGCACTATTGGAGTGGCATGGGCGTATGTTGGGTTGAGGATGCTGCACAGCATCATCCACGTTTCTACTAATAATCCTTCAATACGCTTCCCGGTCTGGTTGGCAAGTTCATTCGCACTCTTTGGACTTACGACCCAGGCTGCTTGGATGCTCTTCTTCTAAACGAATTCTTTGGATCAGCAAATCAGTCGCACTAAGCGCAAATGGCCTTCTCCATACAGCATCAGAACAGTGCTACCGGAGGAGTTATTCAATGTGCTAGTGATGGTTTCCATCCGATCTCCTTCGTGCCCTACAGTTCGCTGTGTCGGAGCTTGTAGAATTAGCACGGGCTGGTCACAAACCTAGGCCTACAATAGTACTATTACTACAACCACTACGATTCTCTTCTAGAGGCGGATATACTTTATACTTCTTACAACAAATAACATTATCTATCTAAATAAAACACCATTTTCAGTTTCTACTACTTTATATATATCTTCTACTTCCTACAAAGTGTAACAGGGACTAAAGCAAGTACCTCGTGCTAGAGAGATAGTTAGTAGACGCTTGCTTTTCTCAAACAAGGAAGACGCGCTGAACCTACTTATAAGGTACACCTCGCTTAAGAGAGGAGGAACAAGAATTATCCTCCTTACTACTTACGTTTGTAGTGCTAATATACCAGCCGTCTCTCACTATCCTTTTTAACGTGGAGCAAGCACTATTGCCTACAGTTACGCCTTACATCGATATATAAACCTTACGACTAGAATAATAAAGAGCGACTACGGGCATATAGTTATCTTTGATATGCGCAATGACTTGCACGAGTGCAGGCATGGAGTATTCGCACAGGGTAGCTGAGTCCCCCAACATGGATCCGCAAATATTATTGTGTTTTGGGACGTACATTCCCATCTCGATATCATAAGCGGCGCAAAACTGTGGCGTGCAAGCCGAGTGATCTTTGCCGTCACCTAGCGGACCGTGCTCGCAGGCATATCGCAAGGATGATATTGTCCTGGTACTGGCCAGATATTCGATTGCCAACAGACACCATTCGTTGTCATGCATTTCTCTTCGTAATGACTCTCTGATTGGCGGTGTCCAGATCATAGACCATGAGAACCCTTCTTTAGGCGTTGGAGATCCTACAATCATCCTTGCGTGCGCATTAACTAATGTTTCAGCGATGAACACGATGAAGCAAACCATTGACGATATTCCATCCCCTAGTGGCTCAAATATCCTAAAACGTATGGTTGTAAACGACACCATGAAAGAATGGGCCAGGCTCAGGTTTGCACGAGCTCGCTGGAACCATGATCTCAACTATTTCGGCTGAGACTCTTCGATCCGAGAAAGCCAGCTGCGCATAACGTCGACTAGGCGGTCGGTAGTCATAACCAACTTGCCACTCCGATTCCTTTCCAGCAGCATTTCTTCTGCTATGGGGGCCTCAACCACCGCTTCCAACAGGCCGAATGTGAGCAGGCTTTGATAGCTAGTCGCCAGATATCGGGTTGAAGAATCTTTCGGTCGATCATCGAGATATTCGCGTAGAGACACAGGCTCATAGCCATCGTGCGGATATCCTAGCCACTCTGGACCGTCAAGAAGTCGGGAACGACGAAAGTCTTCGTCGCGAGATGACATTATGACTGATCTCCTAGAATCTCCTCTATCAACATCAGTCTAAAGACCTGCGAGCATGCGATGGATGCACTGAACATAGAACGTGGCGAAGGCTGTGGGTCAAAGTGATTACAAGGATTGCCAGACAAAGACTTATTGGGTCATTGTATTCCGAGCGAATTATCCCCCGGGCACTGGAACATAGACTGATCTGCAAGTGTTGATTGCTGATCCTTTGAAGCGGCGGAAGGCACGAATTTAATGGTAAAAAACTCACACCCTAGCAAGCACCAACATAACACTACGCAGGTACTAACGGAAAGTCGGGTTAAATGCAGGCATTTTCGGTTCGGTACATCATAAGAGCGCTGCCGGTGGGTAATTGATGATCTGACACAACGTGACTTGGTAATCGATAAGACGGCTGAACCACTCGTCAAGCGAGGACGTATGTCCTAGAGCGGGCGAGATGGACGTGCGTTCACAGAATTCCATCACACTACCTTCTCCAGACCCAGCAGCTAGAAACCACGTGGCTAGGCCTAAGGCGGAGTAGCAGTTCGTGGTCTGGCAATTGCGGGTAAGTGAAGACGCGGGGATACCCCAGCCAAGGCTGTAGCACTCTCATATATTCCGTAGGCTCAAGGAATTTCTGGATTATTACTAGTTATTCTATGCGTAACGATGCTTGTCTTACTTCTATATCTGGGGTGCTTGGTGGTCGCTTCAGCACTAGCAGCCCGCCAAAACACTGTCGACTGTTCGGATCCATCGTCAGGAGAATTTTTCTTAGGCAATCAGACCTCCTCGGTACAGATAGTGGTAGCCAGCGAGGAATGGCCGGCCGTGTTGAGAACTGCAGGCGACCTCGCCCTGGACTTTGGTCGTGTGACTGGAGTCAATGGCACAGTCACCCTATATCGAAACCAAACGTCTCATGACGCATCGATGATCTTCAATGTCACCGGCATTACCAGCTTCAGTTTTCCGAAATCACAATACAGATCGACCGGTGGTGTCATTATCATAGGAACAATCGGCGAATCAAGCATTATTGATCCGATGATCAGTGGTGGAAAGCTGGACGTTGACTCGATCATAGGACGATGGGAAGCATTCTCATCACAACTAGTTCAGTCTCCAATACCCGGTATTGAATCGGCTCTCGTGATCGTTGGAAGCGATCGGAGGGGCGCTATATACGGTCTCTACGATGTTTCAGAGCAGATTGATGTTTCACCCTGGTACTTTTGGGCTGACGTGCCTCCCAAAAGCTGCCACACAGTCAGTGCGATGCGTACAACTAGAACTCGAGGAACACCGTCTGTCAAGTAGCGTGGCTTCTATATCAATGACAACGCTCCTGCACTCTCAGGCTGGATCACAGCCAAGTTTCCCGGAGCAGGAGAGCCGCCCATCTACGGTGCAGAATTTCACGCACTTGTCTTCGAGTTGGTCTTGAGATTGCGAGGCAACTATCTGTGGCCCGCAGGTGGAAACTGGACTCAGATGTTCTTCGTCGACGACAAACGTAATCAGCGCCTCGCCGACGAATACGCTGTGGTCATCGGGACAAGCCATACCGAGCCCTTTCAGCGTGCCACGAAGTAGTGGTCGCTCTTCGGCAACGGTCCGTGGCAATGGACTACAAACAACGCTTCCATTGTTCCCTTCATGCGTGATGGCGCAATCAGGGCGAAGCCTTACGAAAGCATCATCACGATGGGCATGCGCGGAAGTGGAGATACCGCACTATCTGCCTCCATTGATACTGGGCAATTAGAGAATATTGTCGACACGCAGCGTCAAATCTTGGCTGACGTTTATGGTAGAAACCAATCCTTATCCAGTATTCCGCAGCTGTGGTGTTTGTACAAGGAAGTACAAGGCTTCTACGAGGCTGGGATGAAAGTTCCTGACGACGTCACCCTGCTCTGGTCTGACGAAAATTGGGGCAATATTCGACGTTTGCCAAACGCAGATGACCGCGACCGCCCGGGCGGTGCTGGCGTTTACTTTCATTTCGATTATGATGGCCTGCCTAGGAACTACAAGTGGCACAACACGATCCAACAACAGAGGACTTGGGAGCAGATGTCAATGGCTTATGCACGCAATGCAAGAGGGATTTGGATC
>Ga0268250_10000934_pt1 | contig 13108 bp, 5 predicted proteins | sample AgamicAsSfe_FD_200448 | JGI IMG/M metagenome (GOLD analysis project Ga0268250, IMG submission 200448) | Agave microbial communities from Guanajuato, Mexico - As.Sf.e (v2) (version 2) | ecosystem: Host-associated > Plants > Phyllosphere > Phylloplane/Leaf | place: Guanajuato, Mexico | collected... | reverse complement strand
CCGCATCCGCGTCAGATAGCTCTAGCGTGTCGTGCCCATGTCGGGATAGTGCGGAGTAGATTTTACCTCGTTTGTACCTCTTTCGACTCCGTCTATCTATGTTGCTGCCTAGAAGTCCATGTGTTTGAGGTCGATCTGGATGTAGTCGACGGTGACAGGCATATCATTCATCTCGCTGGTTGGATTATTATTGTTCGCTTGGAGATTTGGCTTCACCAAACCATCGGGCTCGGTTCCGAGATCAAGGGTTCTCGTCAGCGTGACAGGGTTGCAAGTTGTGCCATGCCGAGGTGACGAGCGTCAACAATGACATTTACAACAACCAACAATCATTTCTCTGCAGTATGATATCTGATCAAGACATCGCGAATACATGGGCGCGTTACGAGTAACGTGACATCATAGACCTGCATTCAATTCTTGACGATATCAGATACCAGCCAGGCGATCTGGCGTAAGACGACACAATGTCAACGACCTTGGCATTTGGCAGCCTCCATGAAGAGCTCGCCTACTACAAAGCCCAGTATGAGCACCTCGAGGCCGAATTGCAGGACTTCCAGCAGTCTAGTAGAGAGCTGGAAGTGGAACTCGAGAAGGATGTGGAAGCTTCAGAAAAGAGAGAACGAGATCTGAGGGATAAAGTTGATGCGATCGGCTTTCAAACAGACGAATGGAAGAACAAGTACAATCACAGCAGGACCGAGGCGATTGCAGCACAGAATACGTTGCAAAAAGAGGTTACAACGCTGCGCGACGCGAACCGAAAGATGCAGATGAAGTTTCGGGACATGGAAGTTGCGAATGACGAGTATGAGATTCAAGCGAGAAACACAACAACATCTCTCGATGATCTGGAGTCGAAATACAGTCAAGCGCTCGAACGGAGCATCTTACTCGAAGAAGACGTGAAGGCTGGCGAGCAGGAAAGGGAGATGTTGAGAATAGAAAGCCAAAGATTGAAGGACGAGCTTTCCGATCTAAGAGTAGAAAACGAGATTGTGGCGGAAAGATTGAGGACTGCAGAGGGCTTGAATGAACGAAGAACGAGGCGAGTCTCTCAGCTGACAGAAGATAAGGCGAAGAGATTGAGCTCTACCAATTCGGACAAGTCAGCCATGACAGCGTCCACCGCAACCACAAAGTCTCGCATGACTGCAAGATCCGAGATGACCGCCTCTGAACCTCATACACCTCCATCACCGCCAATCTCGGACATCCCAAGCCACCTCAAGGCGCGCCAGCTCCGTACAACTCCTTCCAAGCTTGGCATGTCACTTCGCGATGACACTCCAAGACCAGAGAAAAAGCCGCATACGAGACCCTCGTTTGGCACACGCCGTGGCAAGCCGGTGGTGGTACGGGACAATACGGGAACAGCAGCATCTGGCCATGAGGGTATACCGCGCTCCAACTCGTTGTATCATATCCGGGGTCTTCGAGAAAAGATGCAGAATCTTGAATCAAGACTACAATCAGCAAAATCCCGTCTACCTCCTCCACCAAGTACACCACTTCGGGAAGCGTCACCAGAACCAGAGTCAAACATCAGTATGCCACAGACCGTCACAATGAGACGAAGTTCGGCCAAGCGTAGGAGCATTCTACCAGTCAATCTAGTAGCAGCAACGTCAGCACCGCGGACGTTTGATCCTAGTCGTAGCATGATTGCATCACAATCGCCACGTCCTTCAGTGCCTCCGCAGGACACTCCGTCGAGAAGGGTGTCTACATCGCATACTAGACAGATATCTAGGGACAGCGTAGACCAAGCACAATCGGCATTACAGGAACAAGCACCACACCCAATGCGGTCACAGTCGAGAATGTCTTCGACGCCGAGTCGACCACCCTCGTCGTTCACTTTACGAATGGGACAGCCGAGCTCCAATGGAGATAGCAATCACAGCAGTCTCCCAGGAGCAGGTTCAATGCGTGGATCGCCAAGAAAGAGCATGAATGTGAACGCACCAAAGTCTTCGAGCAGACCAAGTACCTCGAGCATACCTAGTATAAATGGTGGAATACTGCCTCCGGGTAATCTAGCTGCATCATCAGGTACAACGAAACGACGCTCCAATATCGCAAGACCCGGACTTGGAGCGATGAGGCCACCAGATCGACCTGATGGTGTTGCCTCGTAGTAGTAATCGAATAGACCATACCGACTGAGGTCTAGATACTAATTGCTACCCATCACCCCAGAGACCTGAAATGGTGCTTTCCAGGTATATATGCTCCTAGTCTACTACATTACATGACACGACTTGTCCGAAGTAGCAAGCACGAGCTCCAGATTCGGCCGAGCGGAGACCTCCCTTTGCCTTTGTGGCGTTTCGGGCGACGTCCCGGCTTCGGGAAGATCGACCTTCGATTGTAAGGCTTAGTGTGCCGTAGAGATTACCTTAATGATTCTGCTGCTCCACCACTAGCCAGAGCTATCGTGAAGTATACTCTCTCGACGACGACGACGACGACGACGAGGTTGAGCTGGAGACTGAACTGTGAAGATATTGGTAACTATCTGATGATCGATCCGAGGCCATCTATCTATGACAATGATGTTGTCTGCCGGGCCAGATAGCTGAATGACAAGTGCAGCACGATCAGGTTTCACATGTCTACCAGATCTACGGTTAGCGGAGTTCCGACGACGCATCTCAGCGCGAGCGGCAAGCAAAACGCCCTCACCTGCTGCATGACACCATCATCTCGGCCACGGGCAGGGACTCTCTCAGCCAAGTACATGCACTTACGCACAATCAAGTCCGACAACATAGCACAAACAAGACGAGCTATCACGCAGCCAAAGGTGTTGTAAAGTAAAGTGAAGCACACGAGCATTACTCGGGGATGATCTGGAATCAGGAGGGGGCCAGTGGGGCAGATGGCGTGAACGACTAGCTTCAGGGGGATGGGATAGGTTTAAGGCTTGTTCCTGATCGTAGTCCGAGTCTAAAAATGCATCTTTTGAATTTCACCGAGGTCTTCATGTCTTGCAGTAGTTATACAATGAAAAGAATAGCGGTCGCAGCAGCAGCACCAAGAGACTATCAAGCATGACAGATACTCGAGCCAATTGACATTTCCCAAGGCACGTTGACCCTCGCGTGTTCGTGTGAAGCAAGTTTCACGAAGCTTCACGAAGTGCAACTTCTTCCAGCAACGGCTGAACTCCACACATACGATCTCGAGGCCAGACCAGAACCGCGTCAAGCAAATCATCATGCAGAAGACTATTATGAGTGAGATTTGTGACATGGTGGTTTCGGTGGGGTAGGATGATGGCGATTTCGCATGGACGACACATACGGGAGCTGCCCAGGTAGAGGTAGACGGAAACGGGCCAGAGAACGAGCTCGAGCTTGGGAGGGGAAGAGTTGGGAAGAGATGAATGAGATAGAAATCTATACATCGGACAGTGTATTTCTGCTATTAACTGGATTGGAACTTCACACAAGTCCGTATACTCAACGGATGCCCAGCACGACCAAGATGAGTATACAGAGAGGGACGTAACCAAGACTCGATGGAGGACGAGGGGTGAGAGATGAGGCGTCCTGAGTCTAGCTTACTTTGACTTTGGTGGAGACGACTTGGTCGAAGATGGTTCGGCAGCCTCTTCCGACCGGACTCGAGTGTTCAACGACTCTGTTGACGCTTCTTCCGGCCGTGCTTGCATTACGGCAAATCTACCATGCTCCATGCTCCATGCTCCATACCAGCCATACAAGCAGCTCTATCGTAGAAGCCGGTGAAGGTGTTAGCTTCTCATATAATTCGTGCTGCCTGCTCGGCTTTCCAATCTGAAATTACTTTGTCCGTTACTACTTCTCTTCTCGCCTTGCTCCTACCTTCTTCTTCTTCTTCCTCCTCCATACTTCGACAGTCGCCGCACGCCTTTCCTTCGCACACTCGCTTGTCTATACTCTTTTCTACGGCGCCGGACGACCCTTGATCACCCTCCTGCTGCTATTTGTCGGCCGATTCGGAAGTGTGGGGAAGCGTCCGATTATCCTATTGACTCTTGGGTGCATTATTGCGTTGATCAGACTGCCAATCTCCTCCCGACTACATCATCAATCCTCGCTCCTTGGAGTCTGAAAAGAGAATCACCCAGCTCTCCTTTCTCCTCTGCCCGGTCCCGCCAACCACATCAATATGGCGCCCTCAGAAACCACAGAGTTGCCGGTCCGCAATGGCTCGACATCGAATGGTAACGGTGCTCAGAATGGCAGCCCTTCTTCATACGCTGCCCGCTTCAACCTCGCTCCTCACTTCATCGGTGGCAACCACCTCGACGCCGCTGCTCCTAGCAAGGTCAAGGACTTTGTCGCCAACCATGATGGTCACACCGTCATCACAAGGGTACGCACTTTCGCCGCTTCCAGCAAAAGATTCGAGGAAATGGCGGCATAAGCTGACAAGTTTGTCTCTCACAGGTTCTCATCGCCAACAACGGTATTGCTGCAGTCAAGATGATCAGATCAGTACGGAAATGGGCATACGAGACCTTTGGAAACGAGCGGGCTATTCAGTTTACGGTCATGGCTACACCTGACGATTTGGGTGCGAATGCAGACTACATCAGAATGGCCGACCAATATGTTGAGGTGTGTACAACCAGTTTGACCCCAGCCGGATAAGGTGGTACCACATAGAAAGAGCCACAGACTGACAACAGCCTTCCTCCAGGTTCCCGGTGGCACCAACAACAACAACTACGCCAACGTTGAGCTCATCGTCGATGTCGCTGAGCGTATGGACGTCCACGCAGTGTGGGCTGGTTGGTGAGTCTTCCCAATGCCGACATCGTCTGAAAAGCTTCTAATGCACACCTTAGGGGACACGCGTCCGAGAACCCCAAGCTCCCCGAATCCCTCGCCGCCTCTCACAAGAAGATTGTCTTCATCGGTCCTCCAGGTTCTGCAATGCGATCGCTTGGTGACAAGATTTCCTCCACAATCGTAGCGCAACACGCCAATGTGCCATGTATCCCATGGTCTGGAAGTGGAGTTGACCAGGTCGTTGTCGACGAGCACGGAATCGTTACCGTTGCAGATGACATCTACGACCAAGGTTGCGTTCACTCAGTCGAGGAGGGTCTCGTTGCTGCCAAGAAGATCGGCTTCCCCATCATGGTGAAGGCATCTGAAGGTGGTGGTGGAAAGGGTATCCGAAAGGTCGACAACGAGGAGAGCTTCGCTGCTCTCTACAAGCAGGCTGCAGGTGAAATCCCCGGTTCTCCCATCTTCATCATGAAGCTCGCTGGAAACGCTCGCCACTTGGAGGTCCAGTTGCTTGCTGACCAGTACGGTAACAACATCTCTCTCTTTGGTCGTGACTGTTCCGTGCAGCGTCGTCACCAGAAGATTATCGAGGAGGCTCCCGTCACAATTGCTAGCCCCGAGACATTCGAGAACATGGAGAAGGCAGCCGTCTCTCTTGGTCGTCTGGTCGGATACGTTTCTGCAGGTACCGTCGAATACCTCTACTCTCACCACGACAACAAGTTCTACTTTCTGGAGCTCAACCCGCGTCTTCAGGTAGAACATCCTACCACCGAGATGGTCACCGGTGTCAACCTTCCCGCCACACAATTGCAGGTTGCTATGGGTCTTCCTCTTCACCGCATTCGCGACATTCGTCTGCTTTACGGCGCGGATGTCAATCTCACAAACGAGATTGACTTCTCATTCTCCTCAGACAGCAGCAAGTCATTGCAGCGACGACCGAGACCTCGCGGTCACACCACTGCCTGTCGTATCACCTCCGAGGACCCTGGTGAGGGTTTCAAGCCGTCCGGTGGTACCATGCACGAACTCAACTTCAGGTCTAGCTCCAACGTCTGGGGTTACTTCTCCGTCAGTTCTGCTTCCAGTATCCACAGTTTCTCCGACTCTCAATTCGGTCACATCTTTGCCTACGGTGAGACCCGTGCTGCATCGAGGAAACACATGGTCGTTGCACTTAAGGAACTCAGCATTCGTGGTGACTTCAGAACGACTGTTGAGTACCTGATTAAGCTGCTCGAGACACCCGCTTTCGAGGACAACACCATCACAACTGGCTGGCTCGATGAGCTGATCTCCAAGAAGCTTACTGCCGAACGTCCGGACCAGATGCTCGCTGTTGTCTGTGGTGCCGTCACCCGTGCTCACATTGCCAGCGATGCATGCATCTCCGAGTACAGAATGAGCCTCGAGAAGGGTCAAGTCCCATCAAAGGATATCCTCAAGACTGTCTTCCAGGTCGACTTCATCTACGATGGCAACCGATACAAGTTCACTGCCACCAAGTCCAGCTCTGACACTTACACTCTCTTCATCAACGGTTCGCGCTGCTCCGTCGGTATTCGGGCTCTTGCTGACGGTGGTCTCCTCGTCCTTCTTGGCGGTGCGTCTCACAACATCTACTGGAAGGAGGAGGTCGGTGCCACTCGTCTCAGTGTTGACGGCAAGACCTGCTTGCTCGAGCAGGAGAATGACCCCACCCAGTTGAGGACACCTTCTCCTGGTAAGCTCGTCAAGTACAGCGTCGAGAACGGTGAGCACATCAAGAAGGGACAAGCATACGCCGAAGTCGAAGTCATGAAGATGTACATGCCTCTCATTGCCGCCGAGGATGGTCACGTCACATTGATCAAGCAACCTGGATCCACTCTCTCTGCCGGTGACATTATCGGAATACTCGCTCTGGATGACCCTACCAAGGTCAAGTCTGCTCAGCCTTTCCTCAGCCAGCTGCCAGACTTCGGCGCACCCTCTGTTCTCGGTAACAAGCCCTACCAGAGATTTGCTCTCTACAAGAGCATTCTCTCAGACATCTTGAACGGTTTCGACAACCAGGTTGTCATGGCCTCTTCGCTCAAGGAGATCATCACAGTCCTCCGCGAGCCTGCTCTGCCATATGGCGAGTGGCAAGCACAGGCATCGGCACTCCACGCTCGTATGCCTGCCAAGCTTGATGCTCTCTTCGAGCAGCTTGTCGAGCGTGCGCAGAGCCGTGGTCAAGAGTTCCCAGCTAAGCAGCTCCAGAAGGCTTTTTCCCGCTTCACTGAGGAGAACGTCGACGAGGCTGATGTTGCCCCATTGCAGGCAGCCCTAGCCCCGCTCGTTGAGCTTATGGACCGATACACTGACGGCCTCAAGCAGGCTGAATACCAGGTCATGATCAGCTTCCTTGAGCAGTACTGGGCTGTGGAGGACCAATTCTCTTCGCGCAACCTCAGAGACGAGGATGTCATCCTCTCCCTCCGTGAAGCTAACAAGGACAACCTAGCCTACGTTGTCCAGACAGTCCTCTCACACAGCCGTGCCGCGGGCAAGAACAGCTTGGTCGTCGCCATCCTCGATGCTTACAGACCAAACCAGCCCGGTGCTGGTAACATGGCCAAGTCTTTCCGCAACATCCTCCGCAAGCTCGCTGAGCTCGAGGGACGTGCCACTGCCAAGGTTGCTCTCAAGTCCCGTGAGCTGCTCATCCAGTGCGCCATGCCTTCTCTCGAGGAACGTACATCACAGATGGAGCACATCCTCCGCTCTTCCGTCATCGAGTCCAAGTATGGTGATCAGGGATTCGACCACCGCGCACCTGCATACGAGGTCATCAAGGATGTCGTCGACTCACGATACACTGTCTTCGATGTGCTTCCTCAGTTCTTCGGCCACAAGGACCCTTACGTGTCTCTCGCCGCTCTCGAGGTCTACATCCGTCGTGCCTACAGGGCTTACCAGCTTGAGGAGATTGAGTACCACACCGATTCCGAGCCACCATTCGCTCTGTCCTGGGACTTCGTCCTCCGCAAGGTTGGCGCATCTGAGTTCGGCCTTCCCGTCGGAACATCCACACCCACAACTCCTAGTGCCGAGGGTCCTGGCTCTATGAAGAGAATTTACTCCATCAGCGACATGTCCTACCTCAAGGCAAGCGGTAACAGCGATCCAACCAGGAAGGGAGTTATCCTCCCTGTCAACTTCATCGATGAGGCTGATGAGGCTCTCGCTCGTGGTTTGGAGCTCTTCCCTATGCCAGGTGGTGGCGGATTCAAGCGTGGTTCAAGTGCTGGCTTAATGACAGACCTTACTAGGTCGAAGTCATTCGTCACACAGCCTCAAAGCGATGATGAGCTCACTGCTGTCTGCAACATTGCCGTCCGCGATGCCGAGTCTCTTGACGACACTGAGATCCTCGCTCGCGTCGAGCCTATCCTCGACCAGTACAGAGAGGAGCTGCTCGCCCGCCGCGTTAGGAGACTGACATTCATCTGCGGTCACAACGACGGCACCTACCCTGGCTACTTCACCTTCCGTGGACCCAAGTACGACGAGGACAAGAGTATCCGTCACATCGAGCCTGCTCTTGCCTTCCAGCTCGAGCTCGGACGTCTGTCCAAGTTCAACATCAAGCCTATCTTCACCGAGAACCGCAACATTCACGTCTACGAGGCTGTTGGCAAGGGTGCTGAGAACGACAAGAGATACTTCACACGTGCTATTGTCAGACCTGGTCGTCTACGGGATGACATTCCCAGCGCTGAGTATATGGTCTCTGAGGCCGACCGTTTGATGAACGACATCCTTGATGCCATGGAGATTCTCGGTAACAACAACTCCGACTTGAACCACATCTTCATCAACTTCTCCCTGGTCTTCCCTCTCGAGCCCAAGGACGTTGAGGAAGCCCTCGGTGGTTTCCTCGAGCGCTTCGGCCGTCGTGCATGGAGACTCCGTGTCACTGGTGCTGAGATCCGCATCATCTGCACGAACCCTCAGACTGGCGAGCCATACCCTCTGCGTGTTGTCATCACCAACACCTCTGGATACATCATCGACGTCGAGCTTTACGAGGAGCGCAAGTCAGAGCGCGGCGAGTGGCTTTTCCACAGCATCGGTGGAACCACGAAGATGGGCTCCATGCACCTCCGCCCTGTTTCCAGCCCGTACCCAACCAAGGGCGCGCTTCAGCCAAAGCGTTACAAGGCTCACATCATGGGCACTCAATACGTCTACGACTTCCCAGAGCTGTTCAGGCAGGCATTTGAGAACGAGTGGAAGCAGGTCGTGACCAAGCACCCTCACCTCCGTGAAAAGCAGCCACCAACTGGTGAGTGCATCGAGTACAGCGAGCTTGTCCTTGACGAGCAGGAGAACCTTGTCGAGGTCTCTCGCGAGCCTGGCACCAACAACATCGGTATGGTGGGTTGGATCGTGACTGCGAAGACACCCGAGTACCCTCGCGGTCGTCGCTTCATCATCATTGCCAACGACATCACCTTCAAGATTGGTTCTTTCGGTCCCGCTGAAGACAAGTTCTTCTTCAAGTGTTCCGAGCTTGCCCGCAGACTTGGTGTCCCAAGAATCTACCTCTCTGCCAACTCTGGTGCTCGCATCGGTATGGCTGAGGAGCTCATCCCTCACTTCTCAGTTGCCTGGAACGATGCTTCCCGACCAGAGAAGGGCTTCAAGTACCTCTATCTCACACCTGAGACCAAGGCCAGGTTTGATGATGGCAAGGTGAAGACTGTCCTCACTGAGCAGATTAAGGAGGACAACGAAGTCAGACACAAGATCACCACCGTCATTGGTGCTGAGGATGGTCTTGGTGTGGAGTGTCTCAAGGGCTCTGGTCTCATCGCTGGTGAGACTTCGCGTGCCTACGACGACATCTTCACGATTACATTGGTCACTTGCCGTTCAGTTGGTATGTTACAGTCATTCCTCTTCCACCTTTGTACAAAGCTAACAACCTCCAGGTATTGGTGCCTACCTTGTCCGTCTCGGTCAACGTGCCATCCAGATCGAGGGGCAACCCATTATCCTCACTGGTGCTCCCGCTATCAACAAGCTGCTCGGTCGTGAGGTCTACACTTCCAACTTGCAGCTCGGTGGCACACAGATCATGTACAAGAACGGTGTTTCTCACATGACTGCATCTGATGACTTCGAGGGTGTCTCCAAGATCACGCGATGGATGTCATTCGTCCCTGACCGCAAGGGCAACCCGGTGCCAATCTCGCCTTCCGTCGACACATGGGACCGTGACATCACCTTCATGCCTCCCAACAAGCAGCCATACGATGTCAGATGGCTCATTGCTGGTAAGGAGGATGAGAGTGGCTTCCAGTCTGGTCTCTTCGACCGTGGTTCCTTTGAGGAGTCTCTCGGTGGCTGGGCCAAGACTGTTGTTACTGGTCGTGCTCGTCTTGGTGGTATCCCAGTTGGTGTTATCGGTGTTGAGACAAGGGCTGTCGAGAACATCACACCAGCTGACCCCGCCAACCCTGACTCTACCGAAACGATCGTCTCTGAGGCTGGTGGTGTTTGGTACCCCAACTCCGCATACAAGACTGCCCAGGCGATTCGCGACTTCAACAACGGTGAGCAGCTTCCTCTGATCATCCTTGCCAACTGGCGTGGTTTCTCTGGTGGTCAGCGCGACATGTACAACGAGGTTCTCAAGTATGGCTCATACATTGTCGACGCTCTCGTTGCTTATGAGCAGCCCGTCTTCGTGTACATTCCACCATACGGTGAACTCCGTGGTGGTTCATGGGTCGTCGTCGACCCGACCATCAACGCCAAGTATATGGAGATGTACGCCGACGAGGATGCACGTGGTGGTGTCCTCGAGCCCGAGGGTATCATTGGTATCAAGTACCGCAAGGACCGCCAACTCGAGACCATGGCCCGCCTCGACCCAACCTACGGCCAGCTCAAGCGCAAGGCAGCCGACACCAGCATCTCTCGCGAAGAGCTCGCCACCATCAAGACACAGATGGCCGAGCGCGAGAACATGCTGCTGCCAATCTACGGCCAGATTGCCCACCAATTCGCCGACCTGCACGACCGCGCCGGCCGTATGGAGGCCAAGGGCACTATCCGCATGCCATTGAAGTGGCTCAACGCCCGTCGCTTCTTCTACTGGCGTCTTCGCCGCAAGTTGAACGAGGAGTACATCCTCAAGCGCATGGCTGCTGCTACCAGCAAGGAGCTTGTCAACCGTGCTTCCGACCTCGAGAAGCTGCGCCACTGGTCCAACATTACCAACTTCGACAAGGACGACATGGCGGTCGCTATGTGGTATGAGGAGAACCGCAAGGATGTGCACTCGAGGGTTGAGGCACTCAAGTCGGAGACTGTGGCGTATGATGTCGCGAGCTTGATGAGGAGTAACAAGGACGGTGGTCTCAAGGGTGTGGCGCAAGTGCTGAGCATGCTCCCTGTGGAGGAGAAGGAGGCGGTGCTCAAGATGCTGTCGAAGGCATAGATAGGATGAGGATGTTTGTGTATCGCTGTTTTTTTCTGTCAAGACTGTACAGTTTCTAGGAGGGAGTCATACGGGCATGGGTATATGGAAAGGGATATAGCTGGATGGGAATGTTCTTTTTGGAAGCTGCAGGAAGCAGGGTCGGGTTGGCGTCTTTCTATGTATCTTTCATATCTCTGTTTACAAAATTCCAATGAAAACTTCAACATACTTCAGACCTGTATATCACTGGATGGAAACCGAACACGAGTGCAATTGCCGCAGTTTCGAAGTCTTTTCGCTGGCAGCGCTCCTTCCTGTTGAGGTTCCTAAGGTGTGTGTTTCTCTCGGTTCTGCCGAGGCATCGCTCCAACCTCCACTCCACACACCTCAGAGTTGCTCTTCAACATCACCTGAATAGTACATCAAGAGTGAAAGATCCTGCCTTTTGATCGTGTTCCCTGTTATCCTCGGAAAGAATGTCTGCTGCCTAGACTGTTACCAACCAAGTTTTCTTCTCCTATATATCAGCAGGAGTCCTTGTAACCTTTGAGTCGGGCCTAGAGTGTCGTTTGCATTGCACTTCTGGAAGGACACTCGGTCAGTGGTCATCGCGGCGATGGAGAAAGAAACTGAAACTATCCCGCTGGGGCTGTATTTGTGGAAAAGGTACGTCGTTCCTGGCAGCAGAGTTTCTGTTGAGGAGAGTATGTACGACACTCGATGGTGAATATGCACAGACTTATGTTCTATGACTGTGTCCGTCCAGCCTGTCTTCCCATCTTGTCTTCGGGCGCCACCTCATCGCTCTCTGCACACCGTATCCACCACTTCTTTCCTGAAAACAATCAGGCTGTCATTCCTACCACCAGCTCACTCACTCCACCTCAGAATCTTCGAACTCGGCGTCAAAACCGTAATGGGCGTCCCCGGCGACTTCCAACTCGACATCCTCGACTACATCTACGACATCGAGGGCATGTCCTTCATTGGCAACTCCAACGAACTCAACGCCGCCTATGCCGCCGATGGCTACGCCCGCGTCAACCACACCCCGGGTTGCGTCGTTACAACGCACGGCGTGGGCGAACTGAGTGCACTGAACGGCATCGCAGGCGCAGCGTCTGAACGTATCCCACTGATACATGTCGTGGGCCAGACGCCGAGGATGTTGCAGGAGAAGAAGTTGATGATTCACCATAGCATTGGAAGTACGGGAGAGGTGGATGCGCAGGTTTATCAGAAGACGAGTAAGTTGATTCGGGCTGATGCGGCGGAACTTTGGAACGGGGACGAGGCGCCAAAGGAGATTGATAGAGTGTTGAGGGAATGTGTGAGGAGGAAGGCGCCTGTGTATGTCTTCATGCCACTTGATCTGCATGCGCACAGGGTGCCAACGAGCTTGTTGGACACGAATATCGATCCGAGCTTCCCCGTCAATGGATCTGCTCTGGATGCTGCAGTATCGGCGATCACCAAAGCAGTGCTAGAAGCAAAGAAGCCAGTCATGTTCCTCGACATGCTCGCACACCACGCTGAGAACGAAACTCGAGCCTTCGTCGAAGCAGTCAAGCTTCCCTTCCTGGCGGCACACGGAGCCAAAGCTATTGTGGATGAAGACCATGAGAGGTTTGTGGGATTGTACAATGGTAGTGTTTCTGCGCCGGGCGTTGCGGACTTCATCGAGTCGAGTGATCTGGTGGTCTGTGTGGGATGGTGGCCGGCGGATACGAGTGGGGGATTGGGCAGGAAGATTCCGGAGGAGAGGAGGGTGGATGTTATGGATGAGTTTGTTGTGGTAAGTGGTCTGGTGATGCTGGAGTAATCGTTGGGGTGTGGTGAATGAAGAGTACTGACTAGA
>Ga0268250_10000932_pt1 | contig 13119 bp, 16 predicted proteins | sample AgamicAsSfe_FD_200448 | JGI IMG/M metagenome (GOLD analysis project Ga0268250, IMG submission 200448) | Agave microbial communities from Guanajuato, Mexico - As.Sf.e (v2) (version 2) | ecosystem: Host-associated > Plants > Phyllosphere > Phylloplane/Leaf | place: Guanajuato, Mexico | collected... | reverse complement strand
TCCGCCAGTCCTCAGCATACCCGAGCTCGGCGGCGAGCTCCTCGAGCGGGCGAAGTTGTGGTAACCTCAGCAGGGAGTCATACTGGGAACCTGCCACCGGCACACACTGGACGGTCGTTCTAGCCTCACTTTGCTGGCGCCAACGCTCCCGATGAACCCTTGCGTGTACAAGTCCGAGCAAATTGGTAAGATAAGTAGACCCTGGAGCCGCGGTGGTGCTCCTCCTGTCCCAGAAGTCAAAGAAAGTAGATCTCGCTGGGCAGGATTCGTCACATCCTGGCATCAGCCAAAGCAGGCGAAGACAATACTCATGCAGCCAGCGATTGATGTGATATCGGATGAGCCAAAACGTGAAAGAAGGAGGTACGAGGGATGCAGACTTTCCTTGGAAGAGGGAAGCAATACTTGATTTACTGGGCAAGGCCTGTGACATGCCGTTGCGAGGAGGTTGGTGTCATGTTAATGCAAGCGCCAAAAAAACTGTGTAACACAGTCCCATGCTTGCAGCGAGGCTGAGTGTCCTGTGTGATGCAGTGTCATGCTTTTGCAGCATGGCTGAGCACATGTCCTTGCCAACAGGCATGATTGTGTTAGAAGGAGGGCTGAAGAATGCGAGGCTACTCTGTCAGAGGGATGCGATACTTGTACTGAGAGACAGGATCGTGTGTCACAATGTCGCGAGGACGTTCAATTTTATGGGAATGCAAATGCCCAGAGGATTGTGTAACATATTGTCATGTTCGCAATGTGGCAGAGCTATCCATAATCCAGAATATTGTACACTCCATATCAATAATTCGTCACTCCCAATTGTCAACTGAAATGTTGTCATTGTTGCTCTCGTTTGTCCTCCTCATGTTGGTGCAGTCTGCAACCGCTATGCTGAACCCACCACATTACCCTTCATTTGTCTGACGCTGAAGAACCTGACCATGCTCACCTCCTCAAGAGCACGCTATAGAACCACCCAAACGCCAGTCCCAAGAGCACGTAGATAACTGCAAAAGGAACCATCAACAGTATGATGAAGCCCGCCCCAGCAACGTTCGCAATAGCCGATTGCATCACCGTCTGCATGTCCATACCACGAGCAGTGCCGATGGCAGAAGCAGCAGCACCCTTGGCCGCTGAAAAAGGCAAACAGCAGCACGAAGCCGTACCACCCAGTGAATTTCTTGTACCCCATAGCGCTCAGACAAGCCTTGGCTGTAACGACTATGGCCGTTCCAGGCAGCGTTGCAATGACACCAGCGATAGCGTAATTTCCTAGAGACGAGGCACCGTGGAAGGCATATGCTTCGTGGGAATGATGAAGTCGCATGAGCCAGCTGCCTAGGACATTTTCGAGGCAAGCGAAGTCGATGCCGAGTGGTGCTTCGAGGGCGGCGCCCACAACGATGGCAATCAAGGCCCCTGATATTGCACTTGCTGAAAAGCCGTGTTGTGGCGATGATTATGTCTTAGGCTTTGGGAGCACAAGGGTCAAGAGCTTGTCGATGCCCCAGGGTGTGACCATCAGTGACTGGTACATCGACTCGTACATGACAGTCGAACGAGAATGTTGAGCGACATCGACGTCAGTTGAGACTTCATAAGCACTGTGCTTGATTGTCTCGTCACTGCCTCGCTCAAGGTCGTCGGTGTGGTGCTCGGGACGAGTCTCATCAGATGATACGTTGCGGTCGCTCATTTTCCGAATGGTTCTCTAGCTTAATGTGAATCAGATCTTTCTTTCTTTGGCATGGACAATCGGAAGACGAGACTGGATGTGTCCAGTATTTGTACTCATCAAGCATAACAATACCTGGTGGCACGCAGTCGAACGAACGTGGCTGTGCTGGCAGACTTGCAAGCCAGGAATCATTGTGCAACCCATGGCCAAGTTCTTATCCATGAACGGGCGGTAGTGGAAACTCGTCTACACGGTGTGTGATGGTTTCAGGCGAGGCTGGACCATCTACAACCGTGAGGGAGATACCCCATGAGCAATTTGTGGCTGGAAATAACAGAGTAGAGTCATTCATTATTCGTGAATTTCATTGAGTTGCTACATAATGGAGTATGTGATATGCAGTATCCTCGTGTGCCAGTCCAGAGATTGTGACAAACTGTGGATACATAAATGATTGTCCTTGAGCAAGCCTTACTCCTCCGCTTTGTGGTATGATTCGAGTGTCCCACATTGCTCACGCCTATGACCATTGCATTGCCGTCAGCCACGGAGTAGTGAGAGGAGAAGTCGACCAGCCACTGTCTGCATGTGGAAACCAAGAGCTGTTCCGAGCACGGCGGCAAGAGCGCCCATGCCCGCCGAGTAAGGTAAGGTCGCGATGATGGCGTGCGCAGTCCTGAAGGACTGGAAAGTAGCATCGTCCAGAAATAACTTGGCCAAAACCGAAGGTGTGATAATCGACACGACTGCGAGAGCACCAGCAATGGCATAGTTGCCATGGGCTGATACGCCGTGGTAAGCAAAGGCTTCCTGGGAATAATAGAGCCGCATTATCCAACTGCCTAAGACGTTCGCGAGAAATGCGTCTGCCGCAACAATCGGAGCATTGGACACGCTGGCTAAAGCAATGGCACCAACAACAGTTATAGACTTGCCAGCGACGACTTTCGCCAGCCGGCGTAGAGGCTCATACTTTTCGGCGACTGTCTGCATAATCTTGCCGATCCCGCCGAGTAGATTTGACATTGTCACGGAGGCCGATTGCTTTGCAACGTCCAAGACGAAAGAACGCGGTCGTGGCGAGATCTCTTCGTGGTTTGGCGGGCCACTGACCCAGGCGGCGGAGATACCACCAAGTTCCACGTCATTGGCATCTCTGTTCGCTGCGGCGTCAGCGTCGGTTCAAGATCTGAGTAAATGATGACCGCCCATTCCGAGATGTTTCTTGCTAGCACAATATGGAGATTTTGTCTGGATGTTGGCACTGCCCACAGTCATCTACACGCTGCATGAAAGATGCATCTTTTGTATACAAGGGGAAAACTCCGTGACACGCGGTGGTACAGCAATGGCTGTGCTAGAAGACTCGACCCCAAGGCAAGAAACACTTGTGCAACCTACAGCCAAGTTCCACCTGGAACGAGCGAATATGGAAGTTTCATGCAGGCGAGGCAGAGGCAGAATTCTGAATACTGAATGCATATCGCTCATGCTCTGTATCATATGAAGCTCCAAGAAGGGACAAGCAGCCACTAATACCACTGCTGCGGCTGCTGCGGTTGTCCAGGTCGTGGAAAAACTTGCGTCGTTGGTAATTGCTCCAAACCACCCATCGTACTTTGTGGTGCATTCTGCCAACCTTGTCCCGTTTGTTGATTGACAAAAGCGCTACTCTTGAATGGATTCGTACTACCTGTCGCTTGTGATACTAATGCACCAAAGCCTCCACTCTGTGCTTGAGGTGACTGTGAAGATAGGTCTGGAGCTCGAGCGAACGGATTTGTACCCGTCGCTTGTGGAAGGAGCGGCTGGGGTTGCGATTGAGGTTGATAGTTTTGTGGGGGCATCTGTTGTGCCTGTGGTGGGAAACTTTGTGTCTGTGATTGCTGTGCGAAAGGATTTGAGCCAGTTTGTTGCGGGAGCATTGGAGGCGGTGCCGAGTGTTGTGGTCCAAAAGGACTAAAGCCACCCTGTGGCATAGGACTCTGCTGAATCTGCTGAGCTGGTGCTCCGAAGGGATTGTATCCAGTCTGCTGAGACACAATTGGCTGCTGCGGCATCTGCTGTATTTGCATAAAGGGGTTCGAGCCTGTTGGCTGTGCCATGATCGGCTGCTGGCCAAAAGGTTGTGGGCTTGTTGTTATAGTGTGTAGAGCATTACCGGCTTGACCAGCGTCAGGCATCTGGCCCCCGGACTGCCTAAATGGATTCGTCGCTTGACTAGAGACACTGTTGCCTTGCTGATGGCTGTAGCCTGTAGCCATGGGATACTGCAGCTGCGGGCCGTTGAATTGTGCTGGGTCATTATATGACTGAGGTCCATACCCACCAAAGCCAGCTCCTGTGGGCTGAGGCTGAATCTGCCCGAATGGGTTACTGCCAAGGTTTGCGAACTGTTCAGTCAGCATTGGCAGTTGCTGATTGGCCATCACCTGTGGCTGGAAACCTGTTTGTTGGGCATATCCAGTTGGGGCAGCTTGTTGCGTAGGCTGAGCTGGCTCAATCGAATCGAAAAAGTCCATAAGATCTGCCGGTGGCTTCTTCGCCGTCGCTGATGGCGCAGATGCGGCTGCTCGGTTTGTGCTTGACGACGCAGGCAAAGACTCGGTGGCTGCTCTCTGTACGGGTTTTCCACTACGTTTCGCTTCCCGTTCGGCCAAGTACTGCCGCCTGCTTGTATCAAAATCTGCGTCGTTCAGGTATTCCTCGAGTGACGAAGCCAAACTCAGCTTAGCATGCTCCAACTTGGGAATATCAAGCCGTGTTGAACTGCTGAAACGCTTCGCAACAGTAAGATATCTGACGACCATGTCTGTCTGGACTGCGAATCTCTTGTATATTGACAGTGCGCGCTCAGCGTCTGGTTTTGATAATTCAAAGAAATGTTCGAGCACGTTGATGACTCCCTCGTTCATTACCGGGAATAGCGCAAGGAGATCTTGTACCAGCAAGCGCAGCGCACATAGTGTAATGTCGTTCTCAGGCTCCTCGGTCACGAGCTAACCAGTGTCAGCACACAGGTCAAAGTATAGAGAGAAGGCTGGCTTCCTACATCACACTTGATCAAGGCTGCAATCTGCTCTTGTACAGCTTCTGTTTCTCGCAGAAGACCTTTGTCGACGGTCAACTTGCGCATGCGGCCTTGTCCTGCTCTTACATAATCCGTCTTGGCTTTTTGATATGATTTTGCCCTGTACATGAGGTATGTGGAGTAGTGTCTGATGTTACGGCCTTGTGTCTGTACTGAAGATCCAGTCAATACTGGTAGAGTGTCTTGCGGTCGAAGGCTGCCGGCTTGACATACCTTCGGCGTATTCGTCCACGCTAAGGAATTGTCGCGGTGATGTTGAAAGATATGCAAGTGTGATGTTCGGTTCTCCCTCTCTTATCATCAGGTGTACGACAATCAGAGCCTTGAATGTAATAGTCCATGTTGAATCTCGTATCCGTGGTGAAAGTAGGCGGAAGACTTCACCAACACCGGCTTCACCCGTCCTTGTAGCGGATACAATGTGCTCGACATATTTTGCTTTGGGTGGTGCGAGCTATGACACACGTCGTTCAGTATAGGCGCGCATGTTGTCGCGCAGCTATGCTTGCCTACCTTGACCTTGGTAGCGCCATCTATGGACTTGCGATAGGACATGACGAAAACAGTATGAGATCTGACGGGTCTTCAGGTTTGGCTACCTGTGTGGTAGTGAAGCGCGCGAAGAGAGGAGTGAGTGTTAGTGGTGGCAACGTCAACAATACGGTGAGACTGGACAGCGAGGTGTTGTTCATGGCCAATGGCTGCTGCCAGCGAACAGGGTTCGTCCAAGTGACGTGGTTTGCGACGGAGAAGACGCCGATGACAAATTGTAGGAAGCAAACTTTCAGCAATTCATTCGCGACTCAGTCGTGATTGATCATCAGTACAGATCATGAGCTGAGGATATTTCAAGGATAGCATAGGTCAAGCTCACAGAGGAGAGTCCGAAAGGGACACGATGGCACATCATACTGTTTCTACATCACTCTGACAGTCCTGCTATCTACCATCAGCTTTCTGAATCACAGCCTCTTGTTGACAACGACAACTTCTGCTTTTGCTCCTCCACCAGACGATCACCACCTCCTCCCAGCTCATCAATATCACATTCGCCATCTACGCCCCAGTCTTTCGCTCCACGTAACATCTTGCCGATCCACCTGGAATATTTCACTTGAAGCCAAAACTCCCGGCTGTTCACAGGACTCCTTCCAATTTAAGTCAGAGTTGCCATCATCGCGTCCGTTAAAAGTAACAAGATCGGTGTGCCGAACGCCTTGATCATGCTGTCGTTACAGGCCGCTGCATGACCACTCAAGCCCCGAAGGGAGAGTCACACAGCAGCTGCAGGCCAGCTCGCATAGAACACACTAGGCTTTCATCATCTGCATGGTAATTAGCATAGCTGGAGAAAAGGATCGTGCACGTTGTACTGACTTGTTTTGAACTGGAAGGATGAAGGGAGAAGAAGAGAGGTAGGAAGCGGAATTCGCAATTGTGTAGATTTTCGGGCGCATCTCGGCAGATTAGACCCTTTCTCCTTTTCGAAGCAGGATTTCAGTGTTGTTTCAGTTTGAAACATCTAGAATCAGGCTGCAGTGATTCGACAGCTTGCCATGGTAGATGCAACATAAGATGTATCACCAAGACGTCTCGCATGACAGTCTTGATGCTTTGATCCAAACGGCATCGCGACAAGCATGCACAAGATGATCAACCTGGACGATAAAGCTCCAGATGTGATGACCTAGTCGTTATCCCACAAGCAGACGCTGAAGCGATACTACTTAGCTTCGATGGCTCCAGTAGCACGAGCTCGGGAGCTTCGTTCGGGGACAGATAGACTGCAGAATAGACGGTAATACATCGAATAATGCTCTTATGATTGCCATTTTGCCACGCCTACCTTTGAATTACCTGTCATGGCGCCTCGCCCCACCTTCCAACCGCTCCAGCGTGTCGTTCTTCGCGAGACTGATACACCTTTTAACCACGAATTCTGCCATCACTCCATCTGTCATTCCTCTTCACATCGTCAAAACGTTCTGGTTCTCACACTCGTTCAGCTACTTGTCTCACCATCATTCCGCACACTTTGATCTCCCATAGCCACAAACGAGTCCAAGCAACGTAGGCTCGCCCAAGAAGCTACTGCAAGCACCAACTGTGCTTTTGACAGACGATTCACGACTATCCTTCATCATGACCACCCAACGCGTCAGACCAGCTGCGACGAGCAATGCTACCTCAACATCAAACATGACATCGACGATCACCTACCAGCAAAGTCTGGAGTTGATGAAGACAATGGTCCTGATCTCAGTAGGCTCGCAACAACTCTCAAACACTGCGATGCTGCTGACCCAATCTACCAGACTAGCAACATCATGTTGGGAAGATCACTGTTTCCGGAGAGAGCTTTCGAAAGACGACTTTTCAAACCGAAATCAGAAGCTGCTTCGTTTTCATACGATGCTTTTCTCAAGCAGCCCGTTGTGGACCTAGCCCAGGCCAGGCGTCTCAAGCAGAACAAAGGTCTACCATGTCTCGAGCGGGGCGTCCTCGGATCAGCCGACACATTCTTGAAATGGCTGGTGAGGGAAATGACGAACGTCTATAGCTTTGTATAGTGCTCATACAACCAGGAATCTTCAGTGTTCGAGGCGATGGAACGCAAAGTTCTCAAAGCGTTCCAATTGCGGGTCTTTGAAGACAAGGAGAATCCGGACAATGTCCTAGAGACCTGGACATTCATGACTACATATCCCGACGAGCTTGGCGGAGCAGCCCAAGTGGGCAACATTGAGGTACAGAGAAGAGGTGGACATGCAGTCACCCTTGCGAACGCACGCGAAAATTTGACAGAGACAGTCAAGAGTATTGCCGAACTGACGAACCAAATGAAATACCTTCCAAGTAAGTCGATCAATTTTCAGCTTCTACCAAAGGCACTGCTGACACTCTGACGCCCAATAGTTGAGAGATACCTTGGTCTCTTTCTGTGGTATAATGATGACTGCGATCCAGACTACTTACCAGCCGGCTTCGAAGATTGTGTACTTGGAGATATCAATTTCCCAGCAGCGGATGCTTGCAAGATCGAATCCATAGCACTACGACCCTATCAGGACGGAGTACATAGGTATGAGTGTCGTTAACCTGATGCTGGAGTGAGCGCTGATTCATAGCTTTGTAGCTTGCAAGTCGCAAGCACCTATGTCAGCACCGTTATGCATGTTCCTGAGGGCGTTGAAGGAAAAGACTTGCCATCAGATCTCTCCTACAATCAAGTACGAGGTCCTGATGCAGATATTCAGATGCTGGGAGCGCCAACAGCATCTGGTCAGGGAGAAGCTGAGTCCTCCACAACGAGTCAACACAAACACCAGTTTTCGGCGTCATCCCAGGTAGTGCCAAGTACGTCCGCAGAGAGTGCATCACTTGATGGTCAACGGGAAACAGCGTCTTCAACGCATTTGGATCCGCAACATGACACCATGATTACCGCAACAGACTCTGTGTATGGCCAGAGCCAGCTCGTCGATGCTCCAGTGGCACAGGTGCGGAGTCTTAGCATAGACGATGACAGCATGCTCTGGACTCAACCTGAGCGAACGCAAGGCTCGGTGCAGCATAGCCAGCTCAGCGTCCAGACATGGGATGCCACCGAGACACAGAAACTACAGCACATGGTCCGTCCACTCTCCGATATGCTTGATGCTCATTTCGTTCAGATGCTGACAAAGTGCAGGTTCATGGTCTAAATGCGCAACACTATCCAGGTGGAAGTACCCAACCCCGCCGAGCTGGTGCGCAGATTGAGAACCAGCATGCAGCCTCAGCTAAGAAGACTCTCCCTTCTGGCAACGTTGCTGCAACTCAGACGTTGTCACCTCACACGCCTGGGACTCATGCAATCGCCGCTGACTGTCACATTCATGCTGAATCAAATGAGCCTCGGGATATACCTCAGTCGCTATGTCTCAGGCGGGATGTGTCAGACGAAGTCGAACGACGTGCACGAAGACGACAAAAAAATAGCCCTCCGTCAGCCCCTGGCCGCCAGACTCGAGCACGAGCGTCTCAAGGAGGTGACACGACGATCAAGTGCGAGTGTGGCACGCCCTGCACGAAGCCTGAAATGGTAAGTCTGTCGCTGGAGATCTCGTGCTTTGTGAGTCGGAAGCTGACTGATTGCACAGCTGGAATGTGCTTGTTGCGGGCGGCTTGGACACAAGGAGTGCTATGGCTATCTAGAGAGAGATGATCCACGTCTGCCCGGTGTACATGCCTGCTACACGTGCTTGTTTAAAGAGCTGCAGGACAACATCCGCTTGTTGAATGAGCTGCGCGTGATTGCTTTGGAACGCCGAGTCTTCCGTCTGATCGAGACTAGACGTTGCATCACCGATGCCACGCTCAAGACTGTACTCGGTGAGCTATGATGGTTGTAAGCATCCGACGAAAAGATACTAATGAACCGCAGGCAAGAGTGTCAAAGACATCACCAGTAGTCTGAAGACGAAAGGCTATCTCAGTGATGTGACAAAGTCTGTCCATAAAAAGAAGGCCACCCATGAATGGATCGTTGTCAATGAAGGTCCGAAGCGCATCGAGCTGATGGCTAGACTGTTTGACCCGACTTACAAGATAGAACATATGGTTCGTATCTTGTTCATCATCATCATCATCATCTCCTTGTTCACCACTAACTCAGCAGTTTCTCGAAAACGATTCCACCCCAACTTCACCTCCCATAGGCCATGAGACACCAGCGACAAAATTTGCCAAAACACGTCTCACGACCGACGAGCCTGCTCAGTTGGACGACAGTGCTCAATTGCGTGGTCATGCTCAACTGGGCGTGCATGCAAGAAGCTCAAACCGCCAAAAGCCTAGAGGGACTGCGAGTCAGGCTTCGCAAGAGGTCAAAATTCCGATGACCCCAACCAGCAACAGGAGAAAGCGCTCACGCGAGGAAGAAGATGACGCTGACTTGATGGAGTCTCTTTTTGGCGACAAGCCCAAGAAGAGGATGAGGAATAGCAAGGTGAAGGAATATCTCGACGTATCTGGGCGATCATGATATCGTGAAAAATCGTTCCCCACTCGTGCTGACATGCATGATGAGTTTGCTGACGGCTCTGGAATTCGTCGAGAAGGATGCTGGGATGGAGGGACCTTTGATATCGCTAGAGGCTCACGAAGTCGTGAGAAGTGATATATTGCTGATCAAGCTATGGGAATTTACCCGTCCATTTGCAAGATCTGTGCTATCTGTCTATGTTCATGGCATATATCTAGCTTACGAATTTGCTTAGCTTGTTCAGTGTGATATAACGCAAGAACTAGCAAACGACATTCATATCTGGGGCCTGACTCACGAATATGGCATACGTGCTTCCCTAGTCCCGTCTCATTGATCAAGTCGACGACCGCTTCTCAGCTCAAACATGACCTCAAACATGAGCGGCCTTCACTGCTTGCAATGTGGTTCAAGCATCTTTTCCAGAGCCAGGCTTCGCATCACATATGGTTGTTTGAGGCATGAAGGCTGAAGTTCAAGTGCCGCGCAGATTGACGATGGACTTCAGACTGGCGGCAATAACTTGCTTGGCATGGCATTTTCGAGCCGGACCGTATGTGTCACGAAGCTTATCGTCTAGCGATTGCCTTCATAAGTAATAAAGGAGACACAGGCGAGTACATTCAGGCAGAACCCCTATCTAAGTCCTCCTAACACTGACGTCCGTCAAGGCCGTCCATCATACAGGCACAAGCAGTCCGTCATACGCAGCGCAAGATGTGCACGCATCTATACAGCTGGAGTGCCATCGCTCGCGAAACAAGCAAGCACGATCAACGCTAATGAATTTCCATCTCGAACCAGCACCGTTTCATGCGCCTACCCGAGCGTCCGGCCACACCGGCCCCATTCAGCCGCAGATTCTGGAAGCTAAGGAACCCCTTCCGACGCGAACCCGCTCAAATCGTGCCCCAGAAGGGTTTAGAAGCAGCACGCGCATGTCCCAGAAGGGGAATCGCGAACTCTAAAGCGTGTGGCTCCATCGTGGTTCGACACCGACATCCTGTTTCGCGTTGTGGGCTTTTGTGGTTTCGATGGGGTGTTCGTGGTCGTGCACAGACTTTGGGCGCTCCGCGTAAAGCCACACGTCCACATTGCGATCGCGATGCAGTGTAGGTGCAAGTGCTGCCGTGCTGTGAACCATGTGTGCGGTCGGAGTATGTGGCGACACTCGCAGCTGCCGTGGCCTGGATGGCGTGCGTTTTGCAAATGACCAATCAGCTGGTGTGCGCGTGGGAGGGGAGCATCGGGGAAGCCTGTCAAAGATGCCGACGGCAGTGCATTAAGCTTTGATGTCGTGGAGAGGGGTTCCTCTGTACTGAAGTCTGTTTGACGGGTCAGTGAAACAATCTGCTGTATGTATACCGGTGTCCGTTGTCGTCGTTGCTCTTTCAAGTGTTTCCTTCATTTCCACTGTCAATCTTGCGTGGTGTAGGTGCTTCAGTCATTCGTTCTAGTAGTCATTCGCTCTAGTCACTCGTTTCAGTCACTCGTTTCTTACATTGCAACAATGGAGTCTAGCTCGAGATATGGTGGTGGTGTGACTGTCACACCTCAGCAATACTCAGACGCGACGATGGGAAGATCCTCCACAGCTTCATTCATTGACACCACAAATTCACGAAGTATATACGCAGCTGGGTCTGCTGGGCTTCGTGAGGATGGTCACCCCGTCGCAGTGCGGCCCTCACGGTACTCTCAGACAAGTACAACATCAACCTCATCCTCTGCAGATGTAACACAACAGCCTCTGCTACATTCCCGCAAACCCAGCTCTGTTCGGTATACACGAGGTGCTACCACAACATCTATCGATGTCTCTTCTACCAGTTCCGACCGGTACTACACAAGCACTTCAAGAAGCACCGTCCCGACATATCGAACATCTCCACCTTTGAAGAATGCCCTCCCAGAGACTATGACGAGCCCATCCAAGGACAACAAGCCCAAGAAGAAGTCCTCCTGGTTCTCATTCCCATTCTCCCGTCAATCCACACAAGCCATCCTGAAAGCCCAAACCGAGAAAGAAGAGGAGGACACCCCACAACAAGTACACAATGTCCTTCGTCGCAACGACTCTCCCGGCACTTCAGTCAACAAGTGGATGGCCACCTTTGAAGAGCAGAGCGACCGATCCTCATCACTGGGCAGTACAAGCGCAACAAGCTCGTCTGTACCAGCGATCCCGAATGCGCACAAAGCCACGACTTCCTTGACGTCGAGGCAATCTACACGCAAGAGCCTCGCCAGCAGCAGGACATCCAGCAAGTCCAACATGTCCAGCCAAGACGGACGACAGAGCAGGACTGGTGCCAGCCAAAGCATGCTCGATGTTCGCAGCGAGACAGCCGAGGGTGATGCTTCAGAGGGCACGCCACATGCTGGATCAGCTCGTGCTGCAAGCCCGAGTCCATCGCAGTACACCCGCTGCACCTCAATCTCCAGTACGCATGCCGCTGACGCCGACGTCATCATTTGCGACGCAGCTGCTACGAGTTACTTCGTCGCCGGCAGACCGAGGAGTGTATACGATCACCGCATGCTCATCCAGGAGTCCTCCACATCATCAGCAGCAGAATCAACAGCACCAACACAAACAATTGTCTCCCGCAAACCAGTCGCCGTAACAGTCACCCGTCCCCGCCCACAGGTCCTCCAACTCCAGGGCAGCAAGCCCAAATCACGTTCACAGTTCTTCAACCACCGGTCCAACTCGCCCGCCAGTTCCCACTCATCAGTCCCATCGCTTTCGGCCTCGGCTGGTACTCCAAACTCACTCACTCCACCGACATCGCCCGGCACGCCTGATACCGCCTATGTCGGCGAAGCCTTCAAAATGGGCGAGGGCGACTCCAAGCGCGCACAACCTTCCTGGCAGGGTCTTGACGCTGAAGAAGCAGCGTTGGGACATTTGGTCCCGTTTTCGACGTCAGTGTCTCTCATCCAACGGATGACATCGCAACGCCCTGCATTACCGCCACGTGACTCAAGCCTTCTGCCAGGTCTGGCGAAGACTCAGAAAGCGACCTTGGTGGCCTCGTCTGCTCCCGTCATCACAACAGGAACAGCAGAGATGAAAGTAGCAGGCGCAATCGCAGAGCTACTAGGAGGAGCCGCACCACCACCACCAGCGGCAGCACCACCACCGCCACCAATAGCAGGAGTAGCAGCAGCAATTGCAACTGCAACTGCAGAAGCAAATCCCCGTCCTCAAGCCAACCGCACAAGCACAACAAGCACCATTTCTAGCACGATCAGCTCCGCTCTCTCCAGCCTCAGCCTTGCAACCTCCACATCCGGCCCCTCGCCCCGACCAAACCCATACACCAC
>Ga0268250_10000931_pt1 | contig 13123 bp, 12 predicted proteins | sample AgamicAsSfe_FD_200448 | JGI IMG/M metagenome (GOLD analysis project Ga0268250, IMG submission 200448) | Agave microbial communities from Guanajuato, Mexico - As.Sf.e (v2) (version 2) | ecosystem: Host-associated > Plants > Phyllosphere > Phylloplane/Leaf | place: Guanajuato, Mexico | collected... | reverse complement strand
ATCTTTGGTACGCTCCCGATAACCTACATTCTCGACTCTCTCTACAGTCCATGCTCGATGCTTGAATCGCAGACGGGACACTTCTGGCGCCCCTTCCGCGACTTGCTATCGAGTCTTGACCCGCTCCGTCGCTGGCGTCTGGGCGTTTGGCTTCGCTCATGCAATTTACCTTCGTTTCAGCATGCCAAAAGACCCCGATTCCAAGCTCGTCCCTCGTCCCTCAGCCGAGTTTCATCTGCAGCCCACCGCACCCATGTCTATTCCATCACTGCCACTGCGAACTCGTCCGTCACAGTGCTGCCTGCATATTGACTTTTCTACTCCTTTTTCGTGCTGCAATGCGTCCCGTATCCGATGACCCATTCTTCAGTCCTCCGACAGATCTCGACTCGACCTTTCATCGCTGTCAGCGCCACATACAGTACCAACTCCTAATGAGTCCAACTAAATCCGCTTGCGTGCGCGGTCCGCATGGTCCGCCTCCACTGTCTCGTTTGCTTCAGATAAAATCTTGGGCAAACTAAGCCCTCGACATCCCAATACAATATGCCTAATCTAAATTCTGTTGTCCCTTCATTTTCTTTCCTTCTATTCCACGCCTGTTCACCCTCATATCCAAATGCCGCAAACACGGCTCTTCCACTTCTTTTCTTAGCCATCCCGCCGATCTTCTCTTTTCCTTCCATTGTTCTTCGCGACTCGTCCGCCTCGATCCATAGAGTCTCGGGTCTTTGAATGTAACAAAGCCTTCAATGGCCGTCGATCAGAATGATGCTCTTGATGCTATCAATATGAGCAGGTTCAAGGATCTGCCCCCCATTCAGACCACATTCAAGGATAAACCTTTGCCCGCTATAAGGGAACCCCCAAAGGACAGTGGAAGAGATACACCTACTTCGAACCGGACAGGACGTGGTTCTCGGCGATTGAACGCAAAGTCTAGTCTATTCAATCTTTTCAGCAGACCTAGAGTTGAGAAACAAAGAGGTTTCAACGAGTCTGGATATGCTGTCACTCCCATAATTGAGCCTGGAAGAAGCACGCCGAGTCCGGACCCGATCGTACGCGTGCCATCGCTTCCATTCAATCCTGCACCCCAAGCACCGTACAGCCGACCTAGCACTTCACTGTCCATTCACGAGGATCGTCAGATCTTGGCGCGGAGCCGTACAACAGCCTCTGCTGACCATGCCAGAGAAGAGGACGAAACGCCAAGCCTGCCTACGCTTTTTGACATATACACAGACTCAAGCAAGGTTACCATTGCGCAAGCCATTGATGAATCTGGTCAATCTCGTCTCACCAGGCCTCGCAAGTCAAACGCATCGCACATCATACCTGCGCACATTCACGAGGAAAGAAGAGGCAGTGTGGATAGCATCAAGACCGAACACAAAACGCAGAGCAGGAGCGGCAGAAACTCTCTCAGTCAGGGACCTTTCCAGAGGAAGATCTTCGCACTTTCCAACGATGGCATGATCCTCCAGTACCCAGAAAAGGGTGGCGGTGAAAGACTGCCAGAACGTGTTTTACAACTATGCTCTGAGTCTGTCGCTTTTGCTTGTGATCTGGTGCCTGGGCGACCCTACGTTCTACAGGTCGACCAGAAGCCAACCGTTGCTTCGGAATACCACACGCTTCATTCTCAAACATCCCTTTTAACTAAAATCGGACTCAAAGACAACCTTCCACGTGTCGGTGAACACAGTATACTCATCATTCTGGACACTGCTGAAGAACTCACTTCCTGGATGAACGCAGTAAGAAAACAGATTCTTGTCCTAGGTGCTGTCAAGGGCGATGATCTCAAGCCGGAAGGAATTGAGAAGCTAAGCACCACGGCCCCTAAGCTGCGTATCAAGCAACGCGTGTCCATCAGCCAACAAGACCAGCCATCTTTCACGAACTTCTCCTTCCCGACCAGCAGTCCTGAGAAGGGCCCTGCAGGTAGACTGAGACGTGATTCTAGCGCCGCAGTTGCCCCGGCCACCCAGCCAGAGGTGACCGAGTTATATTCTTACGCCAGGAGAAATTCGAACGCGGCAATCTCTCGCAAGCCTTTGTCAGACCATGATGGTGTGGACCGACTTAGGAAGATGGCTTCCTTCGATACGAACGACTCACCGCTATCTGTCGCCACCCATGACTCGGCTATCAGTTTCGGCATGAGTGCAGGAAAGCGCATGATTCGTGACATGAATGCATCGCAGAAATCATCGATAGGGTCCTTACGTGACGAGTTCGAGACCGACAGTCCCGTCCTTCCAAGATCGGCAACGACTGGCCAACTTCAGCGACCAAAGCCTAACCCTGTCGTCGATAGACCTCGTCCCGACTCATTCGTCGCGGATATGTCTCTACTATGGCCAGCTCGCAAGACTTCTGAAGGTGTTTCGCAGTCAAGCAACCAGCAAACGCCATCGCCTCCCATGAAACGCTTACCATTGAAGGTCAACCCTCAATCCAACAGCATGTCACTACCTCGGCAGAGGCCTTCACAGGCGTCTCAGAAGCCAGCTCCCCCACCTACAAGAGCGCTGCCAGCAGTGCCCACTAGATCTGTTGAGAACTTCTCACGCAAGCCTCAGCGCACAGCTTCGATCAAGCTGTCGCTCTTTCCTACAGCTGAGGCCGTACCCGTCCCGATGTCTACTTCTCCGATCAAATCTCTTCCGCCTTCTCCTGCAATGACATTTCCGTCTTCGCCAGCAGAAGATATGAAGAGATCGCAAGATCGCCCTCTCCGCCGGCCAGCTAGCATCCAGATTCGTGCCAATCACGCCCCATTCCTCTCTTCTCTGCGTCCCAGGACCGCTTCCAACCGTCCTCAACTTTCCAAGGCCGAGTCTGTACCATGTCTCCGTGAGGCTAGCACGCTACCTAGAGTTCCCATGGCCCAGAAGCCATCATCTTCACCTCTACCACCACTTGATCTGGGGATGCCCATCGTTGGTCTAGCACCACCTGCACCACCTCCATCGCTTCCACTTCCCAAGCTGCCGCCCGGTGCGCAGTCAAAGGCAATGGCTGTTCGGTAGTACCCTTCACCTCATGTCCCTTACACTGCCCTTTACTTTGCCAACCATGACGACTACGGACTGGGTAATGTTTGTTCTTGGCGCAATGAACGCCGGTATTTTTTTCACTTTACAACATTTTTACGAAGGATTTATGATTTTGGGGGATCACTAAAAATTTGCTCTAACATTGATTGTTTTTTCTTGTGCTCGCTAAGAGAGTTCTAGCTTCTGTAGATACTTCTTGAAGACATGTAACTTCTTTTCAACAGCCATGTTGCAGGTACGAGATGTCGCTAAATCTATGCGAGTCGCGCTCCCACGTGACATGAGTCAGACCACTGTTTGCCCTCCAAGCCAAACTCTTGATGCTCAAGGATCCGAAACGGCCGAGAAGCCCTCAGGCCTTTCCTCCGTATTATCCAATGAACTGAAATTGATTTCCACCGCCTCTCGTAATTTCTGTACTGTTTCTACGTGCTTTCCTTTTGAACTTGTCGGACATATTGCCACATCACTCTGAAATATCGAGACAAGCCAGTCCAAAGGTATGAGTACGGAAACACAGACTCGTCAAAAGACCACCACTGGCATCCGGAAAAAGCCGTTTGCCGTCCCTCCTGTCAAAGTAGCCTGTCTATCATGGTGTGTATAATACATTGGGTTTACATGATGTATTCTTTGCTGATGGCGTGTGTCAACAAGTCGTTCTTCTCGTATTCGATGTGATGGCAAAGAACCATGCTCGGGTGTAAGTCCTTACTCTGGGTATGCTTCATCAGACTCGGCATCTAACATTTTTCTCAATAGTGCAATCATCGAGGCAAGGAATGTGTATATGTTCAGAGTCGAAGAGGCGGTGCTCGAGTCCCGCGCAGCAAGAGACAAGATTTCGAGAAAGTGGATTATGTGAAGATTGCACAAGAATGTATGTTTCTGCCAGTCTGGTAAATTCACAATCAACTAATGGTTTTCTTAGGCTTTGATGATGCGGTACCGACGATGGTATATCCTGGTGCTGGATTGACTCAACTGGATTTGAATCTTGACAACGCGGATACTCTTTTCGACAGTATATTCACAGCAGTACCACTGCCTCAGACCGTTGAATTGGAAAACCATACACCTCGACAGACTGGCTCGGTACGGACCTATCGATCAGATGGAGACATGTAAGTTCTAGATATTCAGGGCTGATAAAAACGCAAAAGCTGACATAACGCAAAATAGATTGGACGCATATTACATCTGGTTACACCCATATTTTCCTATCCTTCCTCCAGCCAAATCCTCTCAATCCAAGGACAACCCACACCTCTGGTACTCCAAATCCTCAGAACTTGCTTTCGAATCTCTATCTCCCACTGCTCTCGCGATCTCAGCAATCCTGGCTCTAATCCCTCATCCAGAGGAACCCGCACCCTTCGAGCAAGAAAGCATCATCGCCCGTCGAGAAACTGCTCACCTATTCGCCAAGCGGACACTAGAGTGCATAGAACTCGATTCTGAAATCCCCAACTCTTCAATCTCACCAGCACAGGCATTGATAGATGAACACTCATGCATCTCACGCCCTGCATTTCATCCTTGCGTCCCGCTAGAGTTGGAGGCTGTGATTGCGTTGAGTATATTGAGTGTGTATGAGTATGCTCAACGTGGCAATATCGCGAAGATGAGAGATCGGGCTAGTCAGGCTTTGATGCGGGCGATGAATTTGTCCTTACATGATCGTGGGACTGAGATTGATGGGTTTGCTGAGGCGAGAAGGAGGACTTGGTGGATGACTGTAAGAGTCTTCAGGTTTCTATGTGTTGATGGAGTTTTGCTAACTAGAGGATTGCAGTACATCTGTATTTGCCAAGCTTCGATCGTCAGCTCTATGGTATGTGTTCATTAAAGCCAGGTTGATATGTTTGGGATCCCTTACTCACAACCGTCGTAACAGCCACCAGCAATACCGCTATTCGATTCGCGCTTCACAACCAGTTTCCCACAATCACCTGACCCAGAGGTATACTCCCTGCCATCCTCATCAGAACCCTTAAAAGACACAAGACCTAACATCACATCAACAAAAACAGGCTTGGCCCTTCTTCGTCAAATCCCAACAAACTATCCTTCTCGCAACCCAATTCGTCACTGCAGTAGGCCTCGCAGTAGACGGTAAACAAGACTGGACAGAAATTTCCTCGCGCATGCAAAGTCTACACAACACCATTGAACCACTGCTATCGCAATCCAACCAATGGACAGACGCAAACCCATGTTCTGCAGATCCCGAAGCCGTGGTTGCGTTTTCGTTAAAGCAGATGAGTAAGATCAAGTTGAACAGGTGAGTGCATCCTCAATCTGACCTCAGGCGACGAAATGGCAGAAGGATCCTCTTTGCTGACAGAAGATGCAAAAATAGTGCAAGGATAAAACTCCACCGTTACTGCGCTTTCTACGACATACCCGTGTTCTCGGAAACCCACTGCGATCTCAAGAAATCGCAACCTTCTCCTGCTGCTGCTGTTGGCGACCCCATCGATCAACTTTCTCTCAACTCCTCACCTACTGGATCTTGCGGCTGCAGTTCTTCGCTTCCTACACAAGTACCGGCTCTCTCAACCTCGGCCTCGCCGGGATCATCTACCTCGAGTTCAACGGAATACCTGCATCCCTTTCCATTCAGCAACCACATTTCCTCACGCTTGTGTTTGAACTCTGCATTAGCCATCGCAGCTGCATTTGAAGCTTTACCTACACCTTCTTCCTCTTCTTCAGCTACGTTGGGCTTGCAACCTCGCACAATGCCGAGTTTTGCTTGTTGTGCGATGCAATCGGCATATACTCTACTCATGGTATATCACCGTACTTGGGTGTTGGCTCAGCAGCAAGAAGAAGATGCCCAGAGTAAAGCAATTCAATTGCTGCAAACTTGCGATCAAGGACTCAGGGGTATTCTTTCTGCATTGGATAATTATGCAGTGGCGTTTGAAGCGTTGGGGGGAATGAGGGATCAGGTGCAAGCTGCACTTGATTGTTTGAGTTTGGCTGAGTAGCATAGCATAGCAAAAGGGAGTCAGGGAAGGGGCAGGCAATCTCGTGCATGTGTTTTCATCTGAAATGGAATAGTTTTTGGAAGCGAGTGCTGAGTTTCTGGATTTCCTTTGGAGGCTGGCTCTTCGTCACCCACTGTACGGATTACTGTTGCTAGTTTACGTATAAAGTTTTCGCTTAAGACAACCACTTTCAATGAAAAGGCATTTCATGAACTGCGTACCTAATCAAGAGACCCACAACTTCTTGCTGCCTAACCATTACTCAAACAAAGTTGCATTCTAGGCTTACGAGTATCCTCTAAAAACCTTAGCCTTAAATATCCCCTAAGAAAAGCCACAACGAAGAGCTTAGCTATACGTTACACCGCTGCTAATGTCTAGTTGTTCTAAGATTTCCGTCTAGGCTTCTTAAGATAAGATAGCGGACATATTACTCTTATAGTTGCCCTATACTTAATACCTCTTTCTCTTATTCTAATAAAAGATCTTAAAAGAGTTAGTAAGGATATATGTACCTTATGCCATATACTCGATTATTAAAGACTAGATGCTATAGGTTTTCTAAGAGTATCATAATTCGAAATGTTTATAGTTAACTAAAGGTGATTGACGTTATACAGTACATCATACACTAGCCAAAACTTTTGTATACACGAATTTTGTAATGGAAGGACCTACTGTCACAAAGTGTAATTTTCTGAGTTTTCTGAGATGCAGAACTTGTGTGGAAAAAAAGAGATGAATGGAGAACTTGGATATATGCAAAGAGCACAAAAGTTTCAATGGGTCATACAAACCAGCAGAAAAGTAAAGTACAAGCAGCGGGTAGTAGAAACAAGGAGTAAAAGGCGAAGATTTCTTTGTTGATTGCTCATATTAAAGAAGCTGAAATTTCATTCATAAGTTCAGAAAAAAGGCTAAAAAACTAATTCCTACAATGTCAAAAAGAAGGCGCGAGCCAATGCCTTTTGTTTGTTTTTGGCTATTCCTGCCTTGCTATTGTGAATCCATCTAAAGCTTACTCTTGAATTTATCGCTATCATTACTCTTGAACAGCACCTCGCTGTTCGGGTAAGGATCCACCGTGATTGCGTTCAAAGGGTTCAGCTCGCTGGCTCTGTAGAACATATCCTCATACACCTTGCCATCGTAACGTCCCAACGATGAATCCAACTGCCAGTCAGGGAAGTCCCAGGCATCGACTAACCTCACAGCATGAGGACGGATCTCAGCCAGCAACTTCATGACTGCATTTGTGCGAGCAAGCTGGATTTGACGCACGGTGACGGCAGCAGAAGTGTAGAATTCAGAAGCCTCGGACTCGAGGGTGTGCAATGCGTACAAGCGGAAAAGCTTGTGCATGAGATCCAGAGTAGCCGGGTCGAGGTCAGAAGTGATGGATGATGAGTTGAGTGCCTCGTAGAAGTTCTTCACTACCATGTACTGCGAGTGTGCGCGCGACAGACGGTAAAAGTCGACCAGCAAGTCGTTCCAGGCCTTCTTGTTCTCATCTCTGTGCTTGAGGGCTTCGAAGGTGAGGAAGGAGGATCGCCAGGCGAATGCTGCAACGAGATCTTCGTCTTTATCCATGATGTTGAAGGCAGCGCCAGATTCGGACTTGGCGAGGAAGTTGGCGAGGATGGCGGTGGTGTCGTTGGTGGGTTCGTTGCCCTTGAGCACGCTGCGGGCTGACTTGAGCAGGTAGCGGGCGACTTGCTGGGTCAACATGTAGTTGTCGCCTTCCCAGGTGGCAGTGGGCAGGTAGTCGGCATACCAGGGGCCGATGCCTGAGAAGTTGCTGTAACCGTGGCCACCGCAGGCGCGACGACACACTTCAAGGCCATCGACGGCGGTGGATGAAGCGAGAGACTTGAGACCGCAGGAAGTGGCGTGGAGATCGGCGAGCAGGTCGCTGCCGGGAGTGACTTCCTCGGGACCAGCACCGCGCTTTGTGTTTGACTTGCCGGCATCTTGGCTCATCTTCTTCTGGTTGGCTTCGTAGAGCTGCATCATACCGCGACCGGTAAAGTGCAGAGCGTAGCAGGTGGCCAGCAGAGTCAAGAGTCTGATCTGCACAGTGGTGTAGTTGAGAACCTGGTTCTCATCCGACTTGGGATCTTGAGCATCACGGTCCTGGAACTGGCGGCGGACAGCAGCGTAGCGGGTAGCGATGGTGACACCACGGGCCAGAACACTGCCAGATTGCAAGACGATGGTGCTACGGACCCAAGTGAGGGTTCCGTAGATGAGCGAAGGAGAGGCAGGTCGCAGGTACTTGCTGGTGCTGGGGTCGACGCTGGAGAAGCGGGCCAGCATGCTGATGTGGGGGACCTTGACCTTGTTGAAGAGCAAGAAACCGTTGTCCATGGTGTTGTAACCAAACTTGGGACCAATGTCACCAATGTGGATGTTCTCGAGCGGCAGGTGTGTCTTGAGATCGCGGATCTGCACGACGAAGGGGTGGGGGCCGTAAGGCTTGTTGCCAATGTATAGCTGAGCCATGACGACGGCGTGGTTGGCGGTGCGGCCGAGGGAGCCGATCCACCACTTGCTGGCAGTCAAAGTGGGCGAGTTGATGACAAAGGTCTTGTCCTCGGGGCTCCAGGTGGCTGTCGTCTCGAGACCTCGTACGTTGGAGCCGTGGCCGAGCTCGGTCTGGGCGTAACAACCAATGTACTCGTAGTTTCTTGCGGGTTTGAGGAACTTCTCGTGCTGCTCGGGCGTGCCCTGGTCACGGAGGGTGATCTGTGGAGCTAGTTAGCAACTGGCTGAAGCCTCTCGTTTCGACACACAACTCACCAAGAACATGCTCTCGTGCAGACCATACGGGCCAGGCTCACTGATGAGCTCATTGGCAGCCTGCTTGTCCGTGTCGGTCCAGTTGTGCTTGACTTGTAGCTGTCGGAGTTTCTTTGCTCTGGCCAGAGCTGTCTCGAAGCGATCAATACGACCAGCAAAGTAGTTTTGCGACTTGTCAAACACCTTCTCCTGCTGGAGAATCTTCAGAATCGTGCGTTTGCGGTCGAGTCCTTCTTGAGTGTGCAGGAACGTCGACAGTGCCTTGACATCAACATTGGACTTTGCTCGCTCTTGCGACAGGAGCTCGGTGCCCTGAGGGCCGGCAGGCTTGAGGTCTTTGACCCATGAAGGTGTGGGTGCCATATTGTGATGTGTGTGATAGAATTGAGAGTGTAAAGAAACAATCAAGGTGATGATCGCTTCATTGTACTTATCACTGCGCCTTCGGTTGTTTAGACTCGGACCCTATCCCCCTGCCTCGGTGCCGAGGTTACCGTCATCGACCTGGGGCAACGTCTGACTAGAGAACGCTGACGTGAACCATTCTACGTGACCACAAAACCAAGCCGGATCTCGCCTCTGAGGGCTGACCATGACTTTGCAGCAGAAGCTCCAAAGTCTCTACGCGATAGTCCCTCGATGCGTGTGCTTCGGAGGTAGAAGAGAGGTTGTATGATTTGCTCTCTCGCGTCCGTTGCCGTATCGAGCTGCCTACGTTCTCAAAGTATAGCCTGCCGTTCACTGTCTAGTCCCAGCGGCCCCATATTGTCATTTTGTGGAGATGCAAATGACATCCGGGGCAAACCGTCCACTCCGTCTTCGCTCCGTTCGCTCCGTTTGGCTTGTGACAACCCTCCCTGCTTGCACATGAAGGCTGATGAAAACCCCATGATTCATGATTCCAAGAATGGTCCTGTTCCAGAATGTGCTTGCAAAACTTTAAGTTTTTGTACTCACTCTTGCCTGTCTACCTTTGTCTTGTCGAAACGATTGGAAAGAAACAATGAGCTCTTACCTAGACATAATGTTCATAGCAAATGAGCAAGTCTTCTATGGTACATACCAGTTTCATGCGTCAACACGATCTCGCATGGTTCAAACAGACCAAACATGTTGAGAAGAACACCCTGGTGCAATCTCATCATAATTTAGTTCATGATGAGGACAGAATGTATAGAAGATAGTCAACGCGTTGGAACATGCTGCGCATTGCTTAGTCTGAGGCATGATTGACTGTCGCCCCTGGCATAATTGCAACCTTCAGATGCTATTGCGAATCAGATTATGCCTCGGATATGACTTCGTCGTCCTGAAGAGCCGAGAGGTCGACATCACTAAGTCGCCACATGTACCACATGAACAGACTTCTGTCATGGCTGTTAGACAGTGATCGTGAAGAACAGTAACATCAGAACGACGGTCACAACAGACTTACCTGTATGGTGCGAACTTTTCGGCAGCATCGAGCATGGCCTTCTCAGATCCCATGTATTTCCACTTACCTCCACCCTTGGCTTTGAGCTTGCTGACATCTTTTCCCGTGTAAACTGCCAGCCCGCGTCTGAAGTGGGAATGTCAGTATGTTTCCCCTCGAGCTTTCTTTCAAGTCATCACACTTACTGCACACCAAGATCTCCTGTAGAGAAGACATTCATCCTCTTGAGATCAAAGCAGGCGAACATCTCAACACTCCATTTGCCCAATCCTCTTACCGCTATCAGCTTCTCCATGACTTCCTCGTCCGAGGCCGTGGCCAGCATTTCAGCGCTCAATCTGCCATCAGCAAACTGCTCGGCCAAGCCCTGTATGTACTCGGCCTTTCTCTGACTCAAGCCAGCCGTCCTGAGGAATGGAACGGTCATCGCAGCCACCATCGCTGGTGGTGGAAACTCTGGAGGCCCTGCGTAGTTATGCTCCTCGGAAGCTTCAAACAGACCAACAAACTTCTTCTTGATACTGCTTGCCGCTGCGCCGGAAACTTGCTGTGCAATGATGCCGGAAGCTAGAGAACGGAAGGGATCAATCGGCTGAGCCATTCCTTCAGCGTCGAACACTTTGCAGTGGAACTTCGCGATGAAAGGAGCCAGGCGTCCGTTGTCGTCCATGCGTTTCAGGTGCGCTACGGCATCATCCAAAATTGAGTTTGTTGTACTTGTAGGAGCGGGTCCAGCAACATCGCCGCTCCAGGTCGAGTACGCTGTTACGACCTTTTCTGAAGTAGGTGATTTAATGGGAGCATTTGCAACATGAGGTTCTGCAGGTCTGATAGTTGAGTCCTGTGGCACATTCTCCCCATTCAATTTGCTGGCATCGGTAGATGATGGGACCACCGCCATCGGACTGTCGACTGAACTTGTTGGCGCTGGTGGCGACACATTGATCTTCTGACGTTTGCGAGGCGTCTCTTGCTTCGACGACTTCTTCGATGTATCAGCGGGTTCTCCATCTGATTTCAGAGCACGATCTGTGATGGATTGCGATGGCTTTGAATCCGTAGCAGCTGACTTGCGTTTGGTGACTTTGAGTTGTGAAGTAAGCGTAGCCGCGGCATTTGGCAGCGCCTGTACACGAGCAGAGCGCCTGAGAGACATTTTGCCGAGGTTTGTCACGAGCGATAGAATAGGAGCCAGCGTTTGTGACAGGTGTGGTTATGATGGGAATTTGATGGCCTAAGTGATTGATGCTCAAAGAGAGGTGGAAGGCTCGCTAAAAGTCACTGGTCGTGGTCGAGGCATCCAAGGCTGACGCAATGACGCATGCGAGACTCTTGTCAAGTCTACTGGCGATTTACAAGGCAGTTTGAACACAACACAGAATTGAGAGCAGTTTTGAGAAGAGTCATCGCAACCGACAGGCGAAAGTCAGACTTTCGCGAAACACATTCGAGCACGCAAGGGCAAAGAATCACATCAACTGCAAGAAGCACAGACCATGCACGAAACGCGTGAGGCAAAGGGTTTCCCATAGTCGACTCATGCCGAGCATCTATGGCTTGGTTTTGGTCATCCCAAGATACCAAACAGCACTGAGCCTGTACTCGACTGTAGAGCCTCTAGCATGTTTAGTATTGACACTGCAACCAAGTGAAATAGAGCGTGTAAGGACAGCGCTATGTGGCTGCGAGAGAAACAAGGACGATGGTGACAGAACAGGGATTGGCTCTCGTTGTGAACTGTTGTCGAACTAATGGAAATGCGGTTTTGGACATTCTAAAGGTATAGAGTACATGAAAGCGGTAGCGGCGGCGACTCGGGGGATCAGCGAGTTGAAGAGTTGTAGGGCGATTATTTCTTGATGACCATGGCGTCAAGGTCCATTCTCTCTCTTCTCTCGGCCTCGATCTCCTTGATGATGGGGCTCAAGTATGCGATATCCTGGTTTACATGTAAGTAATTGGGTAGCAGATGTACGAATGTGTTGCAGGGGACGCACATCCTCGGGCTTGGTCTGCTCGTTCTTGGGGAGAAGCTGGTGTGAGATAGAGCACTGGGAGAGCGTGTTAGCGGCGTGTGGTGGGCGATGTGGTGTGTTTCGAGTTCGGCGGACCTGGAAAGCGCGGCGCATGCGGAAGACACGGTCGTAGGCCTCCTTGGGCGGGAGACGCTTGAGGGCGAGAAGGACGGTCTCGGACTCCTCAGGGATAAGGTCGTCGGCTCTACAGATTGGAAAGGTCGTCAGCAATTGTCGAGGGCGTAAGCTGGCGCAATGGCAGGGGCGACCAACCTCAAGCCCAACTTTCTGTAGCCAGCGGTGTCCGAGTACCAGTTGGCGAGGGGGGTCATCCAGCGCTTCAACCAGGGGCGCTTGACGATGAAGTTGGTGAGCGAGGGCTGCGACATGACGGCGGTGTGTTGTGTGGATGTGCAAAGGCGAGAGCTCCAATGTCGACGTTCTTCGACTCTGCTTTCAACATGAAGTTGCAAGCCAGACCCAACTGCTTACGACGGGCCAATCAGCGTCGTCCAGAGTCCCCCGCCCGCTTTATGCCGACCTCCGGCTGTTCCCTTTGATACTCCACGCCCGCCGGGCCAAGGTTGATTGCGCGACACCGACGGCATTGTTGACACACGAACCTCCACGTCTCTATACGCCAGACACACACTAGACACACCTCCTGCTCAGTCCGCCATCCGCAGCTGCTTCCACTCCCGGCCATTGTGTGCAGATTCATGGAGACGCACAATCGCTAACCAAAGCTGCTTGAAAGCGGTGCCGGGCCGCGCGCGCATACAACCACCCTATCTACCACCTATACTATTACTC
>Ga0268250_10000930_pt1 | contig 13124 bp, 16 predicted proteins | sample AgamicAsSfe_FD_200448 | JGI IMG/M metagenome (GOLD analysis project Ga0268250, IMG submission 200448) | Agave microbial communities from Guanajuato, Mexico - As.Sf.e (v2) (version 2) | ecosystem: Host-associated > Plants > Phyllosphere > Phylloplane/Leaf | place: Guanajuato, Mexico | collected... | reverse complement strand
GGGCAGAGACGGTACAGTCAGATGCTGGGACGAGAGGGCAAAATCCGCTGGAGTGCAGATGGCTGATCGTAGGTTCTTTCTTTTTCTCATATCCTCTGTGCTGCCTAGATTTTTGTGATGAATCTTGTTCTGATGATTGGTATCTGTAGCTCGCGGAGCTGGTATCTCTGCGTTGGCGTGCCATGATACGTTTATTGCCGCTGGTACTGAGAGCACCAAGGAAGGCTTGGGCGATGTCAGTGTGCTTTTGTGGTAGGTTGCCGTAGCTCGACACGACCAGGATGCGTTTGTTGAGATATTTCCAGGGACACAAGGAACACTTCCAAGCCATTGCAGGCATATACCGAGAGTCATACCGACACAGTCACTCAAGTCGCTTTCCACCCAACACAACAAAACACCTTGCTTTCTGGATCTACCGATGGCTTGGTATCGATCTTCGATACAACAATCTCGGATGAGGACGATGCTCTGGTTCAGGTGTCGAACCATTACGGAGCCGTGCACTGTGCTGGCTTCCTGAACGCCGAAGAAGTCTATGCTGTCAGCACGGACGAGCAGCTCTCAGTATACACGTTGAGCAAGCCCACTGATGCTGAAGATGCTACTCTACCAGTCACTGCATTCGGTGATGTCAGAGAACAGCTGAAGAGCAGCTACGTTATTGACGTTTTCCCAAACTCGCCTTCTGCTTATATTGCTACTGGAGACACATCGTAAGTACAGCGGTGAATGGCGTCGAGGAATAGTCGCTGACAGATATCTATTCAGTTCCTCTCGCCTTACTCTGGTACCACTGAATCCCAGCTGGTCCTTCGACATGGCTGGCACAATGGATTTCCCTGGAGCTCATGGAGATGAGATCGTCCGCGATTTCCTTATCGACAATCACGTACGTGACAACACTATACATGGGATGATCTCAAGACTTACAGGAGCTATAGAACCAGCGAGTGATCACGTGTGGAGAAGACGGTCAAGTCCGTCTATGGGCACAAGAAGCACAACCCTCATCTGCTTCGGCAGACGCAATGGACATCGACAAGAAAAAGAAGCGCAAAGACAAGAAGAAGAAGGAGAGATTCAACCCATACTAGGCAAGTCACATACACGTCACAAACGATATTGGTCACGATAGCTTTTGTGATTTGAACTGCAAAACTTTTGATTACTATCCGAACTCTGTTCTCATGGCGCCTTCGGCCTAATTTCAATCTGTATCTCTCTGTCCTATTCAATTCCAATCTGTGTCTCTCTGTACTCCCTCATCACAATCTATATCTCTCTGTCCTCCACTATTTTTTGTTGCATTTTTTGCTTTTCACCTTTTTTCTCAACTTTTCAGGTTTTGTTTTCATCCCCATTTCTCACTGCTCAAAAGCATCACCAACCTACAGTTTTACCTGTTCTTCACCATCGCACCCAGCGTCTTCCTCTGTCCAATTATCACCGTTGCGCTTAGCAACACACTCGGCAATACATTCGAAGAAGTGCTTTTTGTAAGCCCAGAAGTACCACATGGTCTTGGCACTGCACTTGATCTGAACCCACGTGTTGTTGCAGTGGTGGTTGTCGTTGTCGTTGGCTTCGCCGAGTTGACCGTTGTAAGGGAAGTCGGTTCTCTTGCTCAGAGAGACGGTAGTGCTGGCGAGTTTGGAGGTGTCGATAGTAGTGTTGTTGTCAGTGGTCTCGTTGTCAGATCTCTTGGTGACCACAGCATCACTTCTGTGTTCTCTGAGGCACTTGTCAATGCACTTCTCGTATGCCGTCTGACGGTTCCAGTGCCAGTTGGATTTGACACCGCACCATACTTCAGCCCAAGTGCCGGTGTCGCAAGGACCTTTGTCGCCTTCGTCTTCTGTGGAAGTTGAAAGCTTGACATCTTGCACAGTGGTTGCCTCATCAACAGCTTCTGATCTCTTGGTGAGCAGAGCATCACCTTCTTCTTCAGCTTGATCGTAGTTGTCGCCATTGTGCTTGCGGACGCATTTCTGGATGCAGCGGTTGTAGTGCTTTTCCTTGTCGAAGACGTGCCATGAAGCCTTCCAGCGGCACTTCCTCTGGACCGAATCGTTGTTGCAGTGGTGGTTATCGTGATTGTCACCTTGGACGTCCCTTTCCACAATGGCTGACTCGTTGGCGGCTTCAGTGGTCTCGGTGTCTTCGGATCTCTGCATCAAACCAGCATTGCTGTTGCTAGGACAGTGCTTCTTGGCCCATTTTGCCATGCACTTGTTATAGCACTTTCCGTTCTGGATACCTGCAAAACTATATTCTTTCGTCAGCGTTTGTGTCCTCAAAAAGTTTTGAACCTCTCCCGTGTGCAGAAAAGGTTGTACCATATAGCTGTAGAAATGCACAGTAATCTCAAGAGAAACGAATGGGCTCCATTGAGAAGCGAGATGCACCTCAGATCTCTCTGGATCCACCCCTGTTTCTGAAACCCATCGTGCATTTCTATAGTGAGGAGCGACCCGAGGAAAAGAACGAGAGAGAGTATGATACTTACCCACACTTGGTTCTGCACTTTTGCTGTCCCGCAGCCTTGCCATGACAGGATTGCATGGCAGAGTCTTCTTGTTCGGAGACCGATCTCTCACCGAGAAGAACAGAAGAAGAAGCCAGAGGAGCCGAAGAAGAGACGGTTCTGAAGCTCGTCTGGAAACCAGTAGACTGAGCTTGGTTAGTCGTAGCCAAGTTCGTCCACACCGTAACCGTAGCAGCAGCCTCCGTGGTCGTGGAAGCAGCAGCAGCGGAAGCCGCAGCAGTCTGGTGCTCAGCTCCATTTCTGATCCACTCGTCATACTCCTCCAGCGACATATCCAGATACCTGCCCTTGTAGTGGATGTAACGGTTCAAGCCACTGTCCTTGCGGCAGCTTTGGATGCAAGCGACAAAGGTATCCGCGCGATCACCGAAAGGGTTCTTCAAGAAGGAGTGCCTGTTACACTTGACGTCTTTGCCGAAGTTCTCGCAAGTGAGTTCGAGTGGCGAGAGGGAGCCGGGGATACAAGGGTCGTCATCGTCGGACTTCTTCGTGAGAGTTGGTCTCTTGGCGAGAAGAAGGGAAGAGGTGCTGGTTGAAGCTTGAGGATGGACGTTGGTGACAGTGTGGAAGACTGTCTCGAGGGCAGTAGAGTTTGGTTGAACGGTGACAGTTGCAGCAGGGTCAGTGACCTTGGCTGCAGTAGCCACAGCGGCGATGCCGCAGATTAACAGCAGAAGTGCTTGGGTTTTCATCGTTAAGGAACTCTGAGGTATACTCGGTGAAGAAGAAAGTTATGTCAAGAGCAGAGATTTGGCATCCTTATATACCATCCTCAGCAACTACGACTCACAATAATGACTCTGAAAATTTCTTTCGTGAGTCGCATACCATGCCTTTGCCACGATGTTGAGTTGATTAGAGCTTGTAGCCATTGGCGTGGAAGAACCTCTTTCATCGGGTACTTCGTTATTTGCGGGAGTTTTCATCTCCACCGTCGAATATCCATCACTCATGTAGCCATGGAAATGCATAGTAGTATAGACATTATGACATGTGTCCAGAGAGAGCCCGATGACTAGGTAGCTGTTGTGGGGCCTTCAATGGATACTGCTTCGTTCTTGCAAGTTATTGTGCACTGTTATAGATGCTTCGTTGCTCTTGAGTCCGTGTGGATACTGTTAAGCATGTCAGCGTGCAGTGTCTCTTGAATCTCTGTTAGATATGTGGTAACAACCCTGATACGTTCCTATCTCGAGTTCATGCCAGCAGCAGTTGAAAGGACGGTAAAGATCTATTGGTCTGTGTTGGCCTCGTGTCAGCTTTCTTGTCATGTCTGGCGTTCGGACTATACCTGTAGGCTGTTACTCGCTCAAACGCCGCATACCTCCAGAATTCGCCAAACATATGATGAAAGTGAGATTTTCTCAAGCACCGGAGCAGCCCGGAAGACAGCAATAAAACACATACCGAAATAGTGGTGAAGTGGTTGGATTGGAGCTGTGTGTTATGTCCTGAGATGTACAGAAGAAGGACCAAGGGCGTGCAGTATGAAACCTCCAACAACAGAAAAGAAAACTCCCTCCCCTCACGAACTCCAGCCGATGCGTGGCGTCGTTTGCGCCATGAGACCGAATGCATGCGTATACCTTCCGCTTCCAGTTGCGCCTTATTGTAGGCAATCCCTTCTTACGTTGACAAATGCGCCAGCTCCACCGTCCGAACTCAGCATGTCTACCAGAACTTCTGCTTGAGCAACAACCTTTTCGAGGGCAGCGGAAGATGGCTTGCCGAGTGACACTAAACTTGATCAGCGAAATCGTGACAACAAAGAGCAGAAAGCAAGACTTACCCAGTATCGCGCTGTTGACCTCTTCAGCAATTTCCACTCGGCCTTTGCCTTCCATGAGCCCACCTACGATAGACTCTCGGGCATCTTGGTAGGCAATCAGTGCAAAGGTGTCGTCTAGCGCCTTTCTGACAGCAGGACGGGGGTCGTCGCTGAATTCGGCCTTCAATTCTTGACCAAACTCGAGTGCATCCACAAGCAGCTGTTCACTATCCGTAGCCGACGACACCAGTTGCACACCGTCGGGCGCGGTGTCCATTGTGTCATCTTTTCCATCAGCACCGTTTGCGCCATCGCCAAAGCGCAGCCCAGGATTGAACGGTGACGGGACAGGCATTGGTGGGATGATTGGCGCACGCGATTCTCGCTGTAGTTGATCGTCGAGCTCCATCTGATGGTCGAATGTCGTACCGTTCGAAGGATGAGGTAGCTTGCCAGCTGCTTTCGGTGCAATTGGTGGCAGATCTTGGGTCGAAAGGTCGTTTACCCGACAAATCATCTCGATAAACTTGCGACAACGAAGCTTGAAGTAGACGTCCCTGTTCTCTTCCCGTTCCAGAACATGTGGGTAGTAGGTGTTTATGAACTTCAATGCCTTGTCGATTTCTCCTTCAAGGATGGCCGAACGTATGCCTTGGAGCTTGTCAGCATAACGGGACTCAGAATAAGGGAGACAGGTCAGACGTACTTTGTCGCTTGATCGCGTGGAGATCCTGAGAAGGGTCGAATAACTCTACGCCGTCGGAGTCCATGTGTAGAGGCTTCCGCTCGTCCCTGACTTCTCTATTAAAGGCCCGAGCGGTTTCAACGTAGCCATCATGAGCGAGATATTGCGCAACAAGCTCCTGTACCAACATTGTTTCGTCACGAGCACTCTCCAATGTGTCCGCCGAAGTCTTGTTGATGTCTGCTTTTACCCTAGTCCTTTGTTTCTGGACTTGGTTAGCAATGTCGTGACTGAGATGAGGCAGGATACTTACCTCCATCATAGAGTCGATATCAAAAACGAACGGCGCACTGCCAAAGTTTACTCGAAGATGCTCGTTGTTCTTCTTCATGCCCACTGACGGGTACAACTTATCACCTCGTACGTTATGAAACGCTTCGCCTACAGTACTTTGTCAGCAGAAGTTCATAGCCACAGCCAGACTACGCACCTAAGAAGACACCATTCTTTGTGAAGAAGGCACTCCCTGTCTCGAAGTTGACACCACAGCCTACAACATCCCAGGCGGCAAACTTGGGACCGTATGGCTTCCCACTAGCAGTGCAAGAGAAGCTGAAACCGTCATCGCCGTGGTAGGCCCATGATTCAGGCTCCCATCCTGGTAAGCGATTGAGGCTAGCCTTGGGGCCAGAAAAGCCGATACCGATCAAACTGCAAGATAGGCAGTCAGTATGTTGTGTGCCGAAGCGGTATAGAGAACATACCCTTCCTTCCCTCGGGATAAAACTGTGACTTCGAAGTAGTATATGCCGACCTCTTTCGGCATGGGGTGGTCACTGCGTATGGCAGCAGCCTCATCGCTGGTCTTTGTAGAACCAGTGAATTTGACCTCGGTAGCGCCTGCTAACAGCTCGAGCCCAGGCCATTTGTCTATGTCACTCCAACAGGTGGGCAGCTTCTTCGGAGCGTTGGTCCTGAGTGGATTGCGAGCGATGTAGTCTTGAATGAGGTCCTTTCTTGATCTGTGTATGGTAGCACTGCCGATGTTTGCAGAGAGGTCCTGGGAGGAAGAAGCGGATTGAGGATGTCGTCGCAGTTCGTCGAACTCGGCAAGTTCGGTGTTGTGTTGTGTTTCGAGTCTCTCGACATGACGCGAGTTGCGAAGATATGAAGGGCGGATAAACAGTGGGGGCGATGGCGGGGAGTCTTGATCGGGCATCTTGGTAGAAAGATAAGGTCTGGCGGACCACGGGTCTTGAGATTTGGTTGAAGTCATATTGGAATGAGTCGGAGGATCGTCTTCGGGGTGAAGGAGGTGTGAGAGGGCGCCGAAGCGAGCGGGTGAGGAGTGGGAGGTCGCGCCAGCAGCGACCGAAGCGTACGACGAGGAGCTAAGAGGTTGGTTCAGGCGACGATAAGATTGAGGATGCGGGTAAGGATCAGTCATAATGGTGTGGGAGGAACTATGAGAATTGTCGAGGTCGAGCCACGCTGGAAGGGCGTCTTGTCGAGGTGGCAGCTGTCGAGGTGATCAAGGTAGAAAGATGGAGCCAGCAATCATGACGCTCCAGCTGGCATTCTGTCGGCCGCTTGGTTTTTGCTGGATACACAACAGGTCACAGAGATATCTACAAAGCCTGATACAGCTCTTTTCCCCGTGCGTTCCCGTGAAGTTGGCAAATGGGAAGATGAGAAGATTGATAATCGTCCTTGTTGCTGGATACACGAAGCAGCTTGTCCATGCAACCGCGCTGCCGATGACGCTCCTTCTGTTGCCAAGACGAGTAGTCGGAGCTCCTGATCACAATCACATGCCGCCAATCGTCAATCGATTACTTGCATCGAGTACAATAACATTGTTCTGTATATCAAAAGGGTATCCATAGCTACCGTATCATCAAAGGTCCTGTCCTTGATCAAAGTCTTCGCAGCCCCATCGCCAATCTGTTCCTCGAGAACCCCAATCAGCTTACACGCAGCCAAACCATCACGCTATCCTCTGACCACCATTGCGCCATACCGAAGTTTTTCCAGAATAACAAAGGAGATGCATTGCTCAAATGCTAGTGACCTGCTGTCAAGATGCTTGGGGTATACATCACTGTACTGAGTATTAAGACTCTTGTTTTGTAAAAAGAAGAAACTGGGCTGTGTCAGTGACCGTGTAAGAACGCTGCAGGACTGTCTAGACTTACAGGTTTGTTCGTGCAGCTGATTCATGCCTCGACAGGCAATGCTGGCGCAGGCGAGCTCTCCAAAGCAGTTTCTGCCTTCGCTGCTCCACCGCTAATGCTTCTGTCGCTCGGAAGTGCACTGCTCGCTAGCCTGGCGTTGTCTGCTTGGCTGTCGGACGAGTTCTCACTCTTGACGTCGCCGCTGAAAGACGAGTTGTCCTTGAGCGGTGCGGCCCATGATCCTACTGTCCATGCAACACCAGATATGCTCTTGAGTTGGATGCCCTTGCGTTCCCATCTACGGCATGGCTTGCCTGATCTGTCCAGTGCGCGGAGGCCGGCGTTAATAGCACCTGTGTTGGCCTTTGGCCCTAGCTTGTGTGTAGCAATGGGAGCTACGCCGCCGAATGGACCCTTCTTTGTGCCCTCGGCAGTTCTGTCAATGGTTCCGTCAGCCCTGCACATAAGTGTCAGTATAAAAAGGGAATGACGAGGTGTGTGAGTGTGCAGATTACGTACAGACGAGGCTTCTTCTTAGGGCCAGGCTTTCCTCTAGGCTTTGCGTTAGGACCTGCCTCAGCCTGAGCAGCAGTTCTCTTTGTGCCAGGCTTGGGACCAGGAACACCCTTCTTCTTGCCGTTGACTGCCGGGGGAGGAGCTAGCGAGTTGTTGTCCGTGGCAGCAGCATCGGCACCAGGAGCAGGAGTGCCGTTCGTCTCGGATGCGTCTGGTGCCGGGGCGTTGATGAGGGGAGTTGAAGCTGGTGCAGGAGAAGCGGTGGGTGATGGCTCAGAGGCGTCTTCAGATAGCGGGCTGAACTTCTTGAGCAGATGTGGAGCTAATCGAAGGATGACGGTCTTGTTAGGCTTAACAGACGATTTAGCTGATGGTTTCTGCGACGGTGTGGTTGCCATTGTGGTCGATGTGGGTGATGGACTGTGGACGACGACTTAGATTGCGCCCGTGGTCGGTCGTGTGGGTGGCTTTGTCTCGTTGGATTTGTGTGGTGGGCCAGTGGCAGGGCTTTGGGGAATGTGGGAGCTTCTGGTTTATCGGCGGCGGTATATCAAGAAATGGAAGGGTGGTGATGGTTGTGTGATGGAATTGTATGGATGCATGGGAAAGGGATATAGAGTGGCAGGCACTTTGACTCTGTTGTGCGCTGAGCGAGCATTTTGCCGGCCGTGTGTGAGGCGTTGGCCTTCGCCATTTTCTTGGTCCAAGAGTGAAGGTCGCGCTCATTATTGTGAGGAAACGACAGCCGTACCCTTCTGGACCACCTCTCCAGCCAATCACAGCCCGCTGCCCGACTACCCAATCCGTAACTCCTTCCTCAGCTCCTATCTCAGAGTTTCTATATTCTAGATTCCATCATGAAGCGTATCAATGTCTATCACAATTTTTGTCAGAGTGCAATCCTTTGCTCTACATGGCCACTTGTACACTTGGGCTCCTTGGTTCCATCGCGCTGCACCCGCGCGTCTTTGTTCTAACTTCTGACGCAAGCGAACTTTCTCCGTACGCCTACGCGAATCGCCCACCCTTTGATAGCTTCCTCCAATTTGACATCCGCGCTTCCGAGCACCAAAGGGGCGCTATCTGTCCTCAATCCACCTCGTTTCTCGTCATACAGGCTTCCAAACACGAACAGACTATTTGCTTGTCCCAAACAAGTCTCGCCGGATGCGGATGCGACTTGTCACACAGCGCTCTCTGCAGGCGCCAAGCCAGGTAGCTATACTGCTCGGGTCGCTACGGGCGATTCTGGGAATGCACACCTCCAACAGCCTCCCCGTTATCCCGTCAGCAACGCAAATTCCTTCTGTCAGCTGTCCACTTTTCGCCATGGCATGATCCACCTCTCCAACCCACTTTACGCGATTCCACGCGACGCTGCCCAGGAATGTCGACCATCTCTTTTCTTCACGTCCTGACTCGTACAGTATACTGCATTTCTGCGTGACCATGTCTGTTCTCCTTGGTCCCAGCTAAGTAAAACCCATTCTTCGACAGCCTCCTGCCTCTGGCCTGTTGTCTCGGCGTGATGGATATATACCTTTTGCCACGGCCACCATGAGGTAGGTCGACAAACCCAAGTCATTCGCTATTATGCTCTCGTTAAGCACTTCCCGCGTGTTCGTTTCACTCATATACCTCGTCTGCACTGTACAGTCCTTACACATACATCGCCGTCATAAGAATGGTATCATCCAGCGCGATGCCACAACCGTCTCGTTGCAGAGCAAGCCTAGCTCAACACCAGAGACGGAAGCTGCTGAGCTGATAGAGACTGTCACGTCTATCCAGGAAGGCTTATCTGATCTGCCTCAGGATGTGTTTGAGTTCCTTCAAGCGATTGACGACCGCTTGCATGCACAAGAGGCATTGTTAGCAAGTCTGCTTGCTGTCTTTGCAACTACATCCGGAACGGCATCGCCATCAAACACACTGGAGATCGCCAATGCGACGACAACCAGCATGCTTGTCCCTTCTAGTACGAGTATCGAGATCTCCAGCTCTGCGACCGTTGAGATTTCCTCTTCTCAGACTACAGCAACTGCATGCCGTCGTGGTGGAGCAGGACCACTCGTTCCCTGCTCTTCCTCGCCTGACCAAGCCTCTCGAAGCTTGACTGCCACGTCTTCAGTTTCAAGACCTCGAGTCACTCGAACTCTGACTAGAACAACATATGTGCTGGTGCCGGTCACTACTTTCGTTCAACCCATACCGTACTCAAACACTACAGTATCCGATCTGCCAGCTGAAGGAACACCATCCACGTCTTCCATACCTGTGATGCCTGTCCCTTCAATCTACATACCTCCAGACACCGACAACTCAAGTACCATTGCCACCTTAACCGCGGCAAGCTCACAAGTCATAGCACCCTACAGTTCTGTTCCGTCACCAACAAGCACCAACTATGTCTTCAAAACCAGTCGCCAGAACAATGTCGCTGTCTACTACGGCCAGACACCCGACACAAAGACCGGCGATCTCTTGCAACTCTGCCAAAACTCCAACGTCGATGTCGTAGTCCTCGCCTTTGTGACCTCCTTCTTCACGAATGGTGGTATGCCAAGCGCCAGTTTCGGTCCTGGGTGTAAAGGCAGTACGACAGCTCAACAACTTCACGCTCCCGGGTTACAGGATTGCACCGATCTCGCACCTGAGATTGTAAGTTGCCAACAACTGGGCAAACCTGTGTTGGTATCTCTAGGTGGATATTACAGCAACGTAACCTTCGCCTCTGACACCGAAGCCATTCAACTAGCTCAGAATCTATGGGACCTGTTCGGTGCAGGAGATGGTCTGGACGCCTCATTACGTCCGTTCGGCTCTATCGTAATCGATGGCTTCGACCTCGACAACGAATCCAAAGATCCCACCTCCTATACCACCTTCGCACAAGCCCTACGCACACTCTTCGCCTCCGACAAGAAGAAGAAATACTACCTTTCCGCTGCACCACAATGTCCTCGCCCTGACGTCTCCATCCCTGCAACCGCAATGGCGCTCTGCGATTTCGTCTTTGTGCAATTCTACAACAATCCTTCTTGCGAGCTTTCCTCTGCTGGCTTTGCTGACTCATTCGCTGGATGGAGTGATGAGTTGTTCGCTGCCAATAACAATACAAAGCTATATATTGGAGTCGGGGCGTCAGAGGCAGCGGGAAGTGGGTATGTGGATGGTGCTGGGTTGGGACATCAGGTTAGTCTTGCGAGACAGTTGTATACGAGTAATTTGGGAGGTGTTATGTTGTGGGATGGAGTTGAAGGGTTGAGCAATGTGGATGAGTATGGGAATGATTATTTGGTTTATGCCAAGGGTAGTTTGGAGTAGGCGATATGCTGATGGAGAGGGAAAGGTGGTTTTGATGATTATGATTTGATGGCTATTTGGTTCGAGCATTATGATTTTACGAGTATGAGATATGTTTCTTTGCAATCATGAATTCATCCCCAGTGGATTCAAGGCAATGGATGCGTAATAATATAAGATGATATATTGGCTTTTCAATTTGTCTATCTGGGCAAAAGCTATAAACATCGTTGGTCATAGGACAGGTCAAAGCAAAGCTTTCGAGTCTTTCGCTTGCGTCCATACATTGATTGGTCTAGGAGCTTCTTCTTCCGCCCCTTGGCTCCTTCTTCCTATGTCTTTCTTCCAAGACATCTCTTCTCCTCTCCTTTCCTCTTCCACCTCAGTGCTGGCCGCGACTGCAGAGACAAGACTTGCAGTCACGGTGCATCAGTAAGTCAAATGTCGCACCCGAAACAGGGCGACACCAAAGGGGGCCAGCAGAGGTACCAGAGAGCTGTTAGTGTTACAAAAGGGCCAGCCTAGAGTAACACAAAAGCCTTGCTGGCCACTCTGCTTTGCCACATCCATCCACAAAAGAAGGAAGAAAAGTAAGAAAACCAGAACTTGGCTGTCGGTGTTTGGTGGCGAATGGCTGCCGTCGTGAAAAATGAACGTGAGATGCTCAACATCAAGAGACGTGAGTCATCGGAACACATCAAGAAAGCTTCTCAAAAGTTGAAAGGGCGTCCTCAACGTCGCACAATCATCCCTTGTCGTCTTGTCGTCCTAGCTCGGTATGCCTTCTCATCCTCCTCACTCTCAGACGAACACTCACTACCCTCGTCCCCACAAACTTTGCCGCCACAATCAAGCTTGACTCTTGCACCTGACCTCGTAATGCCAAAGCGATTGCAAGTGCAACAACTGGTTGACGACGACCTTGACGATGAAGTCGCAGATGACGGCGAGGAAGATCCACTGCTGCGAGAGCTGCGTGACGAAGTCAAAGATGGAACGTCAGAATCGCTGTCGCTGTCCGAGTCAGATTCGATATGAGTTGTTTTCAGGCGAGTGGTGAGGCGGTCGACTGAGGATGCATTGTATTGTTCGCGCGTTATCGTGCGGGTCTCGTGTGGGCGGTTTGGGCGTGGACATTCGATTTTTGAGGGGGATAGCGAGCGGCCTTTGGGAATGTGTTCGCTGGTGCGGCGGGAGTGTTTGCTGGTGTGGCCGTGACTGGAGCGTGAAGATGGCGCTGGTGCAGAGGGTGCAGAGGATTTCGCGTGCGGGATGTCGAGGATGTTGAGTTTGCGGCCTGTGGTTGGTTCGGTGGTGGATTCGCGGGCTGGGTCGTGAGAGACGTGGTAGCCGTCGATGATGTACTGTGTTTGTTCATCAGCATGTGTGTGAGCATGGTAAGCAGAGTCCAACATACATAGTACCAATATCTCGATCCAGGCTTCAATGTCGACCCTTGGAATCTAAATGTACCTTTCCAACCGCCTTGTTTTGTCGAGTCCTTGGATAGTGGAAGCTGACTCTTGTAGCTATCCCACGATCCGATGAGATGCACCGTCTTGCAATTAGACGAGGTCCTGAGTGTAAAGTTCAATTGTACGGCTGCCATTGTCGTGTATTCTGGTTACTGTTTCTTTTCTTCTTTCTGAATGATATGTGTTGGTGATATGAGAAACACCAGATTGAAAATTAACAGATTTTGAGCAAGAAGAGCTGAGTATTAGTTTGTTTGATCTTTCTGGTCGACCAGCGACAAGAAAAAACAGGTGAATAGAATAAAGCGTAAAGTTGCAAAGAGCAAAGTGATTAGTAGGGGACAGTGATGTTATGGGCAAGTATAATTGATAGTATGAGTTTTTGTGAATTAAGAGCACCAGGCTCAATTAGTGGAGAACAAAGAAATAAAAAGGGGAATAAAATAAAGGACAAACTAATAGTCAGCTCCAGGCTTGACAGGTCTCGCTGTAAGAGAAGGGGGAGAAGTCGAAAAGAGCGAACACAAGTATACTTATGCCAGACACCAAGGCACACAAGGCACACGGATAGGCAGGCAATACGCCATGCCGCATCGCGAAAAACATGGCCCATCGCACACTCATTCACACCGAACAAGGAAACAAACCATCA
>Ga0268250_10000929_pt1 | contig 13129 bp, 9 predicted proteins | sample AgamicAsSfe_FD_200448 | JGI IMG/M metagenome (GOLD analysis project Ga0268250, IMG submission 200448) | Agave microbial communities from Guanajuato, Mexico - As.Sf.e (v2) (version 2) | ecosystem: Host-associated > Plants > Phyllosphere > Phylloplane/Leaf | place: Guanajuato, Mexico | collected... | reverse complement strand
TTGGCTCTGCGACCGCCATCAGAGGCCTCCAGGTCATGTCTCTTACCGAAAAGCACCAGCTTACTGACCTCGTTCCCTCGAACGAGGTCTTGCTGATCACCGGTTCGATCGAGCTTCCCGACCATGGTAATGCCAGCGCTGTGCTATTTAATGGAACCACTTTCCAGCCTTTCATCCTTACTACCACTGCCAACGGTGGACAGGGTACGCTCAGTGGAATGTTCGTCCAGAACCCCAGCAACTTCTTAAGCTCAAAGTGTAAGTGACTACAAAAGATTTTATAGATGAACGTATGCTGACAAGCCGTAGCCCACCATCTTGCCCTTGGCCTTGTAGTCTTGATCGGCCTTGCCATCGCTTGCGGCCTGACCTTCCTGCTGGTTGTCATCGGCATTCTGGTCGAACGTCACCGTCGCCGCAGACAGGGTTACGTGCCAATGCCTCAGCTGAGACCCGACCAACATGCCAACCTGAACAGAATTCCCCCGGAGAGTCTGTTCGGCACGTTGGAAAAGCGTGACACCGCGCCTCGGGTGTGAGGCCGAGTGCCAACAAATCTGGAAAGTTGACTTTCGAAATGCAGCGTGGAGTTTTGGGTGCTTTCTTTATTCATTTCACGACCAATTCCTCGAAAAGGGATTTGCATCAGCCAGTGGCTCGCGCGACTGGCTGGTGTAGACACAAAACTGTTTATACATTGAGGATGCCGATCACTATGGGCTGGAGCGCTTCTCTTATTTTTCGCATCTTGCGAGTTGACTCGTTCTTGCTATTCCTTCACTTCTGTACTATACCTCCCATCACACGATAGCTTTGGATTTTCTTTTTAGATGAGGATATTCCTGTTTCTTTCCTTTCCTTTCCTTTCCTTGTCTTCTCATTTTTCCCGTACTTCATGCGAACGGTTAGCCGTTTACTCCTGTTCATTGTGGTCGAGCCCTCTTTCTTTTTCTTTTGCTGCAGATTAATGTATAGCGAGCAACGGCTTTGCTCTAGGGGATTGATTCTATTTTCGTCACCGCGGAGCAACTAATGATAAATGTCTACTTGTCTCATCATGTTGTGTATCGAGTTCATCTGGTGCACTATTCTAATGCCTCTTCTTGCCATCACTTCTTCTCGAGTTTGTCATTCCTTGTCAGTAAAATATGGTTGGTCTTCGTTCAGCAATGCCCTGGTGCCAAGCCATTGTTGCGCTGCACCCACGTTTCTCGACGACTCCTGCAAACCCACACGACCGTTTGTGTTCCATCCCTATTCATAAGCGAATTTCAAGTCGACGAACATCTTAGGGGCGTCTGAGGCAGACTACGGGTCAACATCCTAAGAACACAGTGGTTCGCATGAGAGCTGTTGTGCCGCACCCAGAGAATCCGAGTCAACGGGTGGTCACCAAAAAGCGCGCGTTCAACTGCAGAGGAATGTTCAAGTTCTCAAGAAAGGTCAGTTTCAGAGAATACGTAGCCATTAGTTAGGTATTCGCATTCCTCAATTCGGACATGTCTTTTTCTCCTGCCTTCATTTGCTCTTTTCAAGACTCTTCCTCGGCAAGCAATTGGCATCCCCACGACTTCCTATGGGCAAAGCTGCGCCATGTTGTTGCGAGTGGGGAGGATAGTCTATCTCTGCACTCTTACATTGATCGTTCTTGTGTGGACCAGAGCGCACGATGATGACGCGAGACAAGTGCTGCGCAAGGGTTGGGATGTGACTGCACATGCATTTAGCCAGAAGTCTTTGTTCACAGTTGACGATATAGTGGTGTCTGATGGCGAGAAGGTACGACCGGGTGTGAGTAAGGGTGAGCATATAGTGCAGGAGCAGAAAACAGGATTCATCGAGGTATGATCAGTAGGAGCGAATGAGAGCAGCACATGCCAAAGATGTTGTGCGCTTGACTTTTGGTCAATGAGTTGACGATGAAATGGCAGGCACCACCCTCACCATACGCCTACGTCTTCTACGCCACTCAAGACACCTACGCTTGTTCCGTACTCGTAAACATCCACCAACTCCAAATCGTGCACAAAACGCCCCACCGCATCTTCGTCCTGATCACCAAAGATATCTCTGCCAACTACATCTCCGCACTCTCATCCACCGGCGCAACATTATCTCTGCAGAACCCTCCAGCACTAAGAGAGGGCACCGAAGGCAATGTGTACTACAAGGACTGCCTCCTCAAACTTTTTGGATTCAAAATGCACCATATCGATCCCTCCCTCAAAAAAGCCATCGTGCTGGATTCCGATCAATTGATTGTCAAATCCCTGGATCATCTCTTCCACATGGATGACTTAGATGTCGATCTAGCAGCACCAAGAGCCTACTGGATAGATAAGAAAACATTTAGTACTGCGTTCATGGTTATCTCGCTGTCTGATCGCACATGGCGAAAAGTTGAAACCGCATTGCAGAATACCAAGGTCGATCAGTATGACATGGATATAGCCAACGAGTTGTTTGGGGACGAAGTGTTGATGTTGCCAGGGAGTTTCGTGGCCCTCAACAGTCATCGGGAGGATTGGAATCTCCCGCGTTGGTTTCATGGACCTGATGTTGCTGTTGCTGAGGTCAGCAATGGCACTGACATGCCAGAGATTACAAAGTCTGTGGTCAACAATGGCGCTGGCATGCGAGAGATAGAGATCAAGGATCTGAACAAGCGTCAAGAGGAGGTCCAGATATCTGGTTCTAGGTCCGAAGCTTCTGACCAGGAGCCGGGGTCTATCGTGTGGGAAGGAAGGGACGACTCTGCTTCGACATCAGTGGAAAGGGACACGGAGTCACAACCAGTCCTGCTGTCGTTATCAACGAAAGCCGGCGATGTGTCACTGACTACAACCCATCCACATCCCTCGAGTGGTCGACTTCCCTATACCATCCCAGGCATCATCAATGCTCCCAAAGACGAAAAACCTCACATACCATTCACCCCAGACAGAGATCCAACAATCACCGAACACAGCGACCTCAAAAGCCGCTACCTATACAACGAGTTATTCGACCTCTACAATCAAGTCTCCGTATTGCATTACACGGCCATGACAAAGCCTTGGGGCACAAACGCGATGATGATCGACCAACAACGACCAGACGCGCATCCATTGTTGAAAGAGAAATTCATGGCTTGGAGACAAGTGGCCAAGGATGTCTGCCCTTCGGGCCTCATTGGTGAACTATAACGTCAAATGCTTATTGCGATTACCACATCACGACTACATGGTCACTACTATACTGTTTCCCAAGCAAGATCAACCTTGCTTCTTCTTGAGTCCATCATCAATGACCATGGGAGGAGCAGGAATCTCGACATCCTCCACATGCCACTCCATACCAATGTATCCATCACTCACAACCTTGACCGACACCATTCTTTCGCCATCAGCAGGAGGCAATCTGATCTTACTTCTTGAAGTCGGCTTGGGGTTCGCCTGCGAGGCCTGTTTGCCATGAGTAGCCACATGCCATGAGATACGCTTCAGAGCAAGCACTTCGTCGGTCTTGGTGTCGGCAACGACGAGGAAGAAGCCTTCAGATTGAGGCTTGGGGAAGCGCGGTGCGTACATGTGGAATTCACGATTCAGTGCGGGATTAAGGCGAGCGACTGAAACGCTCAGGCCCAGTGCTGTAACATCCGAAACGTTAACACGCAGCTGAGGCAGAGCAGACAAGGCCTTGAAAGCGCGTGGCTGTTGAGGAGGTGCCAGCGAGAGCTGCTTGTGCAATACTATCTCCATCTCCTTACGTGGCGTAGCAGTAGCCTCAACCAAGTTCTTAGGCTTGGGGCTTTTCGAAGATGAAAGACGTTGGCGCTCTCTCGGTGGCTCCACACCAGGAAGCATAGCCAAAGGTCCATCCTCAGGCCAACGAGCAGATTTGACACACTGGAGCAAGGTTATCATCATCCCGCAACTCGAGTTGAAACCAAGCTCCGTGAGAACATCGATCGATGCTTGCAAGATACGAATCGCCTGATCAAGAACCGAAGTTTGATCACCAACATAATCCGAAATTGGGAGGTCGATGCGCGAGAAGTGCGCTTGTAAAAGGAGGAACGCCTTGACATGAGGATCCCACATGGGCAGTCCAGGCATAGCATCCTCGGCTTTCAAGGGCAAGGCCGCGGAGAGCTCGGCGTTGATCAAATCCTCGTTATGGCGCACAGGCAATTCGTCGTATTCTGTTGCACTGCACATCCACGCCAGGGCTTCTGCAAATGTGGCATTCGGCTTAGCGTGCTTGATCAAGTGGCGGATAGTCTTGTGAGCAAGATAGTAGTAACTCATGATCTTGCCCAAGGGAGTTGGATCAACGTCTCCATTGTTGTGCATAGTAACACAACCAGAATCTGCGAGCTCTGTGAGCGACTTGTCAACCATCTCAACCATGTACTCGTTAGCGAGCTGCTGAGCGGCCATTGTGTTGTGCTCCTCTGACGAGATCTCAAGACCGTAGTATGAAGGGTTCTTGTGAAGTCTTCTGAAGAAGAATGTCCATGTGAGATAATCAAGAGCGTCCTGCTTAGTAGCAATTGTCTCTGCGGATACCTCAGCGCCCAAATGGTTGTCCAACACATTGTGAAGTGATGACTCGACTGGGAAACCAGTGTGCAAGAAATGCTTGTAGAAGGCCTTTTTCGCATCTTGGGTGAAAATGCGGGCAACACCTGAAGTGTCGAATCCAGGTCTTCCGGCACGACCAAGCATTTGCAGAACATCTGTCAGATCCATGTCTTTGTATGCTTCCGTCTTTGCGTCGAAAAACTGTGTGCCCTTGACAACAACGAGATGGGCAGGCAAGTTGACACCCCAAGCTAGAGTACTGGTAGCAACGAGGACCTGAATCTTGTTATTTGCAAACAGCTCTTCCGCCAGCTGCCTGTCGGATTCGACGAGACCTGCGTGATGCAGACCGATACCGAAACTCAGCGACTCGCGCAGGGCTTCATCCTTTACTCTCGCAAGGTTCACAGCAAGATCATCCTCTGACATGCGTACAAAACGACGAGGGTTTTCCTCCATACCACAGAAGTTGATAAGGTCACGGGCTGTCAGTCTCGTCTGGCGACGAGAAGCAACAAAAACAATGACCGGCTTATCTGGTGAGTGAGACTTGATCGCCAGGAATGTTGGTCTGTTCATGGATTGCATGAGTGGGCAGAAGCCCTTCTGCTCAGGGAAGCCATCAATGTAGATCTCTAAAGGAACAGGTCGCACCGAGTGTCGGAAGTTGAACAAGCCTTCCTTGACACCAAGCCAATTACCCAAGTCAGTGGCGTTGGCGCACGCGGTGGACATACCGACGATTCTGACAGATCCCTTCTTCTGCGAAGCGATGTAGTTCATTCTGGAAACGATGATCTCCAGAATAGGACCCCTGTCTCCACCAAGCAGATGGATTTCATCAATGATCACCAAACTGACTTGACGTACGTAGTCTCTGGTCTGCCAACTACGACTGATACCATCCCACTTCTCAGGAGTGGTGATGATGATGTCAGCATCGCGGATTGTTCGAGTATCTGGAGTGTTGTCACCAGTCAACTCAACAAGCTTCAACCCCATCTGCTTGGTCAAGCGCTTGCCCCAGTCTTGAACTCTTTCGCGGACCAAAGCTTTCATGGGTGCAATGTATACGACCTTGGAGCCCGGCTTCTCGCGGAAAGCCCACCACATTGCAAGCTCACAAGCAATTGTCTTGCCACTACCGGTAGGTGATCCCAGCAACACGTTGGCTGGTGTGTGGTACATGCAGTGAAACAGCTGTGTTTGCATAGGGTTGAAGAATTGGAAACGCTGACTGTAGATCTCCTCCAGGAGAGGATTCTTGAGCGCAGCGATAGGCAAGGGCTGCAAGTTGAGAAGATCAGTGTATACGCTCTCCGTGTCAGGTCGAATTAGATGCTGGAACGATACTGGGGTTACAGTCTCAGCTCCAAGCCAACGGTCGGAGACAGCGCGGACGTATATTTGTGACGGAAGTGGATCCGTGAGCGGGATGGTGAAGCTTAGCTCATGCTCATCGTAAAGCTTCCTTCTCGAGAGGATGAAGTATTCGTGATGGTAGATCTCAGAAGTCTCAGAATTCTCTACCCAAATCCAGTATGACTCAGACTTGCCGTGGTGCTTCTCATTCCATCTGAAGTCAGGTGTGATGTACAGGTGGATACGCAGCACATCTCTGTTCAAGGGCGCAATCTCGGCTTCGACGGTGAGTGTAGGGAAGTTGTCGAGCAGCTTGGTGATTGTGTATCCCATCTTGTTGTTGTGAACGAGCGCTCCAATCTCCGCCGGCTCCATATCTCTCAGAGACTCGATCGAAGCGCTTGAACCTTTCTCGTCCAGATTGCGCATGACTGCTTGGGGAATGTCGAACTGGTGGAAAGGATGTTGGTATGCCCATACTCGCTTCTCGATGGACTTGCACATAGACAGCAGAACAAGGCACTGGTAACCCCAGCGTCTGTTCAGAGCAATCATGAACAAGGCTCGACAGATACGAGCGGCGTTTTGCGCAACGTAAGATGAGTCCGATACAAGAGTAAAGTCCTCGAGACGCGCCCTAGAGATATAGGATTGCAGAAGGACATTGGTCTTGCCGGACTGTGAGCCAATACCACCTTCGATGTCGCATGGGGCAGCTTCGTCTTGAAGGCGCAACAGCTCCTTCTCTTCCGGCTCTTTGGACTGGATGTTGTCGAACTCACCACTCATACTGATCATCTTCAGGACATCTGCCTCTGTAGCCTGAGGTCGCATCATGGTGTTGAAAATCTCAACGCTTGTCTGCAGAACGTAATATTGACTCGCAATGCGGCCTACATCCTTCGCGCGGAGCTCCTCAGTTGTCTCATTAAAGATGATCATTTGGCTCTGTTGCAAGACTCTAGCAGCCTTGATGATCAACTCGCGACGCCTCTGCACAAGTTGGGGATCGTCTCGAATCTCAGCCCAGTCGATACCGTATGCCATGGGGTTCCGTTGCATACGGACAAAGAGGTATGAATATCCAAGCCATTGAACAGCCTCAGATACTGAAGTTACCGTACCCAGAGAAATTTCAGCATTGAGGTTGTCAACCATCTTCTTCGAGAAGTTGGACTCAATCGGCTGTTGTTGAGTAACTGCTGTGAGGTAGTGTTGAACCTTATCCTGAGTAGTACAAATGAAGCCGATACCAGTGTCCTGGAACTGAGGTCGACCGGCACGTCCGAAAATCTGAAGAACATCAAGAATTCCAAGATCGACGAACTTACCTGCCTCTGCACTATAGAGTTGGGTGCCTTTGATGACGACCGCTGCAGCTGGCAAGTTGACACCCCAAGCAAGGGTGGCAGTACAGCACAAGACCTTCAGCACTCCATCGGCGAATAGACGCTCCATAAGATTCCTGTCCGAACGGGGCATACCAGCGTGATGGGTACCGAAACCTTTGGGCACAAGTTCTCTAAGCTCGCGACCCTTGGAGGTCTTCAGATCGCGCAAGGCCTGTTGATAGTTCTCATGGAAGGAGGGATCGAAGAGATCGGTACATCCCTCGTCGGTAGCCATCTCGTACATGGTTTTGGCAGTCTTCCAGGTGTCTTTGCGAGAATGCACAAAGACCATGACTTGATGTCCTCTCTCCAACATATCGCGCACTTTTTCGAATGCGACAATCTCCAGATTTTCTCGAGAAGTCTTGCTGCCAGCTTTGCCCTTGACACCAAGGAAATGCTGTTCGAGAGGTACTGGTCTGAATGACCCGTCGAAGTAGAACAGTCCAGCCATTCGATTGACCTTGAGGAAGTCGGCGACATCGACGTAGTTGGGAAGTGTGGCGGACAGACCAACAATGCGGATGAGAGATTGTGTACTTTCAACCTGTCTCTCTGTGCGCGCGACAAGCGACTCGAGAACGGCACCTCGCTCGTCGTGAAGCATGTGGACCTCATCGATGATCAAGAGACGAACTTTTTGGACAAGCTCTGTATCTCCAGTGCTCTTTCTCGTGACAACATCCCACTTCTCGGGAGTGGTTACAATGATTTGAGTAGCAACAATTTCGGCCTTAGTCAGGTGCATGTCTCCGGTGAGCTCACGGCATTGGACGCCCAACCAAGCGAGTCTCTTGCCCAACTTCTCTGTGATTTCGGCAGCCAAAGCCTTCATAGGGGCAACATAGACAATTTTGAAATCATTAAGGGCGACTTTGAGGTCAGTAGCATCCGGGTCCTCGGACGGACTTGGAGTCGTGTTTTTGGCGATGGTGTTGAGGATAGTCAGCATTGCAGCGTCAGTTTTACCAGCACCAGTAGGTGCACAAATCAGCATGTTCTCGCTAGTTCTGTAGGCGACAGGATAGACGAGACTTTGCATGCGATTCAACGCCTTGTATCCTTTGAAGGTTCCTCGGCAGAGTGTATCCATATCTTTGATCTCGACCAGCGATTGACCGATACCTAGAGTACCAACCTTGGCAGGAGGAATAGAATACTCTTCGTACTTTTCGTGCTCAGTCCTCTCACTTCCCATTGGTAGCATGTACTTGCGACCGTGGGAGGAGAGCATGTTTCCTGCATCGTGTGCTCGGTAGACGTGGGGATATTGAGTGGCAGAACGGTCTTGGGCGGCAGCCAGAGAGGTTGTTTTGTGCTGGAAGTCCTGTTGTCGAAGAGCTTCTTCTCTTTCACGGCGAGTGAGGATCCGGCCACCAGGTTCGCTCTTGACAGGTGCTTGCGAGGCTGTGGCGATTTCTTTGCGGTGGGCGATGAAGTCAGCTACCAGATCTAGTTCATCGAAACCTAGAGTATCAGCAAGAAGCATTTGAAGCTCGTCGTCTATCATATGTCAGAGTTGTCCATATTCAGGTAGAGGTAGCTATGTCGAACGCACCACTGCTATCTGAGCCGAGTATGGCGACGATGTGGTCCTGTAATTCATCCACGCTCATGCTAGACGAGACATATCCGAGTCTCTCGCGTAACCAGGCAGCACTATATGCAGGAGTTGGGGTCTCGTCATGTCCAGCGTAACAGGGCATAGGGTACGATGAGTCGCTGAGAGATGCTTGGTCTTCATCATCGTCGTCGACAAGGTCCCAAAGGTCATCATCACCACTTGTCGGCTCTGAAGAGTCTTCTTCATCTGTCCAGACATCCTGGCCGTAGGTCGGCGCGTTTTCTGTTTCGGTGGGCAGTTTGAGCTCGGCGATGGCGGCTCGCATGGCACTGAGCTGAGCAAGCCATTGAGTCTCTGCACTGTTCAAACTGGCTGACATGTTGAAGCCGTGGAAGAATAAATTGCTTCGTAGTTAGTGGAATTCACCAGCGAGAGGTGTTGGTCTAAAAGCGCGACCGTGTAGTCGTCGTTCACCTGGTGGAATACCGGCCACTTTTTGGGTGGATATCAGAGAAGAAGGATGACGCAGTCGATCGCGGTTGCTATTCTGGGACTAGTGCCCGCACCTGCCGCCAACACCGCCGGTCGGGCAAGACAGGTCCGAGGTTTGTTGGCTTCGTCTGTTGAACGTAAACACAGGTCCACCAGTCAATCAACATGGTATGTTTCGTGCGCGCGAACTACCGGCTTTGCTGACAGTACGCAGGAAAGTCCTCACGAACACCAGCAGAACGTTCTGCTCTCCCGAATTATTACCAATGTGGTACGTTGTGGTATGCGATCATACGATTCACCGTTGTTTACATATTCTAGGAGAAACTGAATGAGGCCGTCATGATGTTGAACAAGAGCCTGCAGGTGAGTTGCCTAATCTTGTTGTCTGACCTGAAGTCCGACTAAATATCGAGCAGGAAATCAATATTAACAATATGGATGTCGAGCTTGTTGCCCAGATGTTCAAAAACTACCAGTCTAATGTGCTCTTCCATTTGGAAGGTGAGTTAAAATCAACTGTGGATTTTTGACAGACGGATACTGACCAGGTTAGCAACGGACAATCTCCGTGAGGCATCCTGAGAGCAGCTCAACTCGAGGCATGCTCCCTCTTCCGGATGCTTGAAACAGACGACATCTCTATGAACATTCTATGAAGGCCAAGAACTCATGCCCCTGTGGCAGTCTTCCGAAAGGCCATTCGATACCCTTGCTAAGGATTGCATCCAATGCGGTATCAGGCTCCGCATGGTCGACAAAGAAGTCGGTATCAGCGCATGACACGATACCATCAGATGCTTTGTCGTCAAACAACGAGCCATGGAGTTTGGCGGCTCGGACATACCCGACGGGAGAAGTGTTCATGATGTTGCTGGCGAGAGTTCTTGCTATAGCCAAGTCCACTCTCTCAAGACCGTGTCCAAAGGCACGAAGGGTAGCCATGATTGCGAAAGGATGAGAGCTCAAGATACCGAAAGCATGATCGTTTTCGTTTTCGCGAAGCTTGACCAGAAGCTATGCAAATAAGTTAGCTCCATTTCACAGCAGAAGCGGATCAGAACATGAGCTATGAGAATGCACAGTGGTGCCCGGTTGAAAGGCGTATCCGAGGAGATGTACTGATATAATGGTCTCAACATAGAGTGTTGTGCTTGTATCAAGATATTGTGGATTCGCTTACATTTGTTGCCAGTCCTTGGTGTCTATACTTGGCACTAACGCAGAGCTGTGTGATCCAGCACACGTTGCAGCCTTCGTAGGTCCAGCGAGTGGCAAAGACATTGCCGGCGAGCTCGTCGTCGACTCTGGCTTGGACGTAAGTGGTACGCGCGGATGTTGGGATGCACTGGTCCTTGAGTCTTTGAGAGCTCATGCGAATACGTCGGCCTGGTTTCGCGAAGGCTCCCATGTTTTGTTCAGCAACAGGACCCCATATGCCGTAATTCTCAGAGAAGAGTTTGGCTGCGTCTTGAAGCATGTCGTCCGTCACGCACTCGATTTCGTACTTGTAGAAGGTGGCCATCCTTGCTGCGAATGTAGTAATGATAGCTCACGGGGTGAACTGAAGTAGGAGAGAAGAGTGCATAAATAGAACATGAGGTTCTTTTCATTCTACAATGATCTTTCCTGGAAGCCATTGGTGGACTCTATTTATTCGCTCAAACTGACTTTGCTCACGTGTTATGGTAGAGGAAGGTGCTGGGGCAGAAGCGGACAGGGTTGCGGGGAAGCTTGGAGCGCGAGCAAGTCGTCGGTTCAGCAGCGCGTAACTGTCCCACCATCATGCAACAGACAGCAGAGCAGCATGGTCTATCGCATTTATGATATAAAGTCAGAGACCCAGAGCGGTCGCAATACCCCGCCTGCTCAACCAGCCCAGGCATACCACGTCAGCGAGCCTCCGTACGAGGGCTACCATGCTGTCGAGCAGAGTGCATACCGCAGCAGCGCTCCCGACAGCGCCATAGTCATCGACAATGGTACTCTCCAATCTCGTGCATCCCACAGCTCTGCCAGCTACTGATGCTCTTATCGCTTAGGTTCATACAACATCCGCGCCGGATGGCAATCCGATCGCAGCCCACGCCTCTCCCTGCCGCCGCTCATGGCCAGATACACTGACCGCAAGCTGAATCGCAAGCTCAACTTCATCGGCTCAGAAATCTACTTCGACGGCACCGCCCGAGGCCAGGCCAAAAACTTGTATGAACCAGGAAGCAACATCATCAACAACTGGGATGTCTTGGAGGGTGCTCTGGACTACCTCTTTATCAAACTAGGCATCGATGGCTCCAAGGGCCACGTCGACCGTCCCGTCGTCATAACAGAGCCTTTGGCCAATTTGCAGTACTCCAAGCGCACCATGTCTGAAGTCCTTTTCGAGCTGTACGGCGTCCCCGCTGCTGCATACGGTGTCGACTCCCTCTTCTCTTACGCATACAACGGCGGCCGCACCGGTCTCGTCGTCTCATCTGCATACACCTCAACTCATCTGGTTCCTGTCGTCGACTCGAAGCCGCTCCTTGCACAAGCTACCCGCTTAGACTGGGGCCGTTCGCAATGCGCCGACTACCTCAACAAGCTTCTACGCGCAAAGTATCCTGCCCTACCCGGCAAGATCAACGACACTCAAATCGAAGACTTGGTCCGTCAACACTGCTACATCTCTCAAGACTACAACGGCGAGATGGCCAACTACCTGGATTGGACTGGTCTAGAGGACCGTGACGTACTTGTCCAACTGCCATTCACAGAGAAAGAGATAGTCCAGAAAACAGAGGAAGAACTTGCAAGAGCAGCCGAAAAACGCAAAGAGAGCGGTCGAAGACTACAAGAGCAGGCTGCAAAGATGCGACTTGAGAAACTCATTAGGAAGGAACAAGAGCTGGAGTACTACAAGGATCTTCAACAAAAGCTTGCCCTTGCCACAAAAAAGGATGCACGCACTATGCTCGAAGCCGAGGACTTCAACGACGAGTCTCAACTGGAACGAAAGATCAAGGACATGGAACGCTCAATCAGGAAACAGAGAAACAAGGATGTTGGCGATATCGACGAGCCCGAGGAAGTCCCAACTTATCCTTTACTCGAAATCCCGGATGAAGACCTAGACGAGGAAGGGTTGAAACAGAAACGTCAGCAACGCCTGATGAAGTCCAACCATGATGCTCGCGCTCGTGCAAAGGCAGAAAAAGAACGCGAGAAGGCCAGAGTCGCTGAAGAGGAACGTCAAGACAACGAGCGTCGTGAGAACGACACTGAAGGCTGGCTGCAAGAGAGGAGAGTTGCTCGCCAGAACATGGTTCAGCGCATCAAAGAACGCGACCGCCTCAAGGCGGACCTCGGAAATCGCAAGTCACTTGCGAGTCAGATCCGCATGAAGAATATTGCCAACTTGGCATCTGACAACCCCAAGAAGCGTCGCCGGGGTGGGGACGATGACACTTTCGGCGCCGACGATGCCGACTGGGGTATCTATCGTCAGATTGCCACTGGCGATCAGAGCGACGATGAAGAAGAGGAAGACCTCGGCGCCAGTCTGAAGAATATCGAGGCTCAGCTTCTACAGTATGACCCAACATTCACAGAACAGAGTACACAAGAAGCACAGCAAGACTGGACTAAAAGTGTACTTCACTCATTCCTGCGCGGACCCAGGCCCTTTGATCCTGAGAGCCAGAGAGAACTCAATCAGATACATCTGAACGTCGAGCGCATCCGGGTGCCCGAAGTCATATTCCAGCCCGGTATCG
>Ga0268250_10000928_pt1 | contig 13138 bp, 8 predicted proteins | sample AgamicAsSfe_FD_200448 | JGI IMG/M metagenome (GOLD analysis project Ga0268250, IMG submission 200448) | Agave microbial communities from Guanajuato, Mexico - As.Sf.e (v2) (version 2) | ecosystem: Host-associated > Plants > Phyllosphere > Phylloplane/Leaf | place: Guanajuato, Mexico | collected... | reverse complement strand
GCAACACATGCCTGAGCAAGCCATGTACTTCAACTCTGCCATGCAAAGACCCCAGTACTTCGACCAGAACCAGCTGCCTGCCATCTACCAGCAGCAGGCCCACATTGCCACGCAGCAAGCTCATTATCCTCAGACCCTGGGTGTTCCTCAGTTCGGTCGCACTCTTCGTGCGTCTCCTTTCGAGAGTCCTTTGCCTTCACCTGGTGCTTACTCTCAAATTTCGGCAGACGGCGCACCTTCCCTAGTTTCAGACGCTTCTTCATACTCGCAACGCTCCCCTCACGGCACATCCCCCGTCGAGCTTCCTCCTCTCAGCCAACAAGACCAGCGATACGTCGACCGCCGCCCTTCCAGCTCCTACATGCAGCAGCAGCAGCGCCTCGTTGTTCCCGGCCAAGAGGGCTACCAGATTCCCATGCAAATGTCTCGCTCCGAAGATGGCACTAAGCGTCCCCAGATGCTTCAGGAGGCCTTCAACCCCCAAGCCGCCATGATGTACCGCCAAGCTCAGGAGTACCCTCAGATGCAATATCCTCACCAAGCTCCTCTTCCCCACGTCTACCAGCAGATGGCTCCTCAGCACCACTTCTCGCACATGCCTCCTCACATGGCTGCCGCTGCTCACCAGCACCACTCGCTTGATCCTGAGCTCGCTCAAGATGGCGGCGACGGCAAGGAGAGCCCCAAGGAGAAGATGAGATTGTCGGCCATCGTTGCCAACTAAACCTTTTATCAACGACAGAATCGGGATTGCATGTAAATAATGAGGGATGAGGCGTCTTGGGCTTTCTGTTTTACTACATTTCATGGCGTTTGTAATCTATGCATGGTGCTGGGCTTGAGGGATGGAGAATTGTGTATACCCAACTTGTTCTGCTTTAGCATCGCTTTTGATTCTAATGATCATTCGCTATCATCAAACATATCTTTCAACTTCGCCTTCGCCATTCTCCATATCATCTGAAGTGTCTTGCAGCCTCAACCCCAAGATCCAACAGCTGCACACCGTTCTGCGAGCGGTATATCTTCTTCATCGTTGCTGTTCCCTGTCAAACATCCTCCCACTGATGCTGAAAACGCACACAGTGCACTTTATTCTAAGACATGAAACCGCAGAGATCTATCCCGATTGCACTTGCATTCAGATACACAACAACAGCTTACTCTACGTGACTTCGATTCTTCCATTATTACAGGACATGCGACTATCTCTTGACTCACTGCTACGTTCGCCCTTGTGTTTGTGTTTACACTGAGCTGCAGGTCCTTTGTTTGTTTAACTGTACCGTTAATGCTCTGATTACATTAATCTTATTCACCTCAATCTCACCGTTGTGTACGAACACGTTTGGTCGTTGTAGGGAGAGCACAACTGCCAGAGACGTTTGCCAGTCTCATCAGAAACGAAATAACAGCACAAACAGCCGTAACAGTCACAATGCAGCAGATTCTCACCGGGGACGGAAGCGTTGCAACGACTTTCGCAACAGGAGAGCTGAATCTCCCCTCCGACGTTTTGCACCTTACAAGATTAACCATCGGGAGGTCAACGCTTTAGCACGCAACCATGATGATGCTGCTGATCCCATCGCTGGCCTCGTACGTATTCACAAGTTTCGATCTTCAGCCGTGCTTCCCTTCCCTCCCCACCACAAGAGTGCCACAGGGGGAGAGTTACGTCTCCGTGTCCGTGTAGAAGAACAAACTATGTATGCACGGGTATCCACACTACACGCTATGCTGTTGACCAAGATCCTTCTTGCCGACTTGTCCCAGGTCCCTCATGCACCTCTGGTCTGGAACGCTACTTATGCCCAGCGCAAGTCGTGACCTGCTTCTCCGTCCTGTGCGCGTAAGCGGCAGCACCTGTCACTTGTCAGTTGTCACGAGAAGGTAGGCGATCGAGCCCTTTACGAGGTCTTATCGCGTCAGATGATCAGAAAGGATTTACCTGATCACATTTCCGTGATTCGTCAAAACCCTGGGTCCTGCGAAACTCTGGGCGAATGGATCGTCCCAGCATTCGACGCGAGAAGAGCTGTCGCGAACCAAGATGAGTGATCGAAACCTTTCATGATTTCTGTTTTGCAACATCTCTTTTTCGATCTATTCGTGTTTCTCGCCGCGGGCCGACCGTTTGACTTCCGCTCAGGACGCGAAAAGGCTAAAGTTTCCTGTTCGCGCACCGAGAGTTCGAGAGGAGACAGAGTTGAACAGCGCATAGAGGCTACCACAAAGAAGCACCAAACCGTCAAAGGGTGTTGTGCACTGTGCAGTGACAGACTACAAAATTCTTAGCTCCGACTCTGAAACATCGGAAGTCATGGTATAGCTTTCAGAAATCTGTGATACACTTTTACTCTGTTCGCCGTTGGACGCGACGAAGAGTCCCGCAGAAGGCTGATATTCTTGTAGCAGACGGTTAAAGCCCCCTGGTCACTCTGGTTGATGGCATCAGAAACCTTCTCCACGTGCAAGCCACGAGGTTTAGATGAGAGACACTGGGGTATTGCATCTCAAATGTTCCTTGGTAGTAAATGCAGCTGGCTTAATAATTGACAAATATGGTTGTTCTTGCAGTGCCACAGACGCAGTCACAACCACATTGGCGCGTGTCCCAATCTGAGGGATTAGCGAGAAGGCTCGCATATCTAGGTACTGGCATGTTGAAAGGGGGAACATGCTGTGGAGCCGTAGTGTATGTCGCGTTCGAGGCTTGCAAGGAGCTGCTCCCGTCCTCAACCTTTCTCCAGCATGGCCGGCATTTATCGAGCATCCCAACTGATGCACCTCGGCAGCATCCTACACAAAAGTGACGGCGGGCGCTTGTCTGGTTGCGCAAACGAATAGGGGACAAGATTTTTTGGCTGTGCCATCCGTGCGAAGGTCTGTCCTCTGCTCGTGTTAGGAAAGTGTGGCTTCTGCTTCACGCTGTCCTCGCTAGTTTAGGCAACTCGCGGTATGCTTCTCCGTCCCGAGGAGGACCATGTAGCGCCTCTCTTTTGGACTACGCGACTTGACTGCTTTGCGCGCCAGTGCAGGTATCTCCTGATCGCACGGCCGGATGCGATACCGCAATTGTGGCTCATTGGGGCTGAGGGAAGAGAGCATCCGGCAGTGCGCTATCGATACTGCGTAGGGTTGGTCGTCCTTAGCAAGAAGGTGACGCGACGAAGAACCGCGTGACATGCGGACTTCGACCACTACCTACTATATCACAGTTTGTAGACTGGGATTCCGCAAGAAGTGGACAGCTCCAGCCCCGTAGGCCAATGCGGGTCTGTCGGCCAAAAGAGGACGGACGATCTGCTGGTGCTTGCACGTTCACGGTCCGAGCCAAGCCACGGCGTCCTCTTACGGCATCGATCATGACGCCGATCGGCGCTTGGCTTGGCCTCGTTTGCAGACGACCGGCGGCTCCACAGCCACCGCGTGTCCTGTCAACCAGCCTCTGCACAGTGAAGATCCGAGACTGCTGAATGAGGTGATAACTCTTTCGAGAGACTTGGTGCATATCGTCGCAGGCAGAATTGTGATATGCTAGCCGCCAGCCTGAGTGCTGCGCGCCATGGAATCAAGCTACAGCCCGGACCCCTCGACCGACGAATCCGGCACTCTCTATACCGCGCTACTAGTAAGAACAAGTTCGAGCGATACGACATAGCGTATGCATGGCTAACTAGGGACTTTACTATAGTCACAAAGGGACCTAGCCAGCAGAATCCCAATCAACCATGTCACTGCACCCGGTGTTGATCTGACCCCTGTGTGTTTCTCGGATCGTCGCTACGAGGATGCTGCTGCACAGCAATGCCTCTCGAATCTCCTTGCTGTTGGATTTCATAGGATAATCGTCAACTTGTACTGGGATCAGAGCCGGCAGACATGGAGTCTGTGTCCAGTTGAACTCGACAATCAAGGAAATGCCACCTCACCTATCAGGACTGGAGCCTTTCCTAGCAGTCTCTCGACATCCTCTTCTTCCACAAGTCCGTCGGCTACTCTGACTAGGGCCAGGGTTTCTGGAAACACGGCCGCACCTATAGTACGGGATGTTCTGCACAGTTCCTTGATTTCTGCCAATGAAGGTGTGCACCATTCGGGGGGACTCCAAGTCCGACAAACTTCCGAAGTTGCCTCCGAATCTATAGCTGCATCTGGCACCAGTGCAGCATTGACGAGCGCTACACTCGCGGCTGGTCCAAGCAGCACGTCTGACGGAGACAGCACGGCTGCAGCATCTCAATCGTCGTCCGCTGTACAGCCGTCGCAGAGTGGGCATCAAATTGGTGGCTACTCGTGTACAGACACCATTGGGATCTCCACCTTGACCGATGTACTGGCGGCATATTTCGAAGTGACCGAGAACGACCTCAATGCAACTTTCAAGTACCTCGAATTCAACGTGCGCTTGGCTGCTCCGTTCGATGACCCCACCGACACCACGAGTTCAGCCGATCCTGAAAGGCTGCCTGCTTCAGGCAACTACATCAGCGATCTTATCAACTCGACTCTCTCCCGATATCTATACACGCCAGCCGCCCTTCGGTCCGAGAGAGCCAACCTGAATGAATCTTGGTTTGCAAGCAATATCGACAATCCACCGGCAGTGGAGTACATGACAACGTTGCCGCTTCAAGATGGATCTGGAGTGTACACAACGAACGGCTGGCCCAGTGAGAGCATCATCATGTTCCTGCGTGCTCTGCGTGTTATAGCAAGCATCGGAACAGTGGATTCCCAGATGCAGCAATATGACATTGACGCAGATGCCGAGACCATCTTTTCACCTGGCTATATCTCGAATGATATTGGCACGACATTGTCCTCTAACGGTACTGTCATGGCTGGTTGCTTGTATCAATCTAGCAACGTAACAGTTCCGATCGCGAATTCTTCATGGGCCATCTCCAGCAATCTACCCAACAATACAATCATCAACACGACATCTAATGCAGCTCTAGACTTGTCGTCATGTGGTATATCACCCATACTAAACATGCCATTGCTAGGCAACTCAGCAATAAACAACGCGACCACATATCGTGAATACATCCGCAATTCACTTTGGGGTTGGGACACAGACGAGCCCAGCGACAGCCTATCAACAGCAACCTCCAGCCGGCACTGCGCAGTCGCAGATCTAAGCAACAACGGAATGTGGGAAGTCGTAGACTGCACCAACGAAAACCGCTTTCTCTGCCGCCGCGACGACTCACCCTACACCTTCAGCATCAGCGACGCCAAAAATCGGTACTATCAAGGCTACGAAGCTTGCGATGAAGGTTTCACTTTCGCCGTCCCTCGCACCGCACTCGAGAACAGATATGCGATTGCTGCCATGCGAGATTTCTTATCCCGACAGACTGACTATGATAACGCGCCTGTGTTTTGGCTGAGTATCAATGACATTGATACAAAGGATTGTTGGGTCAGCGGTGTGGATGAAATTTGTCCGTACAGATCTGACGACAGGGATACGAATAAGCCTACGGTGGTCATTCCTACCGTGGCTGGTGTGATTGTTTTCCTGTTGGCCATCTTGACAATCATGGTCAAGTGTGCTGCCAACAGACAGAACACGAGACGCAGACGCAAGCGTGGCGAAGGAGGTTGGGACTATGAAGGCGTGCCTTCGTAATGGTTTGTTGACTGCATCGTTTCGAATAACGATTTTTGGCGCTCGGGGGGTTGGGTAGAATTTTATATAAGATACAAATATTGTTGTAATCACCACTCAAATCTTACACTCATTGACTCAATACTACCAGAATCACATCAAGTAAGGTACACTATACATGCCTGACCGCCTGTCCACATCCTAATCATCTACAAGATACGTTCCAAACTCTAGACACAAATCTTGCACAAACTTGCCCACCACATCTTCAAGCTTTTCCACCCTATCGATACAACAACCTCCAAACCTCCTCCGCAATAGCCAAACTACTAGTCAACCCCGGACTCTCAATCCCCAACAAATTCACAAACCCATCATACCCTTTTTCCCTCTTGATATAAAAATCCTGGAACCCTTTACCCGAACCCACCGCACCCATCTTGCCCAATTTGGGCCTTATACCCGCGTAATCCAACGCCAGAGCTGACTCATCGATACCAGGGAGATATTTTTTGATATCGGCTATGGCGGCTGCAAACCGTGTAGGGTCGGAAGTGGGTGTGTAGTCGTGTGGTGAGTCCACCCACTCGACATCAGGGCCGAAGCGGACGCGGCCGCCTAGATCCAGAGTCAAATGAGTGCCTAGACCGCCTTGACCGGGCACGGGAGCCGGGTAGACCAAAACAGAAGGTTTGGGGCTGCTGGACGCGTAGGAAAAGTAATTGCCCTTTGCGTAAAAGGGCTGCGTGTGTCTCGAGGCAGGTAGAATCATATTGGAGATGTCGCATGCGTAGAGGCCTGCAGAGTTGATGAGGATTTCTGCGGTGATGGGTTCGGCTTCTGCTTCCTGCGACGAAGGGTCGGCAGTGTAGATTTTCCAGTCTGGAGAGGAAGGTGAGGGAGCTTCTATGCGAGTCACCTTTGAATTCAGCGCTGTATCGCCGCCGGCGTCTTCGAAGCTGCCGTGCAGGAATTGCATGTATGCGTGACTGTCCAGAATACCCGTCGTCGGTGACTCGAGTACCGCAGTTTCGGCTCTGACATCAGGTTCCCTGCTCTGTGCCTCTTCTCTACTCAAGAATCTAGTCGGCACACCAATGCTTTTCGCAAACTCGTGCACTTTTTGCACAGCTTCGGCTTGCGTCTCATCCTGCGCAACAACCCACTTCCCACAATTGTTGTATGGGATATCATGTTTATCGCAAAGTCGATACAGCATTTCCTTGCCTTGAACACACAATTTTGTCTTTAGGGAGTTGTGGCCGTAGTAGATTCCCGCGTGAATGACTTCGCTGTTGCGGCTGCTGGTTTCTGTGCCCACGGCTTTGTGTTGCTCGATTAGGACTGTGGATGTGGTTGATGAGGTGTCGTTGTGTTGTTGGAGGCGGCGAGCGATGGCTAGGCCTACGGCTCCTCCACCGATTACTGCGTGTGTGAAATCTGCTCGTGCGCGTGCTGTGCTGCTGAAGTTTTTACATCGCTGTCGTGATGGCAGATTTTTGATGGTTTGTAGAGCTTTGTGGTGAATGTTGAGTGTTGCCATCTTCTCTGTGCCTGTGATTTGTGTCGAGGGGTCTTTCTTGCAAGAAGAATCTTGATCCTTTAATGGCTAAGCAGACGTGTATGGCCGTTTGCGAGCCTCACGATTCGTGAATATTTGCCTCCTCGCTGTTCAATGATTTGTCTTTACAGAGCAGAATCGAAATCTATGGGTTCTCTTAGCGATGACGAGGCTCACGAGACATGCAGCATGACCTACCCGGCCTTGTTTTGTATGAACTCCGGCAAGGTTTTGGTATTGCCGTTGCAAGACAACAGAGGTGGTCGGCTTTGGCAGCCACGCCCCACACGCCGACGCTTCACCGTGCAGCTTCCGAAAATGATAGGTATGTACGATCATGATCATTAGGATCAACATCTTTCTCATGGAGAATTTGTTACTTGGACTTTAATTATTGTTTCGTTTGACTACATAGTCCAACGTATCTTTGTATTATAAACACTTTCTGTAGACCGAAAATCGTTCCTCGTTCCATCATCCCAACCCATTGCATCGTATAACAAATAGACTCGTCTAATCATACTCAATGTAACGCCTGTCTGTGCTCTATCTATATTAATTCAAACCCTGCTTATATCGACCAGTCGCTTTTCTTGCTTCCAGAGCAAGACATCAAGCTTTTCCGCTGACGTGTCTTTTTCTAGCCCAGGTACCACCAAGACCCTCTTCGGCGATCTTGCCGCTCACGTTGCGAGTGCGAGCGCCATAGGAATCGTCCGATGAGAGATACATCACGCTTGCATCGGCAATGTCGACGCCAGTCCTGCTGACGACGCGACCTTGGCCTCTAGGTACAGTTTGTTCCTGGAGCTTGGTGATGGCAGGGGTCAGATTGCCGTAGCGCTTAGTTTTGGGAGTGCTCGAGCGACTGGTGTCGTCTGGGTGTTGAGAGTAGACGGATGACTTGGCGGACAAGGCAGAAGCCTCAGGAGCGGGGGGGCTCAAAGCACGACCGATGCTTGTGTTTGATGGGGCCTGGCGTAGGGAGTAGTCGTCAAGTTCAAGGGTACCATTGGGCATTTCATCGAAGTAGAAGTCACCAGCATCGAAGGAATGTTTCGGAGGGGTGGGAGGGTTGGTGCGAAGAGGCTGGGGCAAAAGCTCCTTGTGCTCTTCGCTGGCAAAGCGAAGCTGAGTGACGTTAGGCTCACGAAGCTCGGGACTAGAATCGCGATCCGAGACGAGTTCGGGAACGGGAGTGCGACGAGGAGAAGACAGGTCAGCATCATCGTCTGCCAGGACGAACCAGTTGTCATTGGTCAAAGCCTTTGCGGGTTGGTCCTTTTCGGAAGAGCGGCCTGATTGGGGAGTACCAGTGCGGCTCATGTTCTCGGAAGCAGTGATGAAGGAAAGAGGGCGAGTCGGCATAGGATCATGAACAGAGTCACGAGTGGTGGGTCTCTGGCTTGCGTAACGTTGGTATGACTGGGGACGCGAAGAGCGGGAGCGGGAACGTTCGCGCTCATGAGACTGTGAAGTGCGATGCATGCTGGCCTGCGATACATATGCTGATGCTGGTTGTTGGTACTCAAATCTGGATTGACGAGCTGAATCCTTGGTGTGCCCGGAATAGGTGGCATCCAGATTGGTGCGTGAGTTGTAGAAAGACATGGGTCTGACGTTGGCCTCGGGGATGAGCGAGTTTCTGTTGGAGACACGAGTCGGGCTGCTGAGACTCAGGGAGCTGCCGCTCAACATGGCCAATCTTTGCTCAGACATGGATGCAGATGCGTCGCTGCTCTTGTAAGTGTGTTTGCGGTTGATCCTGCTGGTGAGATTGTCCTCCAGGGGGTTCATGTCCGGTGGGTACTCGGCAATCTTCTTGAAGCGCGAGAAAAGGAAAACGTCGATAGGAATGCTGAAGAGATGCAAAGCACCCACAACGCTACCAATTAAGAAGGCAGACTCCAGCACTTTACCATCCTGAGAGGCCGAATGAAAGAAGGTGGACCAACGACCTTCGAGACCGGGAGCCATCTGCCAGTTGTTTGCCGAGAAGAAGGCGATAAAGACATAGAAGGGCAGGAGAGCAATGTCAACGAAGAAGGAGAAGGCATTGTAGCTAGCCGATGAGGTTGCTGGCCGTCTCTTGGGCGAGCGCTGAAGGTTGTAGAGAGCATAGGCGCAGACTACAGCATCTACAGCAGGCTGTTGTTGGTGAGTTAGTGATGAGAATGATACAGAGATATAGAGATCTGCTTACAGGAATCCTCAAAATCCAACCCTGGACATCATTGACGCCTCTGATGATGATCACACAGACAAGAGCACCCAAAGCACCCAAAAGCTGGAGCAGGCGGAGAGAAAACTGGAGCCATCGGGCCGTGTTGATCCTTTGCTTTGTGTTTGGGTGCATAGGCGGGAGATTAGAACGGGCAGAGGGCACGATGATGTAGCTATCAGGGTGCCTGTTGAAGTCGATCAGTGGGCCATCCTGCTTAGGGGCAGGAGTGGACGCTGAAGAGGCGATGGAATAGTAGCTGGCACGGGTAATGGCCTTGGGGTCAAAGTCGTAGGTCGGATCCCTGTCCTGCTGGCTGACAGCGGTAAAGGAGTATGGCGGAGTAATACCAACCATGGTGAAATGAGCGGTAGGCCTGATGGCTGTGACAATTTCGAAACTCAAGCGTACAAGGGGAGGAACGAGGAATGAAACGGCTGCGATATGGCCCATATATTCATCAGTGTTGTGTTTGGCGGTTGCTGCAGGGACGGGGCGATAAGCAGATAGCGACTGGCGCCAGCCTCCGGATCGACGTTCCGCTGCATGACGCTGTGGGGAGCCGCAGAATTGGAGCCCACACCAGCCTCAGGTCGAGTGGCTGGGAGACAGCCGCGACTCTGCCACACAATCATGTCAAGTCTGCTGCCACGACTCTGCACCAGGCAGTTGCGGGCGAGGATCCCTTGCAGAGGAAGGTGCAATGTGCTTATCAGTGTAACGCCCAGAGGACGGCTGTATTCGACCGCCGACAGCTCTCGCCCATTCAGATGCGCCGTGATAGGATCAGGCCCGGCAGGCTTCTACGCTGCCTACCGCATGCTGCAGAAGATGCCTGATGCTCACGTAGACATGTACGAGGCCCTGCCGTCTCCCTACGGTCTGGTGCGCTTCGGCGTCGCTCCAGACCATCCCGAAGTAAAGGTATTAACTGCCAAACCACCCGTCCGCTCATGACTCAAACTGACTTTGATTTAGAACTGTATAGATAAGTTTGTCGAAGTCGCATCCCATCCTTCCTTCACCTTCATTGGCAACACCACCATTGGCTCTGCTCCCTCGTCTCTGCCTCTATCTTCGATCGCTCCCCATTACAATGCCATGCTCTTCTCGTACGGTGCTTCGCAAGATCGCAAGCTAGGAATACCTGGAGAGGACTTGGATGGCGTCGTCTCGGCCCGTGCCTTTGTTGGCTGGTACAACGGACTGCCCGAGTATGCAAACTTGAATCCTGCACTCGACAGCAGCGACGAAGCTGTTGTCATTGGCCAAGGAAACGTTGCACTGGATGTAGCAAGAGTCCTATTATCGCCACTCGACAGGCTCAGACACACAGACATGACAGAGGCTGCTTTGGAGACACTGTCCAAGAGCAGGGTACGCAGAGTGCGGGTTGTGGGAAGAAGAGGGCCTCTCCAAGCCCCGTACACCATCAAAGAAGTCCGCGAGTTGATGCAACTTCCCGGCGTCTCCTTCAGCACCCCCGATACTTCTCTCCTGCCCAAAGAAACAAAGAAACTGCCCCGTCCTCTGATGCGCATTGCACAGGTCATTGAAAAGAGCTCTGCTACCTCAATCGCCGAAGCCACGCGGCAGTGGGAACTACATTACATGCGTAGTCCAGTCGCTTTCCAGCAGGATTCTTCAAACTCAAACACTCTCGGCAGCGTTCTGTTCGACGAAACAGAGTTCACACAAGACCCTTCTTCCGTTCCTCTCAATGATCTAGACGCTCTACGCAGCATGCGCGTCAAAACAAAAGAACCAAACACCCAACAGACCCTCACTACAAACCTCGCCTTCCGCTCCGTAGGCTACCAATCAGAACCCCTCGAAGGCTTCGAAGACCTCGGCATCCCCTTCGATCGCAAAATGGGCATCATCCCGAACGATCTCTACGGCAGAGTGCTCAGCCCCGATCGCGGACCAGGTGCTCTAGGCGCCGGCCACGTTCCCGGCATGTACGCCGCCGGTTGGGTGAAGCGAGGTCCCACAGGCGTCATCGCCAGCACAATGCAAGATGCTTTCACGAGTGCCGACATTATAGCAAAAGATTGGGCAGATGGCGTGACTTCCATCGGTGCCCAGCACTCATCACCAAGAGCAGGATGGAACGAAGTCAAGAAGGAAGCAGAAAAACGGGGCATCAGAAGCATCAATTGGCAAGATTGGCTGAAAATCGATGCGGAAGAAAAGAAAAGAGGTCAAGCCAAGGGCAAGGAGAGGGAAAAGTGCCACTCGGTGGAGGAAATGCTGAAGATTCTCGATGGGTGATAGAGGCTGAAGGGCCCATCAGAACGATGGCAACATCAAAAGCAGATAAAGAGAACAATGATTTCTTCTCTTTCTCTATTCTCTCTTCATTCATGCAGTTTTCACTGGGATGTTTGTGTCTTTGTGCTGCAGAACAAGTCCATTGTCTCACTCGAATCCCCTTGAGTGTCTATATTATCCCCCTCCTCCTGCCCGTCAATCCAAGGTTCCATTCGAACACAGTCAGCAAACTCGGAAAACAAAAATCCAAACAAACAAAAGCCTTTCGGAGAAGTCGGTAAAGAAGAGCTCTACGCACCCTACACACACAAGAATGGGCAACAAAAAGACAAAGACCAAGACCATCGATGCCACTGTCACTGTCATTGATCACCCTCCTCTTGCCCACTACCCTAAAAACTTCTGTGCTGTTTGTGATCAGCTTCTTATGAGAAATCTTTGGGGCACTTGGTACTGCTTTCGCTGCCGTTGCGCTGCCGCTGCTGCTCCATCGACTTGAAAAGGTAAAGTAAAGCGTGTAGTGCCTTTTTTGGAGCGTTCCAGATACAAAACATTCTGCTTTGTCTTCTCTTTTCGTCGGTTGTTTTCGTACAAATGCTGAATTCTTCGTATCAAATCACAATGTTTTTTCTTGTCTTTCTGAAATGTATTTTTCTTCTTGCTCGTGCGCTATGCCAAATGCCGCATCTTCTAACTTGGGTTTATGTTTGACTGTAAACATCTATCATACCCGAATCTTCTTTCTTCTCTAGACCGCCCACGTATGGGGGGAATGTATTTGCACAACGAAACGTGCAACTTCGGCATCAAAATCGTGGTTTGACAGCCGAAGAGAGTCTCTAGAGCAGGAAAGGTCGAATGTCCCCTCGAGCCCTTCGGGACGTTAAGTCGTCTGCTGCGTCCCTCTTACTTGCTGCGCGTTGTGTTGCGCAGCTAACAGGTTTCGTGTGCCAGGTGCTGCACGTCGTGGCTTCCCTTCCTTGGTTCTGGCTGTGTGTCGTGATGGCCTCTCTTTAAGCGGGACGCCTTCTGCCAAAGGCAAAGAGTGCAAGACTCTCTGGCCATGTCCCTCGTGTTTAAACTCCTCAAAATCGGTTTCCCCTTCCTCTTTTCATCCACCACCACCATTCGCAAACCTCTGCACCAGCGCAACCATCCTAGGCACCAACTCCCTAACCAAAAACGGCTTCGTGACAACCTCATCCATGCCTGCTTCCATGGCAACAGCAATCTGCTCCTGTCTCGCGTTCGCCGTAATCGCAATCACGGGGATATGCGCGTTGATATCGCCCTTGGCCTCTGCTTGGCGGATTCTTCTCACGGCGCCTAGGCCATCCATGACTGGCATTTCGACGTCCATGAGGATGATGGAGAGGGGGATGGGTGGAGTGGATGAAGGGACGGGGGAAGAGGCCAAAGTGGTGGTTGCGAGGAAGTTTAGGGCTGCGAGGCCGTCGTCGGC
>Ga0268250_10000926_pt1 | contig 13143 bp, 12 predicted proteins | sample AgamicAsSfe_FD_200448 | JGI IMG/M metagenome (GOLD analysis project Ga0268250, IMG submission 200448) | Agave microbial communities from Guanajuato, Mexico - As.Sf.e (v2) (version 2) | ecosystem: Host-associated > Plants > Phyllosphere > Phylloplane/Leaf | place: Guanajuato, Mexico | collected... | reverse complement strand
GAGTGGAAGAGGAGGGCGATGAGGTGCGCGAGGGTGGGGGTCGTGATGTGGTGGAGGTGAGTGAGAGCCTGCGCTGGGTCGAGTGGGCTAGGTGAGGAGGAAGCAGAGGGGGTGGAGAAGATTGCTTTGAGGCGAGGAATGGCTACCTTGGCAGCGCCGTCTGTGTTCTTGCATTAGTGATGGAGGTGGTGGTTGTAGGAAGTAGACAGACCTATCCAGACGACTTCATGGCCCGCTTTCAGGGCGGTAGCTGCTGCTTGCATGCTTGATCTTGTCAGGCCCAGATTCACCCTCTAACATGAGCGCAAACTGACCAGAGCGCAGTCTTTCCAGCACCTGGTGGTCCATATAGTTCTGTCACACGACCACGCGGTATTCCCTTCGGCGTATCTGAATCTTCTCGTTGTCCATTTAGAAGTCTGTCTAGGCGGTCGAGGCCGAATGATGTAGGTGGTGGGGATTCTTCCTTGTTCAGAAAGAGTGCTTGAGATGCGGAAACCGTTGGCAGTCGGTCTGAGATTGTGTCAGGGCTGCTCAGATATTGTGAGGTATTGGACGGTACTAACGAGATGACGCAGAAGCAGAGGCAGCTGAGCGCCTTGCGTGGTCATCATGAGCCATCGGCCATAGGTATTGCCGTACGCGCAAGCAGGGAAAGGTCGCGTACTCGTCGAATTTGTTGCATGGTCTTTTCGAGCTGCGTGAAAGGACGTCCCGTTCCCGCTGAACGTTTCAGGTTAATGGATCGTGTTTCATCTTTCGTCACTGCGGCCTACCCAGCGTAATCAGCATAATAAACACTTCACGCAGAGCAAGAAAGACAGGATATGGCGGCGCAAGCAGACTCGGACGTATCAGTCGTGTCTACGAACGCTCCCGCCTCCCCCCTGACTGAAAGTGTCCATTGCAATGCACAAGGCAGCAGCAGTGACAATAGCAAGCAGCAACGGTGCAAAAGAGAATCAGCATGAAACATTTCGTAGAGTAACACAACAAGGATACAATGCCTCCAACCATCGTCCATTTCATGCTCATTCGTTTCCCATCCACGTCGTCAACACCAGGATTCTCATCCGAATGTTAAGCCATATGCCACTCTGCCACAGGCCTGAAACTTTCCTTCAAGACCTCCTTGCATACTCTTCCCCACCGAGAAGACCCGTCTAGTGACATCAAACAGCCTATCATTTGCAATAAAGGAGCGTCATATAGTGAGAACGAGTGTTACAGGCCGTGTCGTGCCACGAAGTCGTTCATCGAATAGTCGAGAGTGAGATCTAGCCATCGCGCCGAAATGCATCTCCGCTTGTGTGGTATCATAAGTCTGACCACGACAACGTCGAATCCAGAGAGATCCAGCGGTCGAAGATAATCCGAGGGGACTTATTGTCTTCGCCCAAACCTGTACACACAAAAGCTCGTATACTCATTCTTACTTCTTTTTGGGTTTGGCAGGACTGGCTAGCTGGGCAGGACGGCCGAAGCCTCCGGGAACGTACTTTTGTTTCTTTTCTGCAGGCTTCAAGATCTGAGACAAGACATTAGCTAGAGTTGTGATATGATTCTACTCAAGGATTGCATACCTGGAACGAACACAACAAACTCTCATCAACACTCATCATCGCACCTGCATTGTCAAACTCTCCGCAGTAATTCGGCGCGCTGAAGAGTGTGACTAATTGTCGTTTTGAGAAGAATTCGTAGCCGTCTTCGACAACTTGATGTGCTCTGCAGATAAGATCCATGTCGTGCTTTTGCAGGAAGCGCGAAACAACGTCCGGCCCGAAAGTGAAAGAGACACCACGATCATTCTCACTCCAGCCAGTGATGTCCTTGTCTGGATCAGACCATAGCAGATCGCAAAGGAGTCCACAGTCAGGAATCTGTTGATAGTTAGCATATGACTGATCCTCCTCATTTCACGAGTTCCAAGTCTGGAGTTACTCACATCTGTCGGGCGCATCACTCTGCGGATCTGTTCCATCGAGTTGAGGTCCGGGCTAAGTCCACCATGCATAGTGAAGATCTTCTCGTCGATGATAGCCGCAATGGGCAAGCAGTTGAAGCAGTCGGTGAAGGTCTTCCACAGCCTGATGTTGTACCTCCTCTTGCACTCGTCGTAGAAGCCATAGATACGATTGATCGATGCGCACTCGTGGTTACCGCGAAGGATAAAAAAGTTCTCCGGGTATTTGATCTTGTATGCCAGCAACAAACAGATGGTCTCGAGAGACTGCTTACCTCTGTCGACGTAGTCGCCGAGGAAGAGGTAGTTTGCTTCCGGTGGGAAGCCACCATACTCGAACAGTCTCAAAAGGTCGTAATATTGCCCGTGGATATCACCGCAGATCTGTTGATTCACGTGGTCAGCATACTGATCTACCAAGATCTCGCTGAGGCAATAAGAGTCTGCATGCTGCCCAGAAGACCAAACGACATACCTTGATTGGTGCTTCAAGCTCAAGCAAGATAGGCTGCGAAATGAAGATCTCCCTAGCCTTCGTGCAGAGAAAGCGGATCTCGGCCTCCAATAGCTGCACCTGCTTCCCAGGTCTACTCCCACGCACTTCTAGGAGTCTGTCGATGATGGAGTCCAAGTCCACGTCATTCTGGTCGGCCATCGCCAAGATGTCCTTTTCTGGTATTTGTCGGCGATTGAAGTTGGGGGGATCAGGATATTGAGGCAAAAAGAGGGTGAGAACGCGCTAGTCTAGATGTCGCTTGTACACTGGCAGCCTGCATGTCGCTGTGTTAGGACCGCTGGTATGTTCAGATGAGATGAGATGAGATGGGACGAGACGAGAGTTTTGTGACACACGACGCTTGCACGTGCCATCTGCTTGCCGCCACTCCCTCCTTAATTGGTACTTACGGTCTGTATGTGTTTCTTGAGTGTTGGGATGATATGGCGCTTTGAGCCTTGAAAATCTCTCTTGAGCACGGAAGTCTTTGTCAGGCGACCGGATGACAAATGTGATGGAAGGGTGATGTCGTGACGGTGTCAGGAGATGTCGACAAGGTTGTGATTCTTGTTAAGCTGGTAATATCCTAAGCTGATATGTGAAGAGTCCAGAAACGTGGCGTCGGAAAAAGTTGCGTGTTGATGTCAGTTACAACAGAACAGAGTTTGTTGCACTTGTGATCGAGGGGTTCGCGCGACGGCGGATCTTGCGAGCAGGGCCGTCTGATCTATTGGTGCTAATGCTGAGTGACAACAGTCGAGAAGCGTGATGCAGTGTGTCTCAAGGGCAGAATCGCTTTGATGTCGGTTTGGTGTATCAAGCGTGGCCTTGATGCAAGGTTGAGAGTCCTTGTTCGTGGATGAGAATTCCAGAAAAAACGGAAGGTGGGACGACAACACAACTACCGGCGCGGCATCTGTCAACAAGGCATTTTGGGTACGACGACACTTCACATCTCACACCGCTGGAATATGATCTATACATAGTATCCGCACGTAGCATCTCGTTCTGCAAATGCCCAATGTAGATTTTCAATCTAGATCACTGGTCTACCTCCTTGCCATCTGTTTTGTGAATCTGATAAGCCTCCATGGTACGCTCAGCCTGCTTGATACAAACTCAATTTCATAAGACTCTAAACACCCCAATTCAGAAAAGCATAATTAGAGTCGTGGCTTCGTGGTGGTTTCATAACATGTCCGTCAATATCAACCGCTGCGCTATCGTCAAAGAGGCCGTGACGTGTTCTGTGCAAACGAAACAAGCAAAGTCCAGATATAAGATGGACGTTGAAAATATGTGATTGGGAGATTTGAGTGAGAAGTGGTTGATTCTTTCAACCAAGTCGCCGGCTGCTAGCCATTACAGGCGTGTTAGCACTGGCAGTCAATGGTGGACTCATCAAAGGCGGGCTGATCATGGGCGACTGAGGAAGTGGCGAAGGACTATCCCTCTCCCTCTGCCAACCATCATCGCCCAGAGCACTGAGCCAATTACTGCCCAGATCGTTCCTCAGTGCTTCGATCTTTTGTCTATACTGATCGCTGCTCAAGGACAAGTCAGCCCGCTCGTCGGCCGATATGTCTTCAACGAGAGTTGACGCAGAGTGTGGATCTGGAGATTGAGGGATAGGCGAAAGTCCAGGTGCATGCAGCTCGAGTCTGGGATCTTTTGCAAACTCCCCAAGGGAGGGCGGCCGACGTGCGAGCGGAGCACTTTGCACGGAAGTGAGGAAACTAGAGTCAACAGTCTCTTCCATGCTGGACTGCTTGGTGTTTTCAATACGAGCAATATCGACTATTCTCCGTCGAGGTGCTTTCCGTCTCCGCTGAGATTGCATGTCATATACTGATGGTGCGCTTTCGGCGGCCGAGGTAGCAGATATACTGTAGTTAGAGTGCTCAGGTGCTTCATCCTCAGCAGGTGGACGGATGACTGGCACATTCGTGGGCTCCGATACGCGATCAACGAGTTGGCGTTTCTCGCTGTATGAGGGCGGCGTGGCATCGACCATGACATCGTCTGTGTAACCCGGAGATTGTCTGAAGAGGTTGAAGATTGTGATCCTGTGGTTCGGATGTGTCTTGACGAATGTATTCTTTGATACGTAGACGTCGTGGAAGTCAGGCATTCCTGTAAGTCGTGCCAGCTCAGTCGGATCCCGCAACTTGTTCTCTCTCAAATCAAGCCTTTCCAGTGATAGCAGCTTCTCAATGCCAGACAATGAGGATATGCGATTTCCTCGGAGATTCAAAACACTGATTGCAGGCAGTGGGCTCCTAGCCAGTGACTGCAGTGATTCGATCATGCAATTCGACAGATTCAGCGCTCGCAGATGTACCAATGCTGCCAAGCTCTCAGGTATCTCTGTGAAGAGATTTGACGATAGATCGAGAGATTGCAAAGTCGATGTGATAGGATTCAAGCTTGTCCTGCTGATGGTCATAAGACCATTGTCAGAAAGACTCAGATGTCGTAGAAGACGCCATCTATTCGCTTGCTGATGCTCCAGGAGAGCGAAATTGGACATGCTATTCCTGTTCGATGCGCCACCCACACTCGGTGTACAGGTGCCAGACGACTGTCGGGACTTTCCAGGTCTTCCAGGTGTGTAGTTTGTGGATCGCCGCGAGCTTTGCGGCCGTGGCGGAGATGCGCTTGTCGTCATCCGACTGTGCAGTGATGGTCGAGCATTAAGTGATTGTGAGAACTCGCTGCCCAATGTCCTGTTGTCATCTGACGCCCTACGTTCTCCAATGGTAGGCGAATCTGGCAGGATTGGTGAATTGAGTTGATCTGTGCTCCTGTTCGAGAACGAGTGTTGCATGGGCTGTGATATCGTTGGTGATGCACCCTGCTTTGCTGACCTTCGTCTTCGGCGCTCGATATCGTCGAGTACGATGTGGACAAGGAGGTCTGAAAGATCGTCTATACCCGCGCGTTTCAAGGTCAAGCTTCGCAACTGTTCTGCCAGCCTGTCCCAGCCAAAGACTTGACGAAAATCTGTATCCGCAATCTCCAGCGTGCTCAGATTCTTGAAGACGTACACCGGTACAGCGCTATCAAAGGGGAATTCTTCATAACCCGCAATGCGCCGTATGCGATGATCGAGCGCCAGCTTCAAGCAGGGGATCTTAGTGAATGCCGAGTAGAGATATCGCAGGTCTTCCAATTCCGCCGCCTTGCGCTTTTCTTCCTTTGCTGTAGAGTGAGACAGACTGAACCCTGACCACATGGAAGATATGCCAGATACCACACTGCGAACACTGGAAACGGAATGTATAGAATCTTGATCAGAGCCGCGCCGCCCAGTCGGCCGAGTAGCCTGTGTCAGAAAAGACACATAATTGCTCGACGCATGATCAGCATGGATGTTCTCCAGGCGGACGTTCATGGGTCCAGCATTGACACCGAGCTCTTCAAAGCGTGACAGGAGATAGTACAGCTGATTCGGCGTGAGATAGAGCTTGGCGGGCTTGGCATTTTGCGAGGCAATTCCCAAATATGACAGTGATGATGATATCGCGCTAGGGCCTCCCGATGCTGATGGTGGTGGTGCTGCTGCGGATGAGACAGCTAAGTATTGGCTACTTGGGCCGCTTGCGCTAAGCGAGACTGGTCTTGGTCGAGCGTTGGTTTGCAAGGAGTTCGCAAGTGCTTTCTCATGAGTGCGCACATAGTAGGCGAGGTTCTGAGCTCATATCAGTGTCTTGAATCTTGTGTTGTCCTTGCCAAGAGTATGGCAGTGGGATCGGCGCGCACCTTTACAAAGAGCTGGCCATCTTCTGTGTCCATTACTATGCCAGCCGGCCTACTCAAGCAGGCATCGAAGCGACAGTATGGCGGCGAAACGGGTGTGCAGAGCGGTGGAGGTGTGTGGGCAGAGTGCAAAGCGCGCTCGCAAAAGCCCCTCTTGAGTGTTGATTACAGTCCAAACGATGCGCTGGGCGAAGTGGACACAGTCCGCCGATTAACTCCGTCCGCCGAGAGAAAGATAGAGATCAGACTGTTGTTCCAGACGGAATTCCTCCAGAGATGGGATGAGATGAATGTCGGAGGTTTAATTAAGGCTATGGGGGTTCTTTTCTGTGCCGGGCTTGGTTTCGAAGCAGCCCAGTAGATAGTGATAGGTTGCTCTGTCACTGCTACGCTTCTTGATCGTGGAGAATAGGTGTAGCGGACGTGCTGGTCACGAAGACAAGCGCAGGCACCTGAGACAAGGCAGAAGTCGAGGGTTGCGACAGCGTTGGGTGAGTCTGGGAACGAGTTGTCTTTAGGTTAATTCACCAGCCTGCCCCACTTCATGGCACTGGAATCTGGCACGCCATTGTGAAACATCAGCTTTAAACTATTACGGTATAGAACGTACAGAACCTGCCAAAGGACAGTACGCTCACCGCTGGGCCGTAGCACCAGTCGTGCTGGCCGTAGAGCAAGCCCACTGTGGTGGAATCCTACTTCCTTCTCCTCACATTTGTGATCTGTGTAACACCTGCTTAAAAGTACTAGTACTATATTCATCACAACGGCAGAACTGATGATCGTCTAGACGAGGGAAAAGCATTCTGGATATTGGAGACTACTACCTTACTACGAACAATACAACAGGAGATACAGACGCCCCTTCTGACACGGTCTCCCCCGAGGATGCCATGTCGCCAGTTACCTCTGCACGCTGTGATGAGATTCTAATGCTCGAGCTTGAGCTTGGGACATGCTGCAGAGCGCTAAGAGAAGCTACTCTCGCCCGTTGAGCGCTAATCATGCAGCATCGCCGAGCTAGTAGTGCCGACGCGAGCTAATCAGCATTATGTGGTCTGAACAGACGATGAGGGGCAGTGACTTTCGTTAGGAAGAGCTGATGCTCAACTATCTAGTCAGCTATATAGCCTGGTATGCATTGCGACCATGCAGCATTCATTATCCGTGACCCATGTGTACAGCGTCGACTGTACTGACAGATCGATTGCGCCTTGATATCTAGACTCCAGCATGTTCATCTTCACGTCATCAGCCGAAACATACTCGCCCGCGCCCATGTACATTGGCAATAACCCATCCATCAAATCATGAGACCGCACAAGGGCGTGACCCTGCTATGCCATTGCTCGAGCGCAATATTCCATTATCCACAAATGCGTAACCAGTTAATACAGAAAACTCCCAGTTCATTCCATTCCATTCATGTGTTCGTGTATTCTCGTACTCTTCTGTCATGATATCATTAGGCACCTTGCTTGCGAGTCCTGGAGCTCAGACCGGGATCGCCGAAGCCATAGTTGAGGGGATGTCCGGGAGTCTCATTGGAGGAGGTGCTGGCATGGCGCAAGCCGGGAGGGCTGTCCACACCATCGACCGGTTGACCAGACCCATATCCACGCGTCGCAGACGGAGACTGCTGCTTCGGCTGTCGTAGAGTCTCCAGGCCAGGTAGAGTGCGATGGTCCTGAAGCTGGAGCTGACCGGCGTTGTTGTTCGTTTCGTTGACGCCGACTGTTACTTCGTAATTGTTTGATCCTCGACCAAACTCGCCCGACTTCCAATCAACAGCAGAATCAATAGGTGTGGCTCGTGTAACGTGTGTACCATTTTGACCCTGCTGCTGTGCTTGAGCACTGCTTGAAACACCCGCCAATCGACCTCCAGCGATGCCTGACTGTGGCACACTGTCCACCTGCGTGTGGTGTGGAACTGAATGGTCCAGAAGACAGCCATCGTCCGCAAGCTGCGTGTTCTCTGGCTTCCATATGTTCAGCCCGCCAGACGGTTGTGACTCTCCACGAGGAGTACCCCGGCCATGATCGACAAGAGCACCGTTAATTCCAAGCAAGGCCCAAGCGAAGACAGCCATCTCCTTGATACTATTCATGAAGTCCAATCGAGGTCCAGAGCTCTGTGGATACAGTGAAGAGTTTTGACCTGACTGATGGAAGCCACTCGTAGGTCCATAACGCAACTGCTGGTCCATGGGCGGCATCTGCGCTGGAGTCGACCACGGCGCAGCGAACATACCATTTGCATTGACCGGGTTGTACTGACGAGTAGGACGTGCTTGTTGACTCGGATGTGGTCCGGATTGTGCTTGGAGCCGTTGTTGTTGTTGTTGTTGTTGTGCAGCCCCGTGCATCTGCTGTTGCTGTATCTGCTGGAGTGGTGCTTGCTGTGCTTGCTGTGGCTGCATGTTTGCAGGGCGTGGTCGACCGTAGACTGGATAATCCTGAGGATTATACGTTGGTCGAGGTTGCTCTTGCCACGGCGGCTCGCGCTCGGGTGTGAATGGTGCGGCGATACGAAGACAAACAACGAGACCATCAGAGGTGCAAGAGATGACAGCTTCGCATTCAATCGGCTGTGATGGAGATCGTGACTGACGCTCTGATCCGGAAGTGGCTGAGCCACCTGACTGTTGATGTCGTGGTTCGCCAAAGATACCTTCATGACCATTAGGTCCACTGTCAACACCAGAAGATGAGGAGTCTCTCATGGAGATAGGGGCAGGGGCGGCATATGAAGAAGCAATTGGATGATGTGCAGCAGGACTAGTCTGACCTTGAGACGACGAGTCATCCTCCGAGTCGTCTGATGTCTCTTGATCGAGGATCCCGGGCAAGTCTTCGTCTGCATCTCTCTCAAGACGAGGATCCCGCCACCAGAAACGAAGGTAAGCGATTGAGTCGTTAGCTTTGGCATTCTCGAGGCACGTCACAGCATCTTTGAGGCAGCTACGCTCGATGCAGTAGTAGAGACTCTTGCCGTGCATTTCTGCACCAGTAATACCAAGGACAGAGGATAGGCCTTCGGTAGCGTACATGATAGTCTGGGTACGGGTGTAGCGGTTGATGAACAGTGCTGCACGGGGCTCTCGACTGACGGCAGCTTGTGGCATGACGGAGAACTTGGTTGAGAGATGTGACAACATGTGGTATCGAGGATCATTCGGGTTGTTCGCCGAGAAGAGTCGTCTAATAGTTGGAGCTGCAGTAGCACGGCCTGATTGAATGTCAACGTTCTGTATTCAATATGAAAGCGAAATTATTCTGCTTACTCTGAGCCTGCAAGCCACGCTTATAGATACTGGTGCAACCGATCAGTACATCGTAAACGATGGTGAAGACAACCTCGCAACCGATCCAATTTCCATCTTTATCTTTCATGCGACAGTAGGAGAGAACGGCCGCCTTGTCCATCTGAATGCTTCGATCATGCTTGGCGCGCGCAACGGGCAGCTCGTCGGGGTGGAAAAAATCCCAGCATGATCTCCCTTGGAGGTCGTCTGGAGTGTAGCCTATGATATCAACCACGGAATCAGAGGCATAGAGAATGGTCGCTTCAGGTGACAGATCTGTAGAGATATTTGAGCTCTTGCGTTCTTGGGATCGTCACAACAATTGACGCACCATGAATTGAGATAAATGTCGTCTCCATTACGATGGAAGTGTTGGATGTGTGTGTCCTGTGAGCGAGCGGTCTGCCGTAGCGTCACTATCAATCCTGCTTTTTCGCGCTTAATCGCGCTCTCCAAAGATTAAAGTGCAGGTCCGGTTTGCTGTTTACTTCTGCTCTGCAATTTAGGAATCGTGGCCTAGCCTGAGCAGATTTGGTAGTACTTCGCTTCCTTCTTAGGAAAGTAGTCGATCCAGCAGTAGCGAAGGCAAGCGGCAAACGGCAACAGCAGAGGCAATGGCAGGTCGTGAGTCCAGAGAGAGCGGTGGCAAAAGGCAGGCAAGTTGATTGAGATCGCAAGACGTCAAGTCAGGTTAGCGAAATGTGCGCTGATATAATCGAGTAGCCGGTCCAGGAAATATCAGGGTAGTGAAAAGGTCATCCTTGAAGAGAAGGCAGGTTCTGAGCAGGATGGCAGGATGGTAAGAGTATCAGGTGGATTTCTTAGATGTGACGTTTTGGCGCTTGTGATAGGGTCCGGGGTTCGAGCCGGTCGATGTAACCTGGAAGCGAACCTAGCTGTAAGCTCGATCAGCTCGATCTCCGTTTCACTGACACCTCGGGGAACCTCGGGACGAGTTCTATCGCCAATAGCCATCTCATATCTGACAAAGGCGATACTCATCGACCCTTCATTTCTTTTCAAGCACAAGATACACGATTGGTTAGGAAGAAGTGAGAGAGCAGTGATAGCACAGTGAAGTGATATTTTCGACGTGTTCAGGGCCAGTTCGTGATCTTTAGGCGTAGAAAGCCTAGCTCTTCACTTCATTTCTAATTTACTTCACTTCAACTCTCTCTGCTTCTCTTCCTCATTGACGACTACCATTGGCACAAGCACCCGTAGTACACGGACTTTGTCATAATCAGCTTGGTTGACACGACTTGCCGCGCTGTCAGGGACAGTGCTTGCGTCCGACACGATCTAGGGAGACGAGTCTCGGAGTTACAGGTCAAGTCTTGGAAGATTTCCGGGAGAGTACCATATGGGTCTGCCTAGGCTCATGTTCCAGCCCGGTAATGAGTGTTGACCAGCTCAAGACACGGTTGCCGATCTTGAAACAGATCATCAATGTTGAAGTATAGCAACTGTCTCAACGAGGAAAGAAAGTTCAAAGTAGATCAGCTGATTATCCCGCAGGATTCTGTCTGGGATGTCCAATTCTGTCCCTATCTGAAGCCAAATGCAGACCCTGTCTTTGCCTGGACGGGCGAGTCGAATGTTAGTGGTATTCCATCACTGTGCTAGACCATAAGTGTAGAAGAATCTCGGGGAGAGTTGCCTAAGGATCCTGCTCAGACCTTTGCTCTATGACAATGAATCGATCACTTTCTCTGAATAACCAAGATATAGACTGTTGTATACAGAGTAAACAAAGGTGGTCGGGGAACCTTAGAGCGATTATGCTGGTTTGTCGCTGAGGAAGAGGTAATGACAATCATATCTTGCTGAGAACTAGCTTGAGCTGATTTCTCAATTAAGGCGGCAACATCGTTCTCATTGACCTGGAGTATTGACTCCGGAACGAAAGAACCTCTACTATGCGTTGCTGGCCCAGATGCAAAGATCAAGATTCTCAATGTAGCAACTGGAAAACTCGTGAAGGTAACATACGATATGATGCAGAACTGCCGATGAAGATTTTGGATTGACTTGTATATGCAGATGTTGTATGGACATGGGGCTGTAATTACGCCCATAAGTGATGGCATGACTGCAATCTAACAGTATAAAGACAGTCAACAACATAAAAGCGTCACCTGTCGATCCTGGAATCATTGCCACCGGAGCAGAGGACTCTTCCATTCGCATTTGGCAGCTGCATCCCAATGTAGCACATCAGCCATGCGCTGCTGTTCTCGGTGGTGATGGTGGGCATGAGTCTGGTTTGACACAAGTGGTACGTCGTCACGACCACAATAGTACGGCTGCGAATCTTAATCGTGATAGGCTTTTCACTCAAATGGTCGATACCTGCTTTCGGGTGGCTACGATACCAGAATCTGCCTAGTAAGTAGGATTCTACATTCTCTTGCAAGTACTAAGAAGAAGCAGTGGGTTCTACCAGAGTATCAATCTGCCCAAGACGAACCATATGGTTTCGCTGGCTCAGACGACAATGCCATGACACAGTATCCGCACTTCTGTTCAACTGCAGTTCACGCTCAGTATATCGACTGGTATACTATCCCACCTCTTTGCTGCAAACAATCCGCTAACATCCCACCTCCAGCCTAACTTTCCACAACGACCTCATCCTCTCCAAATCCTGCGGCCGCAGTGGCCGTCTCCCCGAAGAGACCTACAACCGCATCCTCCTCTGGCGCATCACAGGCTTCAACTCCCGCAAACCAGTGCCACCTTACTCTGCAGCGCCAGCTAATATGCCCCGTGGTATACATACCACAGTCTCAGCGTGGTCAGACACGTCTGCAGGATCCGGAGGCTTTCAGGTCTTGATGTCATTTGAGATTCCAGGCACGGAAGCGACGTGGATGAGGTTTGGATTGTCTCATCCTCCAAGGTCCAGCGAGTCTGCAGCAGCTGCAGCAGTAGCAGCAGAAGAGAGGAATATAAAGACAAAGACATCAATCACATCTGGTCCACAAAGCCCAATCCTCGCCATAGCCGGCCATACCTACAAAGGCAGTAAACAACGTGGCGACAAAGCTACGGTGGAGACCCGTGTTCACCTCTGGGATCTCGACTTGCTGTCGCAGAACATTATGGGGCAGAGACACGTGGAGACAGTGAAAGCCACGGGTGTAATACTTAATCCACCTTGTGTGATGCCCAAGTGGCCAAAAGGCATGGCGCACGTCAACACATCGCAAGAGACGTCGGTTGTGCGGATGGGCAATACGTCAATGAGCCACACGCACAAAACGATCGCACCTCCCAGAGCGGGTTCAAAGTTGCGCGGAAACTCCCTGTTGAGGTCGAGGTCGACATCTACATCTAGAGTCGCAAGTCCTGCAACCGCACCGCAGAAACCATCGCCAGCACCAGCCATCCCCGCAACCACCACCACCTCCTCCTCCCACACAGGCCCTCCAGCATCACTACTCTGGGGTCCCTTCACGCCGCAACCGGCTCACAAAATCATCGAGATCGACAAAGCACTCGCAGTCTCAAGCTTCACGCCGCGCTCGACGGCGTGGAGTCCTGACGGGAGGATTTGTGTCATTGCCGGGAATGAGGCGGCGAATGGGGTGAAGAGCGGGGGAGGTGGAAAGG
>Ga0268250_10000925_pt1 | contig 13163 bp, 9 predicted proteins | sample AgamicAsSfe_FD_200448 | JGI IMG/M metagenome (GOLD analysis project Ga0268250, IMG submission 200448) | Agave microbial communities from Guanajuato, Mexico - As.Sf.e (v2) (version 2) | ecosystem: Host-associated > Plants > Phyllosphere > Phylloplane/Leaf | place: Guanajuato, Mexico | collected... | reverse complement strand
CGCGATAAGGCTTCTTCACAATGCGATTGAGATCCTCATGCAAACCATCAACCAGGAAACTCAGGAACTCTTGTGAGTCTTGCTGGCCGTACCCAGAAAAGAGTGGCTGACAGCGACCAAGCGTATTCTTGAAAGGTCGCGGACCGTAGCTGCCAGAGTTCTGCGCGTATAATGCTGATACAAGATCTCCGTATGCTTTGGCAATCTGACCGTTATATCCAAGTGGATTGTCAGTGTTGATCTCTGTCTTGTACTTGCCTTCGAGCATGTATATGGCCAACTCCTCAACACTTCGAATACATTGTAGAGCGGAGTTCATGTAGCACGTATTACCAAGATTCGTCAACCCGGTGCAGCCACGAGGCCTGCCCTTTTTATTCTTCTGCTTCGTCAATTGACCCGAAGGTGCAGATTGTCCGATGGTCTTAGCTTCAGCCTTAGCTCTTGTCAAAGGCTGTGCTGAGAGCTCTTGTGATGATTCCAAGTCAACACCATGTTGTGCTGATGCCTTCTTGAGCTTGTCTGACACGAAGTCGTCACTGTCATTAACCTGTTCTTCCAAGATGATAGTCTGCACAGATTCGAAGCCAGCATTGTCCACCTTGTTACTTTTGCCATTGTACTTCTCATTGGCTGTCTCATCCTTGAAGTTGATGAGTTCACGATGCGAACCTTCCACTAATTTCGTGAAAGCATACAGATCCAGCAAGAGCTTTGCTTGTGTACGACCCAAGTCTGCGGGTAGAACAGGGGAGTGTCCCCGAGAGTTGGCAGGAGTCAGAATTCCACTGTCAGCTAATTTGGCCTCCTGCACTTCCAAAACTTTCCAGACCTTGACTTTAGTCTTCATGTCGATGTTTGCAGAAGTCTTGGCTCTTTTCAGAAAGTCTTGGTAAGGCTCTGTACGGCTTGCAACAATACACGGTGCTGGCAGGTTTCGCTCTCGTAGTGCATCCATAGACGGCTCAGCTGAAGTATCGCGTAGCTTTTGCAGCGTGATAATGACCGGATGATATTCGTACTGGATGTTCTGCTTCTTGATGCTTTCGGTCGCTGTGTTGCAGGCATATCGTACAACAATATGCGACGCTTCTGCTAGACCATACCACTGTATCACGAGATCCCATGCCTCTTGTGTCAAGCACACAAAGTCAGGATCATCAATACCCTCAGCTAATGGGACAAATCGGTCCCCGCGTGCGTCTTTCAATTCTCCGTAGAAGTTGTCTAGAATTCGGATGAGTCTCGTGTTCGTGTGCAAATTGCTCAAAAGAACACTTACCATTCGAGACAATCGATGAATTATCAACTGGTCCGATCTCCCCTTCGCGAAAGTGCTTGCCAAAGTCACCATGCAGGCCCTCTGTTGTTCGTGACTGGACTCTTTGCAGCCATTCCGTCGCGACAAGGTATCCCTTCTCCCCGGCTTTTGGTATGCCACTACAGAGCTGTGTGATGATTGCAACCTGCTCATCCAGCGTAGGCACATCTGTCGTCTGACCGTGCCCAATAATCTGTTGAAGGCCGTCTTGCTGCATATCAGCACCATCCGCTAGCTCGTCTGGCATCTCTGTGTCGATGACTCGTTGACTGTTCAACTCGATCGAGGGGGTCGCCTTGTGCCGTGACGGCATTGGTGACCCTATGATCTCGTCATGGTCTTTGGGTGACTTCTGACGCTTCGCGGAGTCCAGCTCCATACCCCGGGACGCCGAATCATGTTCCTCATCGTCACCATTGCTTTCCGAAAGTGTTCTCTTCGCCGGAGAGGAGGATCGGCCTAGAGCGAGCTTCTGAATATCACCCTCAGCGGTCGACTGAGGGCTGCTTGGTGGGTCCTGGTCCAGGTCGATGCTGGCGGAAGCATTCTCCGCACGCTCTCCGGACATACTGCCTTCAGGTGAGTTCGGACCGAATGACGACGAAGAATGGTTTGAAGGTGGGGTGCGAAACGACCGAAGTGGGTGTTTGTTGTTTGCTATAGCCGCCGCGGCGTTTGTCTCGACCGCGCCTTGTACTTCTTCGTGGATATGCGGTGGAAAAGTTCGAACAGGTGCTGGGGACTGCGAGGATCGAGAAGAGGCTGTGTCCTGCCTGGAGTCATTCATGAAGATGTCGTCTGTATTACTACTTCGTGAGCTCGTGCTACCCTTTCGCGAGTAAGTGGTTCTGGGTTTCTTGTAGGAAGACGTGATGAAGCGAGCTGCCCGCGGCAGCTCTCCTCGAAGCAAGCACTAGATCACGACGGTCTGAAATAGTCGTCTCGTCACACGTCCATTCAGCCCGAATCCTAGACTTCGTTGCCAAATCCTAGAGGACTTCCTTCCGTAATTACCCCTGGCTACTAATCACGTGCTTCCGCGTACATCAGACCGATGACAGGGCAAGCATTCGAGACATTCGAGACTCGCACGGCAGCGCATAGTCATCGTGAATATCATTATGAAGAGGACTCTGATTTACATAGTTCCGGCGAAGTCCATATTTCACCTGACATCGATCTTGTCCACCTCCGCTTTCGCCTCTTCCCAGGCAGCCAGGTTCCGCTTCGCCCAGTCAATGTGGCAGTGTGCGTAAGCAAGCTGGATCGGCATTAGCAGATGTCAATTACCTTGAACTGATGATGAACTCACCATGTATTTCCGCAAGTCGTCCTCCTTCTCCCCTTGGAAGCTTCTCAGACTTCGCAGGACACCCATGCTCGCGTCCCTTACGTCCTTCTCCGAAACTTGCAGGGCTGCCTCAAGCTGAGCTACAGACTCTTTGGTTCTGCCAATCTGATCTCTCCTCGTCCGTTCGGGGTCTACATCCACAACACCCTTGATAGCATGCGTAACGCTGCCGAACAGCTTATTCGTAATGAAGTTCCCGCCATTCTTCCGTGGCGACATAGCGTCACTCGGGTTCTGTTGACCAGGTTGACCTGACGGGAAGTCCGAGTCGACGGACTCATTGTCTTCGTGCCTTTCATTGCTCTCTCTGTTAGACGAAGTCGACCGCCTCGGTGGACTTGAAGGACCAAAGCCACTCTGCTGCAGATGCTGCTCTAGTCGTTGGGCTTCTGCCTCGGATCGTTCGAGCTGCTCCAGCCGTTGCTGCTTCTGCTCAAGCTCGTCCTTGGCCATCTCGCCTTGCACTCGCTTCAATATCCTGTAGCGCAGTACTTTCCTCACAATGCCGGCAAACTGGGCACTTTCTCGCATTGGCTCTGAAAAACTTGCACTAAGTGATGTAGATAGATCCATTGTGGCGATGTACGTCGAGTCAACCGCTTGTCCAATTTTCTCTACTGCTGCCGCGACAGTGGGTGACTGCTCCGACAACGAAAACGCGTTCAGCTTGCCACCTAGATCACCCATGTCTTCGGCAAAGGCTCCAAGGTGAGCAATAGTGCGCTTGTTCACCTTCTCCATGCTCCCCTGCATCAATGCTTCCAGCTCCCCTGATGATGCTTCGAAGTTGACAAAATACGGGTCAAGCTCTCTTTCAGACAATGACTGTGTGACTGGCGGGAACTTGCCGAAGACCTGAACTCCTGGTATCGTATGTGCGGCAGCGGAAGGATATGCGGCTGTTGGTGGCGTAACCTGGGGCGTACCACTAGCGGATTGTTCCACATCTTTCGCCGCCTTTAGCTTCGCTGTCGAGGAAGGTATCGGTAAGTAATTGTGGCCTGGTGTTGGATTTGCGGGATCGAGAGGTGGTGCTTTCAAATTGTTCTTCGGGAGGTTGATGACGGGTGGTGCTTGTAGTACAGAGCTCTGATGCACTTGTTAGCTCTGGTTGTCCATGTCCAGCCGTATCCGCTTACCCAGGTGGCATTCGGCTCTAAGAACTTCCAGAACACCCCATCTTCTCTGACCTCTTGCATGCGCCGACATCGGTTGAGAAAGGATGTCAGCATACGCTTTCTGTGATCTATTATAGCTTCATCTTCCTTGGCTTTCGTCGGTTTCGCTGCGTAATCCGCCATAGAGTGTTTTTCTGGTATCGGTGGTATGATGAGTGTAGGGTGTAGTCGGACGAGCGTATCCCGCAATGAGTAAAAGTCTGAGTATCGTCTTCTGACTTCGATGTCCTGCAGATGTCAGTCAATACCACCAACCGCTGGCAGAAGTTGTCGTACTCCTATCCTGATTGTGTATGCAATGTAGCTGCCGCCTCCTTCCATATTCTTCCCCGCTTGCAATATGACGATTTGAATATCCGGCCGGTCACAGAGGATCTGCTCGACACGACTGTCATATTGTCCTGGTTTGCGCTGGGCGACCCCTCCATCTTGACTGTCATGTTGTTCGGATTCTTCTGACTGTTCGTTCTGCGGTGTTGAGGTCTCCGAAGGCGGTTCGGTTGGAGGAAAGCCTGGTACCGTCTCAGCAGGGCGCACAGGGAAGTCTCGTAAGAAACATACGTGAAATTGGAGAGCTTGTCTGACCTACATCAGAGGTGGAATCGCGGCGGTCGAAGGAGCCGTAGGGATTATTGTCTTCGTCGTTCCACATTCTTGGATGCGGACTCCTCTGATAGCTTCGTTGGTCTTCGATACTGTATACTCTCACGTAGTTATGCTTCACCTGTTCTACATGAGATGTTCGGGGCGTGCTGGGTGATGATGTCGCTTTTGAACCACGGAGGTCTTCCCGGCCGAGTCACCAAAGAAAGGGGTAGGTGGTGGCAGTCGTCTTTCATCTTCTACAGCAGCCACACAAGTTTACATATGAGATGAGGTATGGAGAATCGCAAAGCGCTGTTTCGATCGAGTCTGTCTGTCTATTGTCTATCGTCTATGTTCGCCGTTCGTATCCTGGTACTCGCTGCCATGATGAACGCCACAAGGTGAGCCTGCCACAAGGACTCGACTCTTCTTCCTCCCAGTCTCGTGTGCGACGATCAATGGTCATTCCCATCATCGTCTTCAGCTTTATTGTCCCATAACATCACACATCTTCATTGGACTTCTAGGGCGAGTTTGAACCAGCCGAAGTGACCGACTCTGCCGTCTCCAACTTCTTGCCAGAAACAGCTACAGGCGCCGGTTGGACAACAGCAACAGGTTGTTGTTGAGCGATGTACGGTCCAGGCGCTGGCTGCGGCTCGAAGACGCGGTCCAGTCTATTATTGATCATGCGCACGGCGATCCAAGCTCCGATCATAATGACCAAAGCGATCAAAGCGATGATGAGAAAGATGGCGTTATTGGCGTACATTGCCGTGGCAGTGTAGAGCTGATACTGCTAAGCAGATTTGCAGATGGAGAGGCTGATCTTTATCAGCTGTATGTGCTCTGTGTGGCCACATTGCAGTTTGTACTTACCACTGTTGTTGGGAAGTTGAGAGAGCGAGATGGTGACTTTTAGACGTGCGATTGTAGAGGTTGTGTTTGGAACAGTGAGGTGACGTATGATGGTGCAGGATTGTTGTTACCCAATTTTGGGTATTGTCAAGACAGGACATTGAAGTCGGCCGCTTGTGTAGGTCAACGTTGCAAAGGCGCGCAATGTGTGGCAGAAGGTCGGACGGTGCCATAGCAACAAATCAGTAGTGGTGTTTCAGACGCGCTTTCTCGGTTGATCTATGCATATCGCGCCGCGTTTATCGCTCACTGGCGACCGCAAGAGGTTGTGGAGCATCGTCGGTCCTATGTGTCGGCTGCTGTTCGACTGTGCTGTGAGGGTTGCCGTCAAGACAGCGCAAGGCAACCACGGCTCCGATACTGAGAAGCACAATAACTAGAGCGAGGATGAAAAGGTCAACGGAGAAATGGTACATTGTGGTGGTTTCGAGTGGGAGCGAGCCGTCACAGTAGTACTGAGCAGGCCTGGAGAATGGAAGGCGAGTAAGCTAGTTTCGATCGACTTTTCAGATTGAACAAATGCTGGTGTCAGACGTGTTGTTTGAAATGAGAGCGGAAGCTGCCCCGGTAACAGGGTCTAATGACATGCTGTTTCAGACGCGCTTCAAAGAATATGCGGGGTAGCGTCGCACTCATCAGTCTCAGTTTTGCTCGGTCCTCTCCTAGCGCAGTCCCGGCCCAAAGATGTCTCAGGATTCTGACCTCGAGGATGTCAAGATCTGTTCAATGGTCTGCATCCACAAGCCTGGCACATCAGCTTGTTTGCCAGCGTTCGCAAACCGCTGAAGTCTTTCGACCAATGCGGAGTGATCCAGATCAATCTTCTGTGCCGCACTCCAGCCGAGCAGCACATCGATGGTGCATAGGACGCGCATGCCCAGAGTAAGGACTTCTGGGTTCGTCGCCCATCCCAATGCACCGTCTTCTTCCACTTCTGCCTTTGTGGTCAAACATTCGATACCATCGATTGCCCATGACCTCAGAACGTCCGCTATGTGTCGTAAGCTGGAATCTTTGCTCATCGATTTGAGCAGCCGAGACCATAATTGCGCTTCCTTGATCTCGTCCAGATATAGATTCTGCTTCTCCTCGCCAAATAGAGTGGTGTCAGCTTGTAAGGCTTTGTGTAGTAAGTTTTTGGGAGATAAGAGATGATGGTCGAAGTGCTGGCCTAACAGTCGTTTACAGCACCCAAAGGCCAGTATCGCAGAGTCGGGGTAAGCACTATTCATGTGGCTGGAAAGCATGCGCGCCGCGACGTCGGGCACGACATCGTCGGACTCTGTGACAATATCCAAGCCTTTGACAATCTTTACAGCTACCTGTGCTCCGATAGATCTCACGTCCTCGTCATCGTCCAGAAGACAGTCATAAACGGCCAGACAGTACTTGACTCGTAACTCTTCAGGCAAATGTTTAATGCTATCTCGTGCCAGTAGTAGACCATGTAGCGAAGATACGGCAGCAATACGCAGCGGATACTCCTGTTTCCTGTCAGTTGTGAGTCTTGTCAGAACGGAGTGCGTCACTTACGTTGTCATCCTGCAAACTCTCCACGCTGAGGCGCAGCCATATTTGCACTTCGTTCAAAAGCTCTGCAGTCCAGCGATGCTCTTGCAAGTAACGGCTGGCAAGGACGTGACCCCAAAGTCCAAGTGAGCTCTGAAGCTCGACAGGTGCTAATGACGCCTGGATGGAGCCGGGGACGTCAAGCCCAGAAAGCATAGAAACCAGATTCTCACAGTCCCGCAACTTAGATGGTTGCACTTGAGCCACAACGTCGAGGGTAGTGCGATAGAAGCATGCTTCTACCCGGCTTCGCCCAGCATTGAGCGATGCCAGAAGAGACACCAAGAAGTTCCAGGACACATTGAGTGGGAGTGCGTAGAGTACTGGCTGTAGCTGCTCCAATGTGTTCACTACCGCTGAATCGTCCGTGTTCGCTAATAGCTTTGTCCAGGTAGGATCAGTCAGGGCTGGACTGAGTAGATGAGCAAGCCAAGCTAGCCGTAACAGCTTCATACGTAGAAGTACCGAGCCGCGGCGTCCTTGACCAAGTTGACGGCGGCTGAGTAGAACTCTACTGACTTCTGCGAATCGCTGAACCAGGTCAGTAAGTGGGCTGCCAGAGCCAAGACCCCTGGCAGCCTGATATTGTAGTAATTGTGCGCCAACCAAGCAAAGTATCTCGAGGTATTCAGCCATTATAATGTCATCTGAGACATGAAGGAAGCATTGCTTGAGAAGCTCGTGCTCATCTCTGAACAGATTCAGCACGGTCTTAACACTGGCATGGCTGCTGGCGCTCGCGTGATTAAATGGAACAGTTGCAGGTGCCACGTCCGTCGCACAAGATTGCGAGGTCTCTGCTATGTGCTTCGTAGACGACGCCCGAAGAACTGCTTTGCTCATGTGTCTGAGGCACATCAAACGACCATGTAGCTCATTGCGATCGCGGGTGGTGTTCGACGACAATGACTTGATTTGCAAGGACACATGAGATGGCTGCGTTATCGCAGCAGCTGTATGTGCAGCTATAGCACGAACATGCCAGGACGTATTCCCGAAAGCACGAACGACCAGATGAAATATTGCATCCCGACTTGATGCAGGTGGTGGAGCTCGACGGAGCAAATCAAGCACCAGGAATACAGCCTCGGCTGTGAATATTGTCTGCTTGTCTGGGAGGTCGTCTCCTGTTCCAATAATTGCTTCCGAGGATCGCAGCAGATATAAGATAAGCTCCAGGAGACCTGGATGTTTGTCGTATGACAAACGAGTCGCATTGCCTATTGCATTTTCGAAGAAGTCGTCGGACGACTCGTTCGAGCCGAGCAGGCGATCGATAAGACTGCGAAATAGCATGAGGCCACAATTCCTGATAGCCCAGATCTTCGATGTCAGACACTTCGCTGCTAGCCTCATGGCTTCCACTATGGTCTTCTCAGACTGACTAGCGAGTCGTGATGTGATGAAGATCGCCCTGATAGTGTTCAATGCGTGCACCTGTGGCAGATCAATGGCTTCATCGTGTTTCATGACGGGTTCGATTGCACTGAGTTGCGTCAAATCTGATATGGCTCTGGAGTAAAGCTCTCCAGAGGCATCGGAAGCAATCAGACCGACTACGATAGCAGGCAGCCCGGCAGACCGTCGCGTGATGGCCGTACCTTTCTGCTGGAAAAGCCGAAGAATGCTCTGGAGGGTGTTAGCAGAGAGATCTCGGTCTATACGTAGGGCGTATGCTACTGACCTCGTAGGAATCATCAATCATTCTTGCCACTTGCGGATTTGCGGAAACGGCACTTTCGGCACAAACATACGCAAACGTCTGAGCAACTGTGGAAAATGCTCCTCGATGCCGAAGCTCTGCCAGTTGAGTAAAGCACAGTCCTCCGAGATCCTGTGTCGTGCGATCAAAACACTCTCGCCGCACTGAAGCTGCAAACGCTGGACTAGTTAGAGTCCGAAGGAGCAGACTGGACTCCTTCAAACCTCGCCACGCATAGCTCAACACATCTCTTGTGGTCAGGCTGGCATCGTCGTCCATCTCCTCAGGCATGAAGCCTTCTGGTGCGTCGTTGCAAAGAAGATGGCGCACGCTTCTCCACGTATGAAGTAATGTCAACTTTAAACGTAACAGTATCTGCTCGAACTTCTGCTGCTCACCGGGATTTGCTGAACTCAGGAGCTGCTCCAAGACATATCTCGTTGCTGTGAATAATCCATGTATGGGATACCGTTGGACAGCAAGGGTTAGGTCTCTGAGGGCGACTGAAAGCGCCGCTTCTAGGTCGGAAGCGAGCCCTTCGATGACGTCCCAAGTTGACTTGTCTATAGTCAATTTACCGATATCTGTCGAAACAAGATGTCGGTGGACAGTCAAGCTATACAGTCTAGCGACACCATCTGCTTGGTCAACTCTACCACTTTTGAGCATGATCTCTCGTGCTCTGATAAGCGTCATTTGAACTCCTGTCGCGTCGATTCTCGGAGCTGTTGACGTATCATCTCTGAAAGAAGCAGTTTGAACAATTATAAGATTCTCTAGTGCGGCTTGCCTTACATCATCAAAGGGATCGAGAAGGAGATCTAGCAGAGCACGCAATGCGGCCGAGGTGACTACGTTCAGCTGCACAGGCCAATGTACGTCTCCATGGGCTGATTTAGAGAGGTCCGCATTCGCAACATTAGCATCAAGTCCCGACCTGAGCAGTATGGTCAAGGCTTTTAATGCCGAGATATGGCGCTGATATGCTGCTGTTGTAACAAGCTCGGAAGTAATGAAGCCAATTATCCAAGCAATGAAGCTCATGTGATTTGCATGAATGGCTTCGGCTTCCCGCTGATTTTGAACATTGTTAGTCTTTGTAGCATCGTGCGTGAATGATTTCGTGGTCTTCTCATTCATTGGCTTCTCTATTTGTCGAGCAAGAACTGCAAGGATGGCACGTAAGCGATTGACAAGCGCCTGGAAATGACTATGCACTTCTCCACGGAAGTTGGCGTCCACGTCTGCGAACATATGTGGAAGGTGTAGCTGCAAAGTGATGAGTGTGCCAGCAGTCAAAGGGCGAGTGGCAGATGCAGATGAGACGAGTAAAGAAAGACCTGCTAGACGGGCAGCATGAGAAGCCTGACCACAGAGATGTCCAAGTACAGAATCTGGCAGAAGGAGAACCTGACCACGCACGATAGCTTGTGTGCTCGTCTGTGTGCCTGGAAATAGTCAGTTGATGTACAAGATCACGACTATATCATACTTACCACACTCTTGCACAAGACCACTGCACTTCCCGACTTGGAGAGCAGACAGAAGAACAAGACGCCTGATTTCATCATTGGGTCTTGTTTCATCACTATTTGTTGAGTCTACAGTGGTAAGACCTAATAGTTGACGGAAATCTAAGTACTCTAGAAAGCGTACATATACTTGAATTCCAGGCTGAAACAACGCAGGGAACGCATGGAATCGAAAGGCATGGATAGCATTAGGCGTCGCTTCAATGCCACGCACAAGCGGTTCCGCCCAAACTGGAATCGGACTGGTACTATCTGACGATGCCGGCGGCGTTCCCAAAGGGTTGGCAGCGACGGCGGAGAGCAGCTGCCCGGCAGTCGGCGCGATATCGCCTACAGGTATCCACGTAAGCAGGTTGCTGATGAAGTCAGCTTGGTAGTAATTGATGCTCCTCAATACACCTTCGGGGTCATTACGTCCCGTCACAACGCTTGCGTAGAGAACGACTAGCTGCGAAACAGAGAGAACATTCCTGGATAGGAAGATGGTGAGAGCATGCAAGGCAGGCTTTGCTCTGGTCCGATCTCGTTCCTTGAGTGCTAGGTCCAAACAACGTGATGTGGTAGTGTCAACAGTATGAGCAGCAGCGGTCTTTCCCAGCAGCTTTGCCATAGTGTTCAGTACCTGCTTCATTGCCTTGCTTTTGCCATTATCAAAGTGATCAATGTAGATCCTGAAAAGTCCAGCCAGCGTCTCAGAGGCGAAGACAAGGTCTGTGAGACTCGCATCATGAACCTGGGCACACTGCTCAATCGTTCCGCAGAGAACGTTGCAAGCTGCCACGCGGTGTGTCGCCGACAGATCAGACGTGTCGGCAGTCTTCATCAAGACATGTAGAAGATTCCTGCAGTTGACTGTCAACCACTAGACCGAGGCCAAGGCTTCCTTGTGCTTTCTCAGTCCTGTCGTAGCTTACCTGAAGACCTCAGCATCGAGACGCTCCAGCCCTGACAACAAGGAGCCAAGTGACTTCGCGGCATCACGTAGCACGGTCTCCGCCAACGGAATTTGACAATTTTCACCACATTGAGCGAGCAAGTTCATGCTATGCTGGTTCTTGCCCTTTAACTATGCGCATACGTAAGCGCTGCCAAGTATGAAGTCTTTACTGCAGCACGGTAGTCCTCAGCAGAGGCTCTTGAATGATGGCCAATAAATAAAATATTGTATTTTACTGAACACCTCCTCGCAAGGCAAGCTCGCAAGCTCGGGCGTGTCAAGGCAGCTAGTCACAAATCTTTCTAGGGTTAGGGTTATCCAGACCCTGCTTTTGCAACAGCAGCATCATGACAATTTTTATACTGACAAGCGTTCGACCACACAGAGCTCTTCTTTTGCAATCGCGACTTGTTCTTCAGTGCTGCCACGAGACGTGCGAGATTCACTGCATCACACATCGCTCACAAACACCCAGCAGATTGATAGCCGCATCGATACCACAAACATGGGTCTGTGGGACACATTAACTGGAGGCCCGCAGAAGGCGAGCACCACATCTTCATCCACTTACTCATCCAATCCGACGCAACAAACACAATCATACCAGCCAGCACCTTTCGACCCTACCACAGCGCAAGATGTTAGCTCTTTCCTCAACCCTCAAATGTCCTTCGATCCTTCTGCATTACACCCGCTAGCTGGTCTCGACCAAGATGCGCTCGACTATCTAACACTCGAGGATAACATACTGGACACATCAGCAGGCTCTGGTGCTCTGCCGTCAAAAGGATGGTCAGATGACCTTTGTTATGGCACGGGCACAACATATCTGGCGGCATTGACATTAGGAGGCATCTGGGGTTTGGCAGAAGGATTAAATCGCACACCAGCATCTGCACCACCGAAGCTCAGGCTGAATGCCTGCCTTAACGCGATCACACGAAGAGGGCCCTTCTTGGGCAACTCCGCGGCAGTGATTGCCATGGTCTACAACGGGTTCAACTCAACGATTGGGTACTACAGAGGGAAACACGATGCTGGTAACAGTATTGCGGCCGGCGCATTGAGTGGAATGCTATTCAAGAGCACAAAGGGTATAAGGCCGATGGCAATCTCGGGCGCGATGGTGGCTTCAGCAGCTGGCGCATGGGCTGTGAGTATTGCACAAACATATCAGTCTACCCGCACTGACAAGTCCAATAGTTTACACGCAAAGCTCTCTTTTGAGGATGAAGAGAACTGTCAATGTATGCAATCTCCACGAAGATATCTTGTCACAGCATAGTCATGGCGATGGCGTATAGGAGGGATGGAACAGTGTCGCATGGAAGCTCGACCACGGAGCGGTTGTACTATAGAATTGGTTGCACATTGTCGTGGCAGAGACGGTCACCATTAGGAATAATCTCCCAGTCTACTAATGATCCTAACGAATTACGGAAGCAGTCTCGCAGTCCAGAGCTGACATTTGGCCGAAGTTCACTGGGTTGATCCAGTTCGAGCGCACTCTCGATCCTGCTATGACAAGTCTAGCCCCATGCACACGTCGCTGCAAGTGAGCTATTTGCTTTCTAAGACTCTTCGATTGAATGCCGTCGAAGATGGGACAGTAATTTGGTGTTTCAAGATCTTCTTCACTTCGCAGTCCGCACCTCGCTTTGACTCCACCACTAGGACTATATCTACCTCTGTTCTACCTCGAACTTTCTTCATCTTACATCTATCTTCCTGCCTTGACTATCTACACCTGCAACAATCAATCTAACAACTGACTTCGACCTCTAGCTCTTCATACAAGGCATCGCTCGTTACCTTTCTTCAAACGATGTACACCTCAAGCTATCTGCGCAATCCGTCTTCCTGAAATTGCACCTCCGCAATACTCGACTGGCACCAGCGCAGGAGTCTAAATACATTGCCACACTCGCGGGTTGCTGGCAACTTCACTCTGCTACGGACAAGTACGTCTTCCTCTTGCACCGCATTCTAGCCTTTCTCTTGCACCGCATTCTCCAGCCCCATCAACTTGTCAAGTCTACCTCAGGACGATTCATGTCACGCTTTCTACTC
>Ga0268250_10000924_pt1 | contig 13176 bp, 18 predicted proteins | sample AgamicAsSfe_FD_200448 | JGI IMG/M metagenome (GOLD analysis project Ga0268250, IMG submission 200448) | Agave microbial communities from Guanajuato, Mexico - As.Sf.e (v2) (version 2) | ecosystem: Host-associated > Plants > Phyllosphere > Phylloplane/Leaf | place: Guanajuato, Mexico | collected... | reverse complement strand
CAGATGTGTATAAGAGACAGGTATTAATACTGGGGGGCTGATATCGACCCTTCCCGGAAACCGGGGTGGCAGGTCGCCAGCCACCAGCGGCCAATCCTATGAAAAAGCATGCTTGCCGCACAACAACGTTCGGTGTAGCGCAGTGCACACGCACAACCTATGCACCGTGCCATCGGCAGCCATATGAAACTTTCCGGAATATCGCTTTTGCGAGCATGCGACAGCGGTCGAGATGCTGCGATATTGCGGTGAGTGATGCGACAATGAAGTTGGGCAAGGAAGGCGGGCGCTGCACGGACCTTCACCACGTCAAAACTTGGTAGCCAACGCGACAAGGCTTTGTGATACCCGCGCGACGCGTTGTATCTACCCATGGGTAGAATCTGCGAATCACCGTGGCACTGACTAGCAGCATATGGAGAGCCGAGTCATGGTTATTCCACCGCCAGCGCAGAGTACGGAAAGCGACAGAGCGTGGACCGCCTTGTCTTGGCTTCAAGAGCCAGCACGGTCTAGACGTCAAATTCAGTGTAACTTGGAGATGCTGTGTGATGGAGTCACGGTACAAGGATTCATGCAGTGAAATGGGGTCAAGATGAAGGACTATGTGCAAAAGAAGGATTTGTATTGATTTCCAATTAGAGCATGAGATGCATGATTCTGGATAAACACACCACACATAATCTACGGCCTCATTTGTTAGCGAAGTTCTCAAACAAAAGCAGTAAAAGAACAAAATGAGTTGGATGCGAATCAGACAGCAGTTGGTACAATTTTTGGTCGACATTAAATTCCGATCAGGTCTGTGATTAAAAGGTTTTTTCATCATTGCATATGGAAGGAAAGAAGATTTGTGGACTTACCATCGATGAATTTAAACAGTTTTGCAACGTTTGAAGAAGATCTTGATGCTGCTCTGCGATGCATCGTGACGAGAACTTCCGATACCGCCGCGAGTGCGTTTAATGCCGCGGAGATGGTCTTTACCATTGATCGCGAGAATGGTAGAGGACCATCCTCTTGCAATGCGCGGTCTGATGGCTGGCGAGGCTGCGACAGCTGCCCGAATAGGCACTTGGGAAACCTGCTGGCGTGCAGAACCATGTTCAGTCGCGGGATCTGATGCCTCGGTCTCATTCAGACCTTCATTGGTAACTGGCATCTCTACGAGCGATGAACAACGTTCTAGCGTAGGTACCGCAGGTACCTGCGCAGTGACAATGGAATTACCACGGTCTATCCTCGTCATGCGCAACTCTAGATAGCCAGTGTTGGACCAGCCACCCAGATGCTCGAGCGATGGTCGCGCTGTTGCTTGGAGCCCCGGAGAGAGCGCAACGCTTTTGTGTGGTAGATGCAACAGCAGGCGCTTCCAAAGGGTAGAGAGGAAGATCCCGTGCGAGACTATCGCAACCACGAGGTCGGCGTCTTTCGACGCTTCGTCGAGGAGCGGTAAGAGATGCTCATTAAGGAATGAGTCAGCTCGACGCGCCATGCTGTCTTTCGACTCGGCATCCGCGAAGCTCGTCGTATCCTTGTTCTCCGGTCGATCGTGGAATTTCTTCCCTTCCATCGAACCGAAGTCCTTCTCCATCAGCACCGGTAGCTGCTTGACATCGGGAACTGCTTTCGCAGTGTCGTCATTGTCCGACGCCAACTGAGCATCTCGGATTCTTCCAGCCGTTTTCACAGCCCGCTGGAGGTGCGACGAGAAGATGTGGGTGAATGTCAAATCAAGAGACTTGAAGTGCAGACCCAGGCGGGTGGCCTGTTGGTAGCCGTGGTTGGTGAGCGCTGAATCTCTACTACCGGCACTGAAACTGTTAGCAAAGATAAGGGTTCGAGCTGGTGAAGTACTTACTAGAGTTGCGCGACATTGTCGACTGTTTCCCCATGGCGGATCAGAAACAGCCTCATCGATCGCGCCATGGTGCCCACAAAGGGCGTTGTGAAGCGCCGTCGAGCTTCATAGATGGATAAGCTGTGCAGGGAAAGGCAGAGCTCTAAGAAAGAGCGCGGCTCATTTTCGTTGTGAGGGTCTGTGTTAGCGCTGTGATGACTAAGCTTCCTCCCCGAGCACATCTGCGCTCACCTCTCTCTTAACATGTCCAGAAAACTACAACGACGTGCTTGGCAAACATCTGTTAATGTACAACATGTTCAGTATAGAATTGACTGACCGTCACAGGAAGCGATATCGCCTCAGACTGGGTTTAGCTTTGTCCCCGGTAATCCCGTCCACCACAGTTATGCCGGCGCAGTCAACGGACCATATGCATCGAGTATCCTCGTTGTCAACTCTAATAGTTATAATTCGAAGACCAGAATCCAGGATTTTTTCAAGGAGAAAATGAATCGATTCTATACAGATGCCACGAAGAAGTAGCATGAGGCTGGTCCATGCTTCAGGAGATGTTCTATCATCATAGGTTGTTCATACGGCCTTGGGGCTTTGGAAAACCCTTTGGTCCAGCAAATCTGCGATACATTGCACACCTTTACAAGTTGCGACCTCAAGAGCTGTGTCTTTGCTCTCGACTTGCTCCACCGTCCTCTCCAAATCTTTCTATGGGATGTTCATCTTCACGGCCGTCTATTGACCGCTCTTTCGTTCTCAAAGTTGACGAAGCTCCCAATCTCATCCGTCAAATACCTTGATAACATACTCTTACGTACACCAGGACATCTTCGTTTTTCGCACATTATTCTTGGACAGTCGGGTCTTCTATATGGCTTTGTCATTTATCTGCGACCGACTGAAGTCACCGGAGACATCCTCGGACACTCTGGCCTTCGAACGTTCCTGAACACTTCTTTTTAGTACGCACGGTAGGTGACATTCAATCTGCTCGCACAGTAGACTCTCGTTGCGTGCTATAGTCGCACTTTCAACACAGACCGCTGAGTTCTCGTGGTTCTCTCACCTCAGCCTATGACACCCTTCGCACCACGACTTCCTAAGCTCTCACCCCGACACTAGTCTGTTTAGTGGATCGACGTTGCGCTGCCCATCCAATACCATCACTACTTCCCGTTTCCTGCTTTCTGCCTTTTCCTGCTCTATATCCTTCCCATTCGCTTCGGGAGCATTGGATAACCTCACCGCACCCTTCAGAAGACGCGAGCTCGGTATGGAGGACAAGAGTATGCCGCCCAGGCCTGAAGTTGAATTTGACTTCAATCTTCCTCATGGCATCGATGCCGATGAGAATGGAGCCGAGAACCATCAGAATGCTCATGATTACCAAGGAGATGACGACCCAACAAAAGACATCCACAGCACTGCGCAACATGAGTTCGATACCGACATCCACGAAAGCATTGAGGGCCATCGCCACAGCAAAGACGCTAACCAGGCCTCCGGTAAGCATGACCAGGACCCGAGTTATCAGAAAATGAATTACAACATGCTCGAGCAAGGCTTCTCCGATGACGACGATGCCCCTCAAGCATTCGACCGCTCCTGGTCTGGTCACCAGGCCCGGAAGTCTCCGCCTACAAACAAGAAGTCTCCAAGAACGGATGATGGTGACGATGAGGCAAGCCCTAGAAGTAAGAGACCACGTCAGTCTCTTTTTGGGGAGCCAACGGATAGGGTCGAAGAAACCCAGTTCGACGACCTTTTCGAAGGAATGCTTGAAGAAGGCCTAGTAGACCAAGTTGACAACCTCCCCGAAACTGAGGTTCTCAGAGAAAATATCGGCAACCGCCTGTCTGGTCTAGATCTCGAAGCGCAAGGGATTGAAGTCCATTCCTCTGAGCAACCACTCAATCTTGGCTTTGGATTCGCGGAATCTGACAGAGACAGCATGTCTCCCAGAGTGTCTCCAGGGCTATCTGATGGCGAGATCGTTATCCCCCCCGATACCCAGGTATGTGCGATCAGTTCACGACCCTCATAGCAGTTTCATATTAACTTTACTAGCCAGCCTATGAATTGCGTCAAGGTATCGAACGAAGAGCTGCGTATACATATGTCGACCAAGACGAGTCCGGCAATTTTGATCCCGTGAACGAAACCAAGAACAAAGCACAGAGACTCAAGATGGCAAAGGCAACGAAAGCTGCCAAAGCCGCCCGGCGTCTGAAAAGAGACCAGAATCGTGTATCTAAAGAGCCGGTTTTAAAGTGCATCATCAAGCTTCGCATTGCGAATTTTGGCAATGTGAAGAACATCACAGACGACCAGGACAATTGGCCAGAAGACTGGTCAGATATTGATTCTGACGTTGAACGTGAACTTCAAGAGTATCGCGCATTCTTCCGTCACAACACCCCCGATCGCCGCATGCAGCTTCCTATTCAAGATCCTCGCTCGGAGGTTGAAGACTTGACAGGCCATCCAGCAGCGCGAGGCTGCATTTCCTGTCGCGTACATGGGGTTGAGTGCTCTATGGTAACAGGTGGTACATATCCATGTCAGTACTGCTGCGATCTAAACAAGGACTGCGACCCCATCATCACACCTACCGAGAAAGGGCGCTGCAAGCAATGTGTTGATGACAGTATCGACTATTGTTCTTTTGAAGATGAGCCTGGCCAAGCGATTTGCGATCATTGCGCTGAGAACGAGCACATTTGCGAAGCGCTTCCGCCAGTTGGCTACCGCGCCGAGAGGATCGTCATCGACGATGTGATCTATACTGAGGACCGACCATACATACAGTGCACCAACTGTCGCCGTGAGAAGAAGCGCTGCAGCCTAAAGAAGAAAATCGATAAACCACCATGCAGATACTGCAAGAAGCACAACACCGGCTGCACCTTCTACGAGATCCCGAAAGTAGTGAAAGAGAAGAAAGCCAAGGCCAAGGGGCCCACAGAAGGAGACGCACCTGAAGTCGCAATTCCAGATCATGACTACTTTACCAAGGAAGACCTAGAAGATTTGTATAACGAAGACGTGCACATGGAGTCACGCTCACCAACCCCCGAGATTGAGATGGAGGATGAAGCGGGCCACAAGGGTACGCTGACAAAGATCATGACCAGCTTCGCGCATCCTATCCAGTTCGGTACCATCGAAAACACTTCTGACTGCAACTTCTGTGAGCTACCGATATTCGGATTCGTTGGCCATTTCGAGAAGGAGGTTCATGTAATCCGTTGGTACGGCGGACATGGGTACACGGAAGTCGGTGGAGGCCATGCGCAGGACAAGGAGGGGGTGACGACTATGTGCCAAATTTGCGCGATTGGTAAGTTGGACATGGCAAGGGCTTTTTGAAGGCTTGGACATTACCAAAATCGAGTTTGCTAACAGTCCTTTCAGGTAGGGCGCAGATCATGACTTGCGATGAACACGACATGCAGCGCATCTTCCCCGATGATACGGTCTCAAGTTTCGAAGAAACATGTGCCGATCTCCTAGAGGCCGCTGAAACCTCGGAAGAGGCCCAACAGCAACTCCAACGCTGGTGCTCTATGTGTTTCTCCCCAGCAGCGTTCACCTGCTGTGCGCGGCAAGCTTCACTTTTCGCATCTGAGGATGACGAGATGGAACTTGACGGGTGTGGCCTGAAGCTCTGTGCTAGGTGTGAAAGTAAGCTTAAAAAGGATTTTGATGGGAACAGTAGTCTTATGGCTGAGGCACTCGACCATGAGAGCAAGGCTAAAGAGGAGCACGAATTTTCTGGAGACGTGACGGTGGTCAGAGCGGACGTCGGATTCATTTCTAAGAAAGGGATGCTGATGAGAAATATGGAACTTGAAGCGGCTAAAGGAGACCTCTAGCATGTCATATAGGCGTTGACAACGACATCAAGGACGGTGCTCTATGTGTGCGCGGGAGCTACAGAGTGCGTGAGTCATCGGCTTTGGCTGAACTGACATCTTTATCAAATACAAAAATCTTTTACATCGACATCTCCTAGGATTGTTTCAAATCGAACATTGCGGTCCGTCCAGTTTTCTCTTCCTGTTGTTCCTAACGATTGTGTTTGAAGTGTCCGTGTTCGCAGGCTTCTCCCTGCGGAGACTATGACGCAATGAACTCGCGCGATTCTCCTTTCCTTCCCCAACCTCGCCATTTTCCCGATTCACTACGACATCATGAGTAAAGGCCCAATGTCGTTGGCGGGCCTCCTGCTATCCTGTTTATCATGGCCTGACTGAAGACGATATGGCCATGGTGTTCTGGTAGTGCTTGGGGACGACGCGTGTACCTCCAGGACACAGCAACTGGCACATGATCACCACAGGATATACCAAAGCTTCGAGGGTCAACAAGGACTCAATACATTATCGCACACTAACTCTACTAATACTCAAAGCCAGCAGCCTTGCGCTCTTCTAATCCCGTCTCATAAGGAGCCTCGGCCTGCGGCGTAATCCTCGCCAAATGCCTGCGCGCGCCGTCATCCCAATCGAGCAACGCACTGTGCGCCGTAACGCGATTATCCCATACCACAACAGTACCCGGCGCCCATTTAATGCGTGCTTGGAAGTCTTGACCCTTCGCGATATGATCGTACAGGAAGTTGAGTAGGAAGTCTGACTCCTCTTTCTTGAAGCCTACGATGCGTCGGCTAAATTGGGGATTCACGAAGAGCGCTTTCTCGCCAGTAGCGGGATGCGTTCGTACAAGCGGATGAATTGAAGTCACTGGGTCGCGACGGACAATGCCACCTCTGTTCTTGCTGTTGTCGGCTTGCTCGACAGCTAAGACGATGTGAGTACCTTTTCGCAGCTGTCTTTGATGAGAGCTTACCTGAGTGGACGACTTTCAAGCCATGTAATCGCTTTCTGAACTCTGGTGAGAGTCTGTTGTACGCTGCCGCCTGGTTCGCGAACAAAGTGTCGCCTCCCGCAGCTGGTCCATCAAGAAGATACAAGAAAGTCGTTCCGGGTGGCTGTTTCTCATACGTCACGTCAGAATGCCAAGTAATGGAGTTCGTTCGCTCTTCAAAGAAATCTCGCGCAGTGGTGTCATCTGTACCTCGGTGGACAAGGTGAACCTCAGGATAGCCTTCAGGAGCTCCGGATGTAGGATGGATGTGGTGCCGACCGAAGTAACCACCAAAAGCAAGCGCGTCTTTGATTGGGATGTCTGCAAAGTCTTGGTCGCGGAACGCTACAACTTTCTTCTGGGCGACAAAGAGTGCGAGTTCGTCCTTTCCAGCATCGGTCAGCTTGCTCAGCTGGACGCCATGGACTTCAGCACCGATGTTTGCGGTAATGTCGGCAACTGTAGCGTCCTTTAAGAGGTTAGGGAAAGAAGGATCAGCATCTTTTCCATGCTCAGTGTGCTCAAACGGCTCCCATGGTGGATATCTGAATCGCTAATCAGATCCTAGTCTCACTAAGAGCATGGCGATACTCACTTCTGTCCCTTCTCGTTGTCCCAAGTCGGGAGGTAGTGTGGGTATTTAGCAGGCGCGTGCTTGTCTGTGCCGCGCAGCTCGAGCTCTTTCCGGAATACTTTTGGGCCACCAAAGGCAGCTTCTTTGTACTGACCAACTCCAGACTTGTAGCCTACAGTAGTCTGTTCGGTGACTTCTTCGATAAGAGCTGGAGCCATGTTGCTACTAGACCTGTCTACTCAGTTGATGTTTGTGGGAGCGTCAAGTTGAGAGGATGGTGTATCATACATTGCGCAGCCTTATATGCCCGACGTCTACCCGACATCGCATTATTACCGCGAGTAGCAGTTCTTCGACGTCAGGCCCTGACATCGGACATGCGCAACCCCGCTCTCACAAACTTAGTGGCGAGTTGCCACTGTTATCGGGTGTCGCAGTCAAGCGATACACCTTGGCGATCCAGGAAGAAGGACTGCCGCGATATGCCTGATCAATCAGGAAGCGATCAGATTGCATCAAGCATGCACTGTATTGCTTCATACATACTTCCCGCCCCACACTGTCCGCGAATAGGAAAGACTGTCGACTTGCGAAAGGCTTCATACAGCCGAACCATCCCACGCGATGTCGAATATACGGCTTTTCTGGCGTCAGAATAATCTCCGCACGGCCCGCTGGGGCAATGGTGGATATGGTGTTCCTTATCCATGTCGCCAACACCCCAGCCAATCACGCAATCCCCCATGGAAGAAGACGACAACGAATCAACCTCGGATTTACTGGAGACAAAAGTTATGCTCTGCTGCAACATAACATCCACAGTTTGCGTGCTTGCAGGCCACGGGAAGGCCCTTGTCGCTGATACTTCCGCGGATAGCAAAGAAATCCGAATGCGATTGGGGAGTGCAGTGATGGCGAAGGTGGATTGATAGTTGGTGGATATACGGTCATCATGCGTTGTAGCGCTAGCAAAATTGCAACACTTTTCCTCCGAGAAGGCGCAAGTCCAGAAGCTTTGTACATGGGCTGGCTATCGCACGAGTCGACGGGCGAGGGAGCGTTCACTGATATAATGGAGAGATGTCCTCCAAGACAATCCCAAGATGTCCAAGAGCTTGACACTTTAGCGACTCTCTCGGAAAGTTTCATCATCGAAAATGGGTAATAGCGCTGACGAATACCCTGTCGACGGTAAAGCGCTGTACGACACTACTGGGAGCGCCAGCAGCAGCGACACTTCAGTAGACGGATCCGGTACGAAAGGAAAAGATGGCACGACGTTTGTCTCGGGGGGCCTCGGGAAAGACCACTACAGACCTGTAGAGTCTTATGAAGGTATCCATCGGTATGATCCAGACTTTGTGTGGGAGAAGAAAGAAGAGAAGCGTCTGGTGCGAAAGGTACACGGCAACATATCCGAAAGATTGTCATACTCTTGCTGACCTATTACAGATCGACAAGCGCATCTGTACTTGGGCTTGCCTAATGTTCTTCGCACTACAACTCGATCGAGGCAACATCTCCCAAGCACTCAGTGACAACATGCTCGACGACCTCAACATAAATACCAACGACTACAACTATGGCCAGACCATCTTCTATCTCTGCTTCTTGTGTGCGGAGCTTCCGTCTCAGCTCATTAGCAAGAAACTTGGACCTGACAACTGGATCCCTATCCAGATGGTAAGCTGGAGTCTCGTGGCTAGCTTGCAGGCCTTTCTCAGTGGCCGTAGCTCGTTCTTTGCCTGTCGTGCGCTTCTGGGTTTGATAGAGGGTGGTTTCATTCCCGACAATATCCTTTATCTCAGCTACTTCTACACTGGGTGGGAACTACCCGGGCGATTGAGTTGGTTTTGGGTGAGCTACCAGTCCACATCGATCGTGTCTGCCTTCCTGGCTTTCGGTATCTTGCGTCTGCGCGGGCACAACGGCATGGAAGGATGGCGCTGGTTGTTCGCTCTCGAGGGTATGTTGACAGGCTTGATCGGTATCGCATCATGGTTCTACCTGCCGCCAAGCCCAACGCAGACTGCAAGCAAGACCTGGAACCCCTTCCGTGGGAAGGATGGATGGTTCAATGAGAGGGAAGAGAAAATCATGGTGAACCGTATTCTGAGGGACGACCCCAGCAAGGGCGACATGCACAACAGACAGGGTCTGAGCTTCCGCATGCTATGGGAGTGTATCAAGGACTACCACATGTGGCCAATTTACCTGATCGGTTTATCCTGGACTATACCGTCTACACCGTCGACGGCGTATCTCACGCTTCAACTTCGATCGCTCGGTTTCGGTACATTCGAAACCAATCTCCTTACCGTAAGTATCAAGATTGGGAAGATGGTTGACGGAACTGAGATTTATAGATCCCGGCATACGTACTCTTCATCTTACAGCTCTTATCATGGACATACATATCCGAGCGCTTCAACCAACGCTTTCTTGTCGGTCTCATTTCCCAAGTCTGGGCTCTTCCACTCCTTATCGCCCTCGAAGTGCTCCCTGCAGACGTATCTCCATGGTCACGTTGGGTGCTTTCAACTCTCCTCGTCGGTCATCCATATGTTCACGCTATCCTCGTTGCAATTACTTCACGTAACGCTGGCGCAGTCCGGACCCGTACCGTGGCCAGTGCGATGTACAACATGACAGTGCAGGCGAGTAGCATCATCAGCCAGAACATCTACAGAGACGACGACAAACCGCTTTATCGGAGGGGAAACAAGGTTCTGATTGCAATTTGCGCGTACAACTTTCTGCTTTTCATCGGAGCGAAGTTCTACTACGTTGCTGTGAATAAGAAGAGAGATAGGATTTGGCAAAGCATGACAAAGGAAGAGAAGGAGACGTATCTAGAGACCACGAAGGAAGAAGGGAACAAACGATTAGATTTCCGGTTCGCGCATTAGGATGGCTTTCTGAAACCAGCGGTCATCGAATTCAGTCGTATATACTTTCAGTGCTCTTGATAGATCAACATCACAACTATTCGAATACATATACAAGTTACCCCCATACAATGTAAATATCGCCACCTACCAGGGCAGCTCCTCTCCGCTCCGATGGAAGAACATCCCTGTGCTTTCCATCCCCTTCTTACTCAGCACATCCCATAAACCCTCCGCCGCTACCTCCGGCTCCACCGCGCCTGGCACATCTTCCTCCTTATGTCTAGCATCCAGCGCTGTCTTAACAATCCCCGGGTGCAGCACAAGTACCGCCACACCCTCGTCTTTCAGATCCACACTCGCGCTCTTGAAAAGGCTATTTACGGCCGCTTTACTCGCGCGGTATGCGTATTGGCCACCGGAGCTGTTATCCGCCATGCTGCCTACGCGACTTGATACCACGGCAAGTTTTGGGGATGAGGACTTGCGGAGGTTGGGAAGCAGGGCTTGCGTTAGTAAGATCGGGCCGAAGGTGTTTACGGAGAAGGTGTTCTGGAGAGTGGAGAGAGAGACTGTTGTGAGGTTGTCTGACGAGGGTGCGGACATGACGCCTGCGACATGAAGGAGGAGATCGATAGGTGTGTCATGTGTGATGGATTGAGCGAAAGAGGTTATGGAGTCCGGCGAAGAGATATCGAGTTGATGGGTAGAGCAGTCTAGAGATTCGATGACCGGGCCGAGGGTTTTGTCCACCGCTATCACTTTGTAGTCCTATGTTGGTATGTCAGGGTATCTGCGATAGAGTATATTCTAGTAACTATCACTTACCTCTCTAATGAGGATTTTGGCAAGGGCATTTCCGATGCCGGAGTTTGCGCCTGTGATTACTGCTGTGGGCATAGTGGAAGATGGAAGGTCAGACAGGCTGAGCTAAGCAGTTATGACTTTGAGAACATACAGTAGTATCTGATATATTAACTTTTGGCAAGTAGCCGACATGATCAATGTTATTATACATGTAGATGACCAATGACCAATGACCAATGACCTATGACGTCAATGACGTCCATCTTACAAAGCAGAGAGCTTACTATCATGCTTGTGTCTACAAACTTACAAGATCTTAGAAACGCTTTCAAGGGGATAATCTATCGCGCAAGTAGGCAATCACATACACGACCCATGTTGCGCGTTTCGTTCAGTAGGCCTAGGAGACGCGCGACGCCTAATGTGGTTAGCCATCATTTGTTGAGGAGCTTCCGCTGTCATCGAGACGCGCCTGAGTTGTGTTCGGACACCTAACATACGATATCCGAACTTGGAAATTACCAAAACTTCGCGAGCAGTATCAACGGCATCAACGTGATCTACGAAGGCGGTACCGCACTAGTCTAAGTAGTCAGAGGCCACGGCACCATCACGAGCAGCAACGTTGCCGGCGTCACCTTCGCTACCTTTGCGACCGTCGGCCGCATAGCCATACTCCTGGAGCCAAAGAGACAGATACTTGCTAGTAGCATCGTCGTCGTCAGCGTCGCCTTTGACAAACCGATGTGAGATGATAGCGGCACAGCCGATAGAAAATACGCACTTGGAAGGATTTGTGGAGAACATCAAGGGTCAAGACGAGTATGCCGGCGGATCGTTCTATCTGCATGCTTTCTTCCTGCATTCAAAGTTTGGTTCACTGAAAAAGCACTCAGTTTCTGCTACCCCTCATCATCGGCTTTGACCAGAACCCCGCACTTATGAGGTTCTCCAGATGAGTCTATCCGTGCCAAGTATGTATGCGCTGCGAGTAGTTCATCCCGATGGGCAAGAGAGATGGTGACCATATTGCAGCTGTGTGGTCGAAATGTGGTTGCGGGGAAAACTAAGCCTTGATGGGTTCGCGACAGAGATGATGATCATGCAAACATACGAATACAGGCATTGGGCATTCTCAACTTCTGTTCGTAAGAATGCTTTTTCGGTTTTGATCCACGTAAGCCGTCCAACGATGCGAACGCATTGGCAGCGGACCGCTCCACTAGGTCGTACACGTGCGGGCGATCCCGAGCAACTCCACACGGACTACAGTCTAGCCAGCTCCATGCTCACATGGAATACCTAAGCCACCTTCTTAGCAGCGCGTATACTCACATGCAAGCGTACGTGATGTCGCAGAAAAACGAAAGGACACACGGAAAAACAATGCCTACCTAGATAGGCTGTCGTAACGAATACAGCTGGACCATGTATAAAGAGAAGCCGCGAAGCCTACTATCAGTACCTCACCCACAGTTCGACCAAGGATTTCTTATATTCGAGGTCGAGAAGATGCTTAGCTCTACGGTCTTATTCCTGGCTGCATCTTTGGCTCTGCCAATTGATGCCCAACGGGTATCACGACTAACACTCGACTCTACTCCCACGCTAACCCTTCCATGGGGAACATGGGAAGGCAAGCCGTACGGCGAAGATGGCGAAGTAAGTCAAGTACCGCTCCTATATCTAGAGCGCGAGTGAACAATCTTAACTAACAATCTCTTGCTTGGATGATATAGACTACTATTTTCAAGAACGTCCGTTTTGGCCAACCTCCTGTCGGTAAATTACGTTTCGCAGCACCAGAGTACCCCGAAGATATCAAAGACCCCAAACAAGTTCAAGACAGTACCTATGGGCCGAGTTGTATCCAGGCCAAGATAACCCAAGAGAACGTGACAGTAGAACCTACAGACGAAAGCAGCACTCAATCCGAGGACTGCCTGTTCCTCGATGTCTATGTTCCCTCGTGGGCTCTGGAGCCAGATTCAGGTGTAGATGAGGATCCGCTTCCTGTTGTCGTATGGATCTATGGAGGAGCATACATCTTCGGCTCGAAGGATCTCGCTTTCAATACCACGGATGGTCTTTTCCAAGCTTACGACGGCCAAGGCATCCGTGATGCGGCTGATCAAGGCGTCATCTGGGTGACCGGAAACTACAGAATGGGTGCATTTGGC
>Ga0268250_10000923_pt1 | contig 13188 bp, 7 predicted proteins | sample AgamicAsSfe_FD_200448 | JGI IMG/M metagenome (GOLD analysis project Ga0268250, IMG submission 200448) | Agave microbial communities from Guanajuato, Mexico - As.Sf.e (v2) (version 2) | ecosystem: Host-associated > Plants > Phyllosphere > Phylloplane/Leaf | place: Guanajuato, Mexico | collected... | reverse complement strand
CTGCTCCGCAATCGCCTGAGATGGAGAAGTCGGAGCTAGGTGTCAGAGAATCAATACCAATTATGCTTAGCGAGGAGCCGCCATCAGAACCATGGGAGGCCGACTCGGAGAGCTTCAGCGCCGGCCTCAAGGCTTTGTCATACGGGTACACGTCCGACCAAGCACACGACACTAGAGACATGCCGTCCATGTCTCGACACGATACAAAAGGATCGCCAGGAGATTCGCTTCCTAAGCGGGACACCCTTTATCCGGATGACTCCGCCAGCGTCGCTCCCTACCGAACACTTGGATCACTGACGCTGAACAATGAAACTTACAGTGTTGTGAACTCAGTTTTGAACATGTACCATCAATCGCCAGTTATTTCCCCTGAGTTAGCATCGATATCCAGAGAAAGGGTGCAGCAGGTCTCACCCGTCATTGCACAGCACAAAGATTGGGCATCGAAAGAGTCCACAGAATCATATCTCGCTCGGTTGCTGAGCGACGCTAATGGTTCAAAACACGATAAGGAGAGGCCTGAGCCCGAGAGAGTAGCATCCCCATCGCGTCCAGACTCATATACGCCGCAGCTGCAGCAAGGCACACCAGAATCACATGTCGGCGGCACGGCGATCATTTATACTTCGTCCTCGCGACGCTATTCACGGGAATCAGCAGGCTCTACCACCACAACCATACAGGAAGATGCGTCTCATTCTGGCAGCTCTTCTGGTGACCCTTCTCACAATGCACTATCACGAACGTCAACGGATGAGCATAAGTCAGTTGCAGCTAACCGCATTGAACTTCCACAACTTGCATGGACCAATGGTGGACTTGGACTTGACTTACAACACAGTATGCCGCATTCACTTCCAGCGCCTCCCCGTCCCAACTACTCACCACCGCCTCCCCCTGTGAATCCATCCATTGATCAGCAACTCTCCTCTCGATCCAATCCGTACAACTCTACGCCACAACATCAACAGCTCTCACGACCCATGCTCAACGACGACAAATTCGAAATGCACCCCGCTCGGTCACGCACTCCTGTTCTTCACGTTCACGAACAAAGTCTCGAGGATCGATATGGTACCCCACAACCTATCGAATCTACTGTAGATGTGCCATGTGAAGCCGAGCAAGGCGAAAACGGTCAGCCTGACCCTGCCAAGCAAGCTCTTATAAAGCGATATCGCACCTTACAAGAGCTGCTTCACACTGAGCATCAGTTCTGCATAGACATGATGATCGCGCACAACATTTTTGAAGCAACCGCGTCGAATCTGATGAGCGAGAAGGAAAAGAGATTGCTGTTCAGCAATTGCAAGGAATTAGAGAAGTTCTCTCTGTCGCTATTTCGTGCCTTCAAGAAGGCTGCGAAGCCTATTGTCAACTACGAGATATCACCCCCAAGTGGACCCTGGAACCGTGATTCCTCCGACGGTAAATCCTATGACTCCGGAGAATCACCAATGCATGCTCGGCGACCATCTGAGGATTCCCCGGATCAGTTCGAGAATTGCACTCTGGAAAATGATCGATTGACCACCATTGGCCAAGTTTTTCTCGATAACAAGGAAAAGATGGAGCGGCTCTACACGACATATTTCCTTAATCAAGATAATGCTAGTGCTTATATCAAGAAGAACCACGGCAACGAAACTCTATCTGGATGGGTCACTGCTTGCTTCGAGCAAGTAGAGAACATGACTCAGGCCTGGGACTTGGACTCTTTGTTGTTGAAGCCATGCCAGCGCCTGTTGAAGTATCCATTGATCCTCCAGTCCTTGCAAGAAATTACAGATCCAGACCATCCCGATCTACCGAAAATCAAAGAGGCTCATGAGGAATTGAGAGCAATGAGCCAGCGTATCAACCAGGCCAAGGCACGTTCCGATACCTTCCGCGCTGCCGCCTCTGAAGGCAAGAAGGAGAAGAAAAGCGGACTGGGCAAGACTTTTGTCAAGGCTTTCATTCCCAAGGTCGATAAGAGCAAGGCATATGACGAGGCCGACAAGACCTTCAAGGATCAGGACTACAAGTCTAAAGAGCAGAAGTTCGGAGGGCACTTTTTCCAACTTCAGATTGTTATTCGTGATTTCGAACAGTATCTTGATTCGATTACGGAGCATTACCTCCAGCTCAATATCGTGTTCTTGGGTTTCATCACCGTCTGCGAGGTGGCGCCATCTGTGTACCCAGAAATTGAGAGTACGTGGCGAAAGTGGGCAATGGCCCATTTCGAGCTGCAGAACAAGGCGTTGGAAGAGCACGTAAGTACCAGAAGATCGAGCCATTAACATTCAGCTAACCATCTCACAGAAAGCTGCTGTTCGAAGCCGGGTTTTGAAGCCTGTGGGCGACCTCTGGGAGATGTGGGTCTCTTATCAGAAAACTATCGAGCAACGCAAGAAATACCTGCTGTACTACGTTAAGCACAAGCAAGCACTCGACCGTGGGGAAAAGATCGACCCCGACATAGAGGAGTCGTCCAAAAAGTTCAGTACGATCAACGACACTCTCAAACATGAGTTACCTCTTCTCTACGAAAGAACAAAAGGCCTCATGCGCACGCTCATGACTTTGTTCATGTGTTTGCAGAAGGATTGGTACAAGACTTGCTCGAAAAAGATCCTTCCGCTCCTTGAAAGCGAACCCCAGCACACGACATCCCTTCGTTATGACCTAGAATCGTACGTCGAACGCTTCCACGGAGACTACAAACCGATGCAGGATCTTGCAAACAGACTAGGCATCATCAACCGGAACCTCCTGGTTGACATCTCCAATATGACGTCTCCCGTTCCAACGCTCTCTTCCGACGGTGGTGCGTCGTCACGCAACTCATCGTCGCGTCGTACTGAGTCCATTGGGAGCGAGGCATCAATGCTCGACTCAAAGACCCGCAACAGTGGTGGATATGCACCTCGATCACATCCACGAAGTCTCGACAACCCGCCGCGCTCTTCCCCTGCAGGACCAGCGTATCCTTCTCTCTACCCACCTAACACATCAGGTCGGGCTGGTCCGGGACCTACTTCATTACGGGAAGCCCGTGCACTCAGCCCTACATCTGACAACAGTGACGCCACTGTAGTTCGCAAAGAGCGGCGCAATACTGGTCCCTCTCGCAACAACCATAACTACATGAATCTGGACGGCGCAGTAGACATCGAGCACTCACCGCTGAGCGTCAACGCATTTGATTTCCCACCTCAACTTGGTCCATCCTTCCTCTCACCTTCGCAACCCACCATCCACACTTTCTCTGCGCCTACCTCTCAGCCAGCATCATTACCGGGATCTACTCGTGCATCTGGTGTCTTTAACTCAGCTCTGCCAATGTCGGATTCTCCAGCCCGTGGTAGTGTTGAGGATCTTCCTACTACACCTGCGGACACCGACGAGCCAGAAGTACTCTTCTTAGCAGCCAGTCTCTTCGAGTTCAACATTGCTCATGATCGGCGTGAAGGCGGGATACCATATCTCGTGTATGTACCGGGCGAGATTTTCGATGTTATTGGTATGAAGGGTGAGCTATGGCTTGCGCGGAATCAAGACGATCAAACAAAAACAGTAGGATGGATTTGGGAAAAGCACTTTGCGCGTATCTTACCCGAAGATGCATAGTTCGGCTTCCAGCAGTTGTCTCACCACGAGGATCAGAATTTGCTCAACTCAGGTTTTGTTGGGGGCGTTTTCGGCGAATATGCCACCAACCTAGCGGCGTTGCGTGTGTACGTTCCTTATCCGTTCTGGTTTCTTTCTTTATGTGATTCCCCAAACCCCACCTTCTTACCATTCGAATTTCGACCGAACTCACTTTTACATTGGCATTCTCCGAATATGCAAAATCTACGACCGCGGCTGCTGAGGGCGGGAGGCATTGCTGGCGTCTACCCTTTTGAGACCTAACTTCCTTGTATGTATTTACGAGAGAGATGATTTACACCACTTTTTGAGGGACTTGTTCAATCTGGCACGATTGATGTCAGACTTTGGTTGTATTTGGCAATGCGGTTTTTCTCGTTTCTTGTTTGGGGAAGGAATTTTCGTCGCATTAGTGTATAAATATGACTGTTGAGAAGATCTTGAATGGACTATCGTTCTGTGTTGTTGCAACTACTCGACCCACACATTGAATACCTTTTAGTGATATATCAAACGGATTATCTAGCAGAGGAGGTAGCACAAAACTTTGTCGCACTAGACGTAAAGTTAAAGCTACTCTAAACGTATTTACTGTGTATTCTCTGCGATAAGCCAAGTAAATAAAAGTCTATGTGTACTCCTACCAAGAGCATTTCGTACTACTTATAAAGAAAGGGTGTTTGTATAGAGAGCAGGTGACACAGAAATCTTTATTCATCTGGTGGTGAGCATGGGTTTCACGGTGGTCTCTAAACCCTACTCCTCCATTTCTGATCCACTTTCAGAGTCGTCTTCGCTACCTGACATATCTTCGTCATCGTCCTCATCATCCTCTTCACCCTCAAGACCGTATGCGTCTTGGAAATCAGCTAGCTGCTTGATCTCGATCTTGAAGCCTGCGTCTTCAAAGTCCTTCTTAAGGCCCTATATAGAAAAGTAAGCAGCGTTTCAGAGCAAGAACTAGAGGTGAATAACGAGGAACTTACGTCAGTCATGATACCACCGCATGTTACGACTAGATCCGTCTTTTCTGGCACGAACACACCAGCTACAACCTCGTTCAAGATGTTTTTGACGTCTTCTTCAGTCACCTTGCGCACCTCGCGAAGCGCCCAATCCTGCCAATCCTTTCCAACACCACGCGTAACAAGATCAATGAAGGAACTCCTAGCAGCGTCGACAATAGTAGCGCGCTCATCGACAAAGTCGCGCACGATACTAGAGATGGCACCTTCGAGAGCCAGCTTCTCAAACTTCTGTGTACCGTCGCCGTATTCCTTGATGACTGTCTTCGCTTTGTTGTACGCGGCAAATACATTGGGGGATTTGGAAATGCGGAACTTGAGTAGGCCTGTCTCGGGGTCGCGGAAAAAGTTGCTGCCGTATGCAAGACCTGTGCCACGGATTGATTGCCACATGGGGCCTTCGACGGCATCGAGGTAGGCCAGTGCGACCATGAGTGGCGGAAGTTGGGCGTTTGTATACCCCTTTGGTCCTTTGGATGTGAGTACTGCGAAGGAAGAGTCGATGGGCATGGGGATTATGTAGTGTGTGCCACCTGGGTTACGGCCGATATCTGATAGGAGTGCATTGCGATCATCGATTGGGTTCACAGTCGGCTCCGGGCCGGGCTTGAAAGCGTCGGTGAGATGTTTGAAGGTGGATACTGGGTTTGGCAAAGTCTCGAGATTGGCGGTCACGAGAATGCGCATGTTGGCAAAGGTCAGTAGGTGCTTTCGCAAGGCTTCGAGCTTGTCGAGAACCTGTTGGGGTTCCGTCTTGAGCAATTTCAGGATGCGCTTTAGGTAGAGACCTTTGACTAATGTTCCAGTAGCGCGAACAGCGGAAGCGGCATCGTAGTGTATCATACGATCAACTGCAAAGCTCATCGAGTTGCCGTCACGCTTCTCTTCGGGCACATCCGCAAGCATCTTCTTGACTGCAGAGATGATGCGCTCAGTGTCGAACACTGAGTCAACAAGCATTGATCTGAGCCATAAGACGACCGTCTCAAACTTGTCAGCCTCAGCAATGAAGGGAATATAAATCATTTCCGAGCTTCCGATATCAGTACCACGGTCCATGGAGTATTCAATCGTATCCTGCTCAAGCTTGGTGATGACCTCTTCAAACTCGATGCGCTTTCCATCCTTCATGATAGGAGTAGCGAAGAAGTTGGTGAGATACACACCGAGCAGAGGCTTAAGTTCCGTTGGTAGCGACGCGGTTCCGAGCGCTAAACCGAAGTGCACGAAAGAAGTTGGAATGTGTTCGAAGTGGATGAATAATGGGAGACCATTCTCATCCTTGTCCACAATCTGCTGGATATTGTTCTTTGATGTACCTAGCTTCTTTGCTAGTCCAGAGCGTGCTGTTGTAGTCTCGTAGAAGTGGATAGACTCGGTGCTTGGAACCTGAACACCAGCAATGATCTCTTCTGGAATGGGCTTGTCGTTCTCCTCTTGGGCTTCCTTGAGTTTCTGTGCCAAGTTCTTCAGTCCCTCTTCACCTAGCTTTTCTTGTTGTGCCTTGACTCGTGCAATCTCGTCTGCTTTGATCTTATCTGACAGAGCCTTTGAGGGTTTACCGAGAATGGAAACGTGATGAGCATCTACCATCCACTTGTTCAGATACGCTCGCCATTCCTCTTCGGTCCAGCTGTCCAAGGTATCGAATACGTCGAGGGTGGCCATGGCGTCTTCAAGATGAGTTCCATTTCGGTCACCGAAGACGTGATCTTTGATAATCGGATCTTTGTACTCATCCATACCAATCTCAGACATATAGCGAGTTTGACGCTTGAAACGATGGAGACAGTCTTTAAGATAGCTCATATCAAGCGGCTTGGAAGCGTGTTCTTTGAGGACTTCGAAGAAACGTTTCTCTGCATCTGCCAGCTTATCTGTCTCTACAGATGACAGGGTCCACCAAATTATCATGTCGGTATGTCCTTTGCACCAAAAGTAGACCATACTTGCAAGATGTTCCTTCTCCACAAGCGTGTTTACTAAGACCGAAACAGATGAACCAGCAAGGTAGTTGAGCAGTGTGTTGATGGCAGTCTCTCCGAGATCGTCGATGGTTTTGGGCCCTAGGAAGGCGATTTGAACCTCGCCCGTTGATTCGTCCTCTTCTGGGAACTCGACCGTGTCAACGATTGTTTTGCTTAGTGGTGGAGTCTGCTTCGACTCGACCCACGGACGCTTGAAGGGCGCACTATAAGCCGGTACGCGGTCAACGATCTGGTCCTCGAACTTGTCCAGTACATCCAGAAGATTTGGATGATCCACCTCTCCGATCAGCACAAGTCTTATGTTTTTAGGTTGGTACATGTCTCGATGAAATTGGCGGATGCGCTCTGCGGTAGAAACTCGTAGGTTCTCCATCAGGCCGCCTGTCTCCATGCGGAAACCATCGCCTTCAGGATAGAGGAGACGGCGCATCTGGAGATCCATCAGGTCGCCCTGTAAGTTTTGACGTCCTTGCATTTCAGAGTAGACAACACTTGTGTTGTTAGCAAACAACGCACAAGCGTCAAGAAATACTTACCCTGCATCTTCTCCTTTGCCATCAACGTGATGAACCTCAGTGTAGCAACCGGCATCGGTGAGTGTAGGTACAATAAGATGATCCAGGTAAATAGGCAGTAGCTGAGCGAAACCTTCCCAACCTGCCGTTGACAGAGTATACACTGTTTCGGAGACGTCCGTCCATGCATTTGTGTCGGAGTATGATCGGGTGGCAATCTTGTCTAGTACACCTTTGAAAGGATATCTCCGTGAACCCATGAAACAGAGGTGCTCAAGGGTATGCGCTACGTCATTTAGTAAACATTTGTAGAACACGAGTGAGAATACTCACGTGCGCCCGAATCATCGTGGATCTCGGTGGCCACTGCGAAGTTTCCGTATACTTTCGGCCCCTTGCGATCGACTACGACTACCCGGAGACCTGTTCGCTGCGATTCATACTGAGTGAAAGTGGCATCAGCGTAGTTTGCTTTGAATTGCTGCAGCTTCTTGAAATGCGACTCGTGCTGTATTGACCCCATGATGTCGAATTTGAAGGAGAGGGGGTACTGCAAAGCGAGGCTGCTGAAGTATCTTTCTCCGTTGTGCAGGCTGCAGGCGCAGGCCGCTTTGTCCGAATTGGTACTACTATTGTTGTGTTAGCTGACTTGTCGTACATAGCCGATGCATGCTTGCATTTGATATGCGATACTAGCGCTTGAAACCAGATGTCTAGTGTAATGGGAAAATGCAAGACTCACGAGAGGATAAGAAGAAGTGCGAGTAGCAGAAAGCCAGCCCGGCCAAGGAAGAAGGGAATAATCGAAAGCAGGGTTTGGAAGAGGCGAGTTACCGAGCGATAGTACTGCGACGTCACGAAGATAGTGCTATGGCGAATATACTAAGTAGCCCTGATCCAGATTTGTCTCCTGTGATTGTCATCAAACGCATATGTGCCAGGTTCTTCAATCGACCACACGCCTTGAGCGTGGCGGGGTAAGTGTGGCGGGGCAGGGGACGCATGCGTTGACGTCGCTTGGGTGTCCGTGCAGCTTCAATGTTGGTCCTGCAACGTTGCGGCTGCCCTCGCTGCGAATTAGCCTACCCTTGTGCTCTTCTTGATATCGACATGTCAACCGCCCCGTAATTACAGATGCCTTCGCAAGTTTCGGATCATCAGCTAGGCGACGCGCTGCTCCAGTCAGCCGCACACGGAGCGTTTCCCCAGGATGAACATGTCGCGTCTGCAACCGTACCTTCCAGCGCACTTCCCAAGCTGCTCGAGGTGGTCGCCAAGGCACGAGAAGACACAAAGGTGCGTGAAGCTACCATGTAGCTTTGGCGGCGCTGACTGTGTTGCCAGAACGAAGTACGCAAACTCTCAACAGAAGCCGCGCCGGACGTCGATGGCTGGATAGCACAGGCACGCAAGCTGCAGGACGACATCAAACGCTCGCAAGAAACGGCCAAGGATATCGTAAAACAAGCCGAAGCTGGCAAAGAAAACACCGCTCGCGTCCAGGATGCTGCAAGCAAGGTCAGCCTGTTGCATACCGAGATTGCATATAATGAGAGCTTGGCACAAGCGGTGGAGCAGCTGAGAGATATCTCGACTCTGCTGGACTCCGCCCAGAATGCTGCTGTACATGGCCATGTCATACACGCTATACAAATATTGGAGGACGCAGATGGCGCCTTTCAAAGACTGGGGCCTTTCACCACCACGAGAGTAGTGGGTGTGTTGAAGAACAAGGAAGAGCAGCTGAAGAAAGCTATCGTGGAAACCGTGACAGAGTCATGGAACGGGCTGATTTCGGTTGACAATACCAGCCACAGAATCGCACTGCATCAGTCCATCGAACGCGAGGCCAAGGTCGATATCAATACAACCATCGAAGCGCTTACAAAACTGGGGCTTCTTGATAGCTTCGTCACCCGCCTAAGCCGTGATCTTGACAGAGTCATAATCTTCCCCCGCCTTGCCATGGGTACCGACCGCGTCGTGTCCGCATTTGAAATCCAAGAGGACGTCATCCAACGTGCTGGTCCGGTCAACGATGGTAGGATAAAAGCTACCTTAGAGGATATCCACTTGCTCGTCGAGTTTCTGAGCACGCGCCTACCGCCTAGCATTGCTGTTCCACTATCATCCAAAGTTATTCCGATCGTCGCTTCTCGTCTGATCTCGAACCTGCTTTTGCCTGCCGTGCCATTATCCACAGAAGGAATCCCGCACTTTCAAGAGTCGCTCTCTTATGTCTTGGGCTTGGTCGAGTATCTTGATGAGCTAGGCTGGTCTGGCCAGAATCGTCTAGCCGAATGGGTGGATAAGTCTGCCGAGATATGGCTTGCTAAACAGAAAGAGCATGCGATTTCCCGAGTGCAGGCCATGTTCCCAAAGACTGTGCGAGAGAAGAAAACGGTTGAAAGGGTCGAGACGCAAGTCATCTCAAAAGGCGATGCATTGCATGCCGGAGATGAACAGGAAGACGACTGGGCTGCTGACTGGGACGAGGAAGGAGAAGTCACAGAAGAGAAAAAACAGACTGTCGAAGATGAAGAAGAAGATATGAGCGCTTGGGGTGAGGATGATGATGTGGTCGATGATGAGTTGAAAGAGCAGGAGACCAAGGAAAAGCCAGCTGATGCAGAGGATGCAGATGATTGGGGTGCAGATTGGGACGATGAGACTGACACCAAACCTGCTGCATCGCCAAAGCCTGCAAGAACCATACCAGAGCAACCGAAAACAAACGGAAAACCTGCATCTCAAAAACAGCCCGCGAATCAGGAGGTCACACTTCGAGAAACATACACAGTAACGGCGATTCCGGATGCTATCATGGAAATCATCTTGCAGGTCATTGCAGAGGTAGACACACTGAATTCCCCCGAGCTCGTCAAGTCCGCAATCGCACCCGCAAGCGGAGGCCTATACGCCATTCCTAGCCTCCTCCTTGCAATGTACCGAGCTACTGCTGTGATGCATTACTCTAAAGACGTCGCAAGTAACATGCTCATCTACAACGATTGTCAGCGGCTGTCAGATCGTTTGCGACTTTTTCTTCAAGACCAGGCTGAGAAAGATCAAACATCAGCATTACCACAGCATTTGCAACCATCTAAACGTCTCAAGCCGATGCTCGAGTCTGATATCAAGTCAGTTGACGGATTTGGAAAGCGTGCGTATGGACGCGAGATGGAGTCACAAAGACAAATCATCAGGGATCATCTTGAAGACGCGCAGGGCTTTCAAGGATGTACTAACGTTCCCTTTGCTACGGTCTGTGATGATGCTATCGCCACGACTATCGACCGCATAGGTGATGTGAAGCGACAATGGCAGAATGTCCTCTCTCACAGCGCCCTACTCCAATCACTTGGCTCACTGGTATCAGCTGCCCTTACCAAATTTGTCACCGACGTCGAGGACATGTCAGATATCGCAGAAGACGAGTCAAGAAAACTGCACGGATACTGCGTGTCACTTGCTACCCTGTCCCAGCATTTCCAAACAGAAGATGGTAATGGAGAGACGAGAGATATGGCCGGTATTTACACGCCCAATTGGTTTAAGTTCCAATACCTGAGCGAGATATTGGACAGCAGCCTTGCAGATATCAAATACTTCTGGACAGATGGTGAGCTGAAGTTGGAGATGGAGGCTGACGAGGTTGTGGGCCTGATCGAGGCGCTGTTCGCGCCTAGCGATCATCGGAGGAGAGCTATTGCTGAGATTAGGAGGACTAGTATGACTTGATGAAATGATATACCCTTGAAGGGAGCACAGCTATGCTCTCGTGAGCGAGTTCATATTGTTCTAGATATGAGATGACCCAAGTCTGCAACAAGTGTTCTGCATAAAACTCAAACAACGTATGACCTTGTAAGTAACTACAATTAAACTTGAGTAAATTCGGTAATTGCAACTGTGAAGTCGTACGTGAGCGGAGGTCTACGAACGCCGACTGGCTGATTCTCGCCGCGCTAACCGCATTCGAAAAAAAGTTCGAGATCCCAAAATTTCCAAAGCTTCACAACTTCAACACCAACCAACATATATCTCCGAACCCGCCGACGCCATGGATATCGACGCAACAGAAACCAAGGTGCAGATTCGCCTTACGACACGCGATGCTAGCCTACAGATTTCGGAGGAGCCGAACATCCTGTTAGTTCAGACATGTAAGTAGAACTATCGCAAGCCTACTCGCTTGTCGCGGCTTTGTGTTATCCGCTGCGATACAGTCGCGCACACATTGTGAGCCGTCGCGACTATATCAGCGTATTTCTATCGTCGCATTACCTTCGCCGCTTCTTTGATACTGTAGCTAACGCAAATGCGCCTCTAGCCCTTACACGACACAAGCTTTCAACACTTGTGAACGAACTTTTACATCGCGATGACGACAGTCGCATACCGTTCGACATCTTGATCAATGGCGAATTTCTCCGGACCACAATCGACGAGTTTCTCACGAAGAATGGTATCAATGCCGAATCGACGCTGGACGTTGAATACACGAGGGCTTTGGTCCCACCACTGAACGTCACAAGCTTTGAGCATGACGATTGGGTTTCTGCTGTGGATGTTCTATCGGGGGTACAAAGTGGGCAAGAGAGAATATTGAGCGCGAGTTACGACGGGCTAGTAAGAGTGTGGAACACTTCAGGCGATGTTTTGGCGACTTCCGAGGCTCCCAACAACGGTGGTCGCATCACAAGCCTAAAGACGGCCAAGTGGCTGTCGGAGAAGAAGATGGTGGCTGCAGGTTTGGACAACACGGTCCGTGTCTACAAGTACGATGATGACGCGCGAACCATTACAACGGCTCTCGAGTTGTTCAATCATCGATGGGGTGTAGAAGACGTCGCGGTTCATGGCCCGTCTAGCCGAATCCTTTCTGCTTCTTCGGATACCACTATTTCGCTCTTCTCGAGCAATGCAAAAGAGAACCCAGTCGCACCGCCAAACTTCCTGCCGAGCTCAAATGCTGCCTCCAACAAGCGACAAAAGCTCTCAAAGCCCGATCGCACGGTTCCCGCTCGTGGCGCTCTCGCTACGTTTAGCGGTCACAATTCACCGGTATCGAGCGTCATATTCAAGCCGGATGATGCTACAGTCGCATACTCGGCATCTCACGACCATACGCTCAAGACATGGGATCTGCCTACCCAGTCGTGCGTTGACACTCGAACGACTGGTCACTCGCTTCTTTCCCTCTGCGCGATTCCCTCCCGAAATCTACTTGCAACTGGTACCTCGGCACGACACATCACGTTGATCGACCCCCGCGCGTCAGCTACCCAGATCAGTGTCATGACGCTCCGAGGCCACAAGAACGGTGTTGTTTCCCTGGACACGGATCCTTCTTCTGAATACAATCTGGCTTCTGCTTCGCACGACGGCACAGTTCAAATTTGGGACCTCAGGAATGTTAGTACAGGTGGACAGGTTGGAGAGGGAATGACTGGTGAAAGCGTGTACACGATTTACAGGCAAGGACGCGATGCTGCAAAGAGCCATGGTGAAGGTGCCAAGGTCTTCAGCGTACGGTGGGATCGTGCTGTGGGCATTGTGTCGGGTGGTGAGGATAAGCGGGTGCAGATCAACCGCGCTCTTGGCTCATAAGGGTTGGAAGTCCTCGCCGGTGGAAGTGCCGTTACAAGGGTGTTCAGGCGCATATCGTAGATACCATTCTGGCCAGGGAAAAGTGTAGCTTCAATTCTTAAGCGCGTTGCCCTTTGTCAACTCTGACTTGACTCTGGTGATACTTCTGCAGTCGAGACGAGTCGCACTGACTTCCATGCTCTTGTGCAAAACACTATTTTTCCCATGTGTATAGAAATCATCAGACGGGTATCCTATAGCAGCCTCCGTCGTCCAGCCGCATTCATGCCTCTCCCTACATCCCTCTCTGCTGATGCCCTGCGTGTGTAGCAGTGCCCATGGCCTCGTAGTCCTACACTCTGTGCTCAGCCTAGGCTTATCGTGGTAGACTGTTATTGCGCTCGCAAGCTCCAGCCTGAAAACTCAATT
>Ga0268250_10000922_pt1 | contig 13192 bp, 14 predicted proteins | sample AgamicAsSfe_FD_200448 | JGI IMG/M metagenome (GOLD analysis project Ga0268250, IMG submission 200448) | Agave microbial communities from Guanajuato, Mexico - As.Sf.e (v2) (version 2) | ecosystem: Host-associated > Plants > Phyllosphere > Phylloplane/Leaf | place: Guanajuato, Mexico | collected... | reverse complement strand
CTTCATATCCCATCCATCATCCCGCCCTGCCTTCCCACCAACCCCTTGTTTGCCATTAGCGCCTACCCCACCGTCCTGCAAGTGCTTGGCCTTCTGCCCGAATTTCTTCTCCCAGATCTGCTGACGGGCGCGCTGGCCGCGACGGTTGCTGCGGGGTTTGACGGTTTCGGAGATGTCTTCGGGGGCAGACTCGGCGTCGGAGTCGGAGCCGGAGAAGTAGCCGCCGAGGGTAAGGGAGGGGAGGAAGGTTGTGTTGGGGTCTTTCTGTGGTTTCGACTTTTGCTTGGCGGCGCGTTGTGGTTCCGGGGACGGGGATGGTGAGAGCGAGGGCTTGCGTTGGGCTGGTGGTGGAGAGGCGGAGGTGGAGGCGGAGGGTGGAGGTGAGTATTCTACGGAAGGGGAGTAAGTGCGTTCACGTGCTGGGCGGCTATCGAGCGCCGATGTGGAGTGTTCGTTATTGTCGTTGCCTTCTTCGTCTTCGTCGTCCGAGGATCCTGCTACTCTGGCATCGTAGGCTGCGAGATCGTCGTCGTCTATGTCATCGGCAAGCTCTCTTGTATGCGTATCTCGCGGCGAGTCGTCCGAGTCTTCCTCATTGACATCCTCATCTGTCTCTATGTCGTAGTCATCTTCCGCAGGCTGAACTCGGGTTGCAGAAAGTGGCTTGGTGCTCGTCTTCTCTGGTTGCTGCTTCGCCACACCCTCTCCCTTCCTCGACTTGGCCTTTGTATCTTCCAGTCTTACTCCTAGGGCGGCTCGTATCGGCGGCAGTACCTCTGAAACAGCTTCTTTGACAGGATTCGCATTGTATAATCGTGCAGTCACATTGATAGTCGCTTTATCTTTTATTGCGCGCGGCGGGACGGTGACTTCTGAAGGTAGTGCAGGACAAGTAGCAATAGCTTTCTCTTTATTGAGTATCTTATGCAGATGCGCTTCCGCGGCTAGTACAAGATCGAGGTTCTACATACACAGTCAATACTTGTGGCCTACATGCTTCAACTCGACCGCAGTACCTTCAAGGCCTCAATTTCCTCCTCGATCCTTGTCAACTCAGCAGCATCGTCCTTTTGTCTGGCCGTCTTCTGCCGCCGACTGAGCTTCTGCCGCTCAAAGCCCTTGGCTAGCTTGAGAGCACGATGTATGATCTTCTTGCCATGAAAGATCTTCTCGCCCGCGCGCTTCTGTGCATCATCACTGGAGACACGTTTGCTAGGGCCTCTGTGTTGATCCTCTGTATCGTCGCGCTGTCGTTTCGGCATTGTGTGGAAGCAAGAGTCGGCTGATCGTGCTTGACACAAAAAGTCGGGCGGCACCCAGAGAGGGAACTTTGGAATGCGGGGTGGATGAGACACTCGGGCCGAGTCCAGAAGTACCAGCATACAACATCTCCACCGAGCCAGCGCCACCAGCTGCAACCTCAATCACGCTTGTCTGATGTCGGCTGAGCAAGACATCACGGGCCGATACCGCGAGCTGATTCTCGACGCCTATAGGACTATGCTCGAGCAGGAAGCATTCCCTTGACACTGTGGCTTACAGTACATAATCATAAAGGAATACACTCAGCAGTATACCTTCCACGGCAGAACAATCACGCTCTTGTCAACCTTTCGTCAGTCGGATAAGACTAAGCCAATGGCAAGTAGGTCGACAATGATTGCTACAGTCTCGATCACAACCTCTCTGAACTCTTCAATGGAATACAGTGATACTACAATGATCCACATGGCAGCGTGACATGATGTGAGGACCATGTCGTGTGACAGAACCCCAGCATGTATGGTGTACCAATGAAGAACCTTGACTCTCGCGGCACCGGCTTGGGTTATCTTGCGCTACCCCTCACCCCTCACATTCGGCGGCAGTTGATCAAGCTGACCGAGCTTGGCAAGCCTTTGTAGTCTATATAGTTATGCCCTTCGTGCTGTCCTGATCTTGTCTTTTTCGTCTCATCCTCTGCTCTGATTCAGTTACCTCATCAGCACTGACACTGAATACCTCGAAATGGCCTACGGTTTCATGATCAAGCCACCGCCGGGCACACCTGGCAAAGCATGGCCTGCTATTTGTGTTGGATTGTTCGTTGCCTTTGGAGGTATGCCAAACTTGACTCCAGATTGACTTACTATCTTAGCTGATTACTAAAAAGGCGTCTTGTTCGGATATGATACAGTATGTAGTTCTGTTCTGTTCCTCCTGACCTTGGCACGGTTGACTGAATGCTCGGAAAGGGCACCATCGGTGACATTCTGGCCATGAGGTACTTCCTCGACACTTTCAGTACTGGCTACATCGATCCTCAGACAGGTCTACTTGGTATCACGGCATCACAATCTAGCCAGATCGTCTCTATATTGAGTGCTGGCACCTTCTTTGGTGCTCTCACAGCTGCACCAACTTGTGACTCCTTCGGTCGTCGTCTGGGCTTGATGTAAGCAGGCTTAGTACGCTCTAACAGCATACATCCGAAACTGAGAACTCTCCTAAAGGCTTTCGATTCTGGTTTTCACCTTGGGTGTGATCTTGCAGACAGCTGCTGTTCGAATCCCACTCTTCGTGGCAGGAAGATTCGTTGCTGGCTACGGCGTTGGCATGGTACGGTGCTATCCGCAGATAAGCAACACTGCGTAGTCCTGACTTGAATATTTGACAGATCTCTGCCTCCATCCCTCTGTATCAAAGTGAGACAGGTACGTTGGGGGGAATTTGACCACTTAATAGTGGCCACAGTCCTGCTCATTCTCTTTTGCTTTTTGGCAGGGACGACAGCTGATGAACACTCCTTAGCCCCGAAATGGATCAGAGGCAGCATCGTCGGCTCCTACCAGCTCGCCATCACTATCGGTCTCCTGCTTGCTTCTATCGTTGGCAATGCCACAAAGGACAGATATGACACAGCATCTTATCGTATTCCAATTGCTGTACAATTTGCCTGGGCTATCATTCTGTTCGGTGAGTACTGTACTACCAATGAGTAATTCTCAACATCTTGATTCTGTTTGGCCTAATAATCGACATTGTTTAGTTGGTCTACTCTTCCTCCCTGATACACCAAGAATGCACATCAAGCAAGGCCACCCAGACAAGGCAGCACGCGCACTTTCCAAGCTTCGAAGACTGCCGCCAGATGATGCTGCCATCCAGGAAGAACTCGCAGAGATCATAGCCAATCATGAATACGAACTGTCACTTGGCAAAGCTACATATCTGGACTGCATCAAAGGCAACCTCGGGTATCGTCTGGCTACGGGCTGTCTTCTGCAATCGCTCCAACAACTGACCGGTGTCAACTTCATTTTTTACTATGGCGCTTCGTTCTTCCAGAACTCAGGTATTGCGAATGGATTCACCACTTCCATGATCACCAATGGTGTCAATGTTGCAAGTACCTTTCCAGGTTTGTACATGGTTGAGAAGTGGGGTCGTCGACCATTGCTGCTTATGGGAGCAATCGGGATGGCTGGTAAGTCGTCGAAACTCTACACAAGTACACAAACTTACCTTTCACAGCATGTCAGTTTATCATTGCCGCCATTGGTACAGCTGAGCCTGTCACCAATCGCGTAGCACAACAGACCATGATTGCCTTCGTCTGGTAAGCCTGATCTTCCGCACCTACGACGCTCTCCGATCTAATCCTTGTTTAGTATCTACATCTTCTTCTTCGCCTCATCCTGGGGTCCCTGCGCCTGGGTCGTCACCGGCGAGATCTTTCCCCTCAAAGTCCGCGCAAAGTCGCTCTCCATGACGACTGCCTCGAACTGGCTGCTCAACTGGGCCATCGCATACTCCACGCCTTACCTGGTCAACCCCGGCGCCGGTAACGCCAATCTCGGCGCCAAAGTCTTCTTCGTCTGGGGTACCTTCTGCTTCATTTGTGGATTCTTCGTTTGGGCTATGTAAGTCGTGCTCGTGATTTACCTTGTGGTGAGAGTCATGCTAACAGGGTGATCAGGATCTACGAGACTAAAGGCCTGTCCCTTGAGCAAGTGGATGAACTCTACTCCAAGTGCGACAAGGCGCACAAGTCGACGTCATTTGTGCCTTCGGTCTCGTTCAGGGATGTGCAGGAAGTGCGTGGAGACGATCGCCAGATGTCGTGGATAGAGATGGAGAAAGAGGTGGGTGGGAAGCACAATGTCACTCATGAGACTGTTGCTATGAAGTAGGGCAAGAGCATAAGAGGAGTGTGTGTGTGCATGTGAGCGTGCTGATCACAGAGTGGTGGATGGAAAGAAGCGATGCGTGTTGCCGACAGGAAAGAGCGATGCACTTTACCACGGCGCACCTGCTGCAACCGCTATAGGTTTTGCCACAATGCAATATAGAGTATATGTATTCGATAAAAATATTTTCTGTCACATACGACCACAGGAGAATGAGAACAGGCCATCCCGTCCGCTCTGGCGTACTTAAGCATTCTACCGGCTGCGTAGTAGTTGGGTGGGTGACCACCAGCGAATTTCAGCTGTTGTATGTCCGATTTCTTTTTGCAATTTTCCGACCTAGCCAAGCCTTGATATTTTGCTTGCGATCGACGCACTGTGTTTTGCTGATCTTCATGGTGATATCCATAGACATTGCGAGATGAGTGCACGTGGTGAAAGAGTCGCGTGATCTGGTTCAAGGCAAATGCGAGACTGTCGGGCGGGCCTTCCGGGGTCATGTCGGCTGGCGTGCTCTTTGAATGCTTATATCTCTTGCCTAACTCCACAGCACCTCAGTATCCCTGCATTGTATTCTATCCACAATCGCAAGCTCTACGTGCCAAGTCATCATGTCTGAGAAAGCCATCCCATCCCAATTTACCGAAGACAACCCGGTCGGCCCTCCCGCCTACGATCCTCAAGCTAGCATTCCCGGTGACGTTCCCGCCTACGAATCACAACTCAACAGTGCTCCTGCATACGCACACACCACCTACCAAGCCTCCGCGCGGCCACAACTTCACGGCCGCACTAAGTCCGAAGAAGCAGCCTATCTCGAATCGCTACGTGAATGGGTCAAGGAGAAAGAAACAGCCAGACCGGGCGACGGCACGCTCTCAGCGACGCCGGCTGGGTATAGGCAACAGGCAGGGGAGGGCGGGAGTGGCGGAGTAGGAGTAGTGATGGGAGTTCAGGAACAGCAGGAGGCGAATGAGAACGATTGGTTGAAGTACATACCGAGGGAGACTGAGGAGGAGCACAGGAAGTATTACGAAGAAGGCGGGCTTAAGGGGTTTTGGCGCAATTTGAGAGGGCAGAGGAAGGGGTCGGTGTTTGGGGACAGTAGGGAGGGGAGTCGTGAACGCAGTAGCGAGCGAAGTCGTGATCGTGGAGTTGAAAGCGAGCATGGACAGCGCTAGATAAGCGGTGGCTTGGTGAGAGTGTGTTTGAGGAGCCCAATTCCTTTAGTACAAGCTTTCTGTATTACCGGCAATGCTTGGTACTCGTGACACCGGGAAAGAGCACAAGGCTGTCGAGCTCTCTGTTCATGCTTGAGGAGAGGTAGTCTTGGAGGAGGCGACTAGTAGTGACTCTGAATAGCGGTATTCGCCGAGGAAGACCTAGCCGTCCGTGTAACTAAGGGCTTGTGCTTTAAAATGAGAGATCGGAAAAACTCAGAGCGATGAAGAAATGGCCTTTCCAAGTCACACTAGACTTACGACACGGAAAACAAGGCAGCTGATCAAAGTTTTCCCGGTCGCTTCCCAAACACGCACAAAAGACGGGCCGGTGAGCTGATCATGAGACCTTTTGCGGGTGGTTTAGCCAATGAGCAATCGTTTCGGCATGCCGTTGTTCCGGCTCCCTTGTCTTGGCTTGCATTATTCCGGTGTACTTTCTTGGCTGACCTCTTATCAGATGAGATAGCAAGAGGGGAAGAGTCTGCTGAGTGGTGTGTGATATCTGGCTCTGGCCTCCCCCTTGTCGTGTTGTATTGCGGACGTTGAGAGCTAAAGTCATGTGTACCTCCGTCATCTTGCTGTGCTGGGGTCTTCTGAATATGTTATCTCTCTTGTGATTACCATTCATTCTATTACTGAAAATACTTACTCCTCCTCTCGTATCAGCCGTGTCTCACTTGAGCGTCCTTTGTCATATCTTCCTAGACCTCATCAGCCTATCCTTCGAAATGCCAGTCACCGCACCCATCATACCGCATAGAGACGGCCTAGCTCTTGAGGAGACATCAGACAATATCGACACCGTCAACGCCTTGAAAGCCACCCTGAAGGCCAAGTCTGGCACACAGCCTTCAGCAGACTTCGACCAGCAAAGCCAATTCGACGCCTCCAAAGACAAGACGCAGTTCCGACAGTATGAGGATGCTTGTGACCGAGTGAAGAACTTCTACCTCGAGCAACACACCAAGCAGACTGTGGCGTACAACCTCCGTGCTCGTCATCGATTCCACACAGAGACCAGAGCGGAGATGACGATCTGGGAAGCGATCCAGAAGCTGAACACGCTGATTGATGAGTCCGATCCAGATACGGATTTGTCACAGATTGAACATCTCTTGCAGACTGCTGAGGCGATCAGGCGGGATGGGAAGCCGAAGGTATGAGGATGCATGCTTTATCAACTCAATGTGCTAATAATAAGTAGTGGATGCAGCTAACCGGCTTGATCCATGATCTAGGCAAACTGCTTTTCTTCTACGGCGCCGAAGGCCAATGGGACGTCGTCGGAGACACCTTTCCCGTTGGATGTGCCTTTGATGAACGCATCATATATCCTGGAAGTTTCGCAGCCAATTCTGATGCACGAGACCCGATATACTCGACCAAGTTCGGTATCTACAGCCCAGGATGTGGTCTCGACAAAGTGATGCTGAGCTGGGGTCATGATGAGTATCTTTACAATATTTGCAAAGAGCAAAGTACGCTGCCGGACGAAGCGTTGGCGATGATCAGATATCACTCCTTCTACCCGTGGCATAGTGCTGGAGCGTACCATGAGTTGATGAATGAGAAAGATCATGAGATGCTTAAGGTTAGTCGCGGTGTCGTGCTCAACTGTACTCGGTACTGATATTCAATAGGCCGTTCAAGCCTTCAATCCGTATGATCTATACAGCAAGAGCGATGAACCTCCGAAGGTGGATGAGCTGAAGGGGTACTACATGCAGCTCATCAACGAGTATTTCCCTAATCCGGTGATTCGGTGGTGATGTAGGTGTTTGCCAGGGGTGGTCAAGGGCTGTCGAGCTCCGCTAGAGCGACAATGTAGCTTTCACTTAGGTACTTTGTTCAAACGAATATAATCTGATGTCATGAGTGGTTGCATGAGCTTTACATACGCCAGACATGATAGAGATGTGAGAGACCCGACTGCGCCCCAACAAGTCTGTTTCTTGTCGCACTGTTGCTGTAAATGAGACTGGCATAGGTTCGTTGTCATCGATGTACTGTCGAGTGCAGAAGGTGCCTGAGGGTTCCATGCGATTTTCAGTTTAGCGCAGAACGTCTGCTCAACGCTATCGCTCGTGGGCCGCAAAGCGGCCACGCGTGCCTATTGAGCAAAATGCATTTATTTAAATGTGTCACATCTCTTGGTGGTCTTCGCACGTTCATAGAACAGCTGAGACGGGGTTGCACGAAAGTTTGCTCGTCTAATGATCAGCGCTCGTTTTGATGTGCACTACAGATCACGACATTATGAGATGCATATAGAAATTATGCATCTATAATTGGACATTTGGCCGAGCGGTCTAAGGCGTAAGTTAATAGACTATCTACGGTACTCTAAATCTTATCTAATTTCCTCATTAGGCTAGACTCAAGTACTTGTACTTATTCACTTCGTGAATATGACTTCTAGTAGGGCAACCTGCCTGGGTTCGAAGTGAGTTTCACCTTCTCTATTCAACGTCAACCAAAACAGGGACTAACAGTTGAAATAGTCCCAGAGTGTTCACCATTCCTTTTGGCGTTTTTCTGTTTTGATTCTCGGAATGCGGTCGACATATTTTATACGAGCGCACCTACGAAAGAGCTCGCGAAAGTGTTGAAAGCGCAATCAGAGAAGTCAGCAGCATTTTTGTGCGTCATCAGAGGCTGACTGACATAGTATCATGACTACCACTAGGTACAAACGATCAGATCCCAGCTCAAGCACAATCTAACCAAAAAAGACCAAAAGGAATGGTCTCACACTCTAGGACTATTTTCGATATTAGTGCTTGTCTTGGTTGACGTTGAGCCGCTCGCTGCGCTCGCGATTCGCCTGCTGACGCAAGCAGGCAGGCACGCACATCCACCAGATATGTGTTCCACAGGTGATGGCAACGGCGGACCGTGGGAAGAGAGCCTTGCTAGCCCGGTCAGGAATCTGCTGGTGTCCGGGCGTCGTCCCGCTCCAATATCGAGGCGGAGATGGACGGGAATCTGCAGATACTGTTCGGTGGGTGACTTGCAGCCTACGTGCTGGCGAGGATGGGGGGATGCGGCACTTCGTGACTGAGTGGGCGCTTCTTCCACGATGGCTGACATGGCCGTCGGGTGTATGCGTATCGATTAATAGACAGCCCAGCGGCTCGAAGGTACTGCTCACTGCTCACTGCATAGGACACAGCTCGCTCGTGTCGGTGGCTGAGATGACAGTGAACTACCATGAAGAATGTCTGTTGCACTTGATTGCTCATGATGATGATGATGTTGTCATGAATTTCAATAGTCTAATCTGCCTACTTCAACTACCCTGGTCACTCTCGTTGTAGCAATACCCATCCAGCTTAGCCAGCTGATCCTCTCGTCGATCAGATCTCAAAGTACTGAAAAGAAAGCAAACAATACCCCGCTGATATGTGCCGCCAAAGAAGCCGCGGACGGAAGAAAAGTGCCAGCCTCTTCATCCTCGTCCATCTTCATCCTCAAACTCCTTGATCACGTATTTCCTCATCCCACTGTCCCTTCATCCTTCTTCATCCTTCTTCTTCTTCTCCTTCCTCACCCTTGGCCATACTCGTATCGGCCCTTTCCCTCACCCACTTCACTCAAACCCCTCTCTTCCTCCCCAGCTTGAAGACCTCCACCCCTCTCAACATCATCCTAACCCTCTCGACCCCTCGCCTTAACGGTCCCCAGCCTCGAGCAACAGCTTCCCTACCTTGTATCATCAGCAACACGCCTCAGCACAGCATCTCAACCACCTCTACCCCTCGGCGTAACCGCGCCCATCCTCAAATGCGCCTGTCCCGGCAACTGCGGCATCCCCACGGGACTCGGCGGCCTACTGACCGCAGCCCCATATGTCGGCGGCGTCTCCGCATGTATCGCTCTCGGATTCGTCTTCACCGCCGTGTTATAACTGGGCATGCGTCCCAGCACATTCATGTCGTAGTCGTGCTCTTCGACCCCGGGCATGTCGTCGGCGTCGGGCGGACTCGACGCGATGCCCGCGTGGTGGCGGTCGCGGATTTGTATGTCGCGGCCTGAGGTGGAACGCGGGAGGTGGGAATTTGAGGCGGAAGTGGAAAAGTACGCTGGATCGCTAGCGTGGCGTGCGTCGTCGTCGGAGGCGTGGCCGGATTCGCCTGGGGAGGCATCTGTGGAGGCGTCGTCGTGGGATTGTGCCGTTTGAGAAGACTGGTTCTGTCCATTAATCATGTTGAGGCGGCGGCGGAGGGCGCCTGCGTTTGGAGAAGGGGCATTTGCGGTCATGGTGAGAGAGGCAAGGTTGTCGTGGGATGCGTTTCGGCTGGCCATGGTGGAGAAAGAGGGTGTAGCTGAGCCGCTGCGGAGGCCGGGTGTGAAGAAGCCTGCGGGATCGATGCCTTCGTAGAGGGGGACGAGTTGATCGAGGAGATGGCTGCCGTAGGTTGGGGGTGCGGATTGGTCCAGGGGATCGGATTCGCCAGTCATTTGTTCGGATGGGGAGGTTTCGACTTCGTCGTTGTCGCCAACTGGGAGGTTTGGTGAGATGAATAGGCGGGCGGGATGATGTGCTTTGAGCTGTTGGATGTGGTTAGTGGGTTGTCGGCTTTCTTCATTCAGCATAACACACCTCTGATAAATGACCATCTGGATTCTTCAGCAGAATATCGTAATGTGCTGCATGCTTTATCTGAATCCAGTCGTTGTTCTCAACGCTCTGCCGACAGTCCTTCAACGACTTCGGTAGCTTCCACGTCGCTGTGAACCTAAACATTGGCAATTGTGTGTCAAGGTCAACATCTTCGCAGTTCTCCGGTAGCTGCATCGTCCCAGTAAACACATCATGCTCTTCCTTCCACATCCCCACCCATTTGTGTTGTGTTGTCGAGTATTCAGGCCCCGGCTCAGTCTTGATCTTTCGTATCTCTTTCAGCGTAAACTTGATCCGCTCGATTCCGAGTTTCGCTAGTAACGGTGTGAGCTCGATTTGTGTCTGTATTGTTGTGCCGAAGACCCAGTTCTTTGCTGCGGGCTCGAAGTGGTATTTTAGCTTATCAGGCCATACTCCATAGACAGCCTGTAGAGACGACATGTCAGCTGATGTGATTATTTCCCAGTTTCCCATTTCCCATTCAACTCACCGACGCAACAGCACTCTCCATGGCATCCGGTCCCAACGTCCTGATAATCCGCAGATGTTTCCTCGCAACAATATCTTTCGTCGCAAATCCTCGTTCCGCCGTAGCCTTGAGATCATACACAATGTGATTTCCAGTCATTCCTTCTATACTCTCGGGTGTATCTCCAGCCAGCGGAAACGAGAAGCGAAATTGGTGGTTTCCAGGCGGTATCATCTTAATCGATCTTCCCTGTTCGTCCTTGACATCATGTTGTAAGCGTAGGAATGTGCTTCGGTTCGTGACGTTTGCTGATGCGGGGAGACCGGAGTGGACTTCTGTCTTTTGGATGTTGTGCCTATAGGATATGTGAGCATTCATTGTTTGTATCCTCAGGAGAAGCTTAAAGTGAGCTCCACCAATCGCTGCAGGCCATCCTGAAAGCTCCTCGTCTCTCCTCAGGGATGTGTACATACTGTGTTCTCCGCCTTCCCTCCAATACAAGCCTGATACCTTTCACCGGTATCGGGTCATTCGTCATGAACACCATGATGCCCGAGCACGCCGTCGCAGGTGTCTCATTCTCCGGTCCACGGAAGACGATGAATTGGTCGTCTAATCTGGTATCTTGTCAGCCTCCGGCCTACCCGTAGCTGGAAGAGCTCGGGTAGATGGCATACCTGATCTCAAACATGCATAGCTTCTGCTTGCCCGACGAGGACAGTAGGAACGACATGTCTTGCTCTAGGTGTTCTGCAGATGCGTGCTTTCCGAGTACTGCCTAGTCTTCCTCTCCTCACTCTTGATTGCGAGTGTGATGGCAGGTGTTTACTCTGAAGCTATCGGATAGTTGCTTCGCGTCGTCGTTATGTCGATCCCTCGAATCGCAGTGTCTCCTATATCAAGCGCAAGTGTTGGCAATATGCAGCAGGCAGCAGACAGCAGTGGAAGTGATATGGCGAGGACGGCGATGAGAATTATGTGATTCTCTTACAGATACGATTTCACGATATGACGAATTGCTCCTTTGTACCCAAGTATCTTTCACATCCCGCTACAAGATGTCGCCAAGACAGGCTGACCACAGGGCTGCCCCTTTCCAGAGCACCTTTTCGGAGCACGCTCGCGGCTGACCTATCGGACGGCTGGAGGGATGAAGAGACTTGGATACTTTACTAGCATCATCTTGAGCGTCGAGCACGATGACTATCTGCGTCGTGACAAGGTTACTGCTCACTCTATACCTGTGTCCCTCTCGCCTCCTCCCTCCTCCTCCTTTCACGACTGCAGTCATCCACAACTCGTTCACCACGTGTACCAAGAATTGACGCTCTGATCACCTCACAATGATGAGGGTCAGGCTGAATCCCAACTGAAGGCCCAACAAAGAATCAAAACCACACAGGCCATCTCACACCGCTCTGTTCTCCCTCACAAGGGAAGAGGAATAGATAATCATGTCTGCTATCCATTATTACGCCTTGTCCCCAGGCTCCAGCACCAGCACTTCGCAGCGCTTGATCATCCTTCAAAATCCCCCATTTTACATCCGCCATCACCCTATCTATACCATTTGGTATGTAGGTAGTCTTGCATCATCATCGCCGTCAACTATCCCATACATCATGCATGAAATCATAAAACGTCGCCACTATCTTTCATTATTCCTCCCCGACCATCACTACATTCCAGATTATGCCATCCCCATCCGACCGCGCTCGACTAGGCTACTCTCTACTGTCAATGCAGCCACGCGGCCCGATCCTTCCACACCTCATCATCATCCTTACCTCATCATCTCATCTCGCAGATCATTTTCTTGCCCAAAATCCACCCCACCATATCCACCACACGGTATCCATCCTTCTAGCCTCCCTTCCGAACCCTTCCCGAAGAAATGGACGCGGAACGACTTCGGCTAAGGCTGGAATCCAGATCGCAGATCTTTTTCCTCTTCACCGCCTTTTCTTCGGCGTTTCGGTTGCATCTGGCGCGAGATGCGATCACGTATACGATAGTGTGTCAAAGTGTGTTTGGGCACAACAGGCCGGCTATTATCGGCGAATTGATGCGGTGTCTTTGTATGCTGTCAATGCGATGTGTCGTGTCCGCTTGCTACTTGCAAGTAGGGGCGAAGCACGTCAAAATTCGAGCAAATCGGAGCTGGCAAAACAGCAGCCACACACCTGCCTGCATTTCTACATGGGGTAACGTGTGCTGTCCGTGACAAAGTGTGATATCCAGTAGTGTGCTTCCGTAGTGTAAAGCCACAGAGTGGTTCTCGCCAGCATCGAGTTTTCGAAGCGCGCCCAATCATGCAAGACATGATCGTTCATGCATACTCATCAAACTGTAAATCGCAAGACGCATGCGGCCAGCCATGCACGGCCACGGTGCTGGCGTCGTTCTTGGCATTGGCTCGAGCTGGCGGTCGAATAGCCGCCATGAGCTAGCACATCAAGCCTTTGCTGTTGTTGCTTCGTGTTTAGGCAGAAGTGCTTGTCCAAGGAGTATCAGAGGATGACGCCAGATCCAGTGCCCGCTCACATCAGGCACGACCACACACTGACCACACCTCACGTCTTCTTCGCGGCAGACGTCCCGATTCTTTTATACTTGCGTGGATCTGAAACGCTGTTAGCACACTCCGCTGTTCCCTCCTTCATTCTCCCGCTCCAAAACTCACCTTTCCTCGACATCCTCGCCCCTG
>Ga0268250_10000921_pt1 | contig 13192 bp, 14 predicted proteins | sample AgamicAsSfe_FD_200448 | JGI IMG/M metagenome (GOLD analysis project Ga0268250, IMG submission 200448) | Agave microbial communities from Guanajuato, Mexico - As.Sf.e (v2) (version 2) | ecosystem: Host-associated > Plants > Phyllosphere > Phylloplane/Leaf | place: Guanajuato, Mexico | collected... | reverse complement strand
ACCTTCTCGCACAGCATCGAGAATAAACGTCTTCTCATTCAAGGAGATATCAGCTTCGCGAGGCATTATAGCTGCAGGAAGGGCGCAGGGTTGAGGGAGTGTGTACTTGAGAAAGATGGTTTAATTCGTCCGACTCTGAATTATGTTTCAAAATTAAAGTGGGTCATCTGACGCTTCACCGTTTGAGCTCATGGTGCTGAATGCAAGGTACGGAGACAACAGACAACAGTGCCAGCATTGCCATCGCAGGAAGACTACTACGCGTCATTCGCGCGCCGCTACAGCCAGGACCAAAAACATGTCAGACCCTCCGACTGGCGAAGCGGCCTATAACGCGCAAACAGTGGTTGAACTGAAGGCGGAGCTCAAGAAACGCGGCATACCTACAACGAAATTGACACGAAAGCAGCAGATCGTTGATCGCTTGCTACAATTCGACGCCGAAACCTCCAGCGAGCCTGCTCAGAGCATTGCACCACCCCGAGCCAGCGATGCGCCACAAGTTCCCGCCCAAGTTGCGCTTCTGCCACAGCTAGACGGTCCTTCCGATTCACCACCGAAACAGGCGCAAGCAGAAGTAGCTGTCAGCAGTGAATCGAAAGAAGTTGTCAAAGAATATGTCGCGCCAACAATCGAAATCGCACCCGAACCAGTTCGTGCAATACCGCCTCCAACGAGCAGCACGCCTGACGCAGAAGAGAGTCGCAAACGGAAAAGAAGAAGCCTGACCCCAGCAGTCAAAGAGCAAGACGTGCAGAAGAAGCTCAAGAATGGTGATGGCTCTGTGAAAAGCCCTGCTGAATCAAAAGCGTCAATCATTGCGGATGCACCTATTGCAATTGGTTTGCCAGACACGACTATCAATCTTGGCGCTGGAATCACCGAGACGGAGACCGTGGGTGAGGTGGGTGAAACAGCTCAGCCAGTCGCGACAACAAAGGTACCTGAGACGGGACATAGCGCGGAGGAAGTGGCGAAAGAAGCTCCTCAACCCGACGACACAGCTGAGTCATTACAGTTCGTGAGGCGTCCTGACGAGGAAGTTGTCGCAATGGATGTTGACGTCCTCCCTGAGCCAACGACGACAGAAGATGGTGCACGAGATACACACTCTCTAGCTGATACACAAATACCCCAAGAAGTGGATCCACCACGTTCACAGCCTCTTGAATCTGATCCTGCAGAAGCACTCCCGAGAGATGAAGATGGACGAACAGTACAACCCGCACTCCACCCCGCCACCACAGCCCTCTACATACGCGGCTTACAGCGGCCATTACATTTCGACACATTCAAAGACTACCTAAATACCCTAGCCTCCAAACCAAGCACAACCGACGCCATAAACCTCCTCGTATTCCACCTCGACGCAATCCGTTCCCACGCTTTTGCATCCTTCACATCCCTGGCCGGCGCCGCGCGCGTCCGCTCAGCCCTGCACGATCGGGTCTGGCCGGAAGAGCGGGATCGAAAACCACTCTGGGTAGACTTCGTACCAGAAGATCAAATGCACGCCTGGATCGAGCGAGAAGAGGACGATGCGAGAATGAATGGAGCAAGGAATGGGAAGCGCTGGGAGGTGATATATGATGAGGCAGACCAAGGAAACATCGAGGCGATATTCAGAGAAATAGGCGCCGCCCCGTCAGGAGGACCAAATCACATGAACGCGCCGACAGCACCACGGAGCATGCTACCCAAGCCTGAAGTGCACCGCGAAGCCCCTGCGTATCGGAAACCCGAATCTGCACAATTCCTGGCGCTCGACACGCTGTTTCGCTCGACAGTCGCAAAGCCGAAAGTGTACTTTTTGCCTGTGGAGCAGGATATTGCGGCGCGACGCTTGGACGAGCTTGGAGCAAAGACGGGACGAGGGCGTGGCATTGGTGCGCCGGTGAACGGTACAGGCGCTGCGGACGGCAGACGATATACATGGGAGGAGGGCGTATTTGTGGATGCAGGGCCGGAGTTTGGGTTGAGGCAGGATCGCGACGTGAGAAGGCCGCCGAGGGGAGGGGGCGGGTATAGAGGAGACAGAGGGTACGGAGGTGGTGGAAGAGGTAGAGGTGATGCGTATAGGCCTAGTGGCGGCGAGTATAGGCCGAGGGAGAGAAGATACGATTGATGAAGATGATGTGTTGGTGGTGTGGTGTGCTATGATATAGACAGTGTGATCTAGTGGACGGACTTTGAGCCCGCTGACTCTTCCAACACATCCGGAGGATCTGCACATACAGGGAAGTGCCTCCCGTACGAGCTGGTCTCAGGCCCTCCTTCACGATGTCAACAATATAAGGGATCTTTTGCGCTCCATAAGCAGATGTGTCTGTCCATCCATAGGTAGCGCTTTGCACATGACCAGAGCGCCGGCTCTCTGACAAATAACGAACGAAGTCGTAAGAACAAGCATTTCATGCGCCAAGCAGATCCACCATCAGGTCAGGTCAGCCCGCCCCTCAATTACAAATCAACCTGCCGTGCCTGCCTGGGATCAAACGTCTTTCGGGAAGCACGGATCAGATCAAATGCAATCATGCAATCATGGCAAGAGAGTTGACTTTTTTCTCTCCTATTCTCGTTCTCATTCTCGTGCCGGCTTGCGGAGGGGTGGAGGTGTATCGTGGTTATGGCTTGCGTGCAGCACTACTTTGTACAGGCTCCGAAGTTATCCGTGGTTGTTTGATGCGCTCGGTAAGCTCGGAGAAGATGAGGGAAGGCTTGGATGGATGGATGATGGATGGTCGATGATTGATGACTGATGACTGATGACTGCATGTATATTCCTACATTACTAATCCTGCGTGCCCTTGCTTACGATATGTTGTGTCTACATCCAGAGCTATTGTGAAAGCAAAATCCTTCGGATCAGATCTGTGCTTCATATCGCATCTCATCACGTCGTATCACTTGACTTTTTGTTACACGACCGTGATCGTAGTGACGAGTGTCTAGCCTGTTACTGCTCTACATAGTTCTCAGCGGCGTGGTCTCAACGCAAGGGCTTTGCAGCAGTGAGCGAATAAGCAGACGAAAGGACAGTGGAAAGCAAACGAGAAACAAAGCAAACGGACGATGGACAGATCAGAAGTGGCAAGCACGGACCGAGCAGGAGCTTATAGGTAAGCCAAACTACTTTTTTGAGATAGTACTATTTGTTTCATCTACGACTACGGCTGTCATTTCACTATCGGTCCTGTCGAGGGTACTTGTCCTCATCCTCCTTGACCTCGAACTCAAGGAGACTCCATCAGGCTGAGAGCTAATATGGCACTCTCCACTAGATCCCTCACGTTCTGCGTGGGTATCTGGAGCGTGATCACGAGTGTAGCGTCCGTCATCTCATTACAACAATTACCTGATGATTCCCTTCACATCGTGCGGCACCTTTCAGTGTACTGCCTGTTCACAGGAGTGTTGGGTTTAGTGGGCATTGCAGGGACGACGCAGGTATGCAGTCACACTCGAATACAGCATGGACAACAATAGCTAATCTGCAGTAGCGCAATACCTCACTCATCAGCATCTTCGCTACCTACCTCCTCCTGGACATTGCAATCTCAACAGTCGTGCGACTCTTCGCGCTGATAGCTTTGCCAGCGTTCAGCCCGTGGCTCTGTTCAGACGGATTCAAACAGTCCTGGCTAGGTCCATCACGCAGTGCTCAAAACACCTTAGTCTCGGCTGATAGGCGACTCACGCTAGTCGATATGGACGCTCAATGCGACCAGGTCATCAGTCTACTACAGATGCTGCTGGCGGGCCTGATGGTGGCAAACGCTGTTCTGCAGGTGGCTCTTGCGATCCGGGTGCGGCGGTATGGAGCGGAAATAAGTCGGGATGAGTCTGTTGCGAGGCCGTGGAATCAAGATGAGAAGTTCAATCTGCTTGATGATGAGCCACGCGAATAGGTCCACAGAGGGTAAGTCCTGTCGTGGTCGGCGACACATCCAAGGACGCACTCGAGACGCTGAGAAAGGGTCGAGAATGAATTATGAAAATTATGCTCTGCTGGGTATACCCTTGGGATGGCGTTGCTGTGCTTTAGGATGGGGCGAAGGCGTCACGAATATGGTTCAGAAAGGTGGCAGGTCTTGGGTTCTATATAGTGTATGAAGGAGTCACGCAGCTCACGGAGTTTCGATGCCGCTAAGGCTGATAGTTCGGCCCGAGTGAAGCAGATCCAGCAGATCCAGACCAGACCTAGTGACCTACACAAAATTTAATACCTTGCGTCTATTTCATCTATTGTCAATATTGTTTCTGTACAGCATACTGCTTGGTGAGTACCGTCTAATAGCTGTCCCTGCGCACCAGAACCTCCAGTGCGCATACTCCTCATTGCTAAACGTCTGGTCTACGAATCTCGAGTCACACATGCCGAAAAAGCCACTCTATGTTCCTCCGCAGCACCCGTAGCCGCCCTTGCAAGATTCGCCAATTTCAGCAGTCCTAGGATGCCTCTGTTGGACACTCGCTGATCACTTGAATGTGAAACAGATTCTTCCTCTCTCCCACGATCGTACCCCCGTCGAGCGGACTGCCCTGCTCAAAATCTTGGACGAAAGACACCACACCTCGGCGATCATACCCACGTGCAACCACTCCCAGCTTTCGAGACTGAGCAAATATGTCGTTCTTCGAGGGTCAAACACCTAGCTGGGCTCAGCAAGGCCGGGAACAGAGCTATGAGCAGTCTCATGGTATGTGGGGCGGCAGGCTGAAAAGATTGGCGAAATAGCTGGAGCTGATATTTTCCTTTCAGGGAGGAGCTCACCAGCGCCCGGTCCTATCGATGTGTTCGCTTTTACGGCGCAGTTCGAAGGTCAGTCAGGCTTCTCTCACCATCGTCAGACTCCTGGGTTTTTGGATGAGCTCAGAGCCACGATGTGGTGCTAGACAAGGACACCTCACGACATATACACCTCTTGATCAGCTCGCTGATAGCCCATATAGAGATTGAGCGCGCATCAGACAATCTATTGCGGACAGGAAAAGGCGCTGGCGCTATGCAAGGCCGACGTGAGTCGTCAACCATGGCAGGAGGTGCTTTTGCCCACCAACACCCTGGATATGGTAAGTGATCTTGCATTCGCACGCTGAGACACGGACTCATTGTCGAATCAGGTCCTCCTTCACGCCATCACCAGCTGAACGACTACGATGGCATGCGATCACACTCTTCGCACTCTTCGTCCAGCGTTCAGGGATATCTTGCGAACCAGAGATTCGGACCAAGACCGAGTGAAGCCGAGCAGATGATGCAGGCTAAACGCCGTGCTGCCGCCCAGCGAGAAAAAGACCTGCGAAACTACCATCAGGAGCAGCAATACAACAGGAGTATGTGAACCATTTTCCCGACACAAGATCAACATTAACTGACATGTCGTCAAGATCTTTCTGGTGCGAAAGCCGACCCGAACCGCGCTACCAGCCCAGGCGCTTCAAGCGAAGAAGAGCGTCGCGCACTCATTACTCGTCAGCACAGAGCTCTCTATGGAGATGGATCTCTAATGTACTCACCTGATGGCTCTCGTCCGGTCAGCCAGGACGCTCGTGTACTCGCTGCTGGAGGTCCTCACGGTCCTAGCTTTGACAACTTCGCTTCTCAGCTACCCGCCGACATGAACGCAGGTAGTCAACAGGGCGGGGAACTTCCTACAGCTTCCAAGTCGCCCAATACCGCGTCAACTTTCGCCATGTTTGACAACACTCAACAGGCTGCAAGGACGTCAACCTCATCTCCTGGAGGTGCTGAAGCTCCTGGAGCTGGTGGTGTTGGCCTCATTGGATCTCGGCAATCGCAACTCGCTGGATTGAAGCGTAACAGCCCGCCCATCTTTTCACCTCTTGGCTTTGGGTTCAATGGCGACAAGGCCAACGCAGGAGACCGATCTGCTTCGGCAGCTTCCAACCCTGCTGGTCCAGGTGCTGATGGCAAACCTCTTGGCCTCGGGTGGGGTGCTGCTAACAACGGACCATGGGGACCCAATAAGCCTCACCCTCACATGGGTGCCCAGGCTTCTGTTTGGGGTTAATCAATGGAAGGATATATTTGTACAAAGCAAAAGCGGACATGGAAACAAACAGGAAACGTGATTATGGTGCGGGTGCTACTTTCGCTGGCGGATGAGAAAATCGCATATTGGGACGGTTTTTTTCAAAAGGGTGGGCGGTTGCGCGCATTTGGGCTACGAGAATACCAATTGGGAGGGGCTCTTTGACAGCAACGGACTGCTTTTTCTACACGGCTGCTTTCTCGGGATATGGTGTAATGATATCCCCCTCGCGTTGATTATTGCTGGGGAGGCACGTCTTACGCTCGGAACGGCTGGGGAATCATCTTTGCTATATAGCTAGTGGCAGAAGCGGGTATGGAAATAGCTCGCACATTGCTTTGGGGATCATTGGGCAAATGGAGTTGATGTCAGTCAAGGCGTCGTGTGGTGGAATGCATTACCTAGATACGATTCGACCATAAGCTTCCCTGGCCGTTATCGGGTGATGAAAATTGCTTATCGTATCGTCGCTCTTCAATCTCCTATCAACACCAACCACATTGATGATCCATACCCACAAGCAGCACTACACTTCTTATCTACTTCAAGGCTTGTCTGCCTGTAGTCTCAAGAACTGATTCTACTTTGCCTGTCCCCGCGTCCATGCGTGTTTCCAACACAACCGCTTCAGTAAGTCGTCCAGCGCAGAGAATGACACACTATGCATTGGGTGGAGATGCTAATGACTTTTTCCTGTAGGATTACATTTCCGGTATGCCTGCATTCAATCTGCCCACCAATAGCTCGGGCTAATGCCGCACTCTAGATCATCTTTGGAAAGCTTCAGTAAACTGAAAGACCTGCTGGAAAGAAAAGAATCCACACCTCTACACACTTGCTAAATTTGCTCAACCATCATGTTTTCTCGCATCACTCAGCAGTCCGCGATCAAGCCCGTGGCTTTGGCTAGGCAGTTGTCGAAGTTCCAGCCTGGGGCCCGCTTTCTAGCAACTGTGCAAGATCACAATCAAGGCAGCACTGGCCGACAAATGCCTTCCGGCAAGCGCCGGTCAACATCATCCAAAGAAAACCGGGCGACCTTTACTATCAAGGTATACGCGTTCAAAAGATGCCGACAACGCACATGCTAACACTTCTACAAGGGAGGACCGGTCTTCTCTGGGGAGAGCTTCGGTGCAGACGTCAACGTATCTGGCGAAGCTGTTTTCACCACTTCGCTTGTCGGTTATCCCGAATCCCTCACCGACCCTTCATATCGCGGCCAGATCCTCGTCTTCACTCAGCCGTTAATTGGCAACTATGGCGTGCCATCAATGGTTCGAGATGAGTATGGACTCCTTCGTCACTTTGAGTCACCACATCTACAAGCTGCGGGAGTCGTTGTTGCAGACGTCGCACACAAATACAGTCACTGGACTGCAGTGGAAAGTCTGGGCGAATGGTGTGCGCGATCAGGTGTTCCTGCCATCTCAGGTGTCGACACTCGTCAAATTGTCACATTCCTCCGTGAGCAGGGTTCATCATTGGCACGAATTACAGTTGGGGAGGAGTATGACGCCGACGAGGACGAAGCATTCACCGACCCGGAGGCTATCAATCTCGTGAGTCGTGTCTCGACCAAGCAACCGTTCCACGTTGCCTCACCTGGTGATCTACATGTCGCCCTTGTCGACTGTGGTGTCAAGGAGAACATCATTCGCTCGCTCGTCTCTCGCGGTGCCTCTGTCACGGTGCTGCCATTCGACTACCCTCTCCAAAACATCGCTCAGCACTTTGACGGCGTCTTCATCTCCAACGGCCCTGGAGACCCAACACACTGCCGTGCGACTGCCCACAACCTTAAGCAAATCATCGAGCATCACCAGCTTCCAGTCTTTGGTATCTGTTTGGGCCATCAGCTCCTCGCCATGGCCACAGGTGCTAAGACAATCAAACTGAAGTACGGCAATCGTGCACACAATATCCCGGCACTCGACCTCACCACCGGTCGTTGCCACATCACATCGCAGAATCACGGCTATGCTGTCGACGCTAAGAGCTTGCATCCTGACTACAAGGAGTACTTTGTCAACCTCAATGACTCATCCAATGAAGGCATGATTCACAAGTCTCGTCCCATTTTCAGCACACAGTTCCACCCTGAGGCTCGTGGTGGCCCCATGGACAGTGCATATCTTTTTGACAGTTACGTGCAGAGCTGCAAGTTGTACAAGGAGAGCCGGGAGCGACTTGGCAAGGGAAGGGAAGGAAGTGGAAAGCCGAGCCCGCTATTGGTCGACCTGTTAAGTAAGGAGAGAGTGGGCACTCAGACGGAGTATGCTGCAAGATTCAAGGACCCCAAGGATGTTCGGGGACGTGAAGGAGGAGCAGCTCGAGTTGCGGAGAGGGGTGCTGAAGCTGGAAAGGCTGCTGCATCGGCATAGGGTGATCAACATATGGGGGGCTTTTCTATGGCCTGAATCTCTTCCTTGCTTGCATAATATGGTCATAACGCAGTTAGCACGAGCTTGTTGTGCATCTTTCTGCAGTGCTGTTGTCGGAAGAATATCCTACACGCCAAGGCTGGCCTGCATATCTCCTTCATAGTGTGTAAAGCCCCTCGAACATTTCGCATGACCCCATCTTTCCAGTCCTCGTATTCACATCCACATATCATCCCATGCACGCGACCACTATGACGATTCACAATCTACCACGCTCTCCTGACCTTGATCAGGCTTCGTGTCGGCATCGTATCCTGAAGGTCGTCCATGAATGAGCCTATCGTGATTGGTGAAGATGATGATCGTGCGTCACTCAATATCGACGACAGGGCTGGCACACACTGAAACTATGCATGCCATCGAGAAGTTTGCCACTTCAATGGGCCATCGTCACTGCTGCCTCGGGCTGCTGGTAGGGGCGAGTGCTTGGCACCTCCTCTTTACATGTTTATATGTATCTCAGCCACTCGGTCGTGTCAAGCTGTGGAGCATTGTGGTGAACATGGCAAAACATTGAACCTTTTTCACTCTAAATTGCTGTTCAGCACTTCTCATTCACGGTCTTTACTGTATTGTTCTTCTGACTCGCCCAAGTGACTTCCTTGACGACCTTTGCCTCGTTCCACGTTTTCAGACGAAGCGACTGCTCTGATCATGTCGCCGTCTTTACTTAATTTTGACAGCAGCACACAAGACGCTGGTCGTCGTTCTTCCATTCTTTGCATTTTCTTCAATTTACTAGCATTTTTCTGCAACATAACTTCAGCCGAACGAGGCGCTTTAATAGATCCCAATGACCTCCTCGCATACGATAACGGAGAGTACGGGAGCGTACCAACAGAAACACTACGTTCAGCTGACTACAATGTCACACGCATGGCACGACGAACATGGAACGAGCGATGCGACAAGCCAGATGAATACTATTTCCTAAATACATATGGCGTACCAGCGCCACCACACTCTGGGCCACAGATTCTCGATAATAATGGCTCGACGGTCTGGTTCGGGAATGATTACCGAGAAGCATGGAATGTTGCGCCCGTGATATACAAGAACGAGCAGTATCTTTCGTTCTGGCAAGGTGATCCCAATGTCCGAGGACGTGGACATGGTGAGGGAAGTTTTGTCCTGCTCGATAAGCACTATCAGCCCTTCACGACCATTGAAGCTGTCGGCGACGTCCCAGCCGACATGCACGAATTCTCAATGACAGCAGACGACACAGCCCTGGTCATTGTCTGCAAACCAATGTTTCGGAACGACCTCAATAAACTCGGCGTGCTCGACAGCAACGGCTATATCGCCGATTGCACCTTCCAAGAACTCGACATCAGCACTTCACCCGCCACTCTCCTCTTCTCATGGCGCGCCTCCGACCACGTCTCCCTCTACGAAGCCTGGAAACGGCCTGATCCGACGACTTCCTACAACACCTCCGCCACTGCAATCGACTGGTTCCACCTCAATTCCGTGGCCAAGGACAAACACGGCAATTACCTCATCTCCTCTCGCCACACTTCCACGATCTTTTACATTTCTGGCCAAGACGGACACATTCTATGGCGCCTCGGCGGCCCACGAAGCAGCTTCACCGACCCTGAAGGTCACGACCAGGAGCCTTTCTTCCGTCAACATCACGCCCGCTGGCATGATGCCAATGAATCGTCTATCCTGACTCTTTTCGACAACGGGCCCGAGACATACTCACGAGCCTCGCGCGGATTGAAGCTCCGACTCGATCAAGAAAATATGACTGTCGCCCTCGAAACCGCCTTTCAACATCCACTAGGATACTGGTCCGAAAGCCAAGGCAGCGTCCAAGAACTCAGCGACGGCCACTGGCTCGTCGGCTGGGGCAATGTCGGCGCTCTGTCCGAATGGGATCCTGAGGGCAAGGAGATGCTGTGTGACTGGCAATTCAGCGCTCTTCACGATAAGTACAACGTCTACAACGGCACCTTCTCACCCGGTGCTGTGTGGAGCTACCGCACTACGCGTGCACCGTGGGTGGGGCTACCACTGACAGCGCCAGCGGTCTTGCTGGAGGAGAGGACTGAGGAGGTTATTCAGACGAGGGTTAAGATCAATGAGAGCGATATTCCGATCTGTAGCGACCTCGTCTCGTCGCATTGCTGGGAACCTATTCTAGAGAACAGCTGGCACGAGGGCGACGGCAATTACGACAATAACTACGACGAGGGCGCGGACGAAGATATCGAGTACGGCTACCCGGAAGCCGACAGTAAAGTCCTGTTCACGCCCTCCGCCTTATCCACCACAACGTCCACACGTCCTGGCGAGGCAAGGCTTTACTTGTCCTGGAACGGCGCGACAGAGGTCCGCACCTGGGAAGTCTGGAGCGTGAATGCGATGGACTTCAATAGTCCGCAGACTGCTTGGCCGTGGGTGCAGGTTGCAACGAGCGAGAAGAGGGGCTTTGAGACTGAAATCACCATTCCGGCTAATGCTGCAGATTTCTCTATCGCCGCCGTGTTCAAAATTGAAGCACGAGATGCGAGAGATGGGGTGCTGGGGACGTGGCTGTATAGGCGTGGCGAAGCCAGCGTTGACGCGAATGCACGGTCTACGCAGCTTAGCTTACTGTCGACGCTCTCCTCTACTTCGCCCACCTACTCCGGCTCAGCCTACCTCACATCGCAGCGTCTCAAGGAAACGTTGCTATCCCTGGACTTCGCGAGCTTCGACCGCATGTACGCACTTTTCACCGTGGGCGTGGTGGCGATGTGTCTGGGTGTTGCAGCGTTCTTCCGACGGAGGATGCGAAAGGGGTACATCATGTTAGCCCAAAGTCCGATCATGCGCGAGGCGAGGCGGCACTCGGAGTAAGCGACGAGGATGAAGCGGCAATATCAATATGGACAGCCTACTCTACAAGCACGATTAACAGTCTATGCGGGGTTGTACCGACCAGGCAGTTGCGTCTTCCACGCGCACGTTCGCAAGCCCAAGAGAAGCCACGTCTTCCTGATCACTACCCGCCACCTGTCATTGCGATCATGACACTATAGGGCTTCTGGTTCCGACAACGTCCCATGCGGATTAGAGGTATCAAGTCTCCGAGCGACATCACATAGACTGCGTGGATCGTGCGAAGACCATGACGAGCACGTTTGCAGTCACGAAGGCGAGGGGAATACGATTATGGGGGATATAAGAGCACTTCTGTGGGGACCGAACAATCCTGCTCTCGGTGGGCGGGGGACGTGGTGTTGTTGGGTGGTGGTCAGCGTGGTGGTCGGCGAGGTTTAGGATGATATGTGCAGACGCGTGGTACAAACATGAAGATGGGAAGATGTGCAGAGATGCAGGGAATGGGAGGAGTGCGAATATCGTGCAAACGTTCGGATACGCAGAGACTGCAAACGATGTAAGCGCAGCAGTCAGGCCACTAGATAGCGTCATGCACCCAAGAGCTGTAGTCACGCTGCACGTCGGCGTTAGGCATCGAGGTGTTAGACGGGAGAGTAAAGGGGACTGGGGTTCGTCATAGAAGATATGAAGAGGATGTAGGAGTGGTATAGAAGATACAGGACATTCGTTTCCAGTCAATGTCTTGTAGCGATACTGTACAGTACTCACTGACTCCGTCTCTTCTCTCTTGCTCGCCGTCAGTGTTTTTGTTGTCGATATTCCTCAAGCTCCTCGAGCTCCTCATATTTCTCATACTCCTCATTCCTCAAGCTCCATCCCCTCATACATACATGGCGCTCGCCTTTCGACCAGTCAAGTGCAATCACGTCACTATATACAATCCAGCGTCCCACTGCCTCTAGCGACCTCATTCTCCTACAAAGCTGCCCCCTTCTCCTCCATCAAAAACCCAAGACCATTCACACGTCGGTCGGCGAGCGAGGCACCACTCGCAGCAGAGCAGTCAGGCCAGTTTTCACACATCATTCGAGATGGAGCATTTCGGTGTCTTCTCCTGGGTTCCCGGTCGGATTGCGCCGCTTCGGTCGTGCGTCTGCTTACTGTTGACTGCACCAGCATCGGGACCTCACTGCTATGGGCGTGATGTGTGCTGCATGGCTGGCTGGCTGGCTGGCTGGGAAAGGAAACAGGATGGTTTTGGTTGCGATCGGGGTGAGAGAGGATGGAGGATGAGGTTCGTCGGGGGGTGGTGGCGGGCAAGGTAGAGGGTATTATTCAGATCTTCTTTCTTCTCTTCTCTTCTTCTGGCGATATCTGGCGGATTCCAACTCTTCGTCCATCCGCCTTTTCACCATCTCTACCACTTCGGCGCTATACATATCTGCGGGGTGTCTTACTGCCTTTTAGAACCTCCTTCCCATGCACCGCAGCCTCCTCTTTGGCCATACACACCAGATCTCCCAATCTCAATTCCGAGTACTTCTGTCCAGGTACAGTATGATCCACCAACGCTCTAGCATTAGCATGCCAACCCCAGTGTATCAGGCATAACCGGGTGGGTAGCCCGCTGCCGCCCTCGGTATAGGCATACCTCTTCGACGAGATAATCCACATCCTCTTGGGTAACGGGGTAACGGGTATACGCAGTCCTTGTATCGGCGCGACGCCAATACCGCTCGCCCACCTGGCCAATCTATCCTCAATGCCGTAGAGATGTGCCAGGATGCCCTCATACATCGTTTCCCGTGGGTGGGCGGGAGGCGGTGATTTAAATGGTAGTCTCTGTCTCTTATACAC
>Ga0268250_10000919_pt1 | contig 13232 bp, 8 predicted proteins | sample AgamicAsSfe_FD_200448 | JGI IMG/M metagenome (GOLD analysis project Ga0268250, IMG submission 200448) | Agave microbial communities from Guanajuato, Mexico - As.Sf.e (v2) (version 2) | ecosystem: Host-associated > Plants > Phyllosphere > Phylloplane/Leaf | place: Guanajuato, Mexico | collected... | reverse complement strand
GCTGTGAGCGGATTGTCAGCGTGCCAGCCAGAGGCAGAGTCGGTGGGTTTGCGGCGGTTGGCGGGGCGGAGGCGGGATACTGCTGCGGCTTGGCGGAGCTCGTTCAGTTTCGCTATGTCGGCAGGAGTCAAGATGTGCGTTGATGCGTAAGCGGTGAAGCTAGCCAGGTCAGCTAGGGCGGCAGTGGTTGCTGTAGTGGCTGTCGTGGCGGTTGAGGGTGCTGGTGAGGCTGGGGTAGCTGCTGTTTGTGTTGTTGGCAGTATTATGTCCACGACCGGGCTGGATATGCTATCATCGCCAGCGCCTGCTGCCGATGGTACAACCTGTACGACCTTAGGCTTTTTCGTCTTTGGTGTATCATCCTCGCTATCACTGATCTCGATATCTCGCTCGTCGTCTGAGACGGCGACCCAGCCACCTGAATCGTCGCTGTCATTATCTTCCTCATACTCCCAGCCTTTGATCTCAGCTGCCTCCTCTTCATCATCGTCGCCATCAACGCCTTCAGGATCAATCCCGGCTTCGAGTCGTCTGTTGCGTCGCTCCTGCTCTTTCTGCTGCACAAACAAGTCCAGACCTTCGATCGTGCCTTGCTCTTCCTCGCCGAATCGTTGTGTCTTCCTGTCTCCGGACCGTAAACCTAATGCAGCATCTCTGCCACGGTCCCGCTTCTTTAGCATGCCAGCATCGACATCGCGGTAAAGACTGGTGAGGCCTTTCGCCGCCATGACTACGCCCTTATCTTTGCTCTTTCTGTACATTACAAGATCTTGTAATAATGTTTCATTCATTGCAAGTGGCTGGCGAGCACATATCTCACGGATGGCGTTGAGGCCAGCAGCTGCGACTTGCGTTGCTGCTGCTTCCGAAACGAACTCGTTTGCAATCTTCTGTACGTTACTCTCGATCCACTCCGGTGGCACGAGCGCATGAGTCGCTTGTGCTAAGGACGCTAGAAACCCTGTTACAGACGCTTGCCGTGGTGTGAGCTTGTCCGTGAACCACGAGTATAGACCTTCAATGGTCAACTTGTGCAGACCCACAAGCCTGGTTACAAGCTGGAGGACCATGAGCTTCTGCTCAAGGTTCAGCTTAGCCTTCTTGTTTTGGAGATGCCTGGCAAACAACACTTCGGCAAAGCCCTGCGGATCGTGTAATAAGTGCAACGCAGAGAAGTTCAGCAGATGCGGTAGCTTCTTCTTGCGCTCCTTCCGCTTGATTGACGCCGCAGCGGCTTTGAGATCGCGCTCGCGCTTTCGCGTCTTCTTGGTCACACCAGCTATGTGTCGCAGCTTCCCCATGTCCATTGCGTTATCGTCGTCATCACTTGATCCTTCTTCTGCAGCCTCTTCACGCTCTTTGTCTCCTCCGAGAAAGAAGTTCACCCCTCCAACGATAACCTTCGTATCTTCAGACAGCGCCGCCTCTTTCATGATTTCCACAGCTTTGCTATCTGTCCATATTTGACGTCGCCATAGCTCACGAGTGACTCGGACAGCCCAGACACCTTTCGAAGATGTGCGATCGGAGGTTAGTAGGTTGAAGAGGACGTTTTGTACAGTACGGTTGAGCTTGTGAGCGGTCGCGCGTGTGTTTGAGGAACGGAGGTCGGAGATGATCTTGGTGTATAGGAAGGTACGCAGAGACTTGCTGGGTGTTGCTGTGAGAAGCGGGAACAGAGTGTTGAGAAGTCTGTGTTTGTATTAGTTAGATGATGGTCACTGGCAGAGGAGGTGGAAATAGTACTTTGCGGAGTCAATGATGTCCTTCTTCCGAAGTAGCACGAGGCTTCCTACAAGCTTCTCACGCAGCTCGGCTTCGAGTTCCGCATGGTGTCGTGTCAAAAGGTCAATTAGGTCATCGGGGAATTGGGCGGTGAGGTCAGGATAGCAGTCTGCTACGTGCGAAATAAAGTCGATGAGATCGCGTATCGAGATGATATTATCGGCAGGAGCTGAGGCAGGCGAGTTCTTGATGAGATCTCTGTACGCTATGTATTGCTCATACTGGCTTTGGAAATCGTTCTTGTAGGATAATGGGTCCCTTCGAATCTTGTGCTGAAGATTGGGTCTGCGATTGGTATTAGGTATTTTCATCCTCGATAATAAATCACAACGATACATACAAGTCAGCATCGACTTTCTCTAAAGCTCCAAGCTTTCTTTTAGGCATTTCGAGTGTTAGCTGCTATCTTCTACAAAGACTCGATCATGGGTGTTTCGCAAGGCGAAAACACCTGGGCTTATCGATAAGGTAACAATTCCAAAAAAAGTTGTCGTCGCATGAGCACGTGAGAGACTTGTTTCATCTTTCGACAAGACAAGCAAGACCAGACTAGACTCGGGATTCATTCGACTGTGGAAATTGGCTTCTGTATTCTGCTGCTAGAAAAGGCAAGCTTGGTCAGCAGATACATTACAACAAACCCACGCCAACATGGCAACAGCACTGCAGCAGCAACTTGCTGTCATCCGAGCAAAGAGCAGCAATGAGTTGGATCTGAAGGCACAGCGCGCAGCTCACTCAAAGTCACTACTCTTCGAGCCAAACGTCGCAGCTACACAGTCGATGGAGACGATCTTCCAGATATGCTATGAAGGATTCCAAGAACTCTGTGCGCTGGACGCAAGATTTGTCAAGTTCGAGAGGAGCATCTTCGCGCCGCATAGCAGGAATCATGATAGACAATTGTTGACTGCGGCCGAGAACATATCACTGGATGCAGCAATAGAGGCCTTTCTTACTCTTGTGGGACAGAGGATACTATTGAAACCTGCAGTCAAGGCTGTGGAATGGTTGGTGCGGCGCTTCCGCGTGCATGAGCAGAACTATGAGCCTCTTATCTTGACAATGCTACCATATCACTCGACACCAGTCTTTCCAACACTACTGTCTATCCTCCCGAAACAGCTCAACCCTACGTGGAAGTTCTTACATCCTTATATCAACAAATTACAGAGCCCTCCTCGAACGGCATTGGTTTATGCTGCAACTCACAATCCGTCCTTTTTCGCCGCTTTGAACAGATATATACTCATCACGGCGCGTGCACAGAACACGAATCCAACTCTAATGACATTCTGGGCTAGCATAGTCACTCCAGCCGTCAACGACATGTTTGATACCTCTCTTTCTGGCCGGAAAGCTATCCAGTCACAGCGCGAGGAGGATATGCTTACAAGGATATTACCCACGTTGAGCGAGGGACTCGGCATGAAACAGAACCCCGAACTGTTGATGGGCTGCTATATTATCGTGACAGTGCTCGTGAGCAAGGCCAACTTGGACGACAGAGCTCTCAATGCTCTTTTGGCAGCAGTCGTTCAGAGCAGCACATCGGACACGATTGAGGCTGCTTTGTCCTGTTCGGCTGTCGTCGCTGAGAGGAGAGAATCTCTTATATTCCCAAAATCTGTGATGAGGAGTTTCCTGAAAATTGAAGACCTTTCTCTACGTCTGACTGCAATTGCTTCCCAGCAACCAATCCAGCGACTCGTACTAGCTCTCTCACAAACTGTGATAGCACGCATAAGTCGGGAGGATGTACCGCACGGCGTCGAGCTGCTCCAATACGTCCTCAACTCTGATAGCATCACCAACGCCCAGAAAGAAGTTATTGCCAGTCAAATATCCGAATTACCACAAAAGCTCGCATCCAGCACTTATGAGGAAGTTCGTGCGCAACTTGAAGGCCTGATTGCTTCTTACAAGTCAGCCAACGAAAACACCAGTCAGGAGATGCTTGACGACAAAATGGACATTGACGAGAATGAAGAGGACGCCAATGACATTCCGATCGACACCGCGTCTCAAGAGCTTGTATTGCCTGCGGAAGCCCAAGAGGAACAGAAGAAGCGTTCATTCTTCGCCAAGGACACATCGAGGTCGTTCACCCAATTGCTGTCATCTTTCGAGCAGGCTTCACGTCACGAAGCACATGTCAAGCAGTTTAGCAGTCTTCCGTTCCTACGTGGACCAACCGCCTTCGTAACGTTCTTCGCTCGTGTTTCTGCCGAGTCACACTCTATCAGCGCCAAAGTTGCTGCTCTGCAGATGCTCAGTCAATACGTCAAGTCTCAGGTCGACAAGGCCATTGATTGCCAAGCTATAGTGCCCTACGCTCTTGTTGCGCTAGCTGATGATTCTGCAAAGGTTCGACGTCAAGTCAGAGGTCTGCTGGATGCTCTTCCATATCATGAATCGACTGCATCACATCTCGGTGAAGCAGACTTTTATGGTGCTTCCACGCATGAGCTTAGATGGCTATCGAGTAAGGACCTTTCAGCTTTTTTCCACAAGTCGTTGTATCCGGCCTTGGAAGAATGTGTGTCCGATGGCAATCACATCTCTCGTGTCGTAGCAGATGCCCTCGGTCGGACGTCAACTACAACAGGAACCGATCATTCTTCTTCTGACAAACTCCGCTCTTCTCAAAAGCTCGACGTATTCTTGTGGCTCACGAGTCACATGCGCTACACGTCTTCTCTTTCGACCCAACTTATGTTACTCACTACCTTGAACCTGGTCCCCAAAGTCGGTGGCCATCCGCGATCTAAGTATCTACTGCCTTGGTTCAAGGACTGGACGACAATCACGGACGCCGCCCTCGAGCAAACTTGCAAAGAACAAAGTTTTGATCGCAGTAGACTCGATGAAGCATCTCTCCAGATTGTGCAAACTGATGACCTGGAATCGATGACCTATCTCATGTCTGTCTGTCTTGAAGAGACTACTGCACGAAACGACTTTCAGATCCGCGCCTTCCAACGTCTTGTTACTCTGTGGCCACAATTTCGAGTGAATAGACAGACTACTACAGCTGAAGCTCTGCTCAAGGCAACGTTGAATCAGTCAAGTGGAGACGATGCTGGGGTCGTGCAAGAACAGGCGATCGTGACGTTGAAGTCAGTACGGATACAACCTGAGGTTCTCGCTACACTGGTCGAGCATGCTACCACCGAGCTGAGTCACCGCGACCAACCATCGTCCTCAAAGCGTCGTAGAACTTCGAACATGAATAGCATCGGCTCTGCACAAGACAGTGAGAACACCAAGAAGGCTGTGACTCGCTTGACGGTTGTGATCGAGCTGGTAGATGGACAGAGAACAGGTGCTGACACGGATCTGCTCTATGCATTGTTCAGAATATTGCAAGCTCTACAAGACTTCCATGCACGAAGCTCTTCTGATCTGGGCTACATCCAGAATCTGACCTTGGGAGCTGCGTCCTCGATCATGGTGGAGCTCGAGAAGAGCTCGAAGCCTGTCATACTTGATGCCTCGCACATCAGAGCAGATCTACTGGTCGACTCCGTACGGAACACAACGAGTCTTCAGGCACGGAGCACGGCGCTACTACTATTGTCCAAATTAACTCGCTATGTGCCCCAAGCCATTCTGCACAGCATAATGCCTGTATTTACACTTATGAGCTCAACGACTTTACGGCAGGACGATGACTTCTCTGCGCATGTAGTTGACCAGACAATACAGCAAGTCGTTCCATTGCTTGCCAAGAGCCTGCGAGAACAAAAGAAAGACCTTGTGGCCGCAACAGCTGAGATCATTCTGAGCTTCGCGGCTGCTTTCGAGCATATTGCTGCCCATCGACGACTACGGCTGTATCGTCTCCTGGCATCATCTTTGGGCGCTTCGGAGACTTTGTTTGCCATCATCGCTACACTCGTGGATCACTTTACGCAAGACGACGAACCCAAGGGGCAAAGTGACGACGTCGACGACTTCGTCGTGGAATTGTTCAGCCAACATACGAGTCTCGAATGCTTGCCCACCATAGTCAAGCTCATCGATCTTTGTCTTAACAGCCTACAACCCAAGCCCACTCTGTCACAGGTCTTGCTCAAGCAGGAGAAAGGCTTTCCGGTTGCGAACGTGACACGACTTTTGGCAGTCCTTCCATCACTTCTTGCGAGCACTACCTTAAAGGCTAAGCTCAAATACGAGCTCGCAAATGGTGACGAAACGGCACAGCTCCGTACCCTCTTCGCTCAAGCTTTAGAGACAATGCTCAAACTCACATCTGCAGCAGCTAAACATCAGGTGATGCGTCCTCTATGTTCCAAGCCTTTAGAGTCACTCCTTGGCCTCTTCCCATTGAACGAATTAGCGCTGTCAATCGAGCCTCTACTTTCTCACGTCGACCAAGACATTCAGCGAAGTGTGTTGAAGACCGTGGAGCTTCGGGTACGGACGAGCAAGAACGTCAATGGCTCTTCCAGGAACGCCGTTGTGCAAATTCTCCCGCGTCTCACCGAGATCCTGCAAGATGAAAGCAAAGCACAACTACAGCCGAATGCTCTTGCAGTCATTGACCAGATTTGCGAGCGATTCGGCAAAAGTGACTCTTCTGCTGTACTCGAAGTCGCCCAGGTCATCGCTGGGCCGGCGTGCCTCGCAAACAACAACGAAATTGTCCGCGTTCTCTCACTTCACTGCCTCGCTTCTGTCGTTGGCATTCTCCAGGCCGAGTTCATTCCATTGCTGCAGCAGGTGATGCAGAACGCGATTTCGTGCCTGGAATCAAGTGTTCAGACAAAGTCTAGGAGTTTGCATACCGCTGCATATGCTTTCTTCACTGCATTGGCAGACAATGTGCCGTTCATGATCAGCAAATCGTCGCTACGTCAAGTCGTGGAATTGTCGCATAAGTCAGCAACGGCGCGACTAGGTATAGATGAGGATGATAATCGCACGCAGTTTCTGCAGCTTGTGGCCTCAAAGGTCGAGATGGTGAATGTGCTTGATGTCGTTGAGCAAACTTGGGATCATGCTGTACAACGGGGACCAATGGTATGTTCGAGCACATCGCATTTGGAGAACAGATTTTTAACATCGTCTGCTCAGGCTGCCCACGACCACCTCGACATCCTCAGCACACTCATCTCAACCCACACCAAGGGTTCCATCTCCCGCGCTGCGCCTTCGATCTTCCGCGGCATACTCGCCTGCTTCGATCTCAGACACAGCTGCACCTCGTCTGTCAGCAGCAGCCTTTACACACCTACCGACATCACCAACCTCGAATCAAAACTCCTCGCCCTAACAATCGCCTTCGTCTTCAAAATCAACGACACAATCTTCCGTCCCCTCTTCAGCCAACTCCTCACTTGGTCCTCGACCGCCCCCCCGAAGAAGGATGCTGCCCATCGCACCCTCCGCAGCATCACCTTCTTCAACCTCGTCACCGCCCTCTCCGATAAGCTCCGCTCAATCTTCACATCTTACTTTAGCGTTCTCGTCGATCGCGCCGCTGTGCTCCTCAGCACGCCCGCTACCGCCAAAGATGCCGACGCTATTGCCGCCACGACCGCGGTCCTCACTGCCCTCACTAGCGGGCTCAAACACGACCAAGACGACTTCTTCGCCTCACCCTCCCACTTCAACGCCATCCTCGCCCCACTCATAACCCAGCTTTCCGTCCCCAACGCTACCACTTCCGCCCTCGCCATCACAGCGCTCACCGAGCTAGCCCGCTGCAACCTCCACAGCAACGACCACCACAAAGCGCTCAACACAGCACTCCTGGCGCTCTTCCGTTTCGACAGCGCGCGGGTGCGATTGGCGGCCGTGCGCGCGCAAATGAGTCTGGCAAAGACGCTTGGAGATGACTGGTTGGCGCAATTACCGCAGATCCTGCCGGCGATTGGGGAGTTGCAGGATGATGATGACGAGGGCGTGGCGAGGGAGACCGAGAGGTGGATCAAGGTTGTCGAGGAGATTCTGGGGGAGAGTCTGGACGCTATGTTGCAATAGATGGTGGTACGGCGATGTCGATGACGATGTATATGTAGAAGTAATGCAGTCTGCCTGGTCAGATGATCTCTTCGACATCGGGTTCATGTTTCCAATGACACAGATTTGATCTATCCAACCCTCTCAGGGACATGTCCCTCTCTCTCTGCCTCCAGAACCGTCACGCTACCGGCGAACTCGCGATATACGAGCGTCTGTTGCCTCTGATATCTGTATACTCTATCCCGCTGGTGGCGGCGTATATGGAATCCTCCAGCTCCCCGACCACCTATGCATATTTTATATGCAATCCTTTCCTCCCCCCTTCGTCCCGACCACCTTTCTATCCGCCGCCTTCCCCACTCGCCCATCACTTTGCATGCCATGTCCCAGCAGATGGAGCTCTGAGCAGAGAGAGTGGGAGACGGAGGAGGGAAAGAACATAGAGGTAGATTACAATATGAACAATACGTATTCCACAACCATACCTGCAGCCTAACAAACGGCTACATTCCCGTTTGCTTTGCGCCAACCCCTCGGCTACTATCTGGTGGGAAAGAGCATTGACGGATCAGATCAGGCGCAGAACGAGCGACACGTCGAAGATCTGCTGGGTGTGAAGGCAGTCATGCTAGTTCTATCTGCAAGTGAGTAGCTTCGATCGCGATCATATAGTATACCAGCCTGGAGACTCATTCCTGATTTCGTGAGTCGTGCAGCTAAACTGCTTTCCGGAATTCCATCCCCCTGATGCTCACTGCTCACTGCTCACTGCTCGAGCTCAAGCAATTGCTGCAGACTATGTCAAACGCCGTGAAGATGGAGTATCTCACATCGTCAACATCGAAGCCAACACGGCTACTGCCACGACTCCAGCTGAGATGACACCATTCCGAGCACCTGCGGAAGATCCGGAGTTGCTAGCTGTTGTGCTACCGCTGGATGTCCCGCTGCTGCCGCCTCCACTGCTGGACGTTCCGCTGCTGCTTGATCCGCTGCTGCCAGATTCACCATCATCGTCACTACCACTACCACTAGAAGATGAGCCACTGCTCGAACTTCCGCCACTTTCGCCGCCACTGCTACCACTACTGCTACCGCCACTGCTGCCTCCACTGCTACCGCCACTGCTTCCACCACTACTGCTGCCTCCACTGCTTCCACTACTGCTTCCACCACTGCTTCCACCACCGCCGCCGCCGCCACTGCCTCCCTTCTGGACGATCGTAGTAGGCGTCGTGATTTCTGCCGCTGTCGTCACCGTGCTTGCTGCATTTGAGGTGTTGATGGTAGTGACGTCTGGCAACGAGTAGGTATCAGTAGAGGATCATTGTGTTGGGAGACAGTATGTAACTGACCTGAGGATGCTGGAGCAGGAGCTGGATGGACGAAGGCGGTGAAGCAAACGAAGAGCACGATGAGGAGGGAGAGGAGGTGCTTTGATAGAGTCATGATGATGTTTGTCTTGCCGAATAAGTATCGAAGGATCTGTGGTGGTGGATGATGTCGAGTGGATTAGGGATAGAAAGGTAGATGTGATATCGAAATGGAGTATGGACTTCATTTCCGTGCAGTGCTTCTCGATGTTTTATATCCCCACAATCACAAAGATCACCATGATGAAATGTACAGCACGCAGGACCTCCCGAGGCGTAAGACGAAGCGCGCAGCCTCGTGTCTCGTGTGACCTCCGAAACAGGATTGATTGCTTTTAGCCTGCTTGATCATCCAACTGTACTTGATACCTATACATCCTGAAGATTTCCGTGTACACAGTACGAAGCCATCGAGGCAGTCAGCCGGATTTTTGAGGTGGTGTTTAAGGTCGAGGCTGAAAGAAATGGGGAGAAGTGGGAGGCGGGCTCGAAGGCTTGATCTTGAACACACGCGGAGGACCTCCACTGCCTATCGGCTACAACTGCCGCTCCATTTGTCAGCATCTAGTAGTCTGAATCCTCGCAACTTCAACTTCATGAAGCTGAGGAGTGCGAGATCTCATTCTACTTGGGATCCGTACGTAAGCTGCATAACAATGAGGATCTCGAAGATGCAAAAACAAAGTGCGCTTGCCTCATCAACACCGAAACAAACCGAGGCCGAATCGGCATCAGGTCACGGGAGGGCGAGTTTCACGGAACAGACGGCCCTTGACGCCGGTTCGAGAGGAGGAATTTGTGCCCTGACAGATTTGCGGAAAATCTGGGGAGGTGGAGAGGAGGCATGCAGCATCATCGCTCCAATTTGACGGATGGGATGGGCCAAGCAATAATACAAATGCCTCGAGTTCCTCTTCACACGTTGGTTAGTTGTTATGGTCTCGATTTGCTCTTCTTTGCTAAGCACTCTGTATCAGTATATATCTTGCACTGCATGATCACGCTCCCTCGCCTGGAATAGCACACATCATTTCATGCAAGCCCCCGCTGCACTGCACCGCCAATCTCACTAGCCTCCGCAGGTACTTCGGTACCTAAAACGGGACGTCACTCTGTCGCTGCTCGCTCACACATCATCCAAAGATGCCCGAACTCTCTACCCTCATCCAATCCCGCCTCTACGCCCCCAAGCCCGTCAAGATGCCCTTCCGGGAACGCATGAAGCGGGCCTTCACAAAACGAGACGACGCAACCGACAGCACCGACTCCTCCCGCAAACAGAGCAATTACACCGTCTACAAGCCGGGCGAGGTCATGCCAAGACCGAAGTACCGTCGTCCTGTCGAGCCCGAGCACAAGGCACATCTGGAGTCGTATTCGTTCGGCCAGGGCGTGAAGAATCTGAAGAGGAGGAGCGTGCGCAGTCTGGCGAGTCTGTATAGTCCGATGGGCTCCAGATTGGCGAGTCGGGCGGGGAGCAGGAGTAACAGCAGGACGCCGAGTCGGGCGCCGAGTCGTGGGCCGAGCCGTGGGCCTAGTAGGCAACCGAGTTTCAGTGGGAGGCCGATGTACACGAGGGGGAAGAGTCATATTGGCCAGTTGGTGGAAAATGCGGATGAGGCGGAAGACTTTGCAAATGGTGAGTCTTAACGTCAGCATGCATGGGTTGATTTGTCCTGTTAGTATCGTCCCGTACTCACGCACGTTTCTAGTTGGTGGTCCCAGCAGATTCGCTACACGTCCGCCATCACCATCCAGGAGCGGTGCCATGACTGCAGACAGAAGCGAAGGACTCTCGCCAGATAAAAGTGGCCATCTCTCACCAAAACCTTTCGGATCTGCTCGGGACTCTGCACATACCGAAGGCCATGTTAGTATCGGCCGCCGGAGAAGAGAGACTGCACATGACCACATTCCGTTCAGTGCCGAGGAGATACACAATGCACTATTACGGAAAACCACATCTAAACCTGGACCATTACACATATCACCACCTGAAGAGTCGCCCGCATAAGTTTGCCCGAGGATACGCAGGTGAAGAGCAGCGAGTGGCATACGTTGCCTGTGCGAAGCCCACCAGTAGTCGTCGACCAGGAACAGCTTCTGCATCATGTGGCATGACCACTGACGCAAGTACTGCCTGGCGCCATGACTTCGGCGTGCTGGTCCAGTCACGTCGATCATGAACAAGGTCGTACCGAAGGAGCAGGAAACTTTGATACGAAGCATCTCTGGAAGATGCAGGACGGATCAGCCCCAGCAGAAGTCCAGCTGGTGATGACGTTGCCAGGCGCAGCACGGCCACGAAGACGAGTGTATGATGAGATGACCAATGGGGACTGATGAAGGCAAGAGGAACGAGCTTTGGAGGAAGCACTCGTTGCATGTCGACCAGCATGACCGAGCGATTGTACAGAGACCCCTGTGTAGAGAGGCATGTGTTCAGGCGTTCATGTAAGCATTTAGGAGGGCGTTTGAGGGCATTATGGGCATGGGCATTGGCATTGTTTGGGCATGGCGCCATGGTTGTATAGATCAAGTCATGCTATAGATGTAGAATTTAGATCTAAAGTACATATAGACCATGTAGACTTGCATCTTCAGATCATTCATCCACCTCTCTCAAAGAAAATACGGCTTATGGCCATCCGGTCGGTCTGCTCATGCCGCTGTAAAGTATAGTCCCATGGTTGAACATGGTTGACATTTGTCCCGTACCTTGGGTGAAGCATGCCTGAAACACGACCTAAATAGAGACACCATTGCTGACAGTAGCTCCTGCCCAGGACTTTCAACCGTACATCTGTCCTTCAGCATCCCAGCCACTCTAACAGCTAAAGTAGGAGGAATCGCAGCGCGGAATGAGTTCGGCGTTTGTGGATCTACTGCTGCTCATTGTCGCGCCTGGCAGGCTGAGGAGGATGGCCGGGGAGGTGGAGGATTGTGTAGGCGTCGGCGCGAGGTGCGCGTGGGCACGGCATACCCGGCCTACAAATAGGCAGGCAGACATAACAGGTTCAGACGACGCGCAGGCCTGAGGCACTTTTAAATAAACAGGGAAGGCGGTGAAAGCGTGGTGGGGAAAGAGGTGGAAGATGGTATCGTCGTGCGTGCGAGGGTCACGAATGCTTAGATGAGATGATATGCGAGTGGCTGTAAATAGGGTTGATTGGCTACAGAGATAGCTGCCTGGACGGGTAGCAGTAGCATTTGTTAGTCTCGGCTGTTCTCCTGCTTCTGTTATCTTTTTAGGCCTGGCTTTATAGTCTGCCGTTGATGTCGTCGCTGGCATGTCGACGGAAGGATAATAGCCCGTTTAGGAAAGAGACGTCCAGTTTCTATAGGTCGTCGCCTTCAGGTGTCAAAGAGGATGGCATCGTCAGGCGGAAAAGGTGGTATGTTCACCAGTTTCACAGTCTCATGGTTGGGGTGTGTCCCATAAGTGAAGCATGCCTGAAACACCATCTGAGTTGAGGTTTCTCAATTGCATCGTACTATATACCAGCTAGTCATTTAGCAATCTAGTCGATCATGACAACTAAGGTATGAAGAAGCGTATCGAAATGAACGTTCATGGACCTCTACCCAATGGCACTGTGGCGCCTTCCCACTTTACATCGAGATGCCCTGCCGCTCACCTACCTTACCCTATATACCTAGAACTGACTTTCAGCGTCCTGGGTTAGTTAGGGAGGCGGTGGCTGAGGAGGGTGGTCGGCGAGGTGGAGGATTGTATAGACACGTGTAGGTATAAGAGTTCACAGGTCTGGAGCCAGTATGTAGGTCAGACGTCCGATAATTCGAGCTGCGGAACGAGACTGGGAGGTATAGGCAGTGTAAGGGCGACGAGAAGGTAGTCTAAGGATAGTACAGGTAAGGGTATAGTAGTAGGTGATTTTCGTCCTGAAAGTGAAGCATGCCTGAAACATCGACTTAGATTTGCACTTTCTTCCTTAGCAGATTCGCGCCGAAGGTTCTATCTGGTATGTAGCTAAATACGTGTCTATTCCAGCATTCCAGCCACCTCTACTCACAGATAATCAAGGTATGAGGAATTGTAGCGAAATAAGCACTACGTTTATAGACCTCCATACTCACTACTGT
>Ga0268250_10000916_pt1 | contig 13249 bp, 12 predicted proteins | sample AgamicAsSfe_FD_200448 | JGI IMG/M metagenome (GOLD analysis project Ga0268250, IMG submission 200448) | Agave microbial communities from Guanajuato, Mexico - As.Sf.e (v2) (version 2) | ecosystem: Host-associated > Plants > Phyllosphere > Phylloplane/Leaf | place: Guanajuato, Mexico | collected... | reverse complement strand
TCCGTGGATTGTGTGTTGGCATCTTCTCTGGCTCCGTCTACCTTGGCATCATGCTAGGATACTTTGCCTCCTACGGCACTTCATTGCACATTAGCAACCACAACCCTATCCAATGGGTTATCCCCAACACACTGCATCTATACTTTGCAGCCATCATCTTCACGTTCAGTTTCTTCGCCGTCGAGAGTCCTCGTTGGCTGATCAAGAACAAGCAACAAGCCAAAGCCGTGGAAAACCTCTGCAAGATCCGTGGATTGAGTCAGGATCACGAGCTCGTGCAGAACGAAATCATCGATATCAACAGCCAACTCGAGCGCGAGCAGGAAGCCACCATGGGAGCTTCTAAAGTCGGACTCATCCGCGAACTCTTCTGCATGAAGAGCAACCGCTACCGTATCTTCTTGGCCATCGGCGCTCAGCTTCTCGGCCAATGGAGTGGAGCTGGCTCCATCACCGTCTATGCACCCCAATACTTTGCTCTGATGGGTACAACCGGCACACAAGAGAAGTTGTTGGCTACTGGTATCTTTGGACTCGTCAAATTCATCAGTGCCATCATGTGTGCTTTCTTCCTGGTCGACTTTATCGGCCGCAAGAGGAGTTTGAGCATTGGTATCACGATTCAATTCGTGGCTATGCTTTACATGGCCATGTTCTTGCAGATTGACAAGAGTATTGGAGTCAAGGGAAATGTGCAGACTGCTAGTCAGAAGTCAGCTGCCAAGGGTGCGATTGCTATGATTTATTTCTCAGGCTTTGGATGGGCTATGGGTATGTCTTTTCTTTTTTTCCTTCCTCCCTTCCTTGATCCTTCGTATACTAACGATCTTGTCTCAGGCTGGAACTCGATCCAATACCTCATCAACGCCGAGATCTTCCCTCTGCGTCTGCGTGCCATCGGCGGCTCCATCGCCATGGCTTTCCATTTCGTAAACCAATACGGCAACTCCAAGGCTGTGCCTGAAATGTTCGTCGGCATGACCACTGCAGGAACCATGTTCTTCTTTGCTGCCATCACTTTGCTGGGTCTGTTCTGGGTTTACTTCTTCCTGCCCGAGACTTCGGGACGCAGTCTTGAGAGTCTGGATGCTGTGTTTGAGTTGCCGTGGTGGAAGGTGGGTAGATATGGCGCTAAGGTTGCTGTGTCGCCTGCGTTGTTTGAGGGTGAGGAGGGTGCTGGGGAGAAGGAGAAGCAGGTTGAGTATTTGGAGACGGCGAGGCAGGGGGCTTAGAGTATCTCGAGTGTACTTTAGTCCTTCTTTGCATGCAACGAGAAATGAAAGAGTCTTTCAGTTCAGTTCATCTATCATCTCCATTGAATCATCGTACCACCAGGTCTTTTCTGTCAAGTCAATGTTTTAATTGCCAAACGTGGGAGATTGAACTTTTTGGTCACGAGAACGCGAGCATGAAGAACAATCACGCTTGTCTTTGATTCGGGTTTGTGAGATCTGCGCTATGACTTTTGTTCTCATCGTCATGCAACTATAGTAACCAGTTCCTAAACCGCCTAAGTCTACTCTCCGTCACACTTTGCAGCAGAACAACCTCATCAACACTGCTGGTATCAGTCTCCAAATCCATCCTCTCCAGCTTAACAACCTTGGTCTTCTTCCACACCTTCCATCCAACAAACATGACAAGCATCAACGGCAACTCCACATAATAACTCACAAAACTCACTGCATCAAACTCTGGACTGAAGCAACTCCATCCTTGCACGAGAATGAGAATGATGTTGAGGAAAATGCATAACCAAGGTCCATAGGGATACGTCCAGTTTTTGAAGGGGAGGAGGTGGGTTTTGTGTTGTGCTTCCATGGCGAGCCGGAAGCGGACGGAGGTTATGCCGATGGCGGTCCAGCAGAGCATGTTGGAGACTCCGACGAGGCTGGATGGTTGTCAGTGGCTGCGGTGGGAAAGAGGACGGAAGGTCAGACATACTTTTGTAGCCAGTTCCAGAGTTGTCCTGCGCCGATGTAACTGGAGCCAAAACATACAACGCTGACGATACTAGTGGCTAGCACCGCAATCCAAGGTACTTGTCTGCGATTCAGTCGGGCGAAGACCTTTGGTGCGTGGCCCTGCGCTGCAAGACTGTAGAGTAAACGTGCTCCAGCAAACAAAGCGTGATTACCAGCAGACAAGACGCTCGTCATAATGACAGCGTTCATGAAGCTTCCAGCACCTTTTGCACCAGTCTTCTTGAAAACCAGTGTGAAAGGCGAGGTGGCTACTGTCTTTGAGCTAAGCTTAGGATAGTCGTATGGAATATCAAGGCCAAGGAGAATGATTGATACAATACTGTGAAGCATATTAGCAAAAAAAATCTTTTGTGGCGAACACCCATGGGCTTGAGAGCGAAAAACATACTAGAAGATCAGGATACGCCAGAAGACATTCTTGACGACCCGAGGGATGTTCCTCGCAGGATTCTTGGTCTCGCCGGCGGTGATGGCGATGGACTCGGTTCCACCATCTGTTTCGGTGTCAATATCGTGTTTCGCCATGTCCCTCTAGTGTAACTCACATGCAAAAGCGGCTGTGACAAAGACAGACGCGAACCCCCCAATACTGTCGTGGAAAGGTGCTCCAGGGATGCGCCAATTCTCCCCTCCGATATAGTGATGGTCGGTGTTGCCGCCGCAATTCACCACAACACCAAGAATCATAAAGATGATGATCGTAATGACCTTCAACAGACTGAGCCAATATTCGAGCTTATTTCCAAGAGGTCAGCAACAGAACGAAAGATGGCGTCTGAGAATGCAGGTACATACCTCGCCATATGCAGCAACTGTAATGATATTGGCAGCGATGAGAGCAAACCAGAAGATCAGACTGATGGCCCAGCCAGGAAAATTGTCGGTCCAGTATTGTAGCAATATCTGCAACGCAACAAGATCGGCAGCCACGCTCACGGCATCGTTGAGCCAATAGTTCCAGGTGAGCGCGAACCCAAACGCATCATCGACGAATCGACCGGCGAAAGTACAGAAGCTGCCAGCGACGGGTATAAACGCGGCCATCTCTCCGAGGGCAAGCATGGTCAGATACACGATGGCACCGACGATTAGGTAGGCGATGAGTAAGGATGCAGGACCACCGACGGCTAGGGACTTTCCAGTGCCTAGGAAGAGTCCTGTACCAATCGTGCCTCCTATCGCTATCATTTGGACTTGTCGAGCAGATAGCTTTCGCGACAGGAGATCAGTAGATGGAGCATGATCTATCTGTCCCTCTTCGACTGTCGTAGGTGAGGCGTGTTTGGCGTGTTTGGTGTTGTCGATGGTGATTGTAGAGTCCATCGAGTCGATTGCCTCGGACCGGGCAAGATCTTTGCCCGTGGGATGGAACATCTCCAGGTATGTACAAGTGTAGTCAGACAATCAAGGAGGAACTTTGTAACTGAAGATTTTCGTTTGAGAGTGCTCTTGCGAGATGGTTCGTGCTAGGTAAATAAAACGGTGAGCACAGTGCCCAGGTTTTGAAGAAAACTCAGGAGGTGCTGTCCATACACCCTTCCACGATGGTCTTCTCACTGTATTACACCCTGACTGGTATTAGCCATCCTCGATGGCGACAAAGGTCAATCCTTCGACGAAACGCCCCACTCAGATGCCGCACCCCGGAGCACGCAAGATGGCGCAACAATAGTACACCCAGTACCACGATATGTGATCAGACTTGCTGGGATTGACCGAATGTTCAAGGAAAGGTTTCTAGACGCCACGTTGTCGGATCTCTGCAACTTCTGGAACCCGGCCTTTTGATCTGTAGCCCGCGGTCTTTTGATCTGGCTCGCTCGGTCTTCTGATCTGTATGCCGGAAAGAGCTCAATGAGCGCATGGCCTAATTCCACAAGGATCAAGATCGATTCTGAGCCGAGAAGTGGAGTAGCCTCGTCCTGACGGGTCTCAACCAAGGATTGGCTCGATCAGACCCTCGCGGAGACATACATATATAAACGTACACAGAAACATCCTCACAGTGGCTCCTGATTATTCACAACTTCCACTCGAGCGAATAACATCATGCCGTTCTTACAGTACATGCCGGACCATGAAGACTACACTGCTCGCGCCAAGCGCAGACTAGAATCTGAGCAGCTTGACAAGAGTCTACCCGAGGGATTTCCTACAAAGCTCGCTGGTGGTCTTGTCTGGGACGCCGAGAGTGTCGCCAGAGAGTTCGACTTCAACTATCACCTCACGGCTCATGACCTGGAAGAGATCCACAACGCACTCCATCATTTCAAGGGTAAGACCACATGAAACCTCTTGGGTGCTTCAACGATGGTAACTAATAGGTGCCCATCCGCAGCTTCGAAAAAGTCCATCGCAGAGATCTCGCCAGACACCTTCCCGCTTTCTGAGCTGCACACGACACTCCGAGACATTTCAAATGAGATACACAATGGACATGGCTTCAAGATCGTACGCGGTCTGCCCGTAGATGACTTTACACGCGAAGAAAATGTCATCATCTATGCCGGATTGTCTTCACACGTCGCACCCATCTTCGGCCGCCAAGACAGCACCTGGCAGGACAAGCCAGCTGATGTCCTCGTGGCTCATGTCAAGGATTTGAGTCAAGGATGTGCCACTGCTGACATTCCGGGACCTGTGGTCACTGCAGACAAACAGGTTTTCCACACCGATGCCGGCGATGTGATTGCACTTTTCTGCCTTAGCGAGGGCTACTCGGGAGGAGAAAGTTACCTTGCAAGTACTTGCCACGTGTACAACGAGCTTGCTGCTACACGTCCCGACCTCATCAGAACTCTGTCCGAGCCCTGGGCATTCGACGAGTGAGTTGGAGCCGCTGCCGTTTTCGTTGCTCCATACGAATCTTTCTGACTGTGAGAGCAGATTCGCACCTGCCGAAGACAAGTATCAACTCCGCCCACTGTTGTACTATCAGCCCGCCACAAAAGATGATCCAGAGAGACTCATCATCCAATACTCTCGTCGGAACCTGACGGGATACATGGATTGCAAGCGGTCCAGCGGAATCCCTGCCTTGACCGAGGCCCAGGCAGAAGCTCTGGATGCCGTACACTATACCGCCGAGAAGAACTCGATCTCTCTCGATTTCCGCAAAGGTGACATCCAATTCGCCAACAACCTGAGCATTTTGCACGCTCGAGGCGCATTCACTGATTCCAAGGAAAAACAGTAAGTTTTCATCTCTTTTCCTTTTGGGGGCAAGATAGGGATTTTCGATTCTGCGTGTGTTTGGAAACTGAAATTTGTGATCCCAGGCGTCATCTACTTCGACTGTGGCTTCGCGACCCGGAGTTCGAATGGACCAAGAACCAGGAACTCAAGGAGCGTTTCGATCGCGTTTATCACAATGTCACAGTGGAGAAGGCTGTTTTCCCGCTCGAGCCTACCATTCGGAGCCGCAACGTGGCGACTTGATGGTCAAGACAAGCTGGACCTCAATGTATAAGGATGCGAAACGTGCGAGCGACGGGGTAATAAGAATACGAGCTGGCTGGTGTGTCAAGAATAGTCACATACCCCTGTTTCAGAGCTTCTTTCGACGTTGTGCCGTAAGAAAGCCTGATAGCACACTATGTATCGACTTTGAGTTTACCTATCGGGTTTATCTGCACCCTCTTCAACTCCTTCCCACTCGCGATATAAATCGATATTCGCTAACTTCGAAGGAGTCGCGTATTTCGAGATGCTGAGGACGGGTGCTTGGGACCACATCAGGCACAATCCACACTTTCTGCATAAAAATCATTGGAACTGCAGTGTTGTTTGTTGATAGTCATCAAGACTGTTTGCTCCCACCCGAATGACTGAGAGTCTGGTGGGAAGACTATATTTCACAGTGTCTAGTATGTGTGGTGAGGAATGGATAGGTGAGCTTCAGAGTCGAAGACCAGACGCAGGTGTCGATGAGTTTAGCGTACGATGAAGTGTCCAGAAGATGTATGGATCTAGTAGAGGTATGTTCAGCTCGAGACTCTTGCAAAGTCCGTGCGTTGCTCGATGCGGTACGTGGTTGATTGCCCATATGGATATTGGGAAACCGAGCTAAGATCCCCTCCGTAGACCACATGGGACAAGTGCGCAATGGCTGCATGAACCAACTGTCGTAGGTGCTAGTCTCCCAGTTCTAGCTTGTGTGAGAGGTGGTCAATCTGCACTTGGCCATATAAACTGCTTTGCTCATTGAAAATATGCTTCATATATTTTATCGCCCTACACGACCCCACAACATCAACACGCGAACATACGAGTTTCCAGCACTGTTCTCTCTCATTTCCTACCTCGAGAAATTGGAGACAAAACATCTGTAAGGACTGTGGCTTATACGGACAGCATCTCGCGCATCGCTTCTGCTCAGTGAACAACAGTACCACTCCACTGGCTGCACGAAACCTGCACAGCAGTACCCACAGCCAATCCAACGCCAGAGTTACCGAATAGCGCGGTGTTGGCACCAGAGTTCAAGCACAAATCGAAGTTGAGGTTGGCGCCATATTGGTTGGTTCCTCCAAGACCGTTCTGAGAGCACAGAGGATTGCCAGAAGCAGGGCACAGGTTGGTGACCTGGACAACGATGCTGTTGCCTGCATTGGATAGCTTGTTGCCGGAGCTGTCGGTTTGGGCGGTCAGTTTCCAGCAGGTGCCGCAGCCGGGGCCTGCGCCTGCTCCGGGGCCGACACCGAAGGCGTTTTGAGACAATGCGGCCGAGTAGCCGGGCTGATTGTAGCTGCATTAGCGATCTTTGAGGTCAAGAGTCGAGGCATGAGGTAGGACTCACGTTGGTGTAGAAGCCACAAGCAGTAGTGTCAGTGTTGCAATTTCCACTGCCAAAGGTGTCGCCGCTGCCGTACTGGGTGAAGGAAGCCTTGTAGGTGGTACCACTACCACCACCGCCACCAGCAGCCTTCGAGGTCGAGACAGGAGCGGCAGAAGTCTTGGTGCTGGTGGTCACTGGCTTGGCAGTGTTGGAACCAGGCAGGCATTGAGAGTAGTAGGCGTTGCTGACGACGCAGGTGTAGCCAGAGACGCAAGTCTTGTCGCCAGTAAAGCCTTGGCCACCGCATTGAGCGTATGCTGCTGCTGCTGCGCGGGCAGAAGTGCCAAAGGCAACTGCAGAGAGGAAGAGAGTGTTGAGAAGCATGATGCAAGAGAAGGAATGTGTTCTTTTCGAAGGATGTTTGTGTGGATGAAAAAGAGGGAAAGAAAGGGCACTTGCCTGGGCCTTATATAGCACAAGCTCCGGAGACCTGATAGTTGAACACTTTCCTTTGTACCCTTCGAGATTGCGTTAGCCGCCATCTACGGGCCGCGATCGTGGAGCTATGATCCATGTCTGCTTTCATCGCGCCCCGTTCCCTACCCCTGTTACGCCATCTCATCTGCAGGCATCAGCAAGTAGCTCCAGAGACGTATCCCATCCCGTGAACCGTGGTCTGGAGTCAAATCCCGCTCATCATCAATCGACAGATCGACATTTTCTTGCGTGGTATACCTTTTATCCATGAGCCTCGAAATATCCGCCCCATTCACCTAGGGCATCCAGAATGGTCGTGGCTTGCATTGACACAACCATCGCTAAAGCTTGTATGACTTTAGACTCGGCCGAAAAGGCTTGGTCGATTTGACAGCTGCATGGGAACCCATGTCATGGGGTCGCATGGGAGAGCAACGCGTTGTAGTACAAACGCTTGCACTCCTCCCCGACTTCTTTGCTATCGAGGGTTGGAGCCTTATAGCAGGATATCCAGTAGCTGTTGATCCAGTACATCCTCTGAGACTCGGTGGCAACGCGCAACAATGGTTCCAAGCCTCCTTGACTACAGTGGTACGAAGGAAATCATGGTTCGTCGCAAGCCGTTTCCCACGCGATCCGTTTGCGAAACCAACGGTTAGACGGGCCGCTAGCCATGACGGCTGGTAAAGAGGTAGTCGAGTTTCAAGTTGAGTGGATCTCAGCTAAGCGATGGAGAGACAAGTAAGGCGTAGGATCAAGAGTCGACCACGTTCGAGATTTTGCGGACATGGATGCACCGTGGAGACGCCAACGCGTGTGCATGACAATGCGTAGACCGAGAGATTCCAGATGTTTTAAGGGAAGGAAAGAAGCAGGTGCGGAAGTGACGCGGGCGGCACGACCTTGTTTGCTGACTCAGCAGAGCTCTCTGACCGGCAACGAGCAGAGCTTTATTCCTGATAGTAACAAAGTTGTGTTTCAGCAACATGAATACATTTCACAGCCGGCCATCTAGAAGGCCAAAACATGAAACATTCATGAAAGGTGAGGTAAATCAAAATTATCTATTGCGCTAACATTAGTTGGATATCATGCTGTAAGGAAAAAGACAACAACGCCAGATTCGTGCATTCCGTCTACGCAGCAATCATAGTAGCAGCCTTACTCATAAAGTAGTCCTTGCCCTTGACAAACGCAACCATGAAGCTAAACGGCACAAAGCTTCCAATCTGTCCAGTACCAGTCTTGCTGCCAATGGGCACAAACACCATCAACTTATCACTCGCGTCATAAGTTTTGAGCTGTCCAGCCTTGGTGATGGCGTTCTTGATGTTGGCAGCAACCACAGGGATCTGGTCGTTGATCTTCAGGTAGTAGCGTTGCTTGTAGTGGGTAGCGTCTCCCAAGGCGTAGACAGAGTTGTCGGAGATGGAAGCCACGCGCATGTTTCTGTCGACCTTGATCCAATTGTCGGCGTCGAGAGTGGATGGGGGCATGAAGGAGGTGTTTGCGATATTGCCTGCCGCTGAGATGACGAGAGCTGCTTCGAGGGTCTTGCCATTGTCGAGATGAACAACATATCTTCCACCTTCGTTCTTCGTTTCGGTGACGCGGGCCGAGTAGACGATGGTGACGCCCAAGTTCTCTAGACTGGCGTGGGCGGACTTTGCGGCCGAGGCTTTGAGGGCGGGAAGCACTTGTGCGTGCGAGGAGATCAGGGTAACTTTTGTTCTGGGGTATGCTTGGGCGATCTCGCCGGCACTCTCGACACCTACAGGTCCTGCGCCAATAATGACGATGCTGTCGGCGGCCGCGACTCTCTTCTGTGCAGCCTCTACTTTTTCGCGAATGTCTGCTCCAGTAGTTTTGAAAGGAATGGCTTCGTCGCCAACGGTGCCGGGTGTGGTTGAGCCAGATGCGACGACCAAATAATCATACGAAATATCCTTTCCATCCTTGACGCTCACAGTCTTGGCAGCAGTGTCAACAGAGCTGGCATAGCCCTTGACAAAGGTGAATCTGGACTCAGGGTATTGCTTGAATTTGTCAATGATGGGAATCAGGTATTGGTCGACCTTGGCTTCCTTTGGCTTGGCGATGATGCGCGGCGAGGCAATGTTGTAGTAGAAGACATCCGAGGGGTCGATGAGGGTGACTTTCGAGTTGGGGACCTGCTTGAGGACCTGGTGTGCGACTTTTGTTCCGGCGTAGGAGCCGCCGATGATGACGACGTGCGACATTGGTGTGGTCGTTGTGCTTTGGAGCAGTCTTTCCCGGTGGTGTGGTATGCGCTCGGCGGTGTGAAAAGGCAGGCGGCACTGGCAGAGAGCTGGCGACTGAGAAAGATGCAGAGATGGCAGAAAAAGACAACGACCTACCGGGCAGGAGACTACTGTACTATTTATTGCATGCGACAGGTCAAGAGAGAAAACTCCGTAGGGTGAAACTCTTTCTGTCGCGACAACAATCGGATTGGCGTTCGGCTTACCGCTCTCCCGGATCCGCTTACAATCAACTCGCCGAGATCAACAGTCATCTTCGCAGGGAAAGATGAACCAGTAAAATGTATCCTGTCAGCAATACACAACGTTGCCAAGTGATATGGCAAATGTGAGGCTACAGCAGCATTGTGAGTGGTGCGCAGTGGTGGAAGGAAGGCAGGGTTTGATGAGCTCGGTCAAATCGAGTGCGACTCGGCTTTCCCGTCGCGCCGAGGATTGGTAATCACCACCGACCACCACCAGCCACTCTTCTCCATCTTGACAACTTCATTACAATCATCGCAAGTCTTTGAGTTCAGACTGCGGAATCATGCGCGATACGATCAAGGAAGTACATACACACTGGCCATCTTCATGACAGTCGATTTGTATTCTGTTCATCCCACGCAGCAGTGGCAGTCAGTCAGCGTCTTAGCGCCTCCCCACATCGCATCTCGAACAACACTCTTGTCCGGACAATATACGCATCAGGAGTTTTTGAACAATCGATCTGAAGTTCTATCTCGAGGTATATAATGTAATCAGCTGCAGTCACTTTTCTACCACGACTCAAGCATACGTAGCGAAAAACTTGACACTCTTGCCCTGTCTCTCATAAACCGGCGGGTTCTTACCCTGTAGTCCTCTCCACGAATATTGTCCATTACCCTGCTGATACAATTTAAACCCACACCCATTCGCGGTATCATACTCCAAATGACACCAAGGTGAATAATCAGCGCCTGAAATCGACAATCCCACCAACTCTCCCTTTGCTACCGTTGCATTTGTAGTAACAGGCACAGTGACCGTGTCAAAGACATAAGTCGTCTGATTCGCGTTGAAGGATGCGGTACCCAAAGCCGTCCACTTGACTTCAGGCACAAACATGTCATTGACAGAGGGAATCTTAAAGACAGTGAGAGCCAAAGGAACGGTTTGGGAGCCGCGGGCGATATTGAGTGATACACTTTTCAGTGTGCCAGCTTTAGATGCCGTCCAAGTCTGATACAAGATAAAAGCGTCAGAATCGCAGATGGGGTTGTAGACAGCCAACGCAGGCGTTGCATCTACTGCTTTAGTCGCATTGCCCGCAGCAGCAGTACCATTGCCTTTTGTAAAAGTAACCGGGAAGCTTGCAGTGGATGAGCAATCGAGGTTTTTGGCACTGCCATCGGCGTTGAATGTCAAAGGCTGGAAAATATGGCCACCGAAGCCTGTGCGGGGTCCGCCGGGTACGGAAGTCGAGTGCCAGATATTGGTGATTGCGCCGGTGGATGGGTTGGTCAAAGGTAACACGCCTTCAACTTGCCCATTGCAGGAGTATCCCTCTAAGATTTGGCGTGTCCAAGGTCCTTGGATGCTGTTGCTGCGATAAAGCAATGCGATACTTCCATTGCAATACCCGCAAGTGTTCGAAGCGGCGACATAGTAAGTGTTTCCCACCTTAAAAACATCCGGTGACTCGGCTTCATTGTCGATCAAATCATTCGCAGCGGAAACCACCGGCCAAGAAACTCTAGTCGTGTTCATAAAGTCGCTAGTCAATTTACTCGCATGCAAATTCTGGAAAATCGGAGGCCAGAAACTACCGGCATTGGGTGACTTGAAGTTTAGTGCTGAAAACACGATATATCCTTCTCCATCGATGACTTCGACGGTGAAATCTGCGGGCTGGAGGGAATCGAAGGCGGGATCGATGAGTGCTCTGTTTGCTGAGAAGACAAAAGGACCGGAGGGTGATGAAGAGGTAGCGACGACGTAGCCAGGGGATCCAGCGTTGGCCCAGAGCACGTAGTTCTTGTTCTTGGGGTTGTAGACGATGTGAGGGCGTCCGCAACCTCCTGAGCCAGCACAGGGGCTATTTTTGCCAGCGGGGTCGAATAGGAAGCCTTCGTATTGCCTGGTTTCTTTGCATTAGCAACGGTCCACGCAGAACAGTGGCTTGTTCGACATAATCATACCAATTCAAAAGATCAACAGAAGAGTAAGACTTGATTCCGTACGCGACTCCAGTTTCGGAAAATGAGTTGCCGTAGAGGTAGTATTTGCCATTAAAGTTGTTTACTTTGGAGCCATAGGCATCGATTTGTCTGCCGTCCGTATCGAACAAAAATCTCCTAGTGTTGTCAAAGGTAACGGAAGCAGAGACAGCCTTGGTCGTTGCAGCAGCACTGCAGACAGAGACTAGAGCTGCCCAGGCTGGAACGAGTGATGTGAACTTCATCGTGGGTGTAAGTAGAAGAGCCGTGTGTGAGAAGGAAGAGAGCTAACCGTGGAACGAGGGACCTTATATACAATACCAACACTCAAATCATGCTTTAGCCTTTTCCTTTACCCGGGTGCGATCATTCCATATCGAGGATGCTTCTGGACCAATATCAAGTGACCCCTCACTCATCGGCACTTCGAAGACCACGACACGGTGAGCATGGACTCACGATCGTTGTGATCCAAAATCACGATGGCAGCAAAAGTGACAGGCACAAGAAAAAGCTTACCCCGTCTCCCCACAAGCAATCCCCACATCTTGGGCCGTTGACGCTTATTTCCCCACAAGCATTCGCTTCCCCAAAGTCATGTGGTGGGTTGAGCCCTAAGCCGAGCGATTGTTAGGGCATGGTATGGGTCGATCGCAGGAAGCGAGATGACGATGAGCATGTGCGGTCTGGCCGGCTACAAGTGACAGAAGCGGGGCATGATCAAGGGAAGTATCAATGATGAGGAGACATGAAAATCTGCATCAATTCCGGAATGCTAGGGACCTTTTGTTTGTCCAGCGCAAGAAAGAAAGAATAGAGGAACAATAGAGGTATACCTGCCAGCGGCCGAGAAGACACCAGACTCCGACGCCATGCTTTGATTAAACCTTAAAACCCACAACAACCACCCATTTGACAACAGAAAATGTCACCGACCGTTTCTTCGATCTGGCTCTACTTCAGAAGATTGGCAAAGACCATCAACTTCTCCACTTCGAGAGCGCCAGTCTTGCCAGAAACAGCGACAACTTCGACTTCGACTCTGTTGATACCGGGGTTGAGAGCCGTATCGTAGACTTGCTTCCTGTCGGCAACTCCTCCGACCATGAGCTCCCGTGCCGTGCCCATAAGGCGGGCGCCGTTGACGGTGACGAACAGCTTGTACTGTCGTTGTATCAGAAGACGCTGTGACACGGTGGGTATTATACTGATATAGTAGTGGGCGCCGGGGATGGTCATGGTCAACGACTGCTGAGTGAAGTGCTTGGATGCAGGAACGTCAATGTGGAAAGGCTTTGGGGTATTGAGTTGAGGATGCGTTGTAATGACGAGACTTGGCAGAAGGGCTTCCGAGACGGGTTTGGAGCGAGTGTACTTGTCGGCAAAGGTCGGCGGTGGGACGTATTGCGGGATGTGAGGGACGTGGGGCAGCATTGCTGGATGTGGACTGCCACTGATACCGCGCACCGAGGGTGGTGGAGGCATTGAGTTGGCGGTTCCTGGTCTTGGGCTTTGTTTGACGTCCGGAGCGATGCTCTGTGGGCGGAC
>Ga0268250_10000915_pt1 | contig 13253 bp, 10 predicted proteins | sample AgamicAsSfe_FD_200448 | JGI IMG/M metagenome (GOLD analysis project Ga0268250, IMG submission 200448) | Agave microbial communities from Guanajuato, Mexico - As.Sf.e (v2) (version 2) | ecosystem: Host-associated > Plants > Phyllosphere > Phylloplane/Leaf | place: Guanajuato, Mexico | collected... | reverse complement strand
GTCGCTGCATCATCAATGCTGAACAAAACCTGCGTGACCTGCTCAAGCGACGCTTGCCGCTTTTCCAGCGTGGCTGAAGCGATTTTCTTCGCCCGAAGTGCTGAGAGTGCACGAGACTTCTGTGGCGGTGATGTTGAGATCGCTGTACGTGCTGTAGCTTCAGACGCTAATATGGAGTCGTTCAGCAGGGATATCTGGTCACTCAGTCGCATTGATAGGGTCTGCAGATTAGCAATCGTGCTATCCTGTGCTGTGATCGTTGGTGGTGTAGCCTTCACAGATGCACTGCCAAGCTTGATCGTGACCAGATCATTCTCGGGCGACGTTTGCATAGCAGCCACATTCTTATCTCGAGTGAGATAGGTCAGAAGTATTTGGATATCCGAAGTTGTCAGTGGTCGTTCGGCGGCAAGAACATGGTCAAACTCTTTGGTGAATGTTTCCAGTGACCATATACGCGCTGTAGGTGTTGTTGGTAAAGACGACAGTTTTAGTAGAACCGCCTGAGAAGCTGCCTGTATTCGGATCAGATCCCGCCTATGCCTGGACGTGATAGGTTGGACTACATACCTCAACATTGGCCAGTATAACAAGGTCACCGCGTGACAAGCTCGAACCTCGAAACCCGATCTGCTGCAGTCCCCACCTTGCTACTTGCCACGGTGTTGGTATTCGAATATCAATCCATTTCTTCTCGAATATGTTCGTCTTAGATTCCAAGTAGTCCTTCATAGGCATCATTGTTTTCGACCCCAGGGCATCTTCCTGTGTATGTCAGCTTCATGTCTCAGCATCGAGATTACTCTTATTATACATACGACGACAGCATCAAGCGCAATCGGTCTGCCCATACTCCGTGTTTCTAGCTCACGCAGCAATTCCTCGTCAACTCGGACAGTAAATCTTCCTTGTCCAGGTACGAGTCCAGCTCTCGAGGCATTGGTCAATGCAGAGGTCCATGCTGCCGTATTAGCACGATATCCATCCAGGTTCGTAGTCTTCAGAAGCGCGAAGTCTGAGTATAGCGAGGTGAGACGGCTCTTGCTAGTGCAAGAGTCAGCTACCAGGATCTGAGAGGGAGTAGCGAGTCCAATACCTCTTGAACGGCTCCTCATGGTTCAAGATGAAATTCAAAAGTTCACTCATGATCCTTCGTGCTTATTGTAGTGGTATGCAATCAGAGACCAGTGGTTAGAAGGTTGGTCGAATCACGTCAGAAATGTGAAACGCGGTATGACGTGACTGAAACATACAGCATATGCCACGTGACCCTGGCCTTGCCATGATAGGGCAAACTAGAACGTCAAGTCTGATGAAACTCAACAGTACTCTCCCCCAGCCCTTCATGCAAGACATTCTTCTATACCGTTCTGAGTACCACGCTGTCAGCAGCATAATTCTTGAAGCTTACCTTCCCAATAACAAGGCGAGGTGTGAAGTATACCGACGGAAAAGGGTCTTGTAATGTTTCGCTCAAATCTCCATCCTCAGCTCCTTAGCCAGAAGAGTCTATCTCTGCAACTCCAATTAAGATTCGTCAGATGTTAGGAGTGCCATATACCGTCGAGCTATAGGAATAAGGTATTCATCCTTTTCACGACTTGGTTCTAGCAAGAAAGTACAATATCCAAAAGCTCGACTCAAGACTAAAAAGCCATGTCTTCGAGGACAGAGCCAACTATGACTCTCTCGCACCATGAACGCCAGCTTCACCTCTCGCATGCCTACTTGCTTCACATCTGCTGACTTTCTTATACGGCTTATACTCAGCATCCCACATCTGCTCGCGAATCCACTCTTCCAGCTCCGCATCCTCTTCAGGGATGTCCTCCTCCTCATTCAAGCTCTCCTCCACAGCCTGCTTGATCACCGCCTTGGCTATATGCACACTAATCTTACGCACGTCTTGTACATCAGGCAACAGTCCTGCCGCTGGATCTTTCATCGCTGGCCCTTGCGCCGCGAGCGCCTTCGCGGCAGCAAGTAGCATCTTGTCGGATACCAGTCTGGTTCGTGACAATATGCCGCCGAGCCCAATCCCCGGGAACGCTGTACTATTATTGCACTCGGCCACTTCGTACGTGGTGCCGTTGTACTGCACGGGATCGAATGGCGAACCAGTTGCAATCAAAGCTTTGCCTTCTGTCCATTTATAGATGTCCGCTGGTTTCGCCTCGTGAAGGTCTGTTGGATTGCTCAATGGAAAGACAATTGGACACTCAACATGCTTGGCCATCTCCTTGATAATCTCCTGAGTGAACGAGCCGGGCTCCGTCGATGTGCCGATCAGGATATGTGGTCTTACTTTCTTCACGATATCGAGTAAGTGCTCGTGTGGGTGATCTCCCCATTCTCCGTCGCCGCGCGCATACGGCAGTTGTGCGTGGGTGAGGTCATTCCTTTTTGAGTCCAGGATAAGACCTTGCTTGTCAACCAGCCAGATGTGCTTCCTAGCTTCTTCTTCACTCTTTCCGGCATCGATCTGAATCGCACGGACACATTGATCGGCTATGCCCGTCCCGGCAGTCCCAGCACCGAAGAAAAGCATTCGTGCTTCCGCGATGTCTAACTTACTGACGTGACACGCGGCGTAAATGCCAGCTAGAGTAACGACGCCAGTGCCTTGGACGTCATCATTGAACATGGCGACTTTCGAACGGTAGTCGTCGAGGATACGGCGGGCGTTGGGAAGACCAAAGTCCTCGCAGTGGATGTACGCTTTTGGGTAATGGCTGCGGACGGAAGTGATGAATTTCGAGATGAAGTCATTGTATCTGTCACCGCGGATGCGTTCGTGGCGTTTGCCAAGGTACATGTCATCGTTGAGGAGGCTTGGATTGTTCGTGCCGCAGTCGATGATGACGGGTAAGGTACGTTGAGGATGGATGCCGGCGCAGAGGGTATAGATGACGAGTTTCGCAACGCTAATGAGGACGCCGCCTACGCCCTGATCACCCAAACCCAGTATCTATCGTGGCTTTAGCATAAACTAGGTATCGTATACGGCTTGGGTACGTGGGTATAAGCCTAAGCAGATTGTTGACGGTCCTCTCCCCAGGAACCTCCCAAATTTCTGTGCAATGACTTCACTCTGCTATCTCCACGTCCATCTGGTCTGCGACCATATCCACAAATATGCAACAAAGCACTAAATATCGTGGGAAAGAGTGTCGGGAAGGTTCTGCTCAGACTTGTGATCTAACATGATACAATGATCTTACCTGCTCGCCATCACTAACCACCACAAGATCAATATCATCGGCTTCGCCCCATCGCCCGATTGCTTCGTCGATGCCATCGGGATTGTCAATATCCAAGAAGCATCCAGCTGGTTTTCGGAAGAGCCGGGAGTAGTTTTGAATTGCTTTTCCTTCGGTTGGAGTGTAAATAACGCCGAACATTTCTTTGAGATGTTCTTGCAGTAGCTAGAATATCGTCAGCATTGTTGGCATCTGAAAATGGTATAATATACATACTCGATAGTACAACACTAGATTCTGCTCCTTTAAGCTTTCCATAAACGTGTTCTTAGCCAAGTCATCAGCTCTAGTCTGATACTGTTGATAAGCGCGTTTCGACTGCTCCTCGAGCGTGTCAATGGTGCTCGGTAAGAGGCCTTTGAGGTCAAAATCCTTGCATTCCTGTGTACTGAAAGCAGAGCCTTTGTTGAAGTACGGTGAGCGAAGAATGGCTGTACCCTGAGTAATATATGTCAGCCATGCGTTCTATTCGAGTCATCAAGTCATGACATACACTCAAAGCACATTCGAGCGGTCCAGATGTTGCAAGCGGCAGGTGCTTGGATTGTCGATGTGGTGCAGCCAAGTCATCTTTCGCCATGGTTGCTGCCGAGCTGAACGTAGCGCAAGAAAAGGCACTCCTCTTAGTCGAGATGTTCTGCTGGAAATTGGTATGACAGATAGCTCTTCGGAGGAACATTACGATTACAACATCTGATGGGATGCTGCAAAAGTCAAGATATCAGGACTTGATATGCCGCTGAGCATGCTGAAGCTGAGACAATTGTACTGTAGGACGTCTGTCAAGGCTTGACCTCACCTGCCTGGACCGAGCTACATAACCTTGAGCTTTCGACGGATGTGGCCGGAAGGTTGATCAGATCACAGGCGCAACTGTGAGATGCGGACGGGGTGACGTGACTGAGCACGTGGTACATCTGAAACGCAGGACATCTCATACAACCTTTCCAGGTTGTGATCACTACTGCAGTCACGAATATAATGATGACGAAGCATTGCGTGAGTTATTTGTTATACTTGTTTCATTCCTATCATTAAATTACTAAACAATCCATCGTGATTCGCATCGGACGCTTGAGCTGGCCAGCCAGTTCACTCATATCCCAAGTGTGACCTATTTCGTCAATGGCAGCGAGCAACCAAGATTGTCGTACGCCGAGCCCAGCTTTGATGCAGCGAAGGCTGCAGCGCCTGCAACAGGGTTGAGAATGCCAGCAGTGTCGCTAGCGAAGCCACCAGCAATTGTCTGGTAGAGAAGGCAGAGCACACCTTGTGGCGTGGCGTTCACCAGCTTTCCGTCCTCGAATCCGTCCGTGTTCAGACCGTCAAAGCTGTTGACTGCACCAGTGTTGCCGCCGAAAAGGACAGGGTTGAGTGCGTACATCGATACAATCTGCACATTGACGTCGGTGTCAGTGTAGGGGGTCGCTCTGTTGACCCAATTGTCGGGGATCCGCTCGCCAGATGTCTTGACGAAGTTGCCGGCAGAATCCTGTTCAACGCCGAAGAAGGATGATATTGTCGCCAAATCAGGTGCGTATCCTGTAGTACCTGAAGGCATGAGCTCGTAGAGGAAGGATGCAGCTCCATACAACAGCAGGGTCAGCGGCCCGAAGCTGAAGTTAGGGTTGGAAGATACCGATTCCTGCCAACGTTGTGCCCGATATGCGGAGAGTCCTGCGAGGTCGAAGTTGTTGTTTGTTGCCTTGGCCATCTCGCCAAAAAGTGTTGTGTTAAATGAGAAATTGTCGCCGTCGCCGGTGAAGTAGTCGTCGCGGGTCAGACTGGCATCAGCCTCGAAGCGGTTGTGACCGTCAAGACCATATTCTGGGCCAGAGAGTGTCGGCTCGACTGATGTACGGGTCGTCGCGTCACAGCCGATTGACAGCTTCTCGGTGACAATATCTCCATCGCCAGTGGCAATACCTGCGACGGCGAGCGCCACGGCGAGAGCATAGCCGACATTGTATACATTCTGTTGTGCATTGACAAGCTCATCAAATGTGGTAACACCGTCGTGGGCCAGGAAATTGTGGTTTGCAAGGGCGTTCAAGCCGGGGCACGGGCCTTGTCTATGTTAGCTACTGGGGGTAACCGTATAAGCTCGACCCAAGGAAACTCACCTCGAATATCGTTTGGACCAGGCGCAACGAATGCATGAGCAGTATCACCAGGTGCTGGTACCTGGAACCCTCCGCCAATGTTTCCTGGCAGTCCACCAGTGGCACCATTGTATGGGTACTTTGACGATATGCCCACTGCAGGGACATGATCAGGGTTGTATGGGCACTGTGCTGCTGAGCCTGGGCCATTGCTGGTCTGTTGGCGTTTTACATTCTTGAAGAGAGAAGCGTCGACGCCTGCTTGGTTGGCGACGAAGGGGAAAGCAACTGATGTTTCGAGAAGGAGTAAGAGGGAGAGGAGAGATCGTGCCATTATGATGATGGGTCTTGACTGATGGTTTGAAACTCGTCTACTGGAACATTTGAGGTATGTGATGAAGTATTGAGATGGAAATAGGGCCTTCAAGGTATGCTTTTGATGGGGCAAGACAATCTTCTTATGGACATCATCACGAGGGTACTCTTCAAGCTAGGTTTGACTGACTCCTAACAAGATCACCGCATGATCTACATTACTCCTCAACACACCGAGCAGAACATTTACCATTACTAATGTGTTGCCTCGATGTTCCTTTGGTCACTACTACTGGTGTTAGCAAAGGGACAAAGGGACGCTTGACGCCGGAATAAGGCTGATCATCCCCACAGATCTACGACGCCGCTGACCAGAGGAACCACTTGCTGCGCGCCCCCGCTTTCCCCGGTATCACGGCACTACGTAAGTAGCACAGCACAGTGAATGCGATGCGGCTCTGCTGACCACGAAAGAGCACAGACAGTAAGGTATCTTTGTATCTCTGTCGCCACCCTGGATGCCGAGGTGTCGTCGGCCACTGCGAGCACCAGCATGTCATTGATTTTGCCAGTATGTATGCCTCGCGCGAGGTATCCAAGCTAGCAGGCAACCCGCTCTCATTTGGAAATGGACATCCCGTCTCCTCGCCTCGAGCACCACCGCTGAACTGGATTTAGTCACGATAACGCAACTCTGTTTGCTAAGAAAGTCATGCCCATTGGTTCTGGCGCAAAGCAAAACTCGTCGAAACAAAAATTGCAAAAGCCTCGGCTCCATGAAATGTGGAGTGCAGATCATTTCGAGTGGTGGCAGTTGGCAAAGCCTCAAACCTTAACAGTGCTAGGGATAACTCTATCTTTGCACTACCAAAGCCATGGCGTTGGTGGCGTTCTCGCCAGGGGTGAGGCTCTGGAAATTGCCCGGGTCTCATCCTTTGCCTTCAGTATATCATCGTCTTGGATGAGCACACAGTACTCCCTTGGATGGAAGTTGGGACCGACAAGAATCCTGCATCTGTCTGGAGAATCATACCTGAGGAATCCACAGTCCACCATATGGAATTTGTTTCCCCAGGAAACAGGAACAGCAAGGAAATGGTAAAAGAAATGTTCTGATTTGGTCGAAACGTTTGACGTGGGCGAAAGATCGTCATACAAGGTAAGGTGGGGATAGTGAGAAGAGGCACACCTCGGAGTATCGTCGTCTGACGTCTGATGAAAATACACCTCGGTCACTTCAGCTTGCTGATCGTCATGAGTTTGACTCGGTATGCTGCCACTGTATTCATCATGTTCAGACGAGGACATTTAACATCGAACGAGTGCCCACTATCATTAATGCCCACCTCCTCATCATCCTCATACTCTTCACAGACGCAAAAACATATCCCTGACTCTCGACATCATCCCATCTTCCCTGCTACCACATTATGAAATCCTTCACATATGCTGCGGCCGCACTTGGCCTGGTCTCGCAGACATTGGCTTTTCCTGCTCTGATGACAGATCCTGACTCGCCCCTCGTCAAAGAAGCCATCTCAAAAGGCCTGCTCGATCGTGATGTCTACGAGATGATTGGCAAACGCCAGGTACAAGGTTCTGGCGCTGCACCACTACTAGCACCGTTATTCGATGCTGCAGACCAGTACGTCTCGAATACTGGCTCCCACGCATTCGTTGCCCCTCTGGCTACGGACGCACGAGGACCGTGTCCAGGTCTGAACGCAATGGTATGAGTTTCCGTCGGCCTCGTCATCCACTAGGTTCACTAACCATCGCTTGCAGGCGAACCACGGATACTTACCACACAACGGAGTAGCCACGATTGATCAGTTCATCACAGGCACTTTCGATGTTTTCGGCATGGGCACCGATCTCGCTACCTTTCTCGCAGTGTACGGTAGCCTGCTTGACGGCACACTGACAGGCTGGTCAATCGGGGGAGCTGAGCACACTGGTATTGGAGGAAGTCACGGCAACTACGAGACAGACTCTAGCCCAGTCTACGCAGACCTCAACCAATACGGCTCCAACGAAGTCGTCATTTCGCAATTCACCGACCTCTTCAACCTCCAACCCGATGCCGCAACTGCAAACTACAACCTCGAGGTACTCAGGGACTTCCGAGGCACGAGATTCCAGGAGTCAATCGACAAGAACCCATATTTCGCGTACAACCCCATCGGCGGTATCCTGGTCTCCCAAGCCGCGTTCACTTTCATCTACCGTTTCATGGCGAATCACTCTGCCGAGTACCCAGAGGGTGTCTTGAACCAGGAAGTCCTCAAGTCATTCTACTCCATCACTGGTGACGAGCCATCAAAATTCGTGTGGACCAAGGGCCACGAGAAGATCCCCAACAACTGGTACAGGCGTAATGGTCTCGATGCGTACGTATCCGTAATAGACTTGATCTGACAGCAGGCTTACGACTCTTCTTAGATACACCATCCCCTACTTCAACCTTGACATCCTCTACTTCACAGAGACAGTTCCTCAATTACTCGAAGTCGGATGCAACCAGGGCAAGGTCGACACATACGACCAGATCTCAGTCAGTACAATATCTGGTGGTGCATACACCGCAGCGTCCGTTGCAGCAAACCCGCTGTGTTTTGTCGTGGCGACGCTCGAGGCTGGTGCCGCAAGTTTGCTGGGATTGCCTACTGGCTCCTTGAGCAGTCTCACAACTGCCATCGACGGCGTCAGCTCGGCGCTGGGCATGACATGTCCAGCCATTACGGACCTCAACCTCACTCAGTTGAAGGCGTGCCCGGGCTTCTCACTCTACGGAGGTCCAACTGCGCCGGTTGCACCAGGTGCTATCCAGGACTAGACGCTGTTCGTGCTTCATTACCTGGTTTTGACAACTTACGTACATGAGCCGCGATCTTACCGCTACGCTCCAGGGACTGATTCGGCACTGGTTGCCATCTGTATATATTTATGTTCATGTAGACACCGTATAATGCTCAACAAACGAATTTCATTGCTTGATCCCGTTTATTTGCCACTTCGTCACGTGATTCTCACTTCGACATTAACCACCACCGCATCAGTTTCAATGAGATGCAAACAATAGCAAACACGATCTCGCAGCTCTTGCTCTCATTTTCGTTTGCAGTTGACTTTCAAGACTGTGCACATACTTGCTTGCAAAGCTTCTGACAGCATCGGCCTTGTACATTTTCTCTTCACCGCTTTACTCTACAATATAAACTTGCTTCTCTCATATCATTACAGATTGGCTCTCGCGAGCTATAGAGCCACAGTCCTTGCACCTCGTCGCAAGCTCTCTTGTGTACACTCTCAATGCTCGTCTCGGGTCCTGTCGCCCATCTGTTCTGATCACAAGATCTGCGCATTTGCACAAATCAGCTTGTGATTTCTTCGATAACCGTGCTTTTCACTTTGATCACACTGCGAGACGTTCCCACGTTCTATGTCTTTATCACTGACTACATCCAGAACCACTTCACTCTAGCTCGAAGTCAAGTCTCGCATGCTACTCGGCCAGTCGTCGCACCTGAGCGCTGATTGCAAACATGTCGAAGCACGACTTGTCTGACAGCCTAGATGAACAGAACGTCGACGATGCTGAAATTGGCGACGATGACGAGCCAACTCCTCAAGTCTTGCAAGCAAAGCCTGGGAGCAGAAAGCGTGAACAATATGCCACATTCAACTCGTGGTTCTCGCAGCAAGCAAAGCAGATCTCACAAAATATCATTGGTCAGACTATGAAGACGGAAGACGAAGAGGCGCTGTCCCTGCGCACTATCATGGCACGTCAAGAGTCAGAGCGCATCATTGCGAGTCCACGAGACTATCAGATGGAGCTTTTCGAGAAAGCTAAGCAGGAGAACTCGATCGCTGTGCTTGATACTGGATCCGGCAAGACTTTGATCGCTGTGCTGTTGCTACGACACACGATCGACCAGGAGCTGGAAGATAGAGCTGCAGGCAGACACAAGCGGATCTCTTTCTTCCTGGTCGATAAGGTGGCGCTAGTCTTCCAGCAACACGCGGTTCTGAAGGCCAATCTGAGCCAGGAGATTGAGCGAGTCTGTGGGGACATGGGAGCCGGTCTCTGGACGGGCGATGTCTGGAAGCAGCATTTCGAGAAGAATATGGTTATCGTCGCCACTGCAGATGTCCTACTCCAGTGTCTTAGTCATTCCTTCATCAATATCGAACAAATCAATTTGCTTGTCTTCGACGAAGCACATCATGCTAAGAAAGGACATACCTACGCTCGAATCATCAAGGAACACTACCTACATGCATCCCCACATCTACGGCCTAGGATCTTCGGCATGACTGCATCTCCTGTAGATGTTGGTGGCGATGATGTGGTCGACTTACAGGAGAAAGCCAAGGAGCTCGAGATCATGCTGAGCTCCAAGATTGTTACCATTGCAGACTCACCTGTTCTGGGTAATGCCGTCCATAGGCCTAAACCTACTCTGTTCAAATACAACAACTATCACTCACCGTTTCTGACACCTCTATACCAAAGTCTCTGGGCTCGCTTTCATGACATGAACAGCTTTCGGAAGCTGTTCGAGCATGCAAAGGAATCCAGCAACGAACTCGGGTCTTGGTGCAGCGACGCATACTGGTCATTCGCATTTGACGACGCTGTTTCGAAGAAGATGGAGATGCGGATTCAGCAACAAGGCTTAAGAGCTAATCAACCTCGGAGTGCTGCCAACGTCGACAAGGATATCATACAACTACGAGAGGCAAGTGAAGTGGTTAGATTACACGAGCTTGGCATACCGTCAATTGACCCTACAACGCTCTCGCTGAGCTCGAAAGTCCTCAAGCTCTACCAGATACTTAAATTGACCTTCGCAGAGGCTTCCAAGTCAAGGTGTCTGGTGTTCGTGGAGAAGAGATACACCGCCAAGCTACTGATGATGGTGTTTACGCAGATTGGAGGAGAGCATTTGAAGCCTGGTATACTTGTCGGTACCAGAAACACCTCGGTCAGCGGCATGCAGTACTCGCTCAAAGAGCAAGTCGTGACGCTTATGAAGTTCCGCAAAGGAGACTTGAACTGTTTATTTGCCACCTCAGTTGCTGAAGAAGGTCTGGACATTCAAGATTGCAACATTGTGATTCGCTTCGACCTTGCAAAGACTATGATACAATATGTACAATCGCGTGGACGCGGCCGTCACGCAGCCTCCAAGTTCTATCATCTCGTGGATGGCAGTCTCGAGCAGCAAGAGCGTCTCTATACTCTCAGCCAAGCTGAGGGAGCTATGCGCAAGTTCTGCCAAAGTCTTCCCGCGGATCGACGACTTGCACCTGACGCCATCGAGCACGACTACAACCTGATGAAGGAGTGCTCAACCCGAGTCTACGTCGAGAAGTCGACCGGTGCGAAGCTCACATACGACTTTGCACTCATCGTTCTAGCACACTTTGTCTCCTGCTTGCCCAGTGAAGAGGGAGACGTCCTCTCTGCTCACTACTATGTCACCTCGAAAGCTGGAAAGTTCACTTGCGAAGTCACATTACCTGCGCAATCTCCCATCCACTCAGCTGTAGGTCGTGAGTCGCCGAGGAAGGCAATCGCAAGGCGTTCTGCGGCTTTCGAAGCATGTCTGTTATTGCGCAAGGGAAAATATCTAGATGCGAACTTGCTGCCGATCTATGCGAAACAGGCTCCAATCATGCGGAATGCATTGCTCGCCATTAATTCGAAAGCCAACAATTCGTATTACATGCAGACAAAGCCAAGTGTCTGGTCAGAAGCTAGAGGGACTGTACCAGCCACACTGTATCTGAACAGCATCGATTTATCAGGTGATTGGGATCGCCCAGTGCGAGGTCTTGCTCTTCTGACACGCCAACGACTTCCAAGCTTACCACAATTCCCGATCTATCGTGGCGATGGTGCACCCGTGCAGATCATGTTCAAATCCTCTACGGAGCCGGTTAGCGTCAGTGCTGCTCAGCTCAAGCAGCTCACAAGCTTCTGCTTGCGCGTTTACAAGGACATCTTCAACAAGACATTCGAGCACAACGAAGCTGCCATGTCGTACTGGATAGCTCCTCTTCAGGATGAAGCTGTGATGACCAGGCCAGCTCGCATCGATTGGGGCGCAGTAGGGATGATCAGCTCAAATGAGTCTGAAAAGTGGAATCCTGGCATGCCAGTGGCAAACCTGATCAACAAATTTCTGGTCGATCCTTTCGACGGTGGTCGTCGGTTCTTCACTATTGCACTAGCTCATCATCTCAAAGCTACTGATCCTACTCCACCAAATGTGGCGCCAGGTGGTCTGACCGACAGCATTTTGAGCTACAGTGTCAAACTGTGGAAGGCCTCCAAGAGGAAGAGAACATGGATCGAGGATCAGCCTGTGTTGGAAGCTGAGAAAGTCCAGCATCGACTGAACATCCTGTCTGAGCCGACTGAAGCGGAGAAAGAGGCCATTACTCATTGCTACGTCTGTCCGGAACCGATGGAGATATCACAACTTCCTACTGACGTGGCAGCCATGTGTCTGCTGTTCCCGGCGGTGCTTCATCGCATAGAGTCATACCTCATAGCCATTGAGCACTGTGAAGAAGTCGATCTCAATATCAGTGTCCCTCTCGCCCTGGAAGCGATCACGAAGGACTCCGCCAACAGTGACGATGTCAATGCTGAAAAGATCAACTTCCAACATGGCATGGGTGCGAACTACGAGCGATTGGAGCTTATTGGTGATTGCTTTCTCAAAATGGCAACTTCGATCTCGGTATTTGTCTTGCATCTCAATATCGATGAGTTTCAGATGCACGTCAGCCGAATGCTGATGTTGTGCAACAAGAATCTGTTCAATCACGCTACCAAGTATGGCTGGTTCAAGTACATCCGCAGTCAGAGCTTTTCCAGGTAGGTCTAGAAGCTATTTGATCGTTGTGCTTGCTGACCACTATAGGCGCACATGGTATCCCGAAGGACTTCGATTGATCGGTGGCAAAGGTGCGAAGAATGAGCCACTGAGGTTTGAGCTCCGACACAATCTCGGCGACAAAACCATTGCAGACGTCTGCGAAGCTATGATTGGTGCCGCATTCGTCACCCACTTCACTTCGGGCAATGGTGATTCCTCGCAGATGGATGAGGCTGTGAAAGCCACTAGTGCGTTTGTGTGTAGCAAAGATCATGACATGCAGACCTGGGACGACTATCAGCGGAACTATGTTGTGCCAGCATATCAGACTGGCGAGTCCAGTGCCTCACAGCGCGATCTTGCTGAGCGGGTCAAGCAGTCCCACAACTACAGCTTCAAGTTTCCACGATTACTGAGATCTGCTTTTCTGCATCCGTCAGTACCGAAGGTTTGGGAAGGTCTACCAAGCTATCGTAAGTCCATCTCGCCCACGTTGTTTCCATCAGCATACTGACTCACTGCAGAACGGCTTGAATTTCTTGGGGACTCCCTACTTGACATGGCCGCAGTTTCGTACCTCTGGTATAAGTACCCAGGCGCAGATCCACAGTGGTTGACTGAGCACAAAATGGCCATGGTCTCGAATCGCTTCTTGGGCGTGATCTGCGTCAAGCTCGGCT
>Ga0268250_10000913_pt1 | contig 13260 bp, 13 predicted proteins | sample AgamicAsSfe_FD_200448 | JGI IMG/M metagenome (GOLD analysis project Ga0268250, IMG submission 200448) | Agave microbial communities from Guanajuato, Mexico - As.Sf.e (v2) (version 2) | ecosystem: Host-associated > Plants > Phyllosphere > Phylloplane/Leaf | place: Guanajuato, Mexico | collected... | reverse complement strand
CGGCTTCCGAACCACCTCCACCGCCCAAATGGCGCGCTCAGCGCTTCCCAAATCGCCCTTACGATATCCATGCAGATGACGAATGCACGTCTATTAACGACGCGCCCCATATCCGCGAGATTACGCTCCGTAGTATGATGGGCGAGTACTCTGGCTATGCCGGTTTCCTGTCTGCGTGGTTCGAGGAAGAGAAGGGAGAGAAGGGGGAATGGGTTTTTGAGTTTAGCTCGTGTGGCGTGGGTGTGCAACATTGGTGGTGGGGGATACACATTGTTGACCTGATTCTGATGGTTTGTGTGGTTATTGGGGGTTTGGTTTGGGGATACGAACGAGTGGCTGATGATGCGAAGAAGACGGAGGTGAAGAGGGATGTGAAGGAAGGCAGATCGGAGGACGTTAGAGATAGGAACGAGGCGAGGATTGTACAGACTACACGCGGGCGTACGTCTTCTGTCATGGAAGTTCAAGAACGAAAGATATAGATTAGAGTACAACTTCTGCCGATACACTATCGACATGGACTCATCAAACATACACTCATGTAGCCGCCCAACACAATGACCATTAAACCGCCATACTCTTGATGTCATCGGTAAGCTTCAAGAAGTGATTCTCGCCATTTCTAGCATCTTCTTTGATCATCTCTGCCGCTCCCTCTCCGATGCCATACGCCACCATCTGCGTATGTCCGTTGTTCACCTTGGGGATAGAAGACACATCCGCGACACGCAGGTTGCGAACACCGCGGACGCGAAGGCGAGAATCGAGGACGGCGTTTGGGTCATCCGATTTGCCCATTGCGCAGGTGCCGGAAGCATGGTAACCTAGGGATGGGTATCAGTCCTCAAATCACGTATCAAGACTGTAATGACAACTCACAAGTCGTAGCATGTTCCCTAACATGCGGCTCCCACTCTTCCCTAGTCTCGAAACCATGATGAGCCAAACCCTCCGGCCAACTGCCCTTGATAACATCCTTCGTTCCCTTGCCTTTCATGATGATTTCGTTCGCAAATCGGCATGCCTCGCTCATGACCAGCATGTCCAGTGGGTCTTCTAGGTAGGCATGATCGACAATCGGGTTCTCCATCGGATCAGCAGACTTGAGCGTCACACTTCCCCTACTGTGCTGATTGAACAACAATGCACACATGGCGAATGCGTGTTTATGATCAATGGGAAAATCTTCATATTGCTTTGGCCCACCATATAGTTCCGTGTTCCAGAACTCGATGTTTGGTTGCGAGGGCGTGAGACCCATAGGGTCGCGGCCTGACTGTCGGGGCGCGTTGGTCCACAAGGGCGAGTCTTGTAGGCGTTCGTCAAGGCGGGCGTATCCGAATATGCCAAAAGGGAAAGTAGAGAGGATTCCAGTCTTCTTTTCTTGGTAGAGGGCGTAGGTTGAGGCTATGGCGTTATCGTGGTATGCGAGGTGGTCATTTGTCAGGTTTGGTTCGGAGACTTCGTAGAAGATGAAGCAGAGAACGTGGTCCATCAGGTTTCCGCCAACACCGGGGAGATCAACGAGACACTCGATTCCATGTTTTTCTAGCTGTTCTTTTGGTCCAAGGCCGGAGCGCATTAAGATTGGTGGACTACAATATGCGCCTGCTGCGACAATGACTTCTTTTCTCGCTTGGTAATCGATCTTTTTGCCGTTCTTGGATATCGTTGCGACACCTGTTGCTGTGAGGTCCTCGGAATCTTTGTTGAAGAGCAGTTTGTTGACAGTCACTTCGGTCTTGATGGTGATATTCTCCCGTCGATAGCCCTTGGTGATGAAGTCTGCGGCGGTACTCCGGATACCCTGATGCACTGTTCGTGGTACGTCTCCGCATCCATGAGGTGTCTCTCCTGTTGAAAACATGTCGGCGTGGTAAGGAAGACCTTGATCGACAAGGCTCTCTCTGACACGTTCAGAAATAGGCGCTAGATCGTGAGGCTCGGTATGAAGAGGTCCTGACGTCCCATGAACCGACATATCAGCTTTATGCCAGCCCTTCTCGTGGAAAGTCTCGGCCTGCATCATAGTCAGCTTTTATGCTAGAGCCGTTCTAGCCTTCAACAACAAACCTTCTTCATATACTCGAACATTTTCTCTCCAGTCCATTCATCCATCTCCCAGTCGTCGTAGTCCTGCTTTGTGCCTCGAATACAAAGCGTACCATTGACGCCACTTGAACCTCCAAGGAAGCGCCCTCTGCTGACCTTGACCTGTCGGTTATCTACCTTGGGCATGGGCTCGGTCACGATATTCCAATCTGTCTCGCTGTCGAAGTTCTTGCTCCACCCTCCCGCCATATGCACATTCTCAAGATCAGCATTGTCGGGTCCAGCTTCCAGGACGAGAATCTTTGCATTGAGGTCCTCGGCAAGACGACCTGCAATTACGCAGCCTGAAGTGCCGCCACTAGTGAATCTCGATTAGCATTTGTTTGCTCAAAGGATAATCGGCTGAGAACGATGTGCAGCGCTCTCTCAGTGAGGTTGAATTACCCGCAGATGATGTAGTCGTAGACCTCCGTAGGGTCAACTGAGTCGACGCGTTCAAGAGACATGGCTGTGATGGTGAGTGTTCAGAGAGGCGGTCCAGTTCCTAGTCTCCAGAACGAGGCCAAAGCATATATAACTTTGCCAAATGGTCAGTTAGCCTAGATATAAAGGCCACGGAACAGAGCCGCACTGCACGGTAGCGGGACCGGATGTACCGCCACGTCGCAGAATGGGCCAACATGAAAGGCTACTGCATGTCAGCTAACGCCCTCGAATACGCCAGCTCCTTGGAGACTCAACAAAAGAACCAACCCAGCAGCTGTAGTTTGTGATTCGTGCCACTATGGTCATCCTTGTGTACTATTCTCACCACCTGTATGCAGGTCTTCACTTGGAGTAGCGGAATCAGTCCGAATGGGTCGATCACGCAGCATTTTAGGTTTGGGTCTAGCTCAGCTTTGGGGGCGCCTAGGAAGAAGCAGGACCACGTAGAACTGGGGTAGTGTGGGTGATCGACGAATCAGAGGGAGGTGGTTGGGACGTCGTGTTCTCTAAGTTGATGTTCGGTCGGATCGCTGTTGGCCCTGCAGGCGCGTGCGTTGCGGGGTAAACCCGTGTACCCGAAGGCAAGGGGCTATGCCAGTTACATCGACCTAACGTTCTGGAAAGAATATATCGATAGCTCAGCGAGCAATGCTTGAGTTGATTTAGAGTATTGAGACATGCAAAGCAAGGTTGTTTTTGTCGTTCATCTTACGTTTCCAATCTATTAAGAGGTACATGTCGAGCACGTTTGATGTATACATCAATCTACGAGGAGGAAGAGAGTACACTAGAATACCTCTGTAAGATGCTAGAAAACATTGAGAGATCTAGACATATCTCTACTATCGTTACCACTCTATTCTAACCGAAGTGTCTATGGTTGGCAAGCGAAGCCACGAACCTGTAAGCTTACACCAAAACATCCCTTCTAGGATTGATTGCTGGCGACTGATAAGCAAAGACCGCATCTCAAATCACAAAATTTTCAAGATCTTCTACCACCCTGAAGCGACTAGTAGCCACCACCGAGCCCGCCACGACCGCGATTTCCGCCTCGTCCACGACCAGCATCGCCACGAGGACCAGGGGCATTCGTAGGAGCTGCATTCGGTGCCTGGAAGCCAGGAGGAGGAGCTTTTCTACGAGTGTTACGCCTGTGAATGTCAGTCTCATATCGCACCAGTAAGTTTTGATCTCATGTCTTACCAGTTCGGGTACTTCATCAAGAAGCGGCCACCATTCCACTGGAGTCCTTGATCCTTCTCTTGATTGGCGACAACTTCGTGAGCATCTTGTAGTCCTCGCGCTGCTTGAAGGGGAGGAAGAATGAGGCCGCCCCACTTCTTGTAGTGACGAACTAGGAGCAGGTCGACGAGGGCAGTGTTGCCGACGATGGATGCAACGCCGGGATGAATGTCCTCTGGGTGGGTCATACCCCAGATGATCTGATCCATGGCGTTTTCGTTGTTCTCAATCAGGTCCTACAGGGTGTTGGTGGTAACCAACTAATTGCTTGAGTGAAGGAGAAAACGCAGGAGGGACAAAGTCGTGTTGAAAAGAATCAAACTAACAGTAAAAGTGAAGAGAGCTTACAATTGCATTGCTGACATTGACAACGGTGGCAACGTCGGTATCGTGATTGTAGTTGGCGACTTTTCCCTTGTAGGTACGCCAATAGGTCACTAAGCTAGTGTCCGCAAACGATTCGAAATCGTTGACTACATAGCCAGTCGGACGATCGCGACCTGGCTTGTACTGAATCGCGTTGATGAATGTAGTGTTGTTAGACATCGTAGAGGCTTGCGGTCTTCGTTGATCGATTGCTCGCTGAAGTTGTTTGCTTCGATACAGTTCGTGATGTCAAAGTTGTAGTCTATGAAGAGCGTTAGCAAAGATGTCTTCGACGAATGACTTCGCAAACTTACGGTATCGGTTGAACGCTGGTCAGAAACGCAGCTCTGGGGAAGTGATAGTGTTGTCGTTGAAGATATAGGAAAGAAAGGAAAGAGAGTTGGTGGAGAAGAAATTATATACAGACAGGAAGCCGCTCCGACCAGCACTAAAGCACGCAATTCTCCTTCACGTCGAGAAGTAAAAGGCAGAGTGCGACAGATGATTCCGGAAGAGTCTGGCCGCAAGGTGAGGGCGGTAGTCACCTTGAACATTGAGAGGGAAAGGCCATCGCAAACGACGGTCGCCTCGATTGGTGATGTCGGGAGAAACGCATAGCTTGCGATACCGGATAATCAACGAGAAGAAATGAGCAAGATGTACTTATAGAGCTGCAGCGTTGGAATATCAAGCGTGTTTCATGTCATTAGGGAATGTGTGTGTTTCAAGCGTGACCAATGGACCAACTGATGTGACATACAGCAAGTACCCCAGTGTGCTCGTGCACACTCCGCATGCTCAGCGTCTTGAGAGCAATTGCCAGAACTGTATCCTTGCCTGGGTTTGTCACAAAAATGACATGATGATCACGTGGTATCGTGAAGCAGAATACGTTCTAGCGGCCAAGTGGAGATGAATCTGCTTCCTGGCGGTGCCAGAACCATTGTGTCTCTCGCTGCCGAGGTTTCCGCATATAACGGAAAACATGCTGATGTATCAACACGGATAGTTCGGGAAAGGCCCAGTCAGTCCTGGAGAATCTTGTGATGATCCACTGCACGTGTTGGTGCTGCTTTGTGGACAATCACAGCGTGTACTCTGCGCGTTCCGATTGTCACCCCCTCTTCTGGACTATAAATATCGTAAGCTTCTGGCACCTTACGCTTCTTCGCTCACCCGAAATCTTAGTATGGTCGGCCTCAACATGTTGTCAGGAACCGCTTTTTCGCGAGAAAGATCACCGCCAGAACTCGGAATGGATTACGTCGATTACATCAAGTCCCGCGAAAGACTTGCTGCACTGGAAGTCAACCACATGCCAGACTTCTGGTCGATGAAAAACGTGGACCTCCAAAAAGCGATGAAAGTGCTGAAGTTAGTTGGAAATGGAAACAAGGCATTCATGGTCGACAAGCTGGAGCATCATTCCAGAAAGATGCGCTGGCGACACCAAAAACAGCTTTGGGACCAAGCCCAGAGTTTTATACGTGAGCGACCGGAGCTCATGCTCACCAGCAAGGTCAAAAGTGAGCCCTCCAGAAAGTGCTTCATGGACTTGCCTCCGGAGATCCGGGACATGATCTACGAACTCGCCCTCTTCGACCCTCCTTACATAACACCAAATAGCGTTACTGGACGGGGAGCCGGAGACGATCATCATAGCGCTGGAGTTTTGAAGATCACTGGCAAGATCACTGGCGACGCTGGTCGATTCTCCCCTGTTCGTTCTTGGGATTATACGCTGATGCATCTCGCCGAGCTTCGAGTTGACCGTACCATTTCAGTATTGCATGTTGTTGGCGCGTTGAACAAACAAATCCGGCAAGAGGTACAGGGGTTCTTCTGGTCCCATACCAGGGTCCAGCTACAGTTTGGCCAGCCGGGTCCTCTTTTTTTCGGTATCTGTAAGTTCCTCAGGAAGATCGGTCCCCTTGGTAGGAGCTCTCTTGCTGGCTTGAACGTAGATCGAATAGCTACCGACGATCAACACCAGAATTACCGAGCCATGATCAAGCTGCTAGGAGAATGTAAGAAATTGAAAAACCTGACGTTGTATATGCCGATAGGTTCGATGCTAGGCAGTGCCGACCGGAACGCAATTAGGGGCTTCTTCCTACGAGATCAGCCTCTTAACAGTCCCAGTGTGAAAAGTCTTGTGGACGTACTGGGTAAGACGCCAACACTGCGTTCTGTGCAGCTACACATGATGTTTTCCAGAAATGGGAAGTTCCATTGTTTTGACCACGACGATATGTTTGCCAAATTCACCTTTTCCGGAGCTCGTGAAGCGCTGCTGGTTCAGGAACTTCGCAAACGTGTCACAGCTTGTCCTCGTCATCAAGACGCTCGTTTCGAAGTCATCAGTACCAGGAAAAAGACCCTAGACTATGAGGAATGGAAGAAATTGACTCCCCGAGATTCAGGTATATGGTAAACAAAAACTGTCAGAATGATCGAATAGTCTCGATGAAGACACGCAAGACACTGACATAAGTGAAGGAGCTTTGTCGCGTGGACAAGATTGAAGTATAGTGCTCATAGATCTCCTTGGGGCGTGATGTACCATAAAACATAAAGTCTTCAATGTCTTTGGGCAAATAATCGTGGTGAAATCTGGCTTCTTCGCTGTGACATGTAGCGTGTCTTTGCTGTGCATACGAACAACTCTCAATTATGTTTGAATAGAGAGTGCATCGCAGCACAGCCGATAAAAGAAGTGTCGAACTCTAGTTGTTATTATTTTATGCATGTGCGGGGTTCCTGTCCTTGGCTGAAGCTGGAGGGTGGTGCTGAAGCTTGTCTGGAACGCGACGCGGCAGGCGGGGAAGACGCGTTTCGCTTGCCAAGCACACTGCCTGCCTAGCTCTTTCCTATTACGCATCAACAAGTTCTCCTCCTCCACTCGATCCAGACAACCTGGGCGACGTTTGCGACAGAAAGATGCTTATCTCTGCTGTGCTATTACACATCTGTGTTACCCGCAGCCTGAGATGGCACAGTATAAGCTTATCACGAAGCGCATCACATCTCTCTACATCAGAAACAAAAGCTTTGGGTATCATCAAAATACATTAATCTATCATGACTGTTGCAACAACCTCATCAAGTCGTTGCATCGTCTGGACTACCGCTTCTCTTACTCATATCTAAGACCGTGACCAAACTTGAACACTGGGTTCTCAGTATCAAACGGCACATCCTCCTTGGACGCCTCAACAGCCTCGTCACTCCTCGGCAAATCAAACGGCAACATTCCCTCGGGACCACTGCCATCCTTGCCAAAGACTACATCAAGGAACGCATCTGGACTAGTACCAAAGTTCACCATGAGTGCCTGCGCCTGCTCAGCAATCTCAGGGAACGCACCGGGGCGATCAAGGAAGACGTCGACAATGGTGGGCACGGCGGTGTAGATGGCTGCTTGGCGCGCCTTCTCGGTGCTGTTGTATTCCAGGGAGCCGGAGTGGTAGTTCTTTTCGAAACCCCCAGGGCGGGGCTCGTAAGGCGCAGCCAGGCGGAGGAAGGCGTAGTCTGCTTCTTCGGGGGTAGCGACAACGGTCAAGTCGCGCTTCTCAAGATAAGTAGCGTTGATACCTTCGACGTAGAACTTTGCCTTTGACTTTTCGCAGTCGGAGGCCTTGAGGGGAAGGGTGTGGTCTTTGTTGGTGAGGAGGGTGATGGATTTCTTTTGGGCTTCGAAACCAGCGGCGACCCATTCTGGTTTTCCAACGTTGGCGACGGCTTCGTCGACATCGACGAAGGGGTTGTCGAAGAGGCCGAGGATGAACTTCTCGCGGAGGAGGCGACGGACTGACATGTCGATTCGCTCTTCGCTTATGATGCCCTTCTCCACCAGCTCGAGAACCAGGTCGGTTCGCTGCTCGCCGCCCATCTGGTCGGTGCCGGCGTTGAGAATCTTCTCTGCGCGCTCGAGTTCGGTCAGGTTCTCGGCACCCCAGGCACGAGCGGGCATGTCTTGTCCGGCGATGATGCCATCGGTGATGAGACCCCAGTCACTGACGACGATGCCGTCGAAACCGAGTTCGCCACGGAGAAGATCGGTGACGATACCCTTGTTCATTCCAGCAGCGACCTCTTCGTACTTGGTGCCCATGGGCCTCGAGTAGTACGGCATCATCTGCCTCGCGCCAGCTGCGATGGCCGCCTTGAAGGGAATAAGGTGCATTTCGAAATTGTTTCCGGGATATGTGGCATTCTTGCCGTAGGTGAAATGGCTGTCTTCTCCGTCCTGGACGGGTCCACTTCCGGGGAAATGCTTGGAGACGGTGGTGACGGAGTCCTTTCCAAATTCACCAGGGCCGTGGAAGCCCTTGATGTAGGAAACGACAAGCTCAGCGGTCAATGTGGCGTTCTCGCCCATCGTGGTGGTGATCCTAGCCCACCTGGGTTCGGTTGCTACATCGATTTGAGGATGCAGCGCAGACCTGATACCGACAGCCTTGTATTCTTGTCGTGCGATATCCGCAAAGGTGTGTACGAGCTCAGCATCACGGATTGCTGCCAAGCCTAAGCTACCTGGCCACTGCGAGAACTTGATCGCCGCAATCTGACTACCAGTGGCATCAACGAATGTGTGTCGAGGATCTGAGGAGAGTGTGATTGGGATGCCGAGCCTGGAGTCCAAAGCCAACTGCTGGAGACTGTTGTAATATTGTGCAGTTTGGCGTACATCGGTGATCGCACTGTTAAGGTTGAAATGTGTCATGTGCAACCCTTGGATTGATGATGAACTAGAGTTCGTCACAGTTCCATTGGGACCCGGGAAGGTGATTTGCTGGAAGAGTTGTCCGGCCTTCTCTTCCATGTTCATGCGCTGAATGAGGTCCTCCACACGCTCATCCACCGACAGCGATGCATCCCGGTATGGTGCGGAGTCCATTTCTGTTGATCGTGATGTCATCCGTGGGTATGTTGAACGACTTGAAACCGGAGTGCGGATGGCTGTTGACATTGCTGTTGCAGCGAAGAACAGCGTTGTGAAGGTGTTCAGCTTGCGCTGACTGCGGTTGCGAGCGACCATCTTGCCGGATGTGCGAGTTTAGGCAAAAGGTGGAAGATGGATTCGGATGCTACTGGCCACTCGGTATACGGATGTGTACCAGGTATTTGTACTCTGGCTTCACACACCCCGTTACGATGCTCCGCCATCATGTGCGCCACATCCGAGGGAAAATGAAGTCTTGTGTCTGCTTGGGGAAACTTCGGATGGACCGTTGGCTTGGAACATGTGCTAACTACCAGCCTTCCACTGGGCTTGGCACAGTCGAGATTGCCATAAGTTGGAGCCGACGATTGCCAAGACGATGCGTGTGGAGTGCAGTGTGGGGAAAACGTGGGTCGGGGTAAAGCCCCCGAAGCTACCACCCCATTTTCCGCCGAATGCTGGTCCGGCAGATTGGTGATTGGATGCACGGCCACGCTACGGATACTAATGACATATAACGAACGGTTCGACACACCCTTTCGAGCTGGTAGTCTAGTTGTCATGTGAGCAAGTGAAAAATTGCGCATGCTGGGGAATGACATGCAACTCCACATCCCGCTATGCTCACTGACTCGATGTCCACAATTCACAGTGCCGGCGGCTTTTGAAAAACGTCCGATACGGGGGTGTGCCGCATGCCGGTCGAGAGATATTGATGTTTTCACGAGAGCAATCATGGATTCAGTATGTGTGCTCTTGATGAAAATAGGCTGGGTCGAGGCAGGCGAAGAAGATGCAAGCAGTGCCTTCATTGCCGTAGCTGAATCGTCGGTGAGAAATTCGATGTCGTCGCAATGTCTGGTGCACTGGTCTCGTATCTCGGCCCAATTCCTTGAGCCGTGCTTCCGGTACAATGAGGGTACCAAGGCCACCCCCGCCGTCTCCGCCATCGCAAGGCTAGTTTTGTTAGCACTGTAACTATACCAGCGTACCGCCATTCCATGGCGGAGGTACTCACTGCTTTCCGGTACACATCCGCGCACCACTAGAGCGATTCTAGAACCAGGTGTCTACTCCTGCTAGCTCTTGTATGTCTTGACTCAAACGCTTTCCTGGCGTTCATTTCAACAGGTCAGGGAAGACCGATGCAGATTGTACGTCGTCATCTTACACACTGTCCCCTGTCGTGCGCTTTGGTAATTAAAGCTTGTCTTTATGCGGCTGAATGTTAGCTTGGAGGTCGGCGGTGGTGCAAACAGTCGGAACGTTTCTAGTGACGGTATAGGCTTTTGCTTACCTTGTCAGCTGCGCAGTCTTCCATCGTAAGGGAGTAAAGAGTTCCCGTCTCGCACAACAACATCGAGACTCTGATGATGTGAGGCAGTCAGCCTCAGTATATGCACGCGCAAGGACCCACTACTTCGCAGCGTCTGCTCGACTCGCAAGCGTGAACAAATCACACCTCGCACGAATAACGCCCATGCGGCAGGAGCCAACACCGCCAAAGCAACCCCATATGCCATATGCCGCGCGCAATGCCGATGAAATGGTAAAGCGCACTACGTCGGATCGGAAGCGCGTAGCCAGTCCATGCTGGAGAAGAAGCGCTAGGATAGCGCGAGTCCGATGGTCGGTCCAGGCTAAACGCTTCTTGGCAAATGCTTGGAAATTCGGGCCTGGCCCTCGAGACGATGGGCTGGGAGAAAAGAATACATGATGGAGTAGCTGACGAAGACAGAGAGATGATGGAGAAAGGAGTGGAGATGAAGAGATACGACAGGAATGAGAATGACGTGATCGCTGGCATGCTCTGTTGACCTGGCCGCACGCCGCGCCTTTTGCCAGCTAATTGCTTCTCGCCTTGTACCTTTGGCGAGGATCTTGATAAAGACGCCTGTTCTTGAGATGGAGGTGCGCTCTAAGTATAACGACGCGACGTTGTCGAGAAGTCGTCATCTAGTGCTTACCGGTGTGCTGGTCCTGGGGCGTCATTGTGGGGTTAGCGAGCCATAGCAGGAAGGTGCGACGTAAAACAACAAAGACAATTCCGGTCGCGATAATCGCAATGGAGGCATCACTATAAGGGATGTATGTTAGTATTTTTATGTCAACAGGAAAGATTCGGCCAAGTGTGAAGACATTTCGTGTAAGTCCAAGCTGTGGTAGATTCTGTCATCCAAGTAGCAGTAATAGCGCTCTGACAACCACTGTAGTAGAACCAACATCGCAAACCACGTGGGTTTTGTATCCATCATTTCTAGTCTTGTTGTTCCGTGATATATTCGAACAGTTTCGCATCCCACTATGGGTCTGCAACTGACGTAACTCGTCCGTCGCGCACGCTACTCCGTGGTTCGGATGCTCTCTAACACTGGGCCGTAAGGCTTTCCCTTCGCCGGCCCTGGAGCGCAGGTATCATGCCCTACGTCGCTAGGTGATGATGGAATCTGTAGATGATACAGCCTGTCTCTCTTTCAACCAAATCGTTTGCCATATCCTTTGACCACGCCATCCAGTATAGTGCGCATCCTCTTGCACCCCTCAATACCCACCGCCAACATACTCTCTAACCTCTCCATTCTGACCCTACTCTCCATGACACAAACAGCAACGTTATCGCTCTCTCCCAGTGTTCCGACCGTCAAGAATGGCAACTCTAATTCTTCCTGGTTGTTCAGATCTAACAACGGATCATCCGCACTCGCATTGTCTGCCGCGCTCGCACTTGCCGAACTTGCCGCCGTACAAGCCACAAGATAATCCGTCATTGGTATTCCAGCGTCGATAAGCGCCAGCGTACTCGCGTTGATACACGCCGCTAACAAACTGCCGTCCTGGCTGATGATGTGCACATTCAACGTGATTGTCGAATGCGGGTAAAGGTGCAATAACAGCACACCCCCAAAGGCCTCCCTCAGACAATGCTCCATCTCGCTTGTCCTTTTGTCACTCTTCCTCTTCCTGCGCTCTACACCAGAGAAGCCAGCAAAATTGATCTCGACTTCCACTTTGGCGAGCTTGTCGGCGCCGCCTCGTTGCCCGCTTTGCTTGCCTTCTGCGGGGCCTGTCACGGATACAAGGATCTTGGTGTTGCCCATCTCTAGGTACGAGGACCCGTCGGCGGCGGCTTGCGTGGAGATTTGCGCGTGGATGCGGCGGAGTTCGTTCCAGCGGCGGCCGTCGAGGCGGAGGAGCGCGAGGGAGTAGGTGCTGGTGTCTAGCGGCATTTTGGCGATGTCGCAGAATGTGGGAGGTATTGATTGTTACGCGACACGAGTTTCGGCTTTAAATTTGGGTTTGGATGTTTGTAAACGTGCAATTGCGCGCGATGATGTAGACGTCAAGGCTCGAGCTCCAGATTTTGGCTGGAAGTTCTTGCAGGGATGCTCTGTTAGTCCCGCCCCGCTTTCACGTGAGAGCGCGTTAGCGCGTTTGTGCAGCTTATTGGCGCCTTCCGACTTCCCTTTCACTCCTGCCTCACGTGCATCTTTCCATGGCAATCGCCGTGGACCGTGACTGTGCACGAGGATGTGATACGATTTCGGTCAAGCGTTGCTGCCAGTGACTAGCTTAACAACTCCTGGTCGCATCATCCATCATGTCATTTCGCGATAAGTCCAAGCATCATGAAAGAGCGATCAAAGCCTTTGGCGAGAGCGGGGAGGACGAGGATGACGGTCTTGACATCATCGAAACATCGCGCAAAGATCTGGACCTTTCGCAGTATATTGACGGTCAGTCGATGCCTTGCACACCTTTGACAAGATGCTGATATCTGATAGTCCTCACACAAAGCCAGACACAGTCGCAGAGGGTAGCTGAAGAATCAACAGACGACGAACAGGACGTGCGAAAGCCGGCGGTGTCACGAGATAGAAGGATATCTACTTCTGGCACCGACGATGCTGATTCAGAAGCTGATTTGTTGGCTGATGAATTCGACACTGGTGCTGCCTACAAGCAGTACAAGGGTCGCAGAACTCACAACCGTAAGCGCGTCGCTGCCGAAACCAACAGGATTCGTGCGGCAAAGAAGAGCAAGGCATCGGCTGCATCAAGTATCGTCGGTCGAAAAGCTCCGCCGAAGAAAGACACGGGATATGGTCCGACGGGATTCACCACCGACTCTTTGGGGGATGACGCAGGTCCTACACCTACTTTCCTAG
>Ga0268250_10000908_pt1 | contig 13282 bp, 8 predicted proteins | sample AgamicAsSfe_FD_200448 | JGI IMG/M metagenome (GOLD analysis project Ga0268250, IMG submission 200448) | Agave microbial communities from Guanajuato, Mexico - As.Sf.e (v2) (version 2) | ecosystem: Host-associated > Plants > Phyllosphere > Phylloplane/Leaf | place: Guanajuato, Mexico | collected... | reverse complement strand
GGATGATAACGGCATGTATCGTTCTTCTGTACCTCAGTTACTCTGTTCCGGTCATCTGCCTTCTCATCCGCGGTCGCGACAAGATATCCCACGGGCCATTCTGGCTCGGTCCGGTCGGTCTCTTCGCCAATATTGTACTACTTGTCTGGACACTGTTCACACTGATCATGTACTCGTTTCCGTATGCGAAGCCTGTTGAGGCAGGGAACATGAACTGTAAGTGATGCCGTTTGGGCTAATATGTGTACCACTGACGGGACGTGTAGATGTGTGCGTTGTCTATGCCATTGTTGCTTTGATTGCCAGTGTAGATTGGCTGTTTAGAGGGAGGAAGAAGTTTGTGGTTGCCGGCGAAAGGAAGGAGGAAGGGGTGAACCCGGCTCCGAGAATCGTGGATCTGCCTGGGTATTAGGAGCGATGTTGAAGCAACACTGTGTGCGCGTGCACAGTATGTCATATTCTAAACACACTGAGCTCAGTGTCCATAGTTTATTCGGGATTCATGTCTAAAATATCAGTTTTGTGATGTGTGCAAGTTGCCGTGGAGATGAAAGAGGAATGTTAATAGGCTTGGCAAGTCAAACGCGCGCGAGTGGGGCGCTAGTGGATCGCGTCGCGTTTGCATGGGGGATGATTCTTAGATGCACTGACGTCTGCCATGTGCCTTTCTTCTGCGCAACACATCGCAACCACCGTCGTCCGCGCCCTCACTCTCGCCCCTTTGAGCCTAGCACGCTCTCTCACCGACGCTCCTTAATACGTTTAAGACTCGTCGACGGCCTGCGCGGCTTCTCTCTCTCCTTGTCCAACTACAGCGTCAAGCATTGAACGGGCGCGACGGATCCTCGCAGGATAGATAGCGTCTCATAGATAGACACAAGTGCAACTCCGCTGTGCTAGTGTAGAGACTCTGAGGGCGGTCAATGCCGAATTGCGTGCTGTCATCCCTCTGAGACATTGTGAGTGGGGCGTCACAACCAGGACGGGCCTGGGTGAGGGATCATGGCGGAGATTCTCGAGAAGATAAAGTAAGTACTCGGGCTCCCATCCATCGGCATCCTTCCACACCAGACGTGGCTAACCATCTTGTGTCTTGTAGTGAGCTCCGAGAGCTACCCGAAGAACAGCATCTGTTCTGTCCTCGCGTCGGCGACGACGGATCAGTATACTACGATGAAGACGTTGCCGCGTATCCGCCCGAAACCGATGCCAACGAACTCGCCGACCGCAAGCTCAAGCTTCTAGCTGCCGAAGACCGGAAATGGACAGCCCTCAAGGCAGCCGAGATATTGGCCTTCGACGGGGAGGAAGCAGCGCCACACAAAGAATGGCTCGTCAGCCGCCTCAACAGCCTCATGCAAAGCTGCGATGTCTGCGTGAGAGTCTTCCACCAGAGCAGAGCAGAATGGCGAACACGGCTGATTGATTCTTACGACGAGGACAACATTGGGGACTTTCTACAAGTAGTAGACAGCCAATGCCTGGGTCGCATACAAAAGGGCTTGGACGAGGCCAACGAGATACTGAGTAAAGCTGAGCCCAAGACGCGCTCAGTCCGCCTGCTACCCAACGAATGCACATATGGTTTCTTCGAAGCGCTTAGCTGCGACGCCCTAATACGGAACGAGGAACTCCTCCAACGGCATTTCGATGCACCATTCGACATGGTCCAAACGAAGAAGCGGCTGAAGATTCAGACATACCTTCCGGCCATGACCCGTTTCTTATTCTCTAGGGTTGATAGGCGGCATAAATGGGCGACAGAGTCCTGGTCTACCTTCAAGCGGAATCTACTCAAGTCCGAGTGGGAGTGGGCTGTACGGGATTACGTCACAAGTGTCATGATGAAGGTCCAAATGAGCAATCTGGATTTATCCGTGGTACCACTCTTTTGGGGCGGCATGCGGCTCATAGTAGCAAAGATGGACAGGGAGGTGATCACCGACTCGTTGCGCGGCCTTGACGGAGACTTCTATCGTCTGATGCTTGATCATCTTTCACTAAAGTCCGAAGGCTTTCTGGATCTGATTGCGACCATGAAGCAGTTACTAGAAAAATCCCCCATCGATTACTGGGATGGCATGAATGCTGTAACTTCCTCAATCGCTACAGTGGTAGAACAAGTGTTCAACAGCCCGATCCTGAATCAACTCCTTCTCGCAACTGCAGAGGGGAACGAACAGAATATGAACAACCTTCATGCTGCCTTCAGCTGGATTCCGGTCTTCCTGGACTCCATCAAGCTATCCAATCTTGGACCGGCGGTCCGGCCGTTTGCACACGCGTTGCTCGGTCGCTTCCAGTCTGATCGGTACCCCCCAGTGGCTCGAGCCTACTGCTACAAGGAAGGTCTGAAAGTTTTAGATTATACCTTTCGCAAGATGGGAGAAGGTAAAGGCATCGACAAGTTTGTTGGGCAGCCAACCGTCAACGGCATGCTGGATCTGCTATCAACCTTCATACAGTCCCTCGTCACAAGCCTCAAAAACTTCAAACACAACAAGGAAAATCAAGAGGATATGCAACTGACCCTTTCGGTGATCGAGCATGCGTTCAAGCTGGAAGCACAGTCCCTCATTATCGAGAGGCAACTTATCTCTGCAAAAGCACCATCGCCCACCCAAACACCGCCATCCAGTCCTATATGGAAGACAGTTCTACGAGCAATAGGTCCAGACAGCTTAGAGCTTGCAACACATCTTCTGATTGCTGGCAGGGGTCTGATCGGGCTCGAACCACTTCAGATGAAGTCGGGTGTCGACAAGGTGCCCCCAGAGGTACGACACTTCAATGATCGATTCCGGCTGCTCTCTCAATCAATCACCGATGTCGTGGAGAAGATGTCAGAATTTGAGCCCACCCTATTACAAGCCTTGTTCGGACAACAGCCTGCAGCGAGTGCCATCGTTTCCCTGATGTTCTCGTCCACAGAAGATACGCGCAACTCTGCTATCGAGCTGTTGAAGGTCATAAGTGGAGAAGAGGAACGTCGTGGCGCTTTGCAACACATCTTGAGAGCTCATTATAGGCACGTCGTTCGGGGTATCTCAGATTCAGTTCGGCAGGTTCGACTCAAGAAGGCGTTTGCACCCGCACCAAGTATGATCCGAACATGCACAGATATCATCGACATTATTTGCAACTCTCAAGACGGAATTTTGCGAGGCCGGGAATACGACTCTGGTGATGCTGCAGCGACGATGAATCTATGGGAGAATCTATGGGATTCACTTACGATGATTTTCGCCACTACTGAAGCCTGGAGCAACTTGGGTTTCTACGACAAAAATATGATGATGGACTTTTGCCGAGACACTATGCAATTTGCTGATGTGTTGTTCGACCAATGCAGCATCTTTGCTACTGCCCTGAAGCCGCCTTCTTCCGATGAAGATGAAACAATATCGAAGACCGCTCTCCTCAAAGAGCTTTTGGCACAGCCGGCGAATGCCATGGAGGGTCTGGCGAAATGGCTCCGTCTTCGTGACGAGTTCTTGTCTAGCAAGTCTGTCACTTTGATCAGCAAGCTTCTTGTTCGGCTGCATCGTGTGTCTATCGACATTGATTCCAACGCTCTTTCATACATGGAACGCGTGCTCTCAGGAGACGTCCGCGCGAAGCTGAGCGACACGCAACAAGCTGAGCTGCAACAAGCGCTCGAGGAGCATCTCGGCCGCCCACTCGTGAAGGAAGAGGAGCCCGCAAAACCCAAGCAAGCCATGATCAGCAAATGGATGGCTCCGGGTGCGACACAGTCACCAGCAGACGCCAAAGCAAAATTGCTTGCTAGTATGACTTCTGGATCTAGTAAGTTTCAGGAACGGCGGGAGCAGATGAGAGCATCTGAAACGAAGGCCGCCCAGCAGAAAGCTCTCGACGATAAGAAGAGTGCCCAACAGGCCGAATTCAAACGCAAGCGGCAGCTTGCACTACAACAGCGGGAGAAAGAGAAGGCCGCTGCGATCGCTAAGTTGAAGGCAGCTAGGGGCGTCTCAAATCACGTTGCCGAAGCTGGCTCAGGTCTTGAGGGCCTGGGTGTGTTAGGCAAAGATCAGGCTGCAAAAGGAGAAGGCTTAATGCATTCTTCCGACGAGTCATCGGACGAAGAAGGCGATATTGATGAAGACCTCTTTGGCATTAAGAAGACCAAAGTCAAGACTGGACCCAAGACAAACATTGTTAACGAAGTCAAAATCCAAATGCCGACGAAGAAAAAGCGGGCTCAGCGTTCTGCCAAAGACATGCGCGCTCGTCTGGCGCCTGATCTGAGCAGCCTTCATCGAACTATTCTCAGCTGGAACTACTTCCACGAGGGTCCGTTCCCGCCCAAGTCCCGGCCGGACATGTATTCCAAGGTCCTCAGTACTTTCCGCACACCCAACGATTACCAAAATACCTTCGAACCGCTTCTGACCCTAGAAGCATGGCAAGGTTTCGTCAAAGCTCGTGAGGAGAACCAAGCTAAGCCCTATGAAATAAGGTTAACTTCGCGAGCCGCTGTCGACATGTTCCAAGAAGTCGGCAGTACGATGACTCATGTTGAGAATAAGGAAGTTTTCATCTCAGAAGGTGACATTATACTCTTTGCCAAATCCAAGTCACCCTCTGCGGATGAGCCAACATGTCTCGCCAGGGTGTTCCGTGTGAAGAGAAAGCAGCAACACATCGAAGTCTCGTACCGCGTAGTACCTGGTAACCCTCTCTCGACCGCACTGCAACCAAACAATACGATTCTGGGCTTCAAACTCGAGTCAATCACATCTCTAGAGCGCGAGTACGGTGCGCTGAAAGGTCTCCAGTATTACGATCTGTGTGACGAAATTATCCGGGCGAAGCCTTCTCCGCTTTTGACCTACAAGGATAGCCAGATCCAGCCACTCATTTCTAATTACAATGTGAATCCGGCACAAGCGAAAGCTATCAAATCCGCCATCGACAATGATGCGTTCACTTTGATCCAAGGGTAAGACACAACATCCATACATTAGTGAGTGAATTTCTAACCATATCCACAGACCGCCCGGTTCCGGAAAGACGAAAACCATCACTGCTATTGTAGGAGCTATCTTGAGCGATAGCCTTCGAAACCGCGGTACTGCGATCGCTGTTCCTGGCCAACAAAACTCGAATGCTGCTCAGAAGAAGCTACTGGTCTGCGCGCCCAGTAATGCGGCCGTGGACGAGTTGGTCATGCGTTTCAAAGATGGCATCAAAACCCTCAATGGCGAGTCGCGCAAACTCAACATCGTACGTTTAGGTCGAGGAGACGCCATTAAAGCCAGTGTACAAGATGTGACCCTGGAAGAGCTTGTCAATAAACGCCTCGGTGTTGACTCATCGAACGGCAACGACCGAGAAGCGACACAGAAGCTCTTCCAGGAACACAAACAAGTCTCTGATCAATTGAAACAAGCCTATCAGCAACGAGATACTGGTGAGACTAAAGGAGAAGCTGCGGCCAAGCTGGACGACGACATCAACGCGCTACGCAGGCGCAAGACAGCCTTGGGAACCAAGATTGACAATGTCAAGGATGACGAGAAGCTTGCCAGTCGTAACGCAGACCTGAACAGACGACGTGCACAAGAAGCTGTTCTGAACGACGCGCACGTTATCTGTGCGACACTCAGCGGTTCTGGACACGAAATGTTCCAAGGGCTAAGTATCGAGTTCGAAACTGTCATTGTCGACGAGGCTGCTCAGTGTGTTGAGATGAGCGCACTTATTCCTCTCAAGTACGGTTGCGCCAAGTGTATCCTGGTTGGAGATCCAAAGCAACTTCCTCCAACAGTCTTCTCGGACAAGGCGAAAGGTTTCCAATATGAGCAGAGTTTGTTCGTTCGCATGCAAAAGAATCACCCAGACGATGTGCATCTGTTGGACACACAATACCGTATGCACCCGGAAATCAGTTTGTTTCCTAGTCGAACGTTTTACGATGGTCGCCTCCTGGATGGCGACGACATGGCTGGTCTACGTCAACGACCATGGCATCAGAGTATGTTGCTTGGACCCTACCGCTTCTTCGATGTCCAAGGTCAACACCAAGCTGCTCCAAAGGGCCATTCGCTCATAAATATCGCTGAGATCAATGTCGCGATGCAGCTGTACAAACGAGTCACTTCCGACTACCCCGATTATGATTTCAAAGGCAAGATTGGCATAATCACACCTTACAAGAGCCAACTGCGCGAGCTGAAACAGCGTTTTATGAACGCATACGGTCAGAATATCATTGAAGACATTGATTTCAATACCACAGATGCTTTCCAAGGTCGTGAAAGCGAGATCATCATCTTCTCCTGCGTACGAGCCTCCCCAGCAGGCGGCGTTGGTTTCCTCCAGGACATTCGGCGTATGAACGTCGGTCTCACACGTGCCAAATCGTCTCTTTGGGTCCTAGGAAACTCTGACTCGCTTATGCGAGGAGAATTCTGGAAGAAGCTTATAGTAGACGCGAAGGAGAGGAAGCGGTTCTCTGCTCAAGACGTGCCAAAGATGCTGAACCAACATTCCAGTAAATTTCCGGCACCAAAAGAAGGTTATGTACAACCTCACCGTCCTACAACAGAGGTTAAACCAGAGGTCAAACCAGAAGTCAAACTAGAAGTGAAGTCGGAGCCCATGAGCAGGTCTGCAAGCAACCAGTCTAGTACATCTTCAGGCTCTGACTCGAAGTCTATCAAACAAGAGGTCAAGACGGAAACCAACGACGAACAAATACTGGTACATCACGAAAAGCGGAAGTTTCAAGACATCGCTGGTCTTGATAAAATCAAGCTTGAGAGTAGCGATGCAGAAATGGAGGATGCTCCATCTGATTCTGCCTCCAATACAATGAATGGAGGCAGTGGCCGATCAACACCTGCCGCTATTGCCGATGCATCGCGCAAGAGCTCGACACCCAGTGGAGAGACAAGCAACGGGACGAATGGTGTGGTCGCTCCCCCGCCCGGAGATGTCATCGGCGGCATGTCGATGGCAAAGCCTAAAATCCGTAGGCGGCCTCGTGAACCACCAAACCCTTTCATCAAAAATAAGAAGCCAAGGAACGGCTGACGGTACAGCAACCTAACCGGCGGGAGGGGCCGAAGTGGCATTATTTTCCTATGTGCATGCTTCAGCAATATTCTCTTTCTATTAGCATTTGGCGCCTTCTGAATGGGCGGACACTTTCATTAGCATTGCCCGGCGTTCATTCATATCTTTATGTATACATAGCTATCCGAGACTATCTCTTTCTGGGGCCATATGCCCTGTATCACATCGGACGAAGATCGGCCACGAAACCTAAAAAGGCACTTCGTGGCTAAAATCCGGCAAGTAACGATCGACATGCGTGCCGTGTGCTTAATCGTTTCCCCGGAACATACATTTACAGCATGTTCTGGGCTCCAAATGCGGAAATTGACATCTTTCGGTCCATTGCGCACGTCGTGTATAACGCGTCTATGTGTGGTCGCTGTGGTCGCGAATGCACTAGGGCCGTGACTTTGTCCCGCTAGTCAGGCGCTCCCGTACCACCATGACGCACACCGCCCATTGCCGATTGTTGGTTCCTGCACCCCATACTCTTCAAGCGAGAATCAACGATCCGTCTGACGCATGAATCAGCATGGCGTCTCTTCCAGTTTCTACCAAAGCGTAGTATCAGCAAGGCTCTCCCTATTGCCGCCGGATCGGGCAAGCCGCATGGCATTCACAATCTTTTGTACTACCGGGCGGCCAATCACCTTCGCACACTTGTACTACATACTTATGCACCCAATTATCGTCGTCGTCCAGTCGCACATTTCCCAGATCGTGGCTAACTTGCAGCATGCATTTTAGTGCGATCTTCACTATGTTTTGTGAGCAGCGAACTAATAATTCATACTCCCCGGATGCAGTCTTCCTTTCCTTCACGCATATTTCCAACATTCCTTTGCACTAACAGTATCCAATTTCAATATCTTTCGCGACAAAGAACCTCTTCCAATCTGTGCACGACCTCGTTATCGACTACCGGCTTCGCTGTCAACGCGCTGTAGTGTCACGTTGCCTCGCCTCTCAGCACCACGAGCTCGAGAAGTGATCCTTACCCTCAGATTCGCCCCTGATTACACTACATGACTTTCCTCCTCTCAAATTTGAGAACCTGTCTCATCTGCATCAAGCTTGAGCGTGAAGAGAGCTGCCGGTCGCCATATTTTCCACACACTAAAGTCAGATCAAAGCCGCCCCTGCCAATCATCGATACGAACCCTTCATCTTACCCCTGGTTGGGGTAGCAGCCAACAATCAGCATACTTCATGCAATACAACACGACTGCATCTGCTGAGTTTGTGATCTCCTGGTTGTGCCACGTTATCACCCAGCGTACCCTGCTGAGCTATACTCACGGCTCGCGCTTAGGCATCAAAACGAGAAGAGGATCGCAATCCGGACATTTGTTTTCAGGGTAAATGCCAACCAGGTTGCAGATATGATCTCGTCTGCTTCCACAGAAAATCTTTTGAACTCATTTCCAATGTTCGGGCACACCAGCTGGAGTGTTCTTGAATATGCCTGGGCGCTGGAAGAGAGTTCTAAGATGAACACAAGCGTGACGTCTGAGTCGTCCATGCGCAAGTCAACGGCGTCGACGCAGGACGAAAACACCCCACCGACCACTGCAGGGACTCAACCGACTGGCTGCGAACTTTCACCGCCGGTGCGGTTTATAGATGAGTTTGGCTGTCAACAAAGACGCAAACACAGCTTTCTCAACCACACCCCACGAGACTTCGAAATGCAGCCCACAAAGCCATGTAACATCTATCAACCTTCAGGAACTTCGAAGGAGAACTATTCCCGTCCTAGGACATCGCAAGGAGCTCGTTCAATGAGCAACAATTGTACTACCACCAGTCCACATGCCTATAGCTCATCGATAGTGTCTCATACAACCGGGGAGTCCACTCCAAACGAGTTTGAGAATGCGACCGAACCTGACTCCAAGGAGATCTCGTCGCCATCATCATCAGACGTCTATCAGCCATCGGGGAAGCCATGTCGACGCTCGTCGTCTGTCCCTTTGGCCAGGGTGCTTACATACGAGCCGCGCTCTGCCTTCCCTTGTGAAGATGCAGATCGCGATGTCAGCATTCGAATTGCAAGGTCACCAATAACTCGCCCACAAGACAAGAAGCGCCAGCGGCGCCAAACGCCGTTCAAAGTCACGACTCCAAGTTTAACAAATGCTACACGACATGCGCCACTGGAACCCCTAGTTGCCAAGCACCGACGCAAGGCTAGCTACGACACTATGAGCGAGATGCTGCCTGAGATAGAAACGGAGCAAGTTGGAGAAATGGGTACTTTTGGAGTGATCCAAAGATACTTCGACAGCCAGACGGGCGGTCCAGTATCAGTAGCGGAAACACTTTGCCACGCTTATTCGCCAGACCCGCAAGATATTCCTCTTCCCATGTCTCCTGAACCACCTGTTTCTGAGACGACCAGAAAGCCTACGGAGATCCATGCTATTGGTGAGCTCGATCTGGATGAGCTACCACCAACAGTACCGGGCCGTAGCCCAAAGCGGCTCACAAACCCAACATTTCCAGCTCAGACTGAGTCAGCCATCTCTGCGCATGGCGAGTTTGCCTTTACAGCTGACGAGCAACATTCGTCTGGTGACGAGAATGACAAGCTGGAAGATAATTTCCACGTCCCGAAGAAGCGAATATCAAAACGCCTCGATGTAGGACAAGCTGGCCATGTAGGTTCCTCGCAGGTAGGACGGTTGGCGCCACCAATTCTTAGTCACGATGCACTGACAGCAAGCGCTGATCTGGGCCTGAATGATCTCAGTTACTACCTCAAGCACACTGGACCAGGCACGGATTCTCAGCCTACCATACAGCAGCGCAAGAAGACGATGGTACTTTTCAAGGTCAAACAGCGCAAAACCCTAGCTGCTCGCGTAGGATCTGTGGAAGGCTCTCCTGAGCGAGCACGCAAACAGTCTCCTATCCCAACGTGCGCTCGCGAGATGACAACCTCCGGAGGCGCAAAACATCTCAGAATCGTCATACCGACTGAGAGTCCTTGCAACACTCAGGTGATGGCTGTCCCAACATCGCAGTTTCCGACACAACGACGCTCTCGACATATTTCCATTACGTTTAACAGAGAGATTCTCAGCCCTGTCGCCAGCCAAGGTGTGGAGCGCAAAATGTCCGACCCTGAAATTCTCAGTCGTTCATTCTCTGAGCCGGTCCCGGTATCGCCGCGCAGCTTGAAAGAGCTTCCTAAATCAGCCGAAGCAGTACCCATCGAAGACTATCCGCTCGCAGCATCACCTAAGCTCGGGCCGCGAATAAGTCGAGAATATCAAACCAGAGCTCGGAAGCTGCGAGACTTGCAGCGTGTTAAGCGAAAGCCGTTACCAGGATACTACGAGCAAAAAGAACAGCATTCCGATGTTGTCGTGGGAGCCTTGCCAACACCAGCGCATACACCAGAGCCGCTTTCAGAATCAAATATTGAAATCGACAGTGGCCATGATGGAGGCATAGAGGATGAGAGTATAATTAATAAGATGGCGCGAATGCAGGAGCGGGTCGTGATATTGCAGAGACAGAACATGGAGTTGACAGAGGCGTTGGCGAAGATTGTAGGCCTCGAACTCGGGGACGGTGATTTGAGGCCTGAAAATGTGTTGAAGGCGCTCAGGCAAGTTGAGGTTTTGCAATGAGAATTGAGATTGCAATAGGTGAGGCAACTAGGTAGTTGGGCTGGTCTCTGTTGTTACCCTGAAGTCGCAATACGAGACGTCACGATTGCTTGTGACCGAATAAGGCTGGTGCATTATTGACACGAGAATGCTCCTGAAGATCATGACGAAGCTTCCCTGAAAGTTCCAAATTTAGCTCTGGTTCCTGAATGCTTGGCGTGTTCTCCAGCTACCAATAACACATATAGTAGCCACCTTGCTGTGCTTGAAGAAGATTGGAGTTTTTCTAACTTTTGGTTTACGTCGCCCTCTGAACATATCGTTGAAGCTCACAGTAAGCTCCTAGCCCTCCTCGGTATCGTGGTTCTGTTCTCACCGCCCCTCTTATCGATAAGTCGCAGAAACGCCCCGCGACCCCCAGTCTCGCGCAGTAGCACCAGCTCCGGAAACAGGTCGATCGCGTCGCAAGCTTGTTTATTCTCCTACACCCTCTCGTCTTCTCACCTCCCGGACTCAACCCAATCTCAGCCCACGATGTCATCGACGGAAGGCCCGCTCTTCAGCTCTGAGCTCATCTCCCCCGAAGTCCTCAAAGCACTCCCAGAGGGCTACAGCTGTCGACCGCTCGAGAGGAAAGACTACCACAATGGCTTCCTGGATGTACTCAGAGTGCTCACCACGGTGGGAGACATAACTGAGGAGGTACGAAATCTTCTCTTTTCCTTAGAATACGCACACGAGAGTCCCAGAGTCCCAGGGCCCTCACAAACATGCGTAAAGCGTATCACTAACATGCTTTCCAGCAATGGAACGAACGTTACGACTGGATGAAGACTCGCAACGACGAATACTACCTTCTCTGCATCACCAACTCATCCAATGCCATCGTCGGCACCGGTGCCCTCATCGTCGAGCGCAAGTTCATCCATCAACTCGGCCTTGTCGGACACATTGAGGATATTGCCGTGGCCAAGGACCAGCAGGGCAAGAAGCTCGGACTGAGAATTATCCAGGCGCTCGACTTTGTCGCGGAGAAGGTGGGCTGCTACAAGACTATTCTGGACTGTTCAGAAGCAAATGAAGGATTCTACGTCAAGTGTGGTTTCAAGAGAGCAGGACTCGAGATGGCGCATTACTACGGGCGCTAAGGGCTGAGCTGGGGTCAGTTGGGACGTGCATTATGAAGGCGTTTTCTAGGGCTTGAAGGGACTATTAGATCTATGAGAGATAGAGATTCGATAGACTCCAGCTACATACTAGAGCTTTCACGATTTAGTGGCTCAAATCTGTGTGCAAAATCCATTGAGTTACGTCATGGCTTATGCGTGCGACTGCTTCGACTGTTCCGTGGTTTTATCGACATTTGCACCCTAAGTACAAGCACAGATAGGAACCTAGACTGTACGGCCGTCATGACGCGTGTGAAGTTTCAGCTAAGAATGTATCAAGAAGCGCATTTGATTTGTGTTCCCCGTTGGTCTCTGTAGTGTTCATTACTCTTTCGGACTGTGGTGGACCGACTAGAACCCATTTTGCTCGGTTGCACTTCTCACACCAACACCATTGTCACCATCACTCATCTTGAAGGAATAAATACCAACCAAAATCTTCGAAGTCAGATACCTACTGGTGACAGAACCCTTTACATACTGTCTGGATTACCGCGACTCGATAAGCGCTTGATTTGTGCGAATTTTGGAATCAAGTTTGTGGGCTAGTCACTCCAAACCAAGAGATAGATTAACCAGAATGGTTCAAGACGAACAAACAAGGAGTCACAGAAACGAATCATCCATTACCGAGGCTCAGGATAATCGTTCCGGGGTGGAAGAAGCGCAACCGGTAACGAAAGTCGAGAACCGAGAACTTACGAGTGACAAGTTCTCACCTTACGACGTATCCAGTGCACCCAAAGTTTCTAGTGGCCTTCCATCCGAGATATGGGCTATCGTACAGTCTGCGCCAGCGAATATTGCGCCTCAGTATTTCCTTGAGGTCAGTCGCGATTTGCTTGAGAATCCGAACCGGACTTCAACGCATTTGGCACGCGCAGAGCTCTCGTATCAAAGTTTCACAGACGCTACGTTCAACCCCAAAGCCAGTACTTCAGAGGATCTCGCAAGCATTGTCAAGCACCTGCGACCAGAATGCCGACCGCAACTGATCGATGGAGGCATAGAAGGGTACGAGCTAGAGTACACAGTTGTGCGGAAACTCATACCCCGGAATCCGAAGTTGGATGACTCGCTGATGCAAACCTGTCACATGTTTGTGTCGCATCAGGACGTGAACATCATCGGTCCGGATGGAGCTGAGGACATCGTAAAAGCAGAGCGGTACATGATGATATATATCCCTCACGCTGCCACATCGGAAGCTATCCCCTATTACCATCCTAAAGTTCGTTCTTTAGCAATGCTATATACCCACTTCCCAACTTCCTCTCACTCACCGCCTACATCCCTGATTAATGCATCTGGGCATCTGTCTATTCATTACTCTTTCTTCCCGGACCTTCCGATCGACAATCGTCTCTCCCGCACGGCTCTTAAGCTTCTGGAGGTCATACACAAACACTCACG
>Ga0268250_10000906_pt1 | contig 13296 bp, 10 predicted proteins | sample AgamicAsSfe_FD_200448 | JGI IMG/M metagenome (GOLD analysis project Ga0268250, IMG submission 200448) | Agave microbial communities from Guanajuato, Mexico - As.Sf.e (v2) (version 2) | ecosystem: Host-associated > Plants > Phyllosphere > Phylloplane/Leaf | place: Guanajuato, Mexico | collected... | reverse complement strand
CTGAGGAATGGGCAATAGGGGAGACGATAGCAACATGCTTGGAGAAAGCTACAGCAAGCTGGTGGGCTCAATTTGCGCCATGCTGAAAACGCCATGAACTGTACAGGCGTACCAGGCTCCAGCACGTCCATGTGCAGCGATCACTGAACCGGAACAGGGATGGCATGAAGACATGCTATGGGTGCAGTCAGAACATCTGCTTAGTGTAGCAAGGACAAAACGGTAATTCCGAGTTCAGAAGACTATCCTAGATTGATCTACCACGGACATTCAACACTCCAACCACCACAAGAAGTATCCCCCAGGGCCACACCCACTCACTTCCCATCTAGAACGTCTCCTTCAACGTTGTAAACTTATTCAACTCCTTCTTCGACACACTTGGCTTCACACTCCCCAGCGCAACCTCCAGATCCTCCAGCTCAACGACATCACCTTCCCTCTGTACGGCCAGCTGAGCCGCCTCATACGCAAGATTGTTAAGGTCTGCACCAGTGAAGTCGGTGCACCTTCGCGCAAACTCCGCTAGGCCTTGATCTGCAACCGGCATCCTCGCCATGATTGTCGTCAAGATCTCAACACGCTCGTCTGCACCAGGCGGCCCAACGTACAGATGCTTGCCAAGACGACCGGGACGCAGCATAGCCGAGTCTATCATGTCGGGACGGTTGGTCGCTGCGATGACGTAGATCCCGGAGCGGTTGCTGATGCCGTCGAGTTCGGTGAGCAGGGTATTGACGACTCGTGCTGAGGCGTCTGAGAGTGCGTCGTCGCGTTTGGGGACCAGCGCATCGAGCTCGTCGAAAAAGATAACACACGGCACGGAGGAACGAGCGCGGAAAAACACCTGCCGGACTGCGCGCTCGGATTCACCGACGTATTTGTTAAGCAGTTCCGGACCTTTGACGCTGATGAAGTTTGCTTTTGACTCGTTCGCCACCGCTTTAGCGAGTAGCGTCTTTCCGCAACCGGGCGGACCCCAGAGAAGCACGCCTGCAGGTATGGCAATGCCGAATTTCTCATACTTTTCGGGTGACTGGATTGGTTTCACGACGGCATTGACGAGTTGATGGCGCACAGATTGAAGTGCGCCGATGTTGGACCAAGTTGTTTCGGGGATTGTGGCGAAACCTTCGCGCTTGGCCGAGGGCTGGACGCTGAGGAGGGCGATTTCAAAGTCGGCCATGGTGATGGGGTCGTCTGGGATGTCTGTGACGTTGTTTTGGTCGGTCAGGAGCTTGTTGAGGGCGCGGAAGGAGGAGACGGTCTCGGAAATGGGTTGGTGAGCGTGCGGTTGGGATTGGAGCTGGTCGGGCTCGTCGTCGATGTCCATTGTTTCGGGCTCGGCTTCCGCTTCGAGAGCTTGCGCGCGGGTTTTGAGCGCAGATAGGTATTTCAGGTTTGAGACGTTTCCGGCTTTGAGCACGAGACTTTCCAGGTCGGCGCCCACGAAACCTGGAGTCATCTTTGCCAGTTTTGTGAAATCTACGTCGTCTGCGACTTCTGTTTGTCGCGTTTGTGCTCGTAGAATCTGTTCTCGCACGGGAGCATTTGGCACACCAATGTTAATCTCTGTATCGAAACGTCCAGCTCGCCGTAGTGCAGGATCAAGACTGTCCGGCCTATTCGTGGCGGCTAGTACGATCACTGGCTTTCCATCATTCTTCTCTAACGCCAGATCGTCCATGCACGTCAGGAGCTGGCCGACCATTCTCCTCTCCATTTCTCGCTGCGCCGTCTCTCGCTTGGGCGTGATTGTGTCAATCTCGTCGATGAACATCACACATGGTGCCAGCTTTTTCGCAATATCGAAATGTTCTCGTATTGCCTTTTCGGATTCTCCTGACATGCCAGATACGATGGACGGTGCTGATACTTGCACGAAAGGAAGTCCCAATTCGGCTGCCACTGCTTCACAGAGCATCGTCTTGCCACATCCCGGAGGTCCGTGTAGTAGGATGCCCCGTGGTATACGTAGACCGCGCTGTAGATAATGTGACGGTATCTTTAGAGGTAGCAGAAGATGCTCTTCAAACTCCTTGATTACAGACTCCATGCCGCCCATATCTGCAAGACTGACGTGTGTGGGTGCATTGTATGCTTTTTTGTCAGTCTGAACATCTGGTCGTTGCTTCTTCCGAGGCTCTGAATCTTTATCCGAGATTCGGTGCTTCCTGCTCGACTTCTTGCCATCCGTTACGGCTGACGAATCCGCCTGTTCATCATCTGGGCGTGATCGGTCACCGTTTTCTGCACGACGTGACTTCTCGCCATTCGTAGCTGCTTTCCGCAGGTCTTTCAAGATTGCTCTGTTCATTGCGTTCGAGTTCTCGACTTCTACGGGAGCTTGCTTGGTCTCTAGCTCGGCTTCTGAATCACTCCCTGCCTCTTCCTGCAGCACGGACAGGACTCTCTCGATACTTTGTTTCAGAGGCTTTCGAGGCTTTCTTGCTAGAGGTCTTTTGGAGGCACTGATCATGTCGCATACACCATCGACATCAAGGCCATTCACAGCACTTGGGTCGTCTTCATCCAACAAGCTTTGTACGAATACATATACTTCATTATCGAGCGAGTTAAGCAGTGAAGGCCCTCGTCTACCCATAATGATCGAGAAGGAGGTATGCTTTGGCAGCAGCGGCAATGTCGAGGGAGGTGTTTCAAATCTTTTCCATCACGGAGATAGCAGGGCAATCGCCGCTTGCGCCATGTTCCAATGACGTTTCAGACAAGACGACCAGCCAACCCTCACGCGATCACCAACGCATGCCGGGTTATCACTCCAATCACAATGGGAAACACAGCCAGTAGTACTCACAAGATATCGGCGCAAGATAAGTGCGTTGCCTTTCTTCACTCATACATCTTTCCCGTCTAATTCACCAGAGCCATCCTCGACCTCAAGAACCAGCGCGACAAACTCCACCAATACCAAAAGAAAATCACCGTCATAACCTCCCGCGAGACCGAAATCGCAAAACAACACCTCCGTCTTGGCGACAAACCCCGCGCCCTCCTCGCCCTTCGCCGCAAAAAGTACCAAGAATCCATCCTCTCCAAAACAGACCAGCAACTCGCCCAACTCGAACTCCTCACCTCTGACGTTGAGTTTGCGCTCGTGCAGAAAGATGTGTACTTTGGACTGCAGCAGGGAACGAGTGTGTTGAAGCAGATACAGAGGGAGATGGGCGGGATAGAGAATGTGGAGAAGCTGATTGGAGAAGGGGCGGAGCAGAAGGCGTTTCAGGAGGAGGTGGCGGAGATGCTGAATGGGAGGATGACGAATCAGGAGGAGGATGAGGTGGAAGAGGAGCTGGCTGCGCTGGAAAGACAAGCGAACGAGGCAGTAGCAAAGAGTGAGGTGAAGTTGCCGAATGCGCCAAATGAGATACGACAACAGCCGGCTCTGCCTGATGCGCCGGTGGGCGTACCGGCTGGTGCTGAGAGTGCACGGAGAGAAAGACATGCTGCGGAGCCGATGGCTGCTTGAGAAAAGAGACACTCTAGTCGAAACGGATTAGGAGTGCTGGCAATAACCCTGTTCGCGGGAGTTTGCGCATGCCCTTGAGTAGTGTGTAGAGGTCACTCCACTAACCCCTCGTGCTGGCTGGAAACCTCTGTGAGGCTCCACTATGGGTCTCTAGTGATAAACCAGGTAGCCCGGGCGGAAAAGGATTTCCCCTCAGGGTACATCTCTACTACAGGGGAGGTGAGATCGGGCGGTGAAGGCAGGCAGACGAGGTGTTCGCTAGCACCCTGCGTAGTCTCCTCTAACCAACCAAGCAAGGTGTCACTAGTGGTCGATGCTGGTATCTCATGCTGGTCAAGATCTTCATTACGCTAGGACGGTCTCGCCTGCTGCTCGCAATGCTCTTTACACCTCTGCACAGCTGAAGAATGTGAGACGTAATACGCAGCTTCCTATCATGACGTAGATCGGTGCTGGCACACTTATGAAACTCACGAAAGACTTCGCAAGGTGATGGTTGAAGAAAGCAGGAAAACATAAGCAACGCTATCTTGACGGGGTCTCTGCTCATCCTATGAGGCTGGGCAAATTTATTGGTCGTCTCATCTGCGAGGTCTCCTCGACCCGTATCTGCGCCTTGATCGAAAAAGCAGCGAACCCATAACCAGCAAGGAAATCATGACCAAAGCTCACGATCCTCTCGTTATCAATTTCGATATCATCTTCATCTTGATACTGATCGAACCACCATCTGTCCGAATGCAAGAAATTTCCACGCCTCTCTCTATATGACCACCATTCTCAGCATTCCTCGGACTATCGTTTGATGAACAAAATGTCCTCGTCATCGTCATCGTCCTCTTCCACGAAGCCGTCGACATAGTATTCGCTGAAGTCTCTTTTGTACGAGGCGTTCTCGGGCTTGCGAGCTCTACACCACAACTGGGACATCCTCAGAAGCAGATCGTGCAAGATTTGTTGTCCAACGCTCTGCTTCAGCAGCTCCCTGTAGTTTGCTGGAAGCCAGCTGTTGTTGTACTCGTACAAGACCAGGTCTACCACAAGCTTGCGAATGCCCTGCCCGCAATTTTTCTCAAAGATATTGCTGATGTCGCCGACATGTGGGAGATTGCGGTAGTGGTCAGAGCACTGGATGAAGAGCTTGAGGAATTTCTGCACGAAGTCTGCGCACTGGTATCTGATGGCAAGGACTAGCGCATCGACGACGTGATCGCACCAGTCTGCTTTCTTGTCCTTGGGAACTGGAATGGGCTCGGCTGGATTGTAAATCCATCAGTAGAAGACCTCGAAGGTCGTTGCGGTAAGGTCAGGCTCGTTAATGAGTCGAGTCTTGCCGGGATCAAGAAGGTATTTCTCCCAGTACTCGGAGCTTTGGGTGAGTTTCCACTCGTGGACTTTGAAGGGGGTTTGGTTCTGTCCGACGACGAACTAAACGACTTTATCGAAGTCGGGCCTGTCAATCATATCAGCACGGGCCTACTAGACGGAGGGCAGGCTGCATAAATATACATCTCGGTCTTTGAGCTTTGTGGTTGAGATAATAAAAGTGTTCAAGCCTGAAGTCTGATATCTTCACGAAAGACAAGTCGACGAAGAGTCTATTCGTCGTAGATAGCGCTCGATTGAATCGTAATCGAGTCGAAGTTTACTCTTCAATTCAGCTCTGATCAACTCAGTTCTAGTCAAGTCAGCTTTGATCAACTCAGCTCAGCTTAAATTCAGCTCTGGTCAACTCAGCTCAGCTCTGCCCGGCTCAGAGTGATGGCTCTTCACTCGTAAGCCAGACACCATTTCAGGACTACTGTATCGTTGCACTCTCACCAGCACGGTGTGATATGAATTAGCACGGTATGATATGAATGATTAGCATAGCATTGCGTAGCACCATGATCGTTTTTTGACTCCATCTCGCCACGCTTTCGTTGCCCTGATAATCATGATCGTGACCAATCCCAACTTCCCAAATCTTTTCGAGCGAGACGGAGCTCGAAACAGCCCAACCAACCTGAGACATGTCCCTTGCCGCACGTTGGTCCTGAACGCCGTGTAAACCCAGACACTCCCGGTGCCAAATATGCTGCTCTTGCTCATCATCACTCGTGCTAGCGATATCGTCGTCATCATCAACCTCGTCATCATAAACAACATCATGCTTCTCCACCTCCCCCTTCTCCCTCTACTCCTCCTCCTCTTGCACCTGCTCCTCCGGCACTTCCACCACCTCCTCCCCCACTACCGCCTCCACTACCACCACTTCCTCTCGATCCAGCACTGGCCCCACTCATACCACCCGAGCTCGCCCTGGTATTCCTCCTCGCCCCAGTCATACTCCTCCGCATACTCTCCCCCCACGCGCTATCCTCCAACACCTCCAACACATCCCTCGTGCTCGTGCTCCTTCTCGCGCCCACACTAAGCCTGTTGCTTGCCGCATCTCCACCACCTCCTCCTCCCCTCGGAGCCACAGGACTAAGACTGCGTCTAATAGCCCCTCCGCCGCCACCGCCGCCACCTCCGATGGGACTGGTACCCGCATTAACCCCGCCAAGGATTCCGTCGTGCGCAGGGAAATCGCTAGGAAAGTCCAGCGGACTCGGCGGTAAGCTCGAACTCGGGCGCCACGGGCTCAATTGCGGACTTATCTGGAACGAGCGCTGACTCTGAAAGCTGGGCCTCGTAGGCGAAATCGACGGCCTTGTTGGACTCTCGCGCGGCGAGAAGGATTCGGTCCTGTTGCGCAACCCGGCACTCGTTGGCGTATCCCTAGCATCCGTACCACTGCGCCACGCCGCCTCATCGTTTGGCGGGATCGTCAGACTCAGCGTTGGACGTGCGCGTGCCGAGCCCGCAGTGCTAGCACGATCACTATCGTCTTCGTCCTCGACGAAGATCTCGGGGACTTGGAATTGCGGCACTGTGAGGATGCGGGAGGCGCGCTGACTATCTTTTTTGCGGAGGAAGCGCGTGCGGTGGTAAATTGTGCTGATGAAGTCCTTCACAATCTTTCTTCTGACCTCGTCATCGACAATGCCCAGCCTTGCTCTCCGGCGGAGGAACTCTTCGAGGCGGAGCGATTTGTTGTTATCGATGATTTTGTAGTGGGCGAGAGTCATGAGGAGGTCTGTGAAGCCGATGCCGCGGTCGGTGCGTTTGGCGGAGAGGAGAATTTCTTGGTAGAAGACTTCGAGAGTGCGGCGGCGTTGTCTTATTTCGTCAACGGGGAGGTCGCGGAGGAGGGAGTTGAGCTTGTGAATGTCGATGTCTGAGCCTTTTGTTGAGTCGGCGAAGGGGTTTGGGTCTGTAGAGGAAATTCTGCATTGCTCGACTAGCTTTTTCCAGCTGTACTCTGGAGGGTATATGCGCATCTCGAATACGCCGGAAAGTTCCTGGAGAGGTGTCAGATGTGTTTCGTCTTCCATCAGAGCAAGCTAGACTTACGCCTAGAAGTCTCTGGAACTTCTCCCGAGTAATGTATCCAGTTCCATCAGGATCAACTTCCGACCATGCCTGCTTGAACCGGCGGAGCTCTTCTCTGCTGACTATCTGTAATCCACTGCTCCTCTGATACACGTAACTGAAACTCTCGAAGATGAGCGAGATAAACATGTTCACGAAGATATACATGCTGAGAATGTTCCAAGCGATGAACAATGCCCGAGCCCAATTGGGACTTCCACAGTCATTCTCCAAGAAGTTGGGACTGTCATTACACCATGGGGCCGTGATTTGTGCATAGTCTTCCATGATTTGGTTCCAGCCCTCTCCAGTACTGAGTCTGAAGAGGAAGATCAACGCTTTCGGCACACTTCGGAAGTTGACGTTGATGGTCTCCGAGCCACCGAACCGTGTGAGACCAAAGGTCTGTGTGAGGGCGATGGCAAAGACCAAGAATAGGACAAACCATGTCGCCATCAGATTTGCGACAGCCGGAAGACTTGCTGCTGCAGTTTTGAATAGCTGATCCAGTTGATTGTTCCGTGGGATGAGTAAAAGCACAATGGAGACCAGCAACAATTTATGTATCTGCTGCAAGAACGTGTATGCTTCGGTATTGTGGCGATCCAAAGGATAGCTGACATATACGATAGTGATAGCAAAGGTCACAGAGACCGACAACAGTGAGTAGACGTCCCAAGACGATCGGCAGAACCTGGCCCAAGTAAGACCTGTAATACGAATCGCGATGTTGACGAGATAGAACAGGGTCAACCCAAAGAAGATGTAAGCTATCAGAGTCAATTAGAAGAGATTTCCTCACATAGGTAGTGGCGACGTGGCTTACTTCTTGTCAAATCCCACCAATTTGGTGCAGGATAAAATTCCAAACAGAGCAGAACGAGGTGAAAGACTAGAACTCCAGTCACGAACCTAGGCCAACGTCCTGTCTTCTTCGACGCTAGCTTGTAGCACCAATCTCGCCAAGCACTTCGCGTAACCCAAGCCGTCGGTCTCTTCGAAGGCGCAACCTGCTTCAGGCGTTTTCGCAGCTCCAGCCACGATCTCTGTTCAGTAGTCAGAAAGGCAACACCAGTCTGCTCCGTATAGTTGCGCATGAACACTGATATGAACAACGTCAGCACGAAGACTGAGCCCATAAGGTTAAAGACGATGAAGAAGACAGCATTGCCTTGACTCGCATTGTATTGTGGCTGCAGCGAAGGTCCCATGATAGCCATAGCACTCCACATGACATCCACCCAGCCTTCTTGTGAGACGATCTGGAAAAGAATGAAGAGGGAGTTGCCGAAGCCATCGAAGTTGTAGTAAGGATTCTTGACTTGGGTTGGCGCGATGACAGTCCACCCAAAAGGAGAACTGCCCCATTCATTGACACAATTGTTGAGGTAGGCATAGCTCGGACCAGCCAACATAGGGTTCTGGACATTGCACGTCTCGAGACCGCCATTGAAGAGGTTTACGCCGAAAATGGCAAATGGCACAAGTAGACTGAGCGAGACGAAAGCAGCCTGGGACATGTTAGAAGTTTCTAGGAGCATTTCTGGGATCGCTTACAGATAGAATCTTCCAGCCACCCCGGACAATGACAGAATGGAATGTGTTCTTCGCATTGTCACTGATATTCAGCAGCCGGAGTGCTCTCAGCGCTTTGAAAGCACCAACAGCTCGTGATACCTGTCCCAGATTGTACAGTGCAGTTGAAACATTGATCCACAACGTTATGAGCACGATAGCGTCTATTATGCCCCAAGATGTCCTATAGTAAGCGTGCGGTGTGAAGAAGAGACCATCGGCGACGACCCTGATCAGAGCTTCAAGGGTGAAGAGTGACGCAAACCCGAGATCCGAGTAAGTGAACCAGTTCGTGACGAAATAGTTCTCCCCATTGCGACTGAAGTACTCTTTCTGGTAGACTGGTGTGGTGATGCAGGCGAGTAGCACCATGGCGACGATCGACAGATACAAGAATGTCGAGAACACATACCAGATAGGCTTGGACGGAGTTGCACCTTCGATCCTCTCTGCACCTCGACCAGGTTCGACAATCTGCTGGCAAATACGCCGCAATCGATTTCGTGGTCCGAAGATGTACAGTGACGTATTGTATCGCGGATGCTGCATGAGGTACTGTTTCTGGGATTTCTTCATCTGATCCTTCGCCCACGCGGCCTCTTTCGCAAGCTTCCGAGGATCTATCACATCGGCATCCCCAGAGAACTTCATCCTCGAGTAAAAGGGGTTGAGTCCCTGCTCACCCCAGAACCTGTCGCGCAAGGACCTTAGGACTCCCGACGGGCCGGCATGCACTAGTCTCGCCTCTGGTGCGACCTTGGAGCCATGTCCATTCGCATGTCCGTTAGTGTGTCCATTGGTGGAGGACATCATCGGTACCGGACCCTCGCCGATGAAGTCATCGACTACTGAGCCTTTCAATAGCTGATCCATCATAGCATTTCCGTAGTCAAGTGGATCTTGATGCTTCTTCCAGCGACTAAGTTGGAAGATGGCAGATAAGGATAACTTGCTGTATGAGGGCACACCGAGCTCTCTAGACTGCAAATATGCTCTGACTTGCTGAACGCGCTTCTTGTCTTCTGACACGTCGAAATTCTCTTGGATGACAGCAATGAACATATTTAAGACAATGAAGAAGCTCAAGATGAACCAGATGATGAAGAATATGGCTCCTATCCACGCAGTATTCCAGGCGTCATCGAATGCCGTAACAGCATACAGTACAGTTGTCCAGTTCTCACTCGACAAGACTTGATATGTGCCAATGAAGGAGTTCCAGATGGATGCAAATGTAATTCGCTGCACATTGCCGTAATCATCGTACTCCGGTATCTGGCCACGAAAGAGTTGCGATGCAAAGATGGAGACCAGGAACGTTAACAGGAAGACAAAGAGAAACAGATTAGCAAGACCCATGACATTGCCAAGGACTAGTAGAATGAGCTCTCGAGTCAATTTGACAGCCATGACAACACGGTACATCCGCATGATCTGGAACATTGTCATCCACTGATATGCTGCTCCCGAGTTGTGTACACCTGGAAACTGCATAACTAGCGTGATCACCGCCAGTAAGAGATCAGCCCAATTGCTTTTTCTCTTGTAAAAATGTCGCCAATCTGCTGCAAAGCGGAACAGTATTTCAACAAAGAGTATGACGGTGACAATCGTCTCGCTGACATCGATGAATACTTGTCGACTTCTTCCCATACCAGCTGATCTCATTGCTTGACAAACGATACCGTAGGCGATGACACCAATCCACACCCAAAAGGTCTTCCTGTACCAGTACAGCAACGAGCCTACACGCACCTCTTCGTCTTCAACTTGCTCGAGATCGTCATCTTTCTTATCGGAGAAGGCGCTGGCAGCATTCTCCTCACGAATGACTTGGAATGAGGTAGTGATGACTGCAATAAGAAGGTTCATAAGCCAAAAGAGGAAAATGACGACCCCAAATGCAAAGTAGAGACATGCAATAAGGTAGTCGCTCGCAGACAAGTAGCCCATAAGATCAGAGTACGTATTACCTGTCATGACGACAAAGACAAGTTCTAGTGACTGAAAGATATTGTCGAAGCTTACAGTACCATTGTACGGATTTGTCGTCTCGATGCAAAACGAGTTCGGAGGACAAAGGTAGCCCTTCGAAATGCCAGAAGTAGTACCATCTTCCTGATACCAAGGCAGGCGTTCGAGCCCATTAGCAGTATTATTCAGCGAGCCACCGCAGAATTGGTAATTCCCCGTCTGGTTATACGCAAAGTCCTGGCTGTTGTTGTACATCCAGTCGATTTGGCTGCTGTTAGTCCACACGCATGTTCTTCTGAGGCTGGACTTGAACGCTTGCACGCCTACGATGCCAAACAACAGCCAGAAGAAGCCAATCAGCAATGCTACATTCAACAAGAGCGGGGCAGCTTTCTTCAGACTTCGCAGTATGATCTATGTACTGTTAGCGAAATTCGGTACCGGCAATTTGATGAACCTACATGTGTGCCATTAGTCAATCCCAGGAGTCGCAGAATACGAAGACTGCTCAGCATACGAAATGCATAGACGTGCTTGGTGCCCTGTATGTCAGTGAATGCAAATGCAAAACTGATCCAGAACGACACCACAGCCAGAAAGTCCAGTCGATTGAACGAATGACGCAGGAATGCTCGGTGACCTAAACGCACCCGCCTTACCTGACGTGCGCCTCCACGAAAGGTCGGATCCATGTTGCCCTGTGTCAAAGTGCGAAGGATTGAGCCAGGATCAGGCTGTGCAGGCCCATGCGATGTTATGACTCGATCTTCGTGTAGTGTGAACAGGTTGCGCCACCATGCCCGAAGTGCTGGCTTCCAGCCGATCCTGCGATCAATCGTGCTATACTCTACTGGATTGAGGACAAAACCAGACACAATCATCCTGATCACAACCTCGACAGTGTATATGCCAAACAGTCCCAGTAGTGCGAAGTCGAACCAAGAGTTGCCCCATCCACCGAGCTCCAATCCATTGGCTGCCACCTGATCGAAGAAGTTGGGTGCTGCTTGAATCGCGAGAACGACAGTCTGCAGCACAATGAGAACCAAGATCAGGGGTTCCGTTATTGGATGCACCAGTAGATCGCATAGCATTGTCCGCAGCCAATTGTTGGGAGCAAAGAGCCCAAGTGAATGGCCTCTCAGTGGATTTGCCCTTCGCTTCCAGTCCTTATCTTCCATGATTGACGCTCCCTTGGATGACTTTGCACTGCCTACGATTGAGCGTGCCCCATCGTAAGACGCATCGGGCTCTGGGCTGTTGCCGTTTGAGTTGATCTCGACACTAAAGGATGCTTTGCGTGCTGAGGATGCTCTTCTCACAGTGTCTTCCTCCAGCTCAACGGGTTCTGGCTCGTTGCTTAGATTGACTATTCTCTGCGACATCTTCCTCACAACCGTGCTTGCCCGATGAAGTGGAGATGATGCCGCATGAGGCGACAAAGAGCGACTAGTGCTCCTCCGAGGACGGCCTCCAGATGACAGCCCAGCTTCTGCGGCCGCAAGGTCATCACCCAGCCTGCTACCTGGAGTCATACCAGAGGTGCTGAAGCGCACCGATCTGCCTCTTGATCGATCGGACTTCTTTGCCGAGTTCGCCGAAGGAGAATGCGAGCTTGACGGACGCAGAAAACTGCTATCTGTAAGTGGTATCCTGTCATCATCGTCGAGCATGGGTGCCTCATATTCCGGGTCATCGTCCAGATCCGGAAACTCCATGATGCTGTCTGCCTCGCCCAGCAAGTTGTCCATACCTTGTGAGCCTCCCGGTAACACACTTGCGCCCATTGGCGTAGAGGTGTCATCCGTGTCCATCCCAAAGGTGGAGAAAGCTATTGCCTCAGAGAACCGGCCCCGATCTGCTAGCGGCGACCTCTCGTCATCCTCCTCTTCCTCTATGAATCCTCCATCTCTTTGCTGTTGTGCCAATGGCGTGACTGGCCGTATCGACGAGTTTCCTGGTTGAAGTCTTATCGGCGATTCGCCCAGCGGTGTGTATGCGCCTTGCGCGCGGCTGTCGCTTCTTGTTACGCCATTCCGGACGCGCTCACTCAGTGTCCGGCGATGCGAGGAAGGGGTATCGCTGCGCTCTGGGGTTTCTGGCGGTCGGCTTAAGTCTTGCATTGGTATTAAGATGGGGTGGGGAACTGTGCGAGTTCTTCTGTGGCCATTGGGATCCATCGTGGCTGTGTGGAGTGGGAAAGACTACAAGAGGAGTGGATCGTGGCTGTGGACTATTAGGTGAGCTCTTTCTAGCTTCTTGTGTTACGATGATGTGCTTCGAGGGCAGAGCACTGGAGTCAAGGTGCAGCCTTGAGGATCACCGCCTGAAGAACTTTGCGCAACCCGATCTCGAGCGATACGTGTGAAGATGTCAACACCATAGCAGCTGTAGGTATTAGTTGCTCGGTGCGAGCAAGTTGGCAGAAGCAAGTGTTGTCGTCCGATGCATAACTAAAAGATACAGATTCCATTGAGTATGGGGTGGCACGTTACGCGTCGTTTACCTGGGCGCAACGGCTATACAAGCGCGGGATGCCGCAGGCTGTGGGAAACACCTTGTTTCCTATTTTGGATTCTTCCGAGTCAGCCATGGATGTGGCGTTTACTCACTGCACAAAGATGATACTGTTTAACAATGCTGTCGGTTTCAATGCGACTATGATACAAGTACTCCTCCAATATATCCTGTCGTGGCATCTCTTGCGTATACAATGCGTTCTCATCCTTTCCGGAGGCCAACCATGGGCATTCTGCCAGGGTAACACCTTACACCGAGTATCGAAACACATTAATTCATCC
>Ga0268250_10000903_pt1 | contig 13339 bp, 11 predicted proteins | sample AgamicAsSfe_FD_200448 | JGI IMG/M metagenome (GOLD analysis project Ga0268250, IMG submission 200448) | Agave microbial communities from Guanajuato, Mexico - As.Sf.e (v2) (version 2) | ecosystem: Host-associated > Plants > Phyllosphere > Phylloplane/Leaf | place: Guanajuato, Mexico | collected... | reverse complement strand
ACTGGAGCAAGATCGTCATTGCCTACGAGCCCGTCTGGGCCATCGGCACCGGCAAGGTCGCCAGCACTGAGCAGGCCCAGGAGGTCCACGCCGCCATCCGCGAGTACCTCACCAAGGAGGTCAGCCAGACCGCTTCGGACAACACCAGAATCATCTACGGTGGCAGTGTCAGCGAGAAGAACTGCAACGAGCTCGCCAAGGAGAAGGACATTGACGGTTTCCTCGTCGGTGGTGCTTCCCTTAAGCCTGCCTTTGTTGACATCATCAACGCCCAGTCCTCGTAAAATATTGTATATAGCAGAGACTGGTAGGGTGCCAGGCGGCATACGCATGGCTACCCATGAGAGATGATTGTTGAATAAAAACATCTAACGAACCAAAAATATATTATCCGCAGCATTATACGACTGAAATTATGTAACATGATGAGAGCATTTCGCATGTGACAAAAGGTGCTACTGAAATACTGTGGTATGTGTTAAAATAGTAAAACTGGCTAGACACCAACTGTCGAAGCACCGCGAAGATTGGCATAGGCATGAAGGAATGACGTGAGCGCTTACAAAACAGCGCGTTGATGCGGATTGCGGAATTTTGCTGGACTCTGAGGCAAGTGTGATGATGGAGAAAAAGTATAGTATACAATTGAAGAGGGCATTCTTTTAAGCCCTTGGTATCCCCCAAAACGCCATTGTAAATGCTGTACAAGAAAGTCGTGGAAAAGCGAAAGCAGGCACTGAACAGATCAAACGGACCACTTTGAGCCGTGGAAAGGATCCCAGATACCTCTGACACTCTCGTTGATACTCTTGACGGGCTTGGTGACCTTCTTCAACTTGTCGCCGCTGGCATCGCGCAGCAGTTCGGCCTTCTTCATGATCTGCTCTTTCTCCAAACTGCGTACACAGATGGCCTTCTCACGGCCGTTGATATATGTGCCCTTGATGACGGGGTGTTTGCGCGGGCGAGGCGAGACAGTGATTTCGACTTGGGGGTTTGCGCGGGCAAAGGCTGGGAGGTCGTATTTGAGGAATGAGCTGGAGCAAAAGTATCAGAAACCGGAGATTGAAGAGGCGCAGATCAGACATACTTCATGCCCTTTGAACTACCAGCCCAGTCGCAGTAGTGAAAGTCGAGGCGCTTGCATTGCAGAATGAAGGCGCCGACGCCGTTCTACAGTTCCCAGTCAGTCGCGGATCGCATCGAATTGATGGAGAAGCAGCGGTTCACCTGAGCCTTGGAGACGGTGCGCAGAGCTTGTAGGGGCATGTTGACAGTCGTGAATTGTGTGAATCAATTGCCTATGAGCGACATCAATGTTGCCTCGAGAATGTCTGCGAGTCGTCGGAAAAAGCCGCGGGCGGTCGTGTCCTGCGTCGAGACTCGCAGCTCCAGCCCGACCATGACCGCCGACTCCGTACGCTCTCCCTGTCTATTGAATACACATCATCACATCGTCTGTCACCCATGACGGACAAACTGCCCCCTCAGCTGCTGCAGCTGTTCGCTCCGAGACCCGCTCTGCGATACCTGCCGCCATGCGACTACGCTCCCGAGGAACGTCGCACTCCTGCCATCTCTGGTGTCGCCCAATACCTTCAAGCCGCAAAAGAATACAATGACGACTATCAACCTACCGAGAGCTGGCTGCAGAAGAAGGATCGTCAAAAGATGGAAAGAGACGACGCTGCTCAATACCGCGTCACTGATGGCTACAAGAACGAATGTGCGCCATAACCGCCAGCTTTCCATTATCCACATCGTCACTGACACAGCTTCCAGTCAAGCCTCATGAGGATCCCAACATTGTCGGCGATCCCTTGAAGACCCTCTTCGTCTCTCGGCTCAGCTACAACACCGAAGTCAAGGACCTCGAGCGCGAATTCGGCCGCTACGGTCCCATTGAGCGCGTGCGCCATCACCCGCACTGCTTTGCTCGAATCACTGCTGACCTTTCTAGATCCGCTTGGTCGAGGACACAACCACTCCTACTCCTAAAAAGAAGCATCGCGGCTATGCATTCATCGTTTTCGAAAGAGACTCTGACATGAAGGGTAATTCGTTATTCTTGACCATTTGACATACTCAGATCTAACCCAACCTAGCTGCCTACAAAGACGCCGATGGCATCCGCATCAAAGACAGACGCATCCTGGTCGATGTCGAGCGCGGTCGCACAGTCAAGGAATGGCGTCCTCGCAGATACGGAGGCGGTCTCGGCGGCCGTCACTACACAAAGGCCGCACCCCCTCGTCCATCTGGCTACGGTGCTCCCTCTGGTCCCGGAGGCTTCGGCGGCGGCCGGGGCGGGTTCGGCGCTGGCGGCGGTGGCTTCCGAGGCGGTTTCCGAGGCGGAAGAGGCGGCGGCGATCGGGGCGGATTTAGGGGCGGATTTGGTGGAGGTGACAGAGGTGGGTATGGTGGTGGCAGATCTGGAGTCGGCTACGGCAACGGCAACGGCTTCCCAGAGGGCGCCCCATCCGGTCCTCGTGGTCCAAGAGGCGGCGGCTTTGGAGGCGGTCGGGACGGCGGCTACTCGGGAGGCCGTGATGGTGGTCGCGACAGCTACTCCGGTGGAGGCTCACGATACGGCGGCGACAGACCGCCACGCGACAGCTACGGCGGTAGCGGCGGCAATCGCGAACCTATTGGAGGTGGAGACCGTGGCGGTGGCTACCGTGACCGCGATCGGGAACGCGACAACGACCGCAAACGCCCCTACGATGGCCAAGGTGGCTACGACGAATCACGCAAGCAAAGGAGGTACTGAGCGCTTTTTGGGTTTGTTGCAACCTCCGATTTTGCACGCTTCAGGACGCTTCATTCTCTTTCGTCTCCGAGAATCGACGGTAAGCTCATCACCACATGCGCAAAACGTCGGTAAGCAACCATGTCTCACGCCTCAGTCAAGCGCCCCGGTAAGGCACCAGAAATTGGAAAGAAGCACTTCGAGTGTTGATCCTATGCAATTCGATGCCTCTCCTCTCTGGATCATACGAAAAGAACAAGGACTCTTTTTCCCACCAAAAGCTCGGCACAGCAAGGCGCACGGCATTCATAGGCGAAGGTAATCACTTTGGGGAGGTATCGAATTGCATGCAATGGTAACAGTGGGCGGTATCTTTTTTGTCGTCCATCCTCTTTATTCCTGCACTTTCCTCTAGGGTGAGTATGTACTCTAGTCTCTTGATCCTTCTGGTCAGCGAAGCGAACATCGATGACAATTGTATGACCATTTCTAGCCCTAACACTGGCAGCGGGTGAGTTTACGAGTGTTAAGATATACTCTGGAATGTCGACCCGAGCACAGTGCGAGTGTTTTCTTGACCAAGATGAGCGCTCGAGAATACTGTTCGATAGCAGAACAAATGCTTTTGATAGAGAGATGTCTAATGAGAGTGTTGTTTACTTGATAGTCCAATATGTTTCCGCAGTCCTCGACCAAGCTCTCTTCCGAGGCGCTCCCCAGACTCACGTCAATATCAACGTACCTCGATAACCATTGTGCCGTCTTTTACACAAAGAGGCGCGTGTGTGAGTTGGAAGAACCATTTGCCAACCAGCCACGGGAGGGGGTTGGACTTGGACAAGGTTCACACACAATGACTTCATAAGCTTGCGTGTTGATCTTCACGAGCATAGAGGTCCTCGATTGTTCAAAACAAGCAATCGCGGCTTCCACTCTCTCTCAAATACTGTTTCCCTTCTTCTCTTCACATAGTCTCCGTTATCCCAATTCTCAATATGGCTCAATACAACAACACCGTCTTGTCGCTGACTACCGTTACTACACCCGACCCTTATGTCACCTACTCGGCAGCAACGCGCCAATTCTATCTCGTGAGTTATACAGACCAAGCCTCTAACGCATGTCTCTAATAATATTAGACATTTACCGCCGGTGACCGGGTAGAGATCTGGAGAGCGAATAGCTTGCCTGGCTTTCGTGATCACCCGGATAAGCACACCATTTGGAGACCACCACCGGACACAGAACACTCGAACGACCTCTGGGCACCTGAGATCCATTGTCTGAGAGGCAGGTGGTATGTATACTACGCTGCTTGTCACCCCAAACATGGAAACAAGTCGCATAGGATGTTCGTCCTCGCCGGACCGCCAGCTGATCAAGACCCCGCTACTGGGTCGTGGGAGTTCGTGGGTCCGATCAGAGGCATGAAACAGGATCAATGGGCTATTGACGGTACTGTGATCGAACTACATGGGCAGTTGTACTTTGTCTATTCTGGATGGCCTTTCGACAACCCCAACGAATCAGACCTTCAGCAGCATCTCTTCATCATCGGCCTGTCTGATCCAGTAACTGCATCCTCGGATCCTGTGGAGATCTGTAGACCAGATGAAGCTTTTGAACGTACAGGAGACCACGGCATCAACGAGGGACCACAATATCTTGCCTCTCCGGATAACTCGTGGATCGGTCTGGTCTACAGCTGCTCGGGTAGTTGGACCAACGAGTACAAGATGAACTGCCTTCGTTGGACTGGAGGCGATCCTCTGAGACCTGACTCCTGGCAGAAGAGTATGAAGCCCTTGATTCAGAATGGTCCACATGGTAATGGACCTTGGGGTCCTGGACACGGATCCTTCATGCATATCGACCACGACGTCGTCGCAATGTTAGTATACTATCAAGGAAAACACACCAAGGATGTTTGTTAATTGTTCTTCCAGCTACCACGCCACCGATCGTCCTGATGATGGTTGGAACAACAGAAAGGCTAGGATGCAACGAGTCGTCTTTACGCCTGAAGGTCCTTGGATGGGTGATGGTGTGGGTCCTCTGACCACTTCTATGGCTGCTTTCGTGGGTAATGAGCATCACCAAGCGGATGGAAACCAAAAGAAGCAAGGTCACGGTATCAAGGGCTTCCTGCGCAAGATCAAGGACGAGCTGTAGGGTATCTGTGCACTGAGGTCGAGTCATGATACTCGGAGTTAAAGTCCACGAAGGAACTTTGTTACGAATATGAATGCCCATGCGAACCCGCCCTTGGAACGGCTTTCCGGTGAATGCATCTGTAATGCTGGATAGAAGGTTGATACCTATTCGAGCGACCTGGTAGACGGAGATCGGCACTTCGGGCATCCGTGCGGTGCCACGCGAGAAGTGCAGCGTTGGGAACTGTCTCGGGTTCCGAACTTCATGCCACCACTCCTCCAACTTCGCAGGCCAAAACAAGAAATTGCCATGGATAAGACAACACTCTGTGAAGCAATTATTTCTCTAGATTGTATTCCAAAGGTATAACAGTCCACGCAATACGTCCCTCTGGGCTCCGGCCACATTAACACAAGTACCGACCGTTTTCTTCCCATATCGAAGGGTAAGGCTTCTTCCAACGGGCATCGGTCTACCTTAGCATCATTCAGGTCTGTCTATGAACGGCCTAGATTCCACCAGCCGCGATTTACAACACTTGACCAAGTATGGGATGATGGAATACTTCGAAAATTGAACGTCTGACGACATCACAAGTTCACCTCCACGTGCTCGTTCATCCATCGCCAAAATCTCTGTCGCCCCCAAGATGTTTTCATTGAACCGGGCCAGACAGCTACACGATGCTGATTTGAGGTATTATCGAGTACCTTCATACTCGATCTCACTACCTTGACACGTCGGTCAATGGCTACCTTGCCCTCTAAGTATCTTGCCGTGTCCAGGTCCTGCCTGGGCGGCCGTTGTATACAATATTTCGATAATAACGGCCCAATCCGGAGAGCAATACAGAGACTACAACGGCCCCCGCTTCTTAATTGAGAGCCTAGACAGTATTTGTTTCATTTGGTTCTTCGTTATTCTAGGGCCAATGAACCACACGTTTGCTTCCAACCAGCGGTCAGTCAACGTCGGTGGCAGTATGGCGAGTACTATTCTCCTCCGTGTCCCACGTCCTGTCTAGCTCTGTTCATTCCTCTCTTGCTCAACGCAAGCAGGGTTTCACGCCATGCCAAACCCTTTTGCCCTCAGTCCTTACACATTTGGCTCCAGTACTGAACGCAAGGGATCTGACGAACTCGGACCCGACGAAGTCGCTCCTTCAAACACCATACTCACTCCTTCAAAATCCCCATTCTCACAAGACAGAGGATCCTCTTTCCCGTGGCGGACGACCGGATATGATCAGTCGACATTTCCTGGACCAGAAGAGGTGGCTTCCTCTACGAACGAAATCGTCAAGCCTAACCCAGTACATACGGCATACACACCAGCCGATAGAAAGTCTGCAAATACCAGCTTGCAAGACATACCTCCTTCCTCGCCTTTCTCTGAGCCATCATATGACCGTCCGGGGTCAGCGGATCGAAAGTCGACGCACATCGCACCGCATGAAGTCAATACAAACCTATCACCATTCTCGAGGTTGTCATATGGTTCACCTAGTAAGGCGAACAGGATCTCTAGGAATCTCGCGCCTGATGAAGTCCCGACGACTCAACAGACTATCCTAACTACCAATAGCAGAGACTCTGCCGAGATTGATCCCAATGAGTCTCCCTCAACTCAAGCTCCAGTCCAAAGGTTTCTGGGTCCTGGAGACTGGGAGTCATCTAACGTTAGTCCTGGGGCACCTAATGCTACAATAAGTGACAACGACCGACAATCACTCGCACACGACTACGCTGCTGGCGGCGCAGTTGACAACGCAAATCCTTTCTTTACATCCACCAATCCCTTCGCAAAGAGACCCGGTATTCTTAAGTCAACATCTCGTACAGAACAGTTCCCAGTCCCAGGCTCGAGCTTCAGCAACCGAGCTTCGAGGAACTTTTCGAAAAAATTGCCTAGCATCACGCTGCCAGAAAATGGCGCCTCCTTCAGCAGACACGCATCTGCAGCTGAAAGCCCACTTAGCGCTACCATGAAGGACACACCTATGCAGACACCTGTAAGGGCATCCTTCGCTTCTGCTTTCGAGCAGAAGAAGTCTCGACCCAGCTCTGTGGCATTCGCCGGCCTACCTCCTCCTCTACCAGAAACTCCCACCGACGTGTCCCCTTCTACCAGCCGTCATCCCTCAGCAAGCACAGCCAGCAGGCGAACCTCGACCGCAGGGCCTCCTTCCGCTGCAGCTAGCAGACGTGCATCTCTAGCTGGGCCTCGCCGCTCTTCTATCTCGGTGACCAATGTTGTTATTCCTGCTCATCTGATGACGCACGTCGAAACCAACTGGAACGAAGACAAGATTGTCGGTAGACGCAAATCAGCATTTCAACGCGAGGACTCCCGCAAGTCTTTCAATATCCAAGCCATGGCACAACAACAGCAAGAAGAGGTCAAGAACATTATCAACACGGCGCAACAGGCTCCTCGCTTTGTCAGTGCATCCATGGAAGCATTGTCTCACGCGGACCCCTTCGCTGCAATGAGAGATCGTCAAGCCAGCGCTAGGAAATCTAGAGGAAAGTTGCTTGCTGCTGTTGACGAGACTGAGATAGCACCCGAGGACGATGAAGAAGAAGAGGAAGAAGACACGGATGAACAACTGACACCGGGTGCAGCCCCTGGAGGTCTGAATCCTTGGGGAAACGTTGCCTTCGACTATCGCGACGGAGGTATCTCGCCTGGTGCCGCCATGGATCCTGGTGACCCGCTGGCAGCTGCTGGGGCAGCTTTGGGCTTGATCAAAACCACTACCAACAACAACTTGAGCACAGCAGCTCGAAGACCTAGCATGTGGGGCAACACTGCAGATAGGCATCTCTCTCAAGCCGGACAAAGGAGACCCTCAGTTTTCCAAAGAGCTGGTTCCGTCTTCCAAGACACCATGCAGAATGTCCGCAAGAAGGTTCGTCGAAGCAGTATGTGGGATGTGTACGAAAATGCAAAGAAACGACAGCTCGAGATTCGACGAAAGCGCTGGGTGCAACTCGTCTTTGAGTATTCTTTTTACTTCATGCTGGTAGTTCTGGTGTATTTCCTACTCATTGGACAGCCCCTCTGGAAGGGGACGTATTTGAGCCTGTACTTGGCGTTCAAGTACAAGCTTAATCTTAATGGCTCTTGGTCGATTATAATCGCGGTTGCCGTTGCGTAAGTCATCATTCGCTCTTTCCACCTTGCTTGGTGCAAGGGGACACATAACAAGACCGATACTGACTTCCCTTTCCAGCTACGCATACTCTCCGCTCTTTGTTCTGTTCGAGCCCGACCCGCCGATGCCTGAAGAACCAATCGACGCTACCAAAACTCCTAATATCGCCGACACTGCTTTGATGATCCCCTGCTACAAAGCTGCTACATTGATCGGTCCAACCTTGGAAGCTGCCACGAAAGTCTTTCCGCCATCGCAGATCTTCGTCGTTGCCAATGGTAAGTTGCATCTCACGTGCGTGTGGGCTTCTCACTAATGTCCTCATAGGCAACAGTCCGGTCCCTCTCGATAACACCGAAGAGATTTGTACTCAATACGGCGTCAACCATATCTGGAGTCCCGTCGGTAGCAAGATTGTTGCACAATTCGTTGGCTGCTATGCTGCGAAGGATTTCAAGAACGTCCTGCTTATCGACGACGACTGCGCTCTGCCGCCCAATTTCCCCATCGTCTCAGATCGACTGAAGGGCAAGGTCATGTGCATGGGCTACACCATCAAGTCCGTCGGCCCCAACTCTTCGAAAGGAACGCTTTGTCAGCAAGCACAAGATCTGGAATACAAAATCTCTGGTATTCAACGCGCACTTGCAGGCAAGATCGGTAGTGCCACCTTTCCACATGGCGCCATTTCTCTCTGGGACAGAGACTTCCTTATCAAGACATTCAACAAGCATCCTGGATTCAGCGTATCTGAGGACTGGTTCTTTGGACATGTTGCTCGCCAACTTGGCTGCCGCACTCAAATGGCCACCTCTGTCTTTATCGAAACCGAGACTCCTGACGCCGTCTTCTTCAGCTCTGGCGGCGAAAGAGGTGGCTTTGGTGAGATGACTGTCTTCAAGCAACGCTTCCTCCGCTGGAATTTCTTTTTCGTCAATGGAATGTACTACAATCTTCATTACATCCTATTTTCCTGGGAACTGGGATGGTGGGAACTCGGCACCAAGCTGTTTGTCTTCCAGGAGATCTACGAGACATTGCTTTACCTGGCTACACCCATCGTTGTCCCAGTCTCCCTCGCTATCCGCCCACAATTCTTCTTCGAGCTCATGGCACTTACTTTTGTTCTCTACATGGGCAACGCTATCATTTTCAATGAGATCCACCTTCGACGCAAGAATGAGAAGGTGCCACAGAAATGTGTTTGGCTGTATTACATGCCCTACAAGCTCGTCTTGACTTTCGTCAATGTCGCGAGTTGCTACTACGCCATTTACAAGTACGCGACTTACTTTGCAACTCGCCATGCCAAGATCATTGAAGATGACAAGGCTATCAATGTTGTTTTGCAGCTCGAGGAAGAGGACGTTGATGATGACGAGGGCCCAGTCTTGCCTATGGGAGGTCGCCGTATGAGCGTCACTGCCATTGGTTCGCAAGTCGACGTTCCTGGTGGTGCAGCTGGTGGTCGCAGAATGACCATCACAGCCATGGGACAGCGTTTCAGCAACCCTGATATCACCATCACAGAAGAAGATGAGGAAGAGGAAGAAGAGCTCATCGAGAAGCCTGTGCGCAGAGCTTCAATCAGTGTCGTCAAAGCCGGCGAAGCACCTGCTCCCTTCGAAACCCGCAGACCTTCCATCATTGTCGATGGTCGCCGTGTTAGCGTCGGCGCTGCAACCATTATCGACGAGGTACCCGCGTCCAACCGCACGACTGAAGTTTTCCCACCCAAGAGTGTTTCCGAATTGTCCAATGCTCGTCCAGCCCTGGTGCGCTCTTCATCGCACACCATTCAAGAAGAGGAAGAGGAAGAAGACAACACAAACGAGAAAAAGTCAACGGCAACGTCCAATGTCGAGTCCAAACGTGCCTCCAAGCGCAAGTCTCAACTCAGACACTCTTACATGGCACCAATGCTTGAGATTACAGAGACTGAAGTTGTACCCGAGGTTCCTAGAGTACCTGCTGTGGTTGATGATCAGCTTTTGAACAGTATCTCGGCAATCGAGGAAGCGTTGGCTGCTCGTGGCATCGGTGCTGTTAACTTTACTGTTCATGATGATGGTGAAGCGAGTGGTGTGAAAGCTACTGAAGAGGAAGAGGTGGAGGAGGTGATTGAGGTGCGTGGGGATGATGAAAAATGCTTCGATGCGAGGAGTATGGTTTGATTTGGGTGTCATGTGCATGTATCTGAATGTTCTTGTTGTTGTTGTGGATGGGCTTGATGGCATAGCGCGGCGTAAAATGTGATAGACCATATCAAAGATCCATGGAGATCGACTTGCTTCTCAGCGTTGTATCCTCCACTGCGGTTTCTCCTCTGTGTCGCTGTGAGAAATGGGAAAGTGTTGTATGATGTAGTATTACAATTCATCTTTTTACAGTTATTGACTTTTGCTCTTCCTTTCACTTTTGATCATGCTCTTGTTTGCCCAATACCATCTGCACATGAGCATTTGTCGAATTCTGTTCTGATCTGCTCTGAGGGTCCTAACCGGGGCCAGTGATAATTAGTAGATTCAACGTGCTTCAGGGTGCAAACGGCGTGGGCTCTTTCTGCTTGCAGAAGGCATAGCATGCATCTTTTGGGAAGACGAGGTTGTCCTCCAAGAATCTCGCCGGAGTAAGAGCTCACGTCTGTAAAGACAGCGTCTATGGCGTATTCGATCTCCTCAAGTAGTCTTTGCGTGGCTTCCGCGCATGACCTTGCGGCGCTGAGCCATCATGTGCGTGAACAAGATGTAAGAGCCTGCAGTAAGTCACTCCATTAGCCCTCTTCTCTCCCTATTCATAAGTATACTTCAGCCACTTACCAGGAATATAAATCAACAGAATAGCAAACAAGCCCTCTCTAACACCAGTATACTGCTTGGCGGGCCCAGTAGCAGCCAACCAAACCAACCAACACTCACTGCTGATACCCAAAGGGTACAAGACAAAGAAAGTGTTGTATCTCAACCACAGCCAAAGTCCAGGGACACTGCCAGTGGAAAGGTTGATGGCAAAGTAGGAGTAGCGGATGACTTCGGTGACGGACCAGGCGATGAGCATAGAACTGTAGACGGGAGAGAAGGCGACGGTGTTGGGGAAGGGGTGGACGATGCCCCAGATCAGGAGGATGCGGCTGGCGACTTGCATGAGGGTTGTGAAGAGGGGTGCGCGGACGATGCCTGAGAGGGAGCGTTAGCTATGTATTTCGCAGCATAAGGTAACCCAGTGTGTGTCTCTCGATCTTCCTCGATGCTCTATATTCATTCTCGATCCATTCGTCTCTTGAACCACCATATATCTCATCCTCCCAGTTCGTCTCTTCAATTTCTTTTCCCCTAACGACTCCAAAGAAAGATCCAAACTCACCAACAGCAGCATGCACAACCTCCAGCAGTGCCAACGTCTGAGTCCACTTTGCAAACTCCCCTACAGCAGGGAAAACCATCTTCGTACCATGCACATTTGCAACTAGCAACACGCGTCCCAAGATGGTAGCCCAGAGAATGGTCGAGACGGCATTATAGAGAACAAGGTATCCGGTTTTGACAGGCGAGGATTTGCGTTCGCGTGCTACGCGAACGGGTTGTTGAGGTCGGTCGGCCATGGTTGTGGAAGTGATTGGGAAGGTGAGAGATTGAAACTGGCCAGAGTGGAATTGGAATTGGAGATTGGACCCTGAGGCAGGAGCTCGAGACTTGCGCCGATCGCTGTTTGACTGCGGAACGCTCCGCCGTCATTTGTACTGTAGACACCAAAGAACAATGCCTTTGTTTTTGGATCTCAATGCACTAAGTCTCACATACAGTTCTAGTGAAAATACAATTGAACGACGGATCTGTCTCTTGTATCCTCTCTAGCAAAATGAGCGCCGAAAGCCACTGACATACGCCTTGAGGAGACCTTCTTCCTCTGCTCCTTCTCCCCTTTAAAGATTATGAAATAACGCCGTCGCTATGCATGCCTCAAGACATGATCATGTCCACCTGTCCGTGAACACATAGTGGTGCCCAAAATATACACCCGAAAAACACATGCCCTCAGTTCCATAACTGCTGCAATACTCCACGCTCCGATGACATGGCCAGAGGCAGCTAAGAGCTTCGAGAAAGCTGAATACACCAAAAGGTAAGCAGCTTAAAGGAAGATCTGCATCACGTCGCTCTTGTGGGAGACGCGAAGGTCGCAGTTGTCAGCTTGACAGGTCGAGAAGCGTGGCGGTAGCTCCGCTTCGTCCGCCCGCTCTTTTCCTTTGGTTCCTTTGGTAGTCTTCCTCTTGCGATTATTCATGCATGTACCGCAGTAGACCTGGTATGCTTTGTCAGTAACTTTCCTCAGAACACCCAATCTCGACAGGATGTAGCTTACATGACCGCATGCCTTGACCACCCAAACTTGTCGTTTTTCTTCGCTTTCGCCAACTGCCAGCTCTTCTTCGCAATTCGGACACACGATTGTGTCTTCCTCGGTTGGATCTCTAGTAAATCCTTCTGGCGCGGGTGGAGGCGGGTCGAATTTTGGTGCGGGTAATTGAACATCGTCACCGTTTCTCAGATAATCGAAAGCAACAGTCTCATAGTTCATGAACGCCGGCCCACCGATACCCAGGATGTGATTAGGGCGGGTGTTGTCGCCATCGTTGTTTACAGCCCCGAAGAGGTCTGGCATACGCATCATAGCAGCGTATGCAGCTCGGACTGGGCCTGAGACACGAGACCCTTCGTATATCCTCTGAGCTAGCGTGCGGAGCTCCGGTCTCCTGTGTGCACCAAGCGGAGCCAGTAAGTTGACGCCGCTGCGTTCACCTGCAATGATAATATCATCTTCCGAATCGTCGAGCAGCAGTTCTTGAACGGGACGGCGCTGTTCGGGATAGGGATCCAGGAAAGGAGGAGGTTGTGCGGGACGTTGTTCTGTGCGTGATCGTTGTCTGCTGGAGACGAACTGCACCTCGGGACTTGATGATGTTCGCGCATGCTGAGGATGGGTGTTCTGTACGGGGCTGGCGTCTGCAGACAAGTCTATGATCTCTCGTCCGAAGCGTGGCAAGGGTACGGAGGCCATGTTGGGTTGGGGTCGTGGCTGTGGTTGCGGTTGTGGGAGTGGTGTGGGAGCAACTGCAGGAGCAGCGGTAGATTCGTCGTCGGATGTCAGGTCGATCACATGGTTGGCCGAGGTGCTTGAACGAGTAGAGGATACTGGTCGGCGATAGTCGTATCCATCTCTCGGAAAGTGAGGTGGTAGCGAAGGCAAAGGTACAGGCAGAGGTAGAGTGAGGCGGGGGT
>Ga0268250_10000902_pt1 | contig 13340 bp, 12 predicted proteins | sample AgamicAsSfe_FD_200448 | JGI IMG/M metagenome (GOLD analysis project Ga0268250, IMG submission 200448) | Agave microbial communities from Guanajuato, Mexico - As.Sf.e (v2) (version 2) | ecosystem: Host-associated > Plants > Phyllosphere > Phylloplane/Leaf | place: Guanajuato, Mexico | collected... | reverse complement strand
GGTCTGGTTGGCATAAAGTTTTGCAAGCCAGTCGAGACCCTCGTGCTGGTATTCTCTCAGCGTGCCTCTGAGCAGAGAAGGAATCTTGACCTTTGAAGACTTCCCAGGCTGAGGTGTGTCGCTAGTTCCAGACATTCTGTCAGCCTCGTCCAGATCAACACTGGTGGTGGATTCGGCTTCTGTGGGCTCGATGGTGGTGTCATCTTTGGGAGATGTTTGACTGCTTCTGTCACCTGCGTGTGAATCTGCAGACAGCATGTTGTGATGAGGGCTAAGGGAATGGGCGTGAAGTTTGTGAGGTTCGTTGTCTTCAGCGTCCATGTCGGCTGACAATGATTGCGGATGTTCTTGATGCGCAGAGGCCACCGTTCCTTGCTCAAGCCCGTCTTGCGACTCTGTAGGCTTGGTGGAGGGCACCTGCAGGCCGTTTTCGAGTGGCGTCGCGACAGCCGAGCTCTCGTGAACCTCCATAGATTCTGACGCATCCAGACCGAGTTCTTCTTGGGTTACAGAATCAGCGTCCTCATCAGAGACGCCGTTCATCTCTCTGGGCTTGGCTTGTTCAGCATGATCGTCATTGATTTCTGCGATTTCGTCCTCGTCGTTTTGCTGCTCCGCGATCGACTCGGTGTCTTCGGACGCTTCAACGCCTGATGTTGTCTGAGTCTCTTTCGCAAGAGCCTTACGTCCTCCAAAGAAGCCAAGCAGACCGCCATCATCTTCGCTCTCACTCTCGTTTTCCTCCTCTTCTTCTTGGTCGTCCTCGTCATCTTCTTCCTCATCGCTCATATCTTCGTCGCTCATATTGGTAGATTCATCGCTATCGTCAAGAAGAGCATCATCCACCTCATCCAGCTGAATCTTTGAATAGTCTCGCTCCTCTTGAATTTGTTTGTCGTTATCTTCCGCGTCATCGATCGCAGGCTCGTCATCCTCATTTTCGTCCAGATCATTTGTCGTAATGTCTCCCGCTACTGAATCTTGATCTTCATCGACGTCCATGTCGCTAGCATCGTCCTCAGATTGTTCCTGCGGTAAGTCTGGTATGTTACTGTATTTCCGACGAAGGGCTTCTGGAGACAAGTTGACGTCGTCATCTTCACCTTCCTCGCCATCGCTGCCTTCAGACTCGGACGAGGTCATGCGATGATCTTCATCGAGGTCCTGAACAGATGTATTCGATCCTTCTCCATCATCAGAAGCACCCTCGCTGAGACTGATATCATCGTCGTCATCGCCATCCACAGACAAGCCAGAATCCAGGAGTGCGCGGCGTTTGTCGAGGAGATTTGTCGACTTCTCAAGCATGCTCTGCATTTTAAGTTCTCGTTCAATCCTTTGCTCTTCCTCGTAACGCAATGCCCTTCGGCGATCGATCTCGGCACCGACCAATTCCCATTTTCGTTGAATGTCCTTGACAGTCTGGCGATAAATGAGCTTGTACCATTCATTCTCTTGCTTCTCCTTCTCTTCTTCAGTCTGAGGTTGTCTCTCTTTCCATTTCGCCAAGCAAGCGTATGCGACTCTTTTGGCACTATCCATATGCGCGCGTTTCTCCTTGTCCATGAGAGACCTAAAAAAGGCGCCATGCGTCCATAGATGGTCCCAGTGGTTGTATTGTTGCGCGGGCTCTTTCTGATCGTCTGGCAAATAGAGCGAACTCTTCTCCTCGCTCAGGGGACCACCCGGCTGGGCAGCTTCTAAAATCCTCAGACGTGCCACAGCTTCCTTTTCAGCTCGCTCCTCAGGTGCCTGCTCAACTCTTTCAGGAGCGCGACGCTCAAGGCCTTGGTACCTGTCATCTTCCTTGCTTTCGTAAGTGGCTTCCTTGCTCTTTTGGTCGTAGTGGGCGATAATATCGTCGAAAGACTGGAACAACGGCGGATTGACAACATGACTCGGATGACGGGGTAGAAAGGAGAATTGTGGTCGCTTTAGCTTGAGCTTGATCCGCGGTGTCAAGGCGGCGCTTTCAGACGAGGCGGGTGGTTGCGACTCTTGCGAAGGTTGAGCCTCGGCTTTGGGTGGACGGCCAGCTTTGCGCTTTGCTTGTGGAGATTGTGATGGCGGAACAGGTTCCTCTTTCTTGACAACTTCGGGCGAGGCTTCGAGAAGCTTGATCCGGGCAGAGACACGAGATGGACGTGGTGGAGTCTTCTCGCGCTTGGGAACAGGAGTTTCTTTTGGCTTGGACTGAATTGTCTGTTGAGCAGTTTGAACATTCTTCAGGACCGAACCTTTGCTTGCCGGTGTCTTGGCGACAGGCTTCTTTGACTTTGGCGTGGCCCTTTCAAAGACAGGAGGAGCTGGAGCATTGACACGACCGGATCTTCTCTTTCCATTGTCCAAGATTGTGGTAGGACCTTCTGCAGCGAACGACTTCCATGGCGGTGAGATGGGCTTCGGGGCAGATGGTGATCTTGAGGCAGACTCGGCAAGCTTGCGCTTCTTGGAGTTTGTAGCAGGTGGTGTCGAAGGGCGATCAGTCGCGTCGAAATCTAACTCGTCTTCGGAGCTGAGGGGAGAGTCGGAGTCGAGAGCGGCATTGTCGCCGGCAGGAACAGGTTTCGTGTCGTCGTTCAAATCAACATCGGGCATAGGGGAGTCCTCGGCATCATGTTGGTAATGTTCGGCGGTGTTGTCGAGATTATTCGTGTTGTGATGGATATCGGGCGGAGGCGGGCTGGGGCTTTCGTGGCCATCACGGGCGCCCTCGTGTTGGGTGACCCCCTCAATCTCCATCAACGACAATCGAGGCTCGTTCAAAAATAGGAGCGCTGATAGCTCAGACTGCACTGATTATCATGCCGTATTCGAAAATGCAATATCGGACGTGGTTGTTTGGATAAAAGCGGCCAGACGTCACAGGCGCAGAATGTAGGTGAGAACTCCAAAAGTCCTTGGGCGTGTCACGCGTTTGGCTGCGACATCCATGGAATCTGCCGCCGAGCACTTCCCGCTCTCCCGCTCTTCCGCTAGCCGCACTTGTCCGCCAAGACGCAAGCTGATGACCGCGCGCCCATACCGATTGCACTTGGTATGGTGATTGAAGGTTGCTGCAACCACACATCACAACGTACGCTCACTCCCAATTCCACTCTCGACCAGTCATTGACGACCTTCCAGATGCTCTCCCGTAGACTCGCCGCGGCACGCCCGCTCTCCAGCGCCGTACGAACTGTCGCGCCCCGCACCACCATCACACAACTGCGTTTCGCTTCCGAGAACAATGCCAACAGGGAGAACTTTGTTGGCGAGGTTGCCGTCGAGGACATTGGCATGGTGTGTTTTGAATCGTCTCCGACGCCTATCCGGGGCACAGATTGATAATGGCCATGCAGAACGGTGGATACGTCAACCCTCCAGCAATCAAGCGCGCCTTCCGCGACCCTCACGGTGACTGGTGGGACAAGCAAGAGCGTCGCAACTTCGGCGAGCCCGTCCACGAGGACAACGACACCCTTGGTCTCTTCTCTACCGAACCCTACACCCACTTCCAACCCGGCCACGGTGCCCTCCTCCTCGGTGCCTTTGTCGCATCCGTTTTCGTCCTCATGGGTGTCGTCCGTCAATACTACCCCGACAAGCCCGCCATTCCCAGAACCTTCCCCGGTGGCCTTGACAGGGAACTAGGCGGTCCCGGTGCTGTCCCCGTGAGTCGACATGTCTATGTCGTGAATACAGAAGTGCTGACCATTTGACTGATAGGCCCGCACTGACGAGGAGGAGATCCTCTAAATAAACATTTGTTCATACCCAATTCAACGCCTTTTCTTTGTCATCACCCTAATCACCAGGGACAGCTTTCGTGAAATGTGATCAGTAGAATTTGGACCCTAGATCTGGTAGTCTTTGCACACTCGTAGGCTGAGCTGGCTGGTAGTTATTAGCATTGCATGGATACGAAGAATGGGGAAATAGTACACTTCGGAGGACTTGGGTGAGTAAACAATCATGGATTGTTGTAGGTTCAACATGCGGTTACCATCAATCGGTTGGGCCATGACGAATATTCCGTCAGGTTGTTGCTCAAAAGCTCACGAAGAAGGACTGCACAGCTGACCGTGCTGGCAAGACATCAACAATTTCCAAGTTGGCGTGACGACCACAACTTCGTGCTCTTCTCCCTTGATCTAGTTTCTCTTTCTCATCTTCCGAACTAAAGCTTTCATTTGTTTAGAGTCGCTCATCACCACCATGAACGAAGACACGCGCAAGCTGATCCTGCGTATCCAGGGCGAAGATCTTGCAGCTCTATGGACTGCACCAAACGGTGACAACACCGAAGTCGATGCCACCCTGCGCGCCTATCGCCGCCAATTGAGTCTCCTGGATCGTCATCTCGAAGAGTCACGTCAGACACGGAAAACTGAAGGCACTGGAGAAGCCGCCGATCAAGATGCAGTGACGTCTGTTTTTCAGATCACCGGCACGAACGCGCCTCTTTTGACTGAAGATGGTGATGTTCATCAAGTTGGAGGTGTCTATTCTCGTCACGAAACACCTGTCTCATTCGGGCTTGCTATTGCAAACCCTCCAGCCGTCAATGCCACAACCGCCCGCTCACTCTCCCAAGTCTCTGTTCGTCCCGTCGTTCGCCTCCCTTCCTTTGCATCGACGGCGGCAGGCCGACTCAACGAACTTGAGCGGGACGAACATGAAACAACAATATGGCGCAAACGAGCAGAAGAAGCACGCAAGGAGGCTGAGAGCAACTATACCACCTGGAAATCCCCTTTCGGTAACCTCCAACGACTTCAACCTGACCCTTCGCATGCTCGAGCTGTAGGAGGATTTTTGACCCACACCGCTTCCGAAGTACAGGACCAGGGAAAGGTTGAGTCCATGGTTACTTTTGCGCCCGGCAGAGCTTTCGGCGCGTCCTACGAACCTTTGAAGACTCGCCGTGGCAGCTTTGGGGATATGATCTCGCGTAAACAAGGAGGCAAAGTCAACAAGGTTGGTGACCACCACCACGACTCAAACAGTGAAAGCCACGCCACGAGATTTATTGTCCAACCCAGAACGGCCTTCAAACAACAAGTCAACCCATTCACCCAGACCATCGCTGACAAGTCCTCATCCGAATTCAAACCGACTCCTGCGACAACCTCGACGGCCGTGGCCTCCATTCCAATGGTGAGTTCGCCATGGGGCAGAATTTCCGTAACTGCTAGAGCAAATCTCAAGCGATCTGCGGACCATCTCGAAACTTCCAATGCACCGCTCTCCAAGAAACACACAAGCGATACCATCAAGAAAGAACCCGGAACCGAGTCCGGCTCATCTGCTCCGATCAAAACCATTCGTGAACAAGTAGAAGATCTTCTTCAGTCAACCAGATCAAGCCCGACTCTGCCTCCCAAGAAGCATAATCCCAACAAACGTGAGCATGGTCGTGCACATGGTCGTGCACATGGTCGTGCACATGGTCTTAGGACTACTCATCATGCTCCTCACACGCCAACACCCAGTCCAAGACCTGGGGTCACAAAACATGTGTCCGCCGAATCAAATGCCATGACGCCTGGTATGCCCCCTGACATGATAAGACCTAACATCGGTTATTACGGTCAGCGTTTTGGTAACCTTCAGCTGGGTAGTTTTCCTCCTCAGACACTTCCTCGAAATTCTCCTGCGCTCGACATCAACGCCTTCAACGCTGCATCCCACGATCAACAGAAGCAGATGATCGGCGAGATTCTTTACCCCAGAGTCTACGCGCAGCAGCCCAAGATTGCCGGCAAGATCACCGGTATGATCCTCGAGCTGGACAATGCTGAGCTAATCAACCTAACCTCTGATGAAGCGGCTCTTCGTCACCGGATTGAGGAGGGTCTGGGCGTCTACAATGACTACGTCAAAGCTAACCATGGTAGAGACGTCTGAGTGTGCCTCCACGGCCTACGCATATTCTCGTGAACATTGCGGCTGGTACCAAGTACCCAAAACCTGTTCCAGCATGCATTCATCGCTTCCATTTCTCATTTCATATCCTCTTGAGCATGTCTCCTACTTTATCCGAGACCGTCAGGGTCAAGATATGGATACAGCAGGGATATTATGCGATGAGTGCTTGGTCTGAGTTCCACAGGATCGGCAAGTATGAGATATGGGTGGGAAACACTCTGTTCTTCACAAGTAGGACTGTCGACAATATGTCCTGTACGTATCCACCGATGAGGGGATGATCGGAGAAAGGTAGCTCGTTCACTCAGAATAAAATACCCTGTCATTGCACCTTTTCCAATGCAATCCCACCTGAAAGCATTTTGTAATCCGCCTTTGTTGATATCACCAATTCACGAGGGTTATTCGTTAGTCCTGTCATAGAAATGGCTGCGGTCAAAGCATGTGATCACACCGAAATGGATTTATGCTATCAACAGCGGTTCTCTTGAAGATGATTACAATCAGGTATCGAAAATCACACGATTCAATTATCAATCCTCTGCAGTATCCCAGTAGTCTCATAACCTCCATAGAAACTCTTATCACTGATACAATCCTATCGAGACTTTGCAGCTAAGTCCGACTCTGGAGAGAAAACCTGGCTTGACTCTTAATGTCTGATCTGGTACGAAACCCATACACAAAGCAGCACATGATGACCATTGATGATTATCACTACCCTAGCTGTGTTTTGAATCATACGCACCTTTGCCCCTTTTCTCGCCAGATCCCGCCCAAAAATCCTACACGAACGTAAACCCGTCGTAGCTCTCTCGGTATGCTTATTTCAACCATCTGTATGTCCGCTCGAGTCCAAACCCCATCATAAATCGCATGTGGAACATATTGGGGATATGGGGGAAAAGTTATACTCTTTATCACTTCGACTACACAACTCTGTTGGGCATTCGAGGTTAGTTTACATCTATCTTACAACCTTCGAGTTTGACTTTAAGTATCGACAAAGAAATGCAGACAGGAGCCTAGAAGACCTCGCGGGCTACCCGACGGGTGTTTCTTATGCACAGGACTCTAGCAAAGATCTGCTTATCGCTCGAATATATAGCAAAGCTCCTGAATTGAGTCTTAAGATAGATGAATGAGGCCAATTCTCCCGATGTCCCCTGCAAGCAACGTGATAGTACGAAATACGAAGGACAGTGATGTTCAATTGCCATGTCTGAATACGGTTCCCGACTGTGTACATCAGGAAGACATATCTGACACCAACAGAAAGGGAAGACAAAACGTCACTGCAAGGTGAAAACATTCTCGCACAACTCGTTTTTGAAGAGAGAGTCTTTGATGATTCCATACAGATATTCAAACCAACGAACGGGTATAACCAAAAAGCCAAAAGTCCCTGATCGCCTCCCTTCTCACAACCATCAATCAGAGGATCAGCCCGACAACCTAGGACCCCCATGACATCTACACTTGTGCGGAAACCGAAGACAATAAAAACATCTCCGACACCAACAGCGAGGTATCTGTCTCAAACACTGCGGACATCTACCACCCGTATATCGAGCCGAAACTTTGCGCTGCACAGAATTGGGAATGTCGTCTTGCAGTTGGACGAATACCAAAAGCGGATGCTGGAGTTGTGGCCCATACTTGTGCAGTAAGAGGTGATGCTTCTGGTCGTGATTCTTCTAGGAAAACGTTGCGTCCAATTTGGCAGGTGCTCGCTTCTTCCCTTCGTCCAGGAGGTGATCTTTCTAGGTAAACGCCCTGTCTAGCTTGGCAAGTGCCTCCTTCTTTTCCTTATCCAGAAGGATTTTGTCGCCAAGAGGGAGATCGCGAAGGGCGGTCTGCATGAGCTCTGCAGCCTTTTCTGCCGTCATCTTAGGATGGGGACGAGGTTTCTGCGGGCCAGAGGAGACATTAATGTCCTTTCTTCTCAAGCCTACTTGACCCTTTCCGTCCATAAAAGTCTCGTAGCCATTGGTGTCGAGAACTTCCTGGGGCACAGGCGGCACTTGGAAAGGAATCAATTGATCAGGGTGCGTGAGCTTGCCATGCGGGATCTCGGCGTAGGTGGGGATGCGTGTGTGCTCTGAAGCAGCCATACCAGCCATATCCTTGATAACGCCTTGGTTATCCTCATTGTTCTCGACTGCAAATCTCAAACACATGATTGCATGTTCGCGGATATAGGGATTGTGTTCGTCGTGGCGGCAGCAGCCCACCAATGCTTCCAAACCTCCGTATTCGCGCACTTGATCTTGCACTTTGCGGTTCTTCCAAATTAGAGAGGAGAGCACGAGGACGGTGAGTTTCTTGAGGTTGCGCCATTCGAAGTCGGAGGGCTCGTCTTGGGGGTCCTCAGGGTAGGCCAAGGGCGTCTCGGCTTCGAAGATTGTGGTATTGGGCGGTTGGGCATTGGCATCTGTTGGTGGGACGGGGAGGGGTGGAAGGGTGTTGGCGAGATCTGGAGACAGATCGAATGGTCGCTCCACGCTGATAGGCAATGGCTTGAGGCTTTGCGGCGGTGCTGGCGGAGGTGGGTAGTTGTGGGCTGGCGGCTGGTAATTGTGATTCTGCTGATGAGGAGCTGGGCGTCTTGGGATGGGTCCGTGTGATGTGCCTCCAGGCCCAAGTTTAGGGATCGCAGCTTCGAGCTCCTTCAGCAATGTCACAAGCTCACTCGCGACTTCCCACTGTGCCATGACATCCTTCCAGATGCTCTCTTCTGTGAGCACCGCAAAGAATTCCAGATATTGGTACACCCCTTCGTACATACGTTCCATGTCCCACAAGTTGAGCGGGAAATCTTCCGGCGAGGCTAAATTCTGATGAATCTTGCCTTGCAGGAAGATGAGCGCGCATGTTTGCGGGATGATGTGCTGGCGGAACTCGGTGAAGATGAAGTTGACGATATGCACATCAACTCTCAACGGGTACGAATCACTGGGTTGTGGGTTCGTTTTGGAAGCCTCAGCTCTTGCTCTGAAGATGTTTGTGAGCAGCTTCATGATGACTGCTTGAGCTGGAGATATTATATCCTTGGATCTGGACTTGTCCCGGAAGGCGTGGTATGCATAAGGCATCAAGCCATTGACCAAGATCGCCTCCATGATCTTGACCATGAATTTGAAGTAGAGCTCTTCCTCTCGCAGATCCCAAGCAGCAACGAATATCAAGAGCTCTCTCAACAGGTTCTTCCCATTGTCTTGAGCCAGTAGTAGATGACATCTGACTGTATGCATATTGACGATTGCGTTAGTTTCTTCAGTTGTCGTTCCGGCTTGTGTAGATTTCGCAGGTGGGACGATTCCAGACATGACAATCATGGGTAAGACTTCGATTTCAGAAGGTCCAAGAATGAGTGGAACATCGGTCAAGAGGCCGCGTCCATCCTCGCTGGAACCAGGATACTCGTCTTCGTCTTCGCTCTCTTCTTCCTCGCTTTCTTCATCCAAGCCCACATCATCCTCGTCCGTTCGATTCTCATATACAGGCGAGGCCGGAGAAGCGATTGGTGATGCTGGACTTGCAATCTGAGTTTGTTGTGGTGGAAGAGGATAGTTCTCTAGTCGTTTCATGAGTTCCGATTTGCCGCTCTCAAGGATCTTTGCGCCTGCTGAGGCAGTGAACATCATCTTGTAATCGTCCTCGGCCACCGGTCTAGGTCCCGTGGAAGTCTTTTCGTCTGGGAATGCAATGGCTCCATCTGCGTTGTACACCGGAGGTTCCATAGGGGCGACTTTAGTGCCTTCGGGCTTCATCCGATCACCAAGCTGCTCCTCGATGGAGGCGATACGTGCAGCAACTTGATTGGCGTGTGCTCGGTCAGACTTGTCTTTTTCAGCTTGTGCAAGACGTCGGGCATCTTGGTAAGCGGCCATTTCCTTTTCATACTGTTGCGCAAGAACATCGTACTGTTTGTTAAACGTGGTCTTCTCCTTGTCCGACAGAATACTCCACCTTGCGGAAAGTGCTTTTGCGACGCTGTCCGGAGTCGCGGTTGGGCCCAGGGCCTCTCTGGTCTCTGCCTGATGTTGCCTAACAAACAGCACATACCCAGAGACGGGTCTCGAAGGTGGTTTCATCTGATCTTTATTCGCGAGTAGTCGTTTTGCATGCAGGGCGTCTTGTGCAGCGTCGTAAGTGGCCTTGCTTGTTTCTCCGAGGGCTACCAGAATGTCGCCAGTAGAGACGGGTGGCTTGGGCATGTCGCCGAGAGCAGTTTGACCTCCAGCAGTGTCGTCGGTGTCTTCAGCCAAAATGCCTTCTGTAGAGTTGTCGAACAAAGCAACCCATAGCATCAACTTCCTTCTTTCGTTGCGAGCGACCAAGTTGTTCAGAAATTGTAGCGAAGTGATGAGCAACTTCTTGTAGGCATTCACAATCCACTGCCATTTTTCCTCATCACCAGTACCAGCATCGCCATCGAAGCCTCTTGCCGTGACTCGCACGCAGCAATTGATCAGTCTGAATATTTCTTGGTCGAAGGTACATTCGGCAGCCAAGTCCTGAGCCCTCTCTCCAATAGTCAAAGTGTTGCGCAGTATCGAAACTAGGTCGTTGAGCCTTTCCAAGTCTTTCCACAATCCAGGGTAGTTTTGAGCGATGAGGGCACCAGAAGTAGATTCGTAATCGACGGCGGAAGGATCCCAGACGGCAAAAGAGCGGCGTTCGAGCGAGGGGATGGCGGCGCGGAACAAAGTGACCATGTCTTTCCATACGTTGTCATTGGTACCTAGGCCTTCTCTGTACACAGGCAGGCGCATCAGTACAAGGCGAAGATTGGAGGCGTGCATATGACTGACCTGACTTCAGGTAGCTGAGCAGAATCCTTGAGTATAGCTTTGCACACGGTCCTGTCCAGTCTCTCCAGCATGGACTCGCGCATGTATGTCGGACTCTTAAAGTGCATGGTGTAGGCGGGCAAACCAATGCGCAGCAGAGTGCGGTAGGCATGGCCCAAGACACTGTCCTCATAGGACGTCATCTCTTTTGTGCGCAACCCCTCCAAGCAAATAGCGATATTGGGCTAAGTCTGTTCCAGTCTGGTAGCGATAGTTGGCGATGTCCAAAGGATTTGGTGTCAAGATACGAAACACCTTGAAGGTTTCACACAGCTTGCCCGCAGTCATGACCCCATCCGAAGCCTTGAGCCCCGAAGTTTCTCCACCAGAGAAAGTTGCCCAAACTTTCGACACGCTCTGACTTTGACATCTTGTCTTCATGATACCCAAGAACTTTGGCACACCGAGAACATCTGAGAGATTTCTCAAACAAGCAGTATCAATGTCGTAAATTCGTTATCTAACTTCAGCTGCTATCCGCAACACCGCTCATGCATGGCCTTGAGCCCTCCTAGCAGCCCTCCACTCCTTCTCCGATTTATGCTGTGCAGCATGTCCATTCATTCCCCTCCCATCATCCCTCACATTCGCAGTAAACAGAGCATCCCTCGGGCTCGCCACCGGTGTCAAAGCGTCCCAAGCTCCATCATCAGAAGCCGAAGCATGCAGTTTGGCAGCCTCGAGGTCCTTCTCCGTTGCTTCCTTTTGTCTGTTCTTGTGCTTGAGCCAGCGCAATATGAGCACTAGGATGATGATGGACGTGACAAAGCCCACGATGACTGCAACAGGCACTGCGTTCTCGTATGCCATGATGCTGTTGATAGCTGAGATGTGAAGTTGAGTTTTGATTGGTAATATCGAGTGATCTGTTGTAGATTGTCGAATGCGTCGAAAAAGTACAAAAAAGTGGTATAGTAGTCTGTTCGCAAGTCAGAAGACTGAACTCAACAATCAACATATCTCGAGCAACATACTTAATTTTCAGATGTGGTGGATTGATCGAGTTTATTGAATTGGTAGACACTCAGATGCCCGTAAAACATGTGGGTAGTTAGCATCTTATGTAGCACACGAGCAGCAGATCCACGACAGGCAGTGCAACAGGGTGCAGGCAGCCTGAAACCCTCCGATCAGGCCCGCAAATTTGCCTCGAGTCCACCATCCTTGTCAACCCTGTCACAGTCATGTTGAGTGTCGGACGGGACGATCAAAATATCTTCTTCCCCACCCGTTTGTCTTTGTGGGCTGACGGCATTCTCATGCACATCACTGCCAATTGCATGTCCATTTGCGGAGTATCTAAGCGACGTCTTATTGTGCGTGATGAAAAGACGATTGATTCTGGAGAGCATGATATAGATACATGAAAAAAAAAAACGAGCTAAAAGGTCTCGTCGAGCAAGATTTGAACGCAGCAAAAAGTTTAACGAGCCTAGCAGATGTCATATGAAGACCCTCGAGATCATAATGCTTAGAGTGAAGAAGTCGCATCGAAATACATATGCTGGCTGAATATAGAAAGCAGAGAAGAAAAGCAACGCAAGGATATATGTGCCAAATGTCAGCTCATAAGGTCGTAAGCTCATGATCAAATCATGAGTGGTTGCTCTGCAACCATGTGAGTGCAAAGCGATTCAAGGAAATGGTCGTAAAGTCGTGCCAGCAAGAAAGAAAAGAAAAAGAATCCAGAGAGCGACAGAGCGACTAGCTCTGTGTCTGAGGGCGTGTGCGACAGCTAAACCGAGTGCTTAGGGTCTTGATCGATGCTGTTTGAGAGCTCTGATTTGTTGTAAGTCTTCTGTCGTTTGTACCAAAGCTTGCAAAGTGCAGCTGCAGCAGCCGTGACTGCAAAGATGCCCAAAACACTGATTGCAGGAGCGTCGGCGATCTGAGGAATCGCAAGTACGAGATGGGTAGATGCTGCGTAATGTCAGTGACCTGTCACACTAGCACGAAAGAATAACGTACCGATTGCCATGCCGAGCGATGCAACGATGGAGCTTCTCACGCGCAACGGACCCCAGGTGTCAAGAGCTGCGAAGCTGAGGCACCAAAAGGCGGATAGGATCGTGATTGAAGTCCAATCGAAAGGCAAGCCACCAATTGAAGCTTCGAAAACCTGTTGAACGACCTTGGTGGGGAGATTGTGAATGTCGTTGTGAAATTCGGAGACAGTCTTTGCAGCGTCTGTCACGTTTTCGGTCACTGTGAAGATGGCTTCCAGCAGAATCTCGGTTTGATAGTGGAGTTTCCTTGCAGTTTCGGCATTACGAGCCAGCGTATACGCAATTTGCTTTGTATCGTCAGTAAGAACAGATGTATGCAAACGACTCTGATGACTTACTTGGTTCTGCTGGTCAAGAGCCATCGAGGCTTCCAGTGAGGTATCGTGAGATCGATGTATCTGAACGGCAATGTCCAGGGCATTGCTGAGATGTTCTGTCACATCTGCTTGTGCTTCCTGGGCCCGAATGCGGTGACTCTCAAGATCCGAGGTAATATGGGAAGACGTCTATTGCCTGTAAGTATCAAGAAGCATTGTCTCGGTGATTAGTCTCGTACCTCGCGGACCCT
>Ga0268250_10000898_pt1 | contig 13365 bp, 12 predicted proteins | sample AgamicAsSfe_FD_200448 | JGI IMG/M metagenome (GOLD analysis project Ga0268250, IMG submission 200448) | Agave microbial communities from Guanajuato, Mexico - As.Sf.e (v2) (version 2) | ecosystem: Host-associated > Plants > Phyllosphere > Phylloplane/Leaf | place: Guanajuato, Mexico | collected... | reverse complement strand
TAGATCAGGCGTCCGCGCGCCATGTTCTCTATACTTTGTTCCTTGACTTTGATGTCGAGGAGGACGAGTGTGTGTAGGCCGATGGAGACGTTCTCCTTGATGCGATCGTAGAAGGAGGCAGGCTTCCAGTTGTCAAGGAAGAAGACCATGGAGACTGTTTGTCCGAAGTTGTAGAGTTGCAGACCCGTTGTGCCAATCGAGGTCAAGATGCTGGCGTTGGGGATGGAGCGGGTGGGAATGGAGAGTTCGCGGGCGCGGAGGACGAGGTCAGTGTGAGTTGTCGCTCTACAGAACCATTAGCTAGGCGTGAGATGTACTGATGAAAAAGCATACCCGAATGGATCTCCCACTACAAGGAACGCGACGTCGACTTTGTCGGCATCTTTGAGGATGTCGTCGCTGGACGACTCGACCATTTCGCGGTCGGCTATAATGACTTCCCGGCCATAGAAAGCTTCCTACTGCCGTGGTAATTAGTCGCCTAATTCCTCACTCATCTTCTCCATCTTCAACTCACGAGCACATCCTTCTCTACCAACAGAACCGCCGTGTACGCCTCGAGGTAGACGCGTTCTGCCTTCTTCACGATCTCCAAGCCCTTGACTGTGATGTCCTTCTCATCCGCCAAGCCGAGACCCACGAGATAAAGCATGATGGACGAATGTGACGCGTGTGGTGAATGTTGGGTGGTGGGGTTGACTCCAAATTCACAAAAAGTTAGGCGGGGCTGATTTGCATGTGGTACGTAGGGCCGAGCGTGCGCGGGCCATCGGGACTGTCGCATCAGGCATCGTCTGAAATCGCGCTAGTAGACCGCAAACCGCGTTCCAGCCTCGGACTCCATTCACATCCATCGCAACATCCAACGCCTCTTGTGTTTAAGTCTCGGTAGTTTGTAGTTGAAAAAGGTCGGCGACGCGCTTTGTATGATTGTAGGAGTTGTAAGAGTACGGAATAAGACACCATGTCGGACAAGGATAAGATGGCCAAATATCGGACGGAGATCCAACAGGTTAGTCAATCGCCTTTCCTTCCAAGTACTTTCTTATACTCTCTTCGTGTTTTCGTTTTGGTATTTTCACCAAGCAAGAGATGAGTCTTTGGACAGTCCAAATTGGGGCTGCGCTGTCCTCTACTATAACCTACCTACACATCCCTTTTTGTTCAGCCGACCACTTCTCCGCGCCCAAGTCAATGTTCGAATGATCATCCCTTGCGAGTCGCTCATGTTCTTGTATTCTTTAAAGAAGTCTATGCTGCGGGATGTGGTGTGCAAGGCTCGTTCTCGTTTAAGATTCGTCTTCTAAGGACAGAGCCAACATGGCCCGTTCTCTACTTCACCCACAATCATCCCATCTACCATCCCAATTAGTAGAGCTGCAACCGAGCTCGCCAAAACGCTCATCCACAAGATGCCCATGGCTCTTGTGTCACCCGCACGTTTCTTTGACTCGAACTCCTGCCCCTACCCATACTGCGAGAAGCCATCGTTGTGTTCTCTCTCACATCCTCGCCCACCATGGCTCGGCCTCAATCGCCGGAGGATCTACTTCCGTTCGAAGTTGGCCTAAATCTAACGATCCCACAGATGATGTTCGTCTCCGGCGAAACTGGTGAACCATCTCCCGAAACGACTACTCTGATTGAATCGATTGTGCAGGATCAAGTGCAGCATATGCTGCGAGAGTGCACGGCTCTAGCTACACGCCGCGGTAGCAAATCTATATCCACAGACGACCTCTTCATGCTCATTCGCCACGATCGCGCAAAGATTTCCCGGTTACGACACTTCCTTCAATGGAAAGACGTTCGTCGTTCCGTCAAAGATTCGGATGACAAAGGAGGCGATGCCGGTGCTGACGTAGGAGCTGGAGATGCAGACATAGCTGCAGGCGTAGTAGGCGCAGGTGGTCCTGGCGCCGCCCCCGTCGATGCGTCAAAGAAAGCCAAACGCGCCAAGGTCGACTTAGTCTGGGACGTACAATCTTTCTTCACCGAATTCCCACCCCAAAAAGACGATGTTGAAGACGAGGAAGAAGAGGAGATGAACTATGCCACCCTGCAGCGCTTGAAGAATGCAGACGAACGTACCAAGAACATGACGCGTGAAGAATATGTCCATTGGTCCGACTGTCGTCAAGCATCCTTCACCTACCGCAAAGGCAAGCGTTTCAAGGAGTGGGCAGGCTTCGGCCTTATCACCGATTCTAAACCTTCCGACGACATCATCGATATCCTGGGTTTCTTGACATTTGAGATTGTGCAAACGCTTACAGAAGAGGCACTCAAAGTCAAGGATGCAGAAGACTTGTACAAGAAGAACCATGGTGGCGAGCAGAACCGACTCAAGAGAAAGAGGGAGAGGGGTCTGTTTGATCCGCCTGAGGAGGCCAGGGAGCCAGTGCAGCCAAGTCATGTGCAAGAGGGCTACAGAAGGCTGCAGAGGGGTAACAACAAGGCCAAGGCCATGCTCAACTTCACGAGGAATGTGCACAGGGCGGCGCTGAAGCTGGTAAGTAACGCAGTACAGCAGGCGAGGAAGTGTGCTAACATGACATAGATCTAATGGCAAAGCAACCCGACCTAGGTTGGATCTGCACATGGTGTTTGGACAAGGCGCTTCTGGTTATTTGATACCCTGAGCAGGTAAAAGGGTGTATGGCGTCTATGGCAAGGATATTTGGAAATTCGCGAGCTTTTAGAATGCGTGCTGTAATTGGTTTGAGAGACGAGAACCGTTGGAGCAGGTATCATCACGATTGTCGTAAACGCAAACAATGCATGAAAGCAGACCAACTCCAAGTTTGACTACTGGTTTCTAATTCCGATGCTCATTTCCCTTTTTGGTACACTCATAGCATCGGTGATCAGAGCGGGGGCAGCCTTGTCGGTCGAGTATGCATGGAGAGAAGAGTCCTTCACAGACGTAACATGAAACATGACCGCATATGCCCAGATAAAAAGGAGAATGACGCCCTCCTTTAACCTTGAAAAGACCCACGCCAGGTGTTCATCATGATATCCCGTGCTTACTCCTCGTCGCCCAGCTGAGCTTGACGCTTCTGCTGGACACGCTCCTGCCTCCTCTCCCTCGCCGCCTTGGTCTTCGCACGCTTGGCGTCCATCTCTTCCTGGATAGCCCTCTCGCGGGCCTTCTCAGCCTTGGCCTTGTGGATCTGTGGTGCATGTTAGTTGCCGAACTCTGAGCGGGGTTGACATAGTCATGATGTCATGGTCAACGTACGTGTTCAACGAGAGCACGCTTGTGCTTGAAGGTGTTACCCTTGGACAGGTGGTACAGCTCGTGGTAAAGGTGCTTGTCGATCTTTCCGGCGGCACGGTACTTGACGAGGAGACGGCGGAGGACACGGAGACGGCGCATCCAGACGATTTGGCTATAGACATCCGCGTCAGCAAACAGTCTCCATCATCATCCTTGATCTCCCACAAGGAGACTCCCCCGAGTCCACTGTGGTCGTGGTATCGTGATTGCGTACCTTGGCATACGAGCGTCCTTGGTACCCTTCCTCTTACCGAAACCACGGTGGCGACCAATTCGTCGAGCGGCGGTCAGCTCCCGGGCGCGGGCACGCGAGTGCATGGTGACGGGCTTGCGGATGATGAGGCCATCCTGGACGAGCTTGCGGACGGTCTGACGGGAGTTGGCGTTGGCGATTTCGCTGGTCTCGTTGGGGTCGAGCCAGATCTTGCGCTTTCCGCAACCGACCACGGAGGCCGCGAGGCGCTTCTGAGTGCGGAGGTTGACCCTGTGAAACACGCTGGGTCAGTATTTTGATCAATTGTACGGTGATATGCGATGGAAGGTGCTGTCGTGGGAAGAGGGGTTCGCCACGTCTCGAGCGCCTATTGAGCACAGCGGCGAGTCGGGAAGGCTGTTGCGGGTGCGGGAGAGCTCTTCGAAGCCATGCTGGAGGGTATGCAATCGGAATTCCTTACATTTTGGCGGGTTGGTTGTCCTGGTGGTTAGTATCGAGAGTCGCGGCACCCTTTGACGTTGGAAGGACTGAGAATATTCGCTGGCGCGTGTGATCGCTTAGAGTGCCAAGACGGTCACGTGCGCTTCACTAGTCGTTTTGCGATGCCCACCGAAACACGACCAGCTTCAATGCACCATCCAAAACAAAGTTCGCAGCTGATGGAACACGATGACCATAGATACGGCTACGGAATTTTTCCCATTGTTCCAACATGGCTGTGGCTCTCGCATCTGCGAACATCCATCGCCAAGGCTTACAGAATTTAGGTTATTCCCGTGGCAGCTTTCTGCTGCTACCGCTAAATGTGCTGAACACGTCTGGCACAACGACTTCACAGTTGAAGCATTCGTTTTCAGCCGCCCTCTATTTCTGTTGCGAGTACATATCTCAAAGATGCAGCGGCTTATTGCCAGACAGTCTTCAAGGAGTTTGTAGATTCATCGCGCGACAGCACGTATACCGTAATTCCCGGCATCGACGATGGATGACGCACCGAACTATTGGTGCCTACGCCTAGGTCGATGCGTTGCAAGAAGTGTCGCGTGTCTCATCATGACTCATTTGCGATCATCCCAAGCCCAGTCCTGTACTTGTAGCAGTGCCGCGGAGACTATATGAGAAGTTTGCTTCACCGTCACGACAACGAGTCTGGTCATCGAGCGGACCGCGCATACGTTGCCCACATGTGCTCCTAAAGATGCCTTAGAAACCTCTAGCATGTCGAACATGGGAAACATAGTCAACTTGAAACAGAACGTTCGATATTTGAGCCATGTACGACGCAATCTCTCTTCGTACAAACACGACGGTCAGATCTTCTTTACCTATACATTGATGGGCAAACGACATGTTGTCATTCACAACAGTAGGTAACTTGTGTATGCGCGAACCAGCTGCGCATACGGAGGCAGTGAAGTGGATGTTGATACTGCTGACTTTGGCGTTATCAACTGAGGGTATTAGATAAGTAGGTTGTAAGCAGATGTTAATATCAGTCTTGTTGATGGAAGAGAGGTTGAGAGAAGAGTACCTGTATGTTTACGTCTCTATTACCATCTCTGTTCCCAACTCCATGATTCAGGTCTCGGTCACTACGCCACCCTCTCGCTACCTTTATCTTATGTATGTACTCGACTACTACACAAATATCTGACCGTACACACGTGTCTGTGATGGTTACTCTAACCATGCGGTGGTCTGGTTCTTTCCCTGAACGGCCCTTTCCCTCGCATTCATCCTCCGGCCTCTTTGGCTGCGCTCCAGCCTTGCCATCTTTCCCAGCACTAAGTCTTCATTATGAAATATACCTGGAGAGACAGCGTACAGCCCTTGCCTGAAGAGTATGTTCGGACAGCCCCAGGACCCAATTACTACTTCACTGTTGACCAAGGCGCTCGTGTAAATGGTCGACACCAATTGGAAGGCTTGCTTGGTAATTTAGACCCTTTGATAGGCACCTGAGAAACATACGTATTTCGGAGTCTCCTGGGGATAGTCGTGATAGCGGTATGCTGGTACCCTCAAGGATGTCATTGGGACAGGCGCACATATTGAGGAGTTGCTTATCGGATGGCGGAATAAACAAAGTAGCCGTCTCTTTTTGAACGCCATTTCCTGCCCACTTATATGTCCCACGTAGACAATTCCATCATCTTCGCTTCCGGCAATTGATACAAGGAAGAAAGCTGTGCGGCAGCTTCTTGACAGCCTGCTAAAGAAGGTGCGAATCCTTAATTCATTTCGCAAATTGTGAGATGACCAGTACCTTTGACCTGACCAACTTGTTCAAACGAGCTTCGTTGAGAGCATTTGCTTTTAGTACAATCATCTAGATATTCACGTGCTTAGCGAATGCATGTCCAGGTGAGACGCAACAGGGAAGACGGGAAGTTCCCCTGGACCCTCGTGGCAATGACACTTCGCACGTGCCACAACATACCACGAAAACACCAGGCGTTGGACATCAAAGCAGCAACATGGACATAGAAGGCAGTGAAAGAGCGCAATGACTTTAGTAAACAATTGACTGGCGTGCGGCAAATCAAAGGGGATGTGGTTTCCCGGCCTACAGCAAGTCGTGTGATGGCGGGTGGACTTGGCACTAATGCAGGGAAGGACAAGGTAGCGGAGATTATGGGCCAACTTTAACGGCGGGACCCCGACTGGATTGATATAACGCTGCTCGACTCCTGACTTGACGTTTTGCACCCGTAAACGTTGCGAGTCGCAGAACAAGCTTCACAGTCACAGCTGAACGTTTCCGCTCCACACGTCAATCAGCGCCACACAGCCCCATTGATCAGCACACGTTACGGCGCATACCGGTGGTTGATCGCGCTATAATTGGACCTCCTTGTGCAACCCGCCCTTGTTTGAGCGACGTTGCCAACTCCGAGTCTCTGGGACTCGCTTTACCTTGGACAAAGAAAAGACAAACAACATGTCGGCCGCAGCAGCAACCAAGCCACCAGGCACGCCTCGTCGCGAAGCCAATACTAGAACCACCTCGTCGTCCCCTGCAGCTGCGAACCGCACGCCAGCCCGCTCCTCGACGCCCACTACAAATGGCACCAGTGGGGTTTCAAGGACACGATCTGTCCGTGGCGGCGCCAATGGCACTCCCGTTTCAGCGCGCGCGGCCGTCAAGAAGCCCGCCGCATCTTCAAATCTGAGCAACGCCTCGCAGCCCGACGCTGCTGACGACGACGCCAGGGAGGAGCAAGCCGCGCTGCTACAGGAGCTCAAGGACCGCCTACAGAAGGCAGAGAACGAGGCGGCAGAGCGACAGAAGCAGGTCGAGATCCTCAATTCTCGCCTTGACGATGCCCTTGCCGAGCAGGCCAAGCTCGAGGAACGTGCGCACGAAGAAGAGGAGAAGGTTGAGTCGCTGGAGAATGTGAAGCGGGAGCTTACGCGCCAACACCGCGAGCTCGAAGGCATCTACGAGGCCGAGAGGGCACAGGTGATGAAGGAGAAGGAGGAGACGCAGTCGAGGGAGGAAGAAATGCAGAGCACCATCCAGCGCCTCAAGGAGACTATGGCCACAAAGAACATGCCCACTGGAGAATTCGAAGAGGAGCAGCACTTGTCGCGGGCCTGTAAGCTACAACTCCCGCCAGATCAACGTGGTAGCCATGCACATACTAACACATTTCGCAGCAAGCTTCCGCAATAACCCATCCCGCTCCAATTCCTCGCAGAACCTCGAGAACGTCGCATCCTTTGCACCTCCCAACTCGGTCCAACGCAGCAACTCGCGAAACAACTCAAAGCTCATCCACCAGAAGGACAAGATCATTGAAGATCTGCGCCTCGAGCTCGCCGAATATCAGGTCAAGGTGCTGGAAGTTGAGAACGCTGGAGGCGGACGTATGCGTGAACTAGAGAAGCAACTGCTCGAGACACGCATGACCAATGCTAGGCTTATGGAAGACAACGAGAGCTTCCAGCTTCTACTAGGAGAGAAGACGCTCAACGGAGACTTGAGCCGCGGCGACTTCCTTCGCGAGACGTCCAACGCCGACGACCGCGTACCGAGCAGGAGCGGCCCTTCAACCAGCTTAGCTGATGAGCTTCAGTCGGCCGAGGAAGGCGATGCTGAAGTCGTTCGCAAGCTCGAGGCTGAAGTCAACAGCATGAAGGCGCAGAACCAAGCCCTTACCCTCTACATCAACAAGATCATCGGTCGCTTGCTCACACATCAGGGCTTTGAGTCAGTCCTGGGTAACGACGGTGAGAACGATCGCGGCTCTGGTCCAGACAAGAACAAAGATCTGCCACCGCCTCCTCCCCAGGAGAGCGACCAGCCACAAGGATTCCTCCAGCGCGCTAAATCTGTCGCCATGGGCGGAAACAAAAAGCCCAGACCTCTGAGTGTGATGGGCCCCCCTCCGGTCACCAACCAGCAGAGCGCGCACGAGGACCCCAATACGGCTCCACGTATCCCCCTCACGCGCTCTACATCTGGTCGCCACCCCAGCGGTTCTCACCACCACCGCCGTTCCACTTCCGACGTACCGGGAGCCGCAGGCGTGGTCAACAACATGTACCGCCCTTCACCCGCATCGCCTGGGATGGTATCGCCTCGCAACAGTTTCTTCGGTCTGCCTGTCAGCACTGGCCCTGGATCTAGCAATCCGGTTTCAAGGGTACCTTCCGGCCAAGGTCCCACCATACCTGAAGACAAGGAAGTCGACGCTAGGACAGAGTCATCTTCTGCGAGCCACGTCGATACACCCAGCCCACCTCGCCAGTTGACGCGCAGCGACACTAGCACTGGTGTTATGACTGGCAAAGGTATGAGGCCACTACGCTTGGTCCAGAACGAAGAAGAAGCCAGCAAGGCGCGCAAGGCAGCCAACCGCGCAAGTTGGTTCGGTGGTCTATTCGGTCAAAACCCACCGCAGAACCAGGAAAACACGCAGTAGAACTGGCGCCGTCCTCCCTGTTAAACAGACGTTTCATGTAAGTACTTCTCCGGTGGATGCCCTTTGGATATGACGATAGACGGATGTACGACTTAATGGAAAGCAAATGAAGGAACGAGGAATGGATATCAGACAAGACAGGGAATGAGCATACACATATACACATATTGTGGGTGAGGAGCGTCAGTCATGGGCTTTTTGTCTCGCTCCTTGCTCGCACCATTCTAGTATACCCCGCTTCTCCCCTGCTTTTGGATCTTATGTACTTGCATTCGGGTTTTTGGGTTAGTAGTTGGTGTAATGGTATTTTCTCTTCAACTTTGAAGTTCTGTGTGCTCTGGTGCTTCGATGAGCCTTCCTCGTGGCTTTGTGATTGCGCGTGTCTTTCTTGTTCTTTTCCTCGGCTGTAACCGCTGCTGCTTCAGGATCTCGAAATCGAGTATCTTCTCTCTCTCCACGTAGATGAGCAGCGTTGAACTCCTTCGCTCGAATTTGGGAGTCACAGATATCGTCATCGCATCTGCACTCCCCTCAGTTCCTCCGCCTTCATCCCCATCTCGTTCCACCACCGCACTGCTCGTCCTCCGCTTCAAGCTCTCAAGCTTCGCGAAACTGTCTACCAAGCTCTTCCTCGGTAGCACGCTCAAGCTACTCCGTCTTTCCTGGCACATCCTACACTCTCCTTGGTCGCTAACCCGGCGTCTCTTCATCCGATTTGGGCATCTTGTTGGGTCTAGACTATGTATGATTGCATGACTGCATTGTGTGTATCGCATACGCAGGACGTTTGTGCATCTGTGAGGTGGGTAGCATGAGTGAGCAGAACAAGTCGAAAGGAGGATGTAACACATCTTCAGTGCTGGTCGATGATGCGCTGGGCAGCGTTGATAGTCGGGTAGATGCGTATGTTGTGATCTAGGATAGCGAACCTAGCGAGACAGATCTGCAGCAGATAGCAGCTGTTACGATGAGCACAATCGTTCTAGTAGACATGTTATACATATTAGGTACTGCTTGACGCGAGTTGGTTTGTGGTTACAATTGTGCAGGTGCGCGAGACATTTCCCAGTATCATTTCATTCATGTAATCAGATTGTCCAAACATTAGAGTACCTTTGTGTTGACTCTGGTATCATTGGGTTCAGTTGTTCTTTATATCTTACCTGGATGTCTTACTTTGCAAACTAAGAAACTCAAGCGATTGGCAAACATGTAGAAGAAGACGTTAGAGATTGTTCAAGTAAATTACATACACCTTAGACATGGACATACATCGCGCTCGCTGCCAGGCTTCACTTACACTGGATCTGACGCAGTCAGAATGTCGTAGAGTGTGGCGTCTATCTCGTAGGCCCCTGTTCCGACGTCATCAAGATTCTCGCGGCGTCTGATTTCGCGAAGATAACGTGCTCGACCGCCAACAATATTCCCGAGTCGTGGCTTTGTTCTGTCTTTTAGCTGATCCAAACTCATCTTCTCGATGTCTTTGTTTGAAGTAGCGTGCTTGAACAATATTTCGTTGTGAGAGCGTGAAACGTCCTGGTGCGTCTCAACAGTGCATATGTGGAAATGGGCAGACCTGATTGAGTCGTTCTCCGCAAACACATCATTGGCCCATATGATGTTGACAGAGAATCGAGGTTGGCCGTGGATCCTTTGGCTTTCGCGCTCCTTGAGAAAGCACCGCGCTATCTTGAACGAAGACCTGAAACACCATCGCAAGCCGCGTGCGATCCAAAGATACAGAGCTTCTGTCCCAAGGTGAGGATGGCGAGTAACATGTAAGTAAATTGTCAAACTGATAGGTTTGGTGAATGCGGTTAGTTCCTTTGCGATATCGCGTGGGAACGGCTCGTGACTCCATGGTATAATCATGTCCAAGCGCAGGTCTTGTAGATTGGGGCATATGCCACGAATTCTGGCGATATCTTCAGCTTGGGGTACATCCGTTACGTCCTGGTCGCGGTGAGAAGAACGAGAAATGTCTAGGCACGTAAGGTGTTCTGGTAACAGCCGGTTGATCAGATACCAGGGGATAACACGGTCATTCTGTTGTGACAGGGCGATATCTCTCCAGGGGGATCGAGCCTTGAGTTGGCGAAGTGCCGGAAACGGGTAGGAGTCTTTGAATCCAGCTAGATGCGATTTTAAACCTGTGGTATCCTCCCCCTCTAGAGGAAGAAGCCACAACTCCTCTAGATTCGGTGTTCGTCCTACGAAAGGGATGAGAGACTGAGTATGATACAGTCCAAGAAATTTAAGACTCTCCCAGCCTGCTTGGTCGCCCCAAAATAGTAGCTCGTCTTGTGTAAAGATGGGCGAGTTCCCTACGAACAAGCCTAAAACTCTTAACTTGGGCAGAACATGCCCTTTCATGAGATCCACCGTCGAGTTAGAGTGGTTATCGATCACTTCGTTCGCCTCAAGTTGAAGAGATTCAAGAACAGGATCTCTGATAATCGTACGAACCAGCCCTCTCTTGAAGCCGGGCCAGGTTGCGGACTTTTCGTCCAGAGTGATGCGCAGGTGAGTGATCATGGAGGCTGCGGGGTGCTTTGTCCAGAGATCCATACCCCATAGCGGCGAAATGCCAGTTTCGCTGCTCTTGTACGCCACTCGACTCGACTCTATAGAGAATCGAGCCCTTGGAAAGCGCGAGTAAAGCGCATCGAGCAAGTGGACCGGCACGTTGAATGGCCCTTCCCACTCCAATTCTACCAGGTTAGTCAATCCAGCGAACACTTTCTCGATCCTGGGCATATGCTCTGCATGCTTTCCCTCCAGACACACATGAAGATGTCTAATCATGTGTGGTACATGAGATCCCGGTCATTCAAGCCTTTGGAGTAAGCGGAGGTGTGAGGCTCGATCTAAGTCTAGGGTAATCTTTCGGTAGAGGTGGGGAACAGCGAGAATGTAGAATTGGCGTGAAGCCAAAGAGAGATTTGCGACGTCCTGGATACTCTGGCAACGTATCTTGAAGATTATTAGACTGAGAATCTCATTGACTTGTTGCTCCAAACGATGGGCCTGCGTCGGCTGTGGAGGCTTCTCCGAGCGTCTGAGCTTCATGGTTGGCTGCCGCTGATGTCGGACTTGATCGCAGAAGCTGGTTCAAATGATAGTTTTGTTGTTGTTAAGTAAGGCGAAGGCGTTCTAAGACTGTCTCGCTCGCGCCAAGGCTTGTTACCTAGGTGAAAGCTCACACAAACGCTTTGACTCTTTGATAAATTCACGACCAGAGGCTGAACTCGGCGATTTGTACGACAAGCGAAGATCTCGGTTACGACAGTCCTTATGAGTACCAAGAAGAACGACACATGACTTAAGCATCGTCACGCACTGTTCGTTTCCGACTCTCCATCCAGCCCCCAAAGATTGTGCAAGGTGAAATCTTCAGAAAAGCCAAACTTTGCATCAAGGCTCCGCTCCCGCCTTTTTAGTTCTTGCCTGTATCCTTTGCTATCCCGGTATCTTCCCAATCGGGATTGCTCCTTGCTCATCTCTTCAAGGTCAATAGTTGACATTCTGTCTAGCTTCTCTCTTTTGTTAACGTTGCATCCGCTCGAAGCTAGCCACCCAGCACTGTTGAGCCAGACGGTACACTCTGAGTTGACCCATGTTCCAGGCGACTCTTGATCTATCCGCAGAGCCTGGAAGCAGATTTGAAAAGGTTTTTCGCATGGAAGTTTTAGAAGTTTGCGCCGCAATACTATGAGTAGAAAAACTTTCTTGCATCTCATACAGTAGTTTTGATAGCTTTTCGAATGTTTGTACGGAAGCCGCAAGTGCAGTACCAGATCGATGGGTTCCTGAAATCGAGCAAGCTCTTCCACAACGAGCGCGAAACTTGAACGCTCCCCTGGTACGTCGATGGTGAGCCTGAGTCTCAATAGAATGGGACAAAGTGTCCGAATCCTACGCATATCGTCCGCAGTTGGCGCGTATAGCGATGTAATCCCACGTGGCCAATCCCATTCTCGAGTCAAGTACAGCTCCCTGATTTCAGGGTATATTGGCAATATGTCCCAGGGGGCGCAACGGATGAGAGGAGGAGGTACTAGATGTTGTCCATAAATGCCATAACTTATACGACGTAGCTCAGGTAGAGGGTTGCTCATTAATATCGTGACTAGCTGAGTTCCAGTCTCACTAGTATTCATTCTATGATCGAACTGAAAGCTGAGATGTTTCAGATGAGGAGTTTTCCCAATAAAGTGGTCTAACGGTTTGTATTAGCGCATGGCCATAGAGAGTTTGTACATAAGTATAGAACCACTTACGAAGTAAAGAGGCGTGTTGTAGATGCAAAAAGGTAAGCCGGTCCCATTCTCCCCTCGAAGCCCACACTGACAACTCACGGCACGTGAAGATGGACGTATGTAGCACTAGCTTTTCGGTACAACGGAAGCTGCTGTTGCGAAAAAGATCCAACATTTCTGGAAATGCATTGACCTCAGATGAAGTGCAGTTGATGATAGTCAAACCCGATAGTGTGGCCTTGTCTTTCAAAGACATAAGAAGATTTTTCTTGAAGTCAAGGCTAAGTCTCTGTGCACCATCGTAGCGGTACACGAACTTGTTTAGCTGAAGACCCGCTGGATGGACCATGACATAACCATTTATACGAGCGAAGTTTGACCGAAATGTAGTGGTGGGTTTCCAGGCGGTAATGTTCAGACGTGCTTTTGGGTGTCGAGAAGCCAGTAACTCAAGGAGAAAGTACGGCATTCGTAGAGGGCCAATCCACGTAAACTCCTGTAGATACGTAAGCCTACCGAACATGACGCAGAGGTCGTCCCATTGTAGTATGTCTTGTTTTGCGGTGTCGACAATGACGATAGTCCGGATTCTCTCTGCAAGTCGACACCTAGGTGCCGATAATCGCTGCAGTAGACGAGAATGGGATGCTCTCGAGAAATCGAGCGTGATGTTGCGGT